>Ga0070738_10000562_pt1 | contig 102058 bp, 86 predicted proteins | sample Coa_R2_2_FD_66446 | JGI IMG/M metagenome (GOLD analysis project Ga0070738, IMG submission 66446) | Surface soil microbial communities from Centralia Pennsylvania, which are recovering from an underground coalmine fire - Coalmine... | ecosystem: Environmental > Terrestrial > Soil > Unclassified...
CCGGATACAGCGTCGGATTGTCGCGAAATTCCGGAGGAAACAGCTTTCGCGCTCCCGCATTCGTAGTGGTCGTGCGCGCGGCGAGAGCATTCGCCGCGGCAATATCGGGGCGCAGCAAAAAGTTAATGAACTTGTGCGCCAAGTCCTGCCGTTTGCTTTCTCGCAGGACCACCGCGCAATCCGGGTATACGGCGTATCCTTCGGCCGGATAAATGAAACCGACTTCCTTCGACGCGTCCATCGCCTGCTGGGCGGTGGTGTTCCACATGTGGGCTGCCAGCACGTCGCCGCTCACCAGTTGGTCGCGCACCTCGGCATTCAAGTAGGCGCGTAGCAGCGGCTTCTGCCGGATGCCTTCCGCCGCCGCGGCGCGCAATTGCCCAGCGTCGCTGGAGTTGATCGACTGGCGGATCTTCTTGAGACAGGCTCCCAGGGTATCGAACGGGTCGTCTAGCATTGTGATGCGGCCGCGCAGCCGACCGTCCCACAGATCGCCCCAGGCGCGCGGAGGAGGCATGAGTTTGCGGTTGTAGGCGATCCCCGCCGCCGTCACCATGTACGGCACGGACCACTGGAGCTGTGGATCCCAATCCGGCTGCTGGAATCTTTCTTCGAGCTGGCCAAGATTGCCGAGTAGCCGATGATCCAGCGGGGCGAGCAGCGCGTTTGCGAGCATCGGCTTGACGATGTAGTCGGTCGGGAACACGATATCCCAACCGGAATTTCCGCTCATCACCCGCGCAAGCATTTCCTCGTTGCTCTCGTATACCGCATACAGCACCCGGGCTCCGAATTCGGCCTCAAATTTGGGCACGGTATCCGGCGCGATATAGCTCGACCAGTTGAATACGTTCAGCCGTGGCCTGCGATCCTGGCTACACGACGCCAAAGCCGCGGCACCCAAAACGAACGTGCGGCGATTCATCGCGCGCGTAGCCTCTCGGAAATGAGAATCAAGGCGCCGAAGCCGAAGACGATCATCGCCGAAATCGCATTCACCACCGGGTTTACGCCGCGGCGCGCAATGGCATAGATGACCATGGGCAATGTTTCCGAATTTACGCCAGAAACCAGGCTGGTGATCACGTAATCGTCAAAAGAAACGGTGAAAGCGAGCAAAGCCGCGGCGATGACGCCCGGGAGAATCACGGGCAACGTCACATACCGGAAAGCCTGCCACTCGTTGGCGCCCAGATCCAGCGCCGCTTCCTCAAGCTGCGCGTCCACGTTTCTGAGCCGGGCCATCACCACGATCACCACGAACGCGATGGAAAATGAAACGTGCGCCAGGATGACGGTGTGCATTCCGAGTTGCACTCGCAGAAACCGAAACATCCATTCGTAAAACGCCAGCAGCGAAATGCCGGTCACGATTTCCGGCGTGACCAACGACAGGTAGAGCGAACCGGTAAGCAGGGGTGCATTCCGCTTCCAGAGTCCGTAGGCGCACAGCGTCCCGATGACTGTTGCCAGCCCGGTTGCAACCACCGCGATGACCAGGCTGTTCCAAGCGCCCTGCATCAGTTGTGAGTCGCGCACGGCGGCAGCGTACCAGCGCAATGAAAAGCCTTCCCAAAGTGTGAAGCGCGACTGATTGAAGCTGAATACCGCCAGGATTAGAAGCGGCAGATGCAGGAATAGATATGCCGCGAGCGCGTAGATCGAAAGCGTCCAGCCAGCGCGTTTCATACCAGACCCTCCGACGAACGGCGGGCGAAAATCCACAGCAGCAGCATGACAATCGCCATCAGCGATAACGAAATGGCTGCGCCAAAGGGCCAGTCGCGCGCGGTGGTGAACTGGTTCTGGATCAGGTTTCCGATCATGACGGATTTGCCGCCGCCCAGCAGATCCGGGGTCAAGTACGCACCCAGGCACGGGATGAACACCAGAATTGCGCCGGCGCGGATGCCGGGCGCGCACAGCGGGACGGTCACGTTCGTCAGAGTCGACCAGGGGCGCGCGCCGAGATCGGCCGATGCCTCAAGCAACGTGCGGTCCAGCCGTTCCAAGGTGGCGTACACCGGCAGAACCATGAACGGCAGATACGAATAGACCAGCCCCAGGATCACCGCTCCGTCGTTATAGAGCAGCGGCAGCGGATCGTGGATGAGCCCGAGCTTCTGAAGAAGTGTGTTGATCAGCCCCGTGTCCCGCAGCAAAAACATCCAGGCGTAGGTTCGAATCAGAAAGCTGGTCCAGAACGGAAGAATAACCAGGCTCAGGTAGAGATTCTTTCGGGAACCAGACTGGGAAATGAAGAGCGCCAGCGGGAATCCGAGCAGCAGGCAAACAAGCGTGGAGACTCCCGCGATCCAGACCGATCGCCAGAGTATCACGAGATAAATCGGATCGGCGAGCCGCTGATAACTTTCCGCCGTCCAGGGCAGGGAAAGCCCTCCGTACACTCCGCGCGATTCGAAACTATACGCGAGGACGATCGCCAGCGGAGCGATGAACAACAGGAGCATGGTGGCCCAGGACGGAGCTAGAAACCAGGCGCGCAGCCGTTTCATAGGAATCGAAGCTCGTCTTCCGGCCGCCACCAGACGAAAACGGATTCGTTCGGGGCGAACGTGCCTGAGAAGCGGGAGACCTCGGCGACAACTTGCTGCCCGGTTGCGAGCCGCGCTTCGACATGCAGGCAATTTCCAAGAAACGTGGACCGCAACACCGTAGCCGGCCGGGGACTGACGGCCGTATCGGGTGCGAGCCTGGCAACGTGCGTTGCTTCAGGCCGGATACCGAAGTCATCCAACCAATTCAATGCGCCCAGAAACGACGCGACAAATCGTGTGCGCGGCCGAAGGTACACTTCTTCCGGCGTCCCTATTTGCTGCAATTCGCCGCTGCTCATGACGGCCAACCGGTCCGACATGGACAAGGCCTCTTCCTGATCGTGCGTCACGAACAAGAATGTAATACCGACCCGACGCTGAATTTCCTTCAACTCCGCGCGGACCTGCTTGCGCAGGTTCGGATCCAGCGCCGAAAGCGGCTCATCCAGCAAAAGCACGTCCGGCGCCAACACGAGCGATCGTGCCAGAGCCACTCGCTGGCGCTCGCCGCCCGATAGTTCCGCCGGGAACCGCGATTCCTTTCCGGTGAGCTGCACCAGGTGCAGCACCTCGGCCAGACGCGTCTCAATATGATTTTCGCCCCTGCGCCGCAGCCCGAATTGGACATTTTTGGCAACGCTCAGGTGCGGAAATAGTGCGTAGTTCTGAAACACAGTGCTGACGTTGCGCCGGTAAGGCGGCAGACGATGGATGCTGGCGCCGTTCAGCAAAATCTCTCCCGCCGTGGGTTCCTCGAAACCGGCGATCATCCGGAGAGTGGTTGTCTTGCCGCAGCCCGAGGGCCCGAGCAGCGCAAAGAACTCGCCTCGTGCGAGTGCCAGGTTGAGCTTTGTGACGGCGCAGTGGGTGGGATAATGCTTCGAAATGTCCCGAAGCTCCAGGACGTGCGGAGAACTGCTCACGACGTGACAGTAGCCTGCTCGGCGCTCACAAATGGCAGTTTGCAAGCGAGCCAGGCGTCGAAACCTCCCGTTACATTCATCACTTGGTCAAAGCCGGCGCGCGCCAGAAGACTGCTGGCGATCGAGCTGCGATAGCCGCTTTTGCAATGCACCGCGACAGGTTTGTGCTTATCGAGCCTCCCGATCTGCGAAAGCAGCTTATTGAGCGGAATAGGAATCGCGTGCTCGATGTGCCCGTTTTGCCATTCGGCGGGATTGCGGACATCCACGATCTGGATGTCGCGCGCCATTCCATGCAAATCCTCGACGGAAATTTGCGGCGTTTGCGCGACTGGCAACCCGGAAAGGATCCAGGCCACAATGCCGCCATCCAAATACCCGTTGACTCGCTCGATGCCGACGCGAGCGAGCCTCAGGCGGGTCTCGGCTGCCTTATCGTCATCCTCAGCGACAATCAGGATCTCCTTGTCGAGGCCAAGGACAATGGCGGCCCAGGAAGCAAACTGGCCTGTCAGAGCGACGTGAATCGAGCCCGGAATATGCGCCGGGCCAAACTCGATTGCCGGGCGCGTATCCAGCACGGTGGCACCCGATTTCTGCATCGAAGCGAACTCGGCCGGGGAGAGCGCGGGCAGCTGCGGCAACTCGCCGAGCGGGGGAGCGCCGGCGCGGTTAATTTCCACTTCTTGCGCGAAGTAGCCGGGACGCTCCGGCAATTCCGAGGTCAACAGGCGCACGAATTCTTCCCGAGTTTCCGGACGCAGCGCGTAATTGGAGGCTTTCTGCTTGCCTATCGTGGAACTGCGCTCTGAACTCATTTGACGCCCGCACAGCGAGCCCGCGCCGTGCGCGGGGTAGACCTCAACGTCATCCGGCAGTTTCAGGAGCTTACTATGCAGGCTGTCGTAAAGCATCCCGGCGAGCTGCTGAGGAGTGAAGTCGCCGGATAAGTCCGGACGGCCGACGTCGCCGATGAACAGCGTGTCTCCGGTGAGAACGGCCATGGGTTTTTCAGAAGTTTCGAGGTTGGTGACGACGATCGAGATGCTCTCGATCGTGTGTCCCGGCGTCTCCAGAAATGTCAGCCGGCAATGCCCAAATTCCAGAACATCGCCATCGCGCACATCGACATGCGGAAACTTTGCGCCGGCTTTGGAGCCTAGATAGATAGCGGCTCCGGTCCGCTTCGCGAGTTCCTGGTGTCCGGAAACGAAGTCGGCGTGCAGGTGCGTCTCAATCACATATCGAATCGCCAGCCCGTGCTTTGCTGCTTCTTCGAGATAGATACCGATGTCGCGCTGCGGATCGACCACGGCCGCAATTCCATCGGAGCCCAGCATGTATGAAGCATGCGATAAGCAGCCGAGATAGAACTGCTCAAAATACATATTTGTAGCCACAGATGAATACAGATGAACCTCAGATTCTCATCCGTGTCTATCTGTGTTCATCCGTGGCCTTCACCTACTTACCGGCGTTAAATCGTTTCTCGATCTCCGGCCAGTTTACGACATTCCACCATGCCGAAATGTATTCGGGCCGGCGGTTCTGATATTTCAGATAATACGCGTGCTCCCACACATCCAGGCCCATGATCGGATACAGCCCCTCCATCACCGGACTGTCCTGATTGGCAGTGGAAATAATTTCGATCCCACCGCCCTTCTTCACCAGCCAGCCCCAGCCCGAACCGAACCGGCTCGTTGCCGCGGCGTTGAATTTTTCCTTGAACTGATCGAAGCTCCCGAACGTGCTATTGATCGCCTGCGCGATGTTCCCGGTCGGAGCGCCGCCTGCTTTGGGGGCCATGATTTGCCAGAACATGGTGTGATTGATGTGCCCGCCGCCGTTGTTGCGCACCGCGGTCCGGATATTCTCCGGCACGATAGCGCAATTATTGGCCAGAAGTTCCTCAACGGTTTTGTTCTGCAGGTTCGGTGCCGACTCGAGCGCCTTGTTCAGATTGGTTACATAGGCGCCGTGATGCTTATCGTGATGGATCTCCATGGTTTTGGCGTCGATGTGCGGCTCCAGTGCGTCAAATGAGTAAGGTAGCGGTGGAACAGTAAATGCCATGATTGTCTCCTTAGTTTGAACCGGTGAATCCACCGGCTTTTTCAAAAGCATCCGCGAGGCGGAACATGCCCGTCTCGTCAAAATGTCTGGTAAGAATCTGCATTCCGACCGGAAGCCCGGCGGCGGTTTTTCCGCACGGCACGCTCATACACGGAATGCCGGCCAAATCGCCGGTGATCGTGTAAATGTCGGAAAGATACATCTCCAACGGGTCGTCCAGTTTTTCGCCCAGCCTGAACGCCGGGAACGGCGACACCGGCGTGACGATCGCGTCTACTTGCTGGAACGCGTCGCGGAAATCTTGTGCGATCAGCGCGCGCACGCGTTGCGCCTTCAAATAGTAAGCATCGTAGTAGCCGTGGCTGAGCACATACGTCCCCAGCATGATGCGGCGCTTGCATTCGGCGCCGAAGCCCGCCCCGCGCGTCTCGCGATACATATCGCTAAGCGTCTCGCCGTCCGCGCGCGTGGTATACCGGACGCCATCATAGCGCGCTAAATTCGAGCTCGCTTCCGCTGTACAGATGATGTAGTAGCAAGCCACCGCGTATTTGGTGGCCGGCAAGCTGATGTCGCGAATCTCGCAGCCCAGATTCTTGAGGAGCGCGATTGCTTTCTGGATCAGATCGCCCGATTCGCTGGTCAGCCCTTCGAAGTATTCGCGCGGAACCCCGATCTTGAGGCCGCGCACGTTCCCGTCCAACCGGGCCAGGTAATCCGGAACGGGCGCGAAGGCGGACGTGGAATCGCATTCGTCCCGCCCGGCGATAGTCCGCAAAACCAGTGCGGTGTCCCGCACGCTGCGCCCTAAAGGCCCGATGTGATCGAGCGAGCTGGCGAATGCTACCAATCCGTAACGCGACACGCGACCGTATGTCGGCGTGACGCCTACTACTCCGCAGAATGAGGCCGGCTGCCGAATGGAGCCGCCCGTATCGGAACCCAGCGCGACGACGGCCGTTCCCTGCGCCACGGCGGCTGCCGATCCCCCACTCGAGCCGCCCGGCACACGGTCCAGCGCCGCCGGATTCCGCACCGGCCCGAATGCCGAGTTTTCGTTGGACGAGCCCATGGCGAACTCGTCGCAATTGGTTTTGCCGAGAATCACTGCGCCGGCCGCTTCCAAGCGCGCAACCGCGGTCGCGTCGTAAGGGGGAATAAATCGTTCCAGCAGACGCGAGCCGCAAGTGGTTCGCAGACCTTTGGTCACGATCACGTCTTTGATAGCGACCGGCACGCCGGCCAGCGGTCCAGGGTCTTCTCCGGCCGCGATCTTTCGATCCACCCGTTCGGCGGCAGCTAGCGCGCGCTCCGGCGAAAAGTGCAGGTAGGCATTGGTCTTGGGATTCTCGGCCTGCGCGAACTCGAGCGCCGACTTGGCCAGCTCCACCGCGCTGAATTGCCGCTGCTCCAGCCCCGAGCGAACCTGCTCCACCGTAAGCGCCGCCACGCCGGCCACACTTGTGCTCATCGCTCGATCACCTTCGGAACCTTGTAATAACCGGCCCCGGCGAGCGGAGCGTTGGCGAGAGCATCGTCGTTCCCTATCGGCGCGCGCTCCCGATCTTCGCGCAACGTCGCCGTCTGCTCGGCGTCGTACAACACTTGCGCCATGGGCTCGATTTGGGAGGTATCCAGCTCGTTCAAAGTCTCGATGTGTGTCAGGATTTCATCCAGATCTCTAGAAAGCCGCGCTATCTCGGTGTCTGTAAGCTTCAAGTTCGCGAGATCTGCGACGTACCGGACCTGCTGCTCGGTGATCTTCACGCGGACGCCTTCTTACGGGCTTGCTTGTAGACCATGCGGAAGACGGAGTCCTCGATGCCGTCCGCCTCATCGGCAGATTTCCGCTGGCCCATCGTTGGCGACGATTGAGGCGGGCGCCGCGGCGTTGCGATGCGGAACTCCAGATCGCGCACAATTCCATCGCCCAGGATCGCGATCAGCTTCGGCATGATTTGAAACCGCAGATGGTAAAGTTGCTTCTGCCAGATGGCATCTTCCACTTCCACGATCAGATTGCCGCGCACCAGCGCCTTCGGCCACGCGTGCCGCTCCAGCCGCTTTCCGACGGCCGCCGACCAGGCAGCGCGCGCCAGGTCTTCCTGGGACACAGCATCGCCCAGCTTCATTTTGGCAAGCGATCGTCCCAGGCGTTCCATGCGAGCGAATTCAATTTTAGCATCCACGGCGCGCGCTAATAATGCGGAGATGCTGCACTAGCTCTGCGCCAATCCTGGCGGCGCAGCCGGTACAGCAGGTGCCGCCGCAGCGGATGGCCTTCGGGCAAATTCGGATGATCGAAATCGTCGGAGGGTTTTCGCGTCATGCCGAGTTTTTCCATCACGCGCCGCGATCGTACGTTGGCCGGAACCGTCATCGACACCAGTTCGTCCAGCCCAACCACTTCGAAGCCATAGCGCAGCATCTCGCGAGCGCCTTCGGTCGCTAAGCCGCGGCCCCAATATTCGGGTGCAAGCCGCCAGCCGATTTCGACGCAAGGAGTAAAATGCGCGGTGAAGGCGGGCACCGCCAATCCAATAAAGCCGATGAAGGCGCCGTTCTCGCGCAGTTCCGCCGCACACACGCCGTACCCATGCCGTTCGAAATGGGGCAGGACGCGCTCCCGGACCGTCCGATCGCTTTCCTCGCGCGATAGCATTGCCGGAAAAAACTCCATCACGCGCGCGTCGGCGTTCATGCGTGCGAACGGTTCCAGATCCGCCGCGGTCCAGTGCCGCAGGATCAGCCGCTCGGTCTCGGCGAGCACCGGCATGGCTGCTTACTGCGCGACAGGCAGCTTGGTCGTGTTCGTCAAAACTCCGTTCTGGCTGATGTTCACGGTCAGATCACCCGAGCGCGCATCGGAAGGAACGATGAAATCCACCTGATACAGCCCCGAGAATCCAGGAGTCAGGCCGGCGAAGAAGACATTCGCCGATTTGCCGTCCACCGTAACCGTCGGCTCGGCGGTTACCACCGCCAACGGACTCGAAGGAGCGGGAGCACCCGAAGGTACATTCGGATTCGTCGGGCCCATGCCCAGCAGGTAGATGACTAATGCCTCGCCGGGTTTTGCCGGATTGCTCGCCGTCACCAGTGAAGAATCGGTCCCATGCTGCGCCACCAGGTGCCCATCTGTTAGGGCATCCACGGTGGGCTGCAATGGAATTACCGATAGCTGATCTGGCAGCGTAATCGCGCCGTTGACGCTCACCAGGATCGGGTACTGCTGGTTCGCCGGAAGCTCGCTCGGGATCTGCACATCGAGCTGGCCGTCGCTCACGTAGAACAGCGGCGCCGATAGGCCGCCCACCAATACGGATGTTCCGTTGAAGCTGATGGGGAGAGGTGGAGAGCCGGTTCCCGTGGGGCTGGTGCCCAGCCCGGAGCCGTAGACCTCCACGATCGTGCCTGGGCTCAGCGGTCCGCCCGAAACGCGATAGAAAGCATTAACCGTGCCGCCCTTAGATAGCACCGGCGCAGGCGCCTGGTTACCTGCCACGCCGCCCGCCAGTTGCATGGTCGCAGGCACAAGCGTGCCGGAGGTCGCATTCAGCGTTACCACCATCTGGGATGCAGCCGAACTGGGCTGCCATGTGGCTGAATAGCTCGCGCCCTGGCCGTTGCTTCGCAGCGATATCGGAGAATCGCCGTTCGAAAAACTGGCTACGACTGCGCCGTTTGTAACCGGATTCGCGCAATCGTCGTTGAGCTGCACAATCAGCGTGGCCGGCCATTTCGCCGGCACCGAGAAATTGTTCACCAGCCCTGTCTCCGTCAACGCCAACTTGCTCGGCGTACAGCTGGTGGCGTGAGGCGCCATCCCTGCCTCCGCTGCGCCAGCGCGGACCGGCTCTGCCGACGAACTCGGAATCGTGCTGCCCGCAGGCAACACAACTACCGTAACGTTCACGGTCCGGACCGCCGACCCAATCGAAACGCTGGCCTGTCCTGAGTAGATCCCCGGCGTCATGTTGGCTGGATTCACCGAAACCCCGAATGTACCCGGATTCTGACCGCTGGTCTGGCCCGAGGTCTGGCTCAAAATCAGCCAACTTCCGCCGTCGGCGGTTGAGGGAGCAGCCTGGAACATGACAGATGTCGCGCTGCTGGTGTTTACTGTGACCATTTGCGCGGCTGACTGCGCTCCACCGGCCGCAACCGCAAAGAAAAGTCCCGCCGGATTCGGATCCGGAAGCGCCGGCGAGCCACTTGCCGCCAGGTCCAACACCACTACAACGTATGCGGGCGAGTTCTGCGCGTTCGGATCGCTGATGCTGATCAGCGCATAATGGCCGCCGGGGCTCAATTGCGTCGCATTGGGCGCGAGATTGACCGGTAGCAACCCGGGTTTGCTGGTTGTCGCTGTTCCGCTGGTTGCGCCGAGCGACACGACATCCGCTCCACTGACCAGCTTCGCTGTCCAGTTGATCGTGGTGGAGGGGGAGCCGAGGTTCAGGATCTTGATTGTCTGGGTGTTCGAAAAGCCGCCGCCCTGCTGCGCCTGATAACGCAGACCGGTGACATTGGTCCCGAGAATCGCGCCGCTGTTGGCCACGAACAAGAACACCGGAACGTCGACGCTGCCGCCGGAATACTTAACGCGGATGGTGTCGCTATAGCTGCCCACTTGAAGCCCTTGCGTGTTGACAACAATCCGGGCGAAGACGGCTGAATTGCGTACTGTTTGGCCGGATGCCGGAGTTATGCTCGAAATCCAGGAACTGCCGTTGAGCGCTGAGGCGCTGAAGCCCACCGGTCCGCCTCCTCCCGCACTCGTGATCGCCAAATCCTGTTCGATATTCCCGGGCGATTGCGCTATGGCGGAGAATCGCAGCATCGGCGGCGCTACTTGCAACTGCGTGTTGGCGGCCGATACGGTCAGGTTCACCGTAATGTCGCTCTCGCTGCCGTTTTGATCTAGAATCCGAATCCGGCCGGACGTGTTCCCGGGCTGCAGCGAACCCTGATCGACGCTGACGGTAAGCTGTGCCGGCGCCGTTCCGCTCGTCGGCTTGACAGTCAGTGTAAACGGCGGCTTCGTATTCGGCTGCCCACCGTCGATCAGGACGGTGAACGTCGCCGCTGCGGCCGTAGCGGGTGCGACGGCCAACGCCTGGCTGGGAGGCGCATCGCCCCCCGATACCGCTGAAAAGCTCAGCGCCGTCGGCATCACCTGCAACAACGGCTGCGCTGCCACGATGGGCAGTTGAAATGTCTTCGTAACCTTCGCCGTTATGCTATCGATTAAGGTCGCCGTGAAGGTGTACGTGCCGATCGACCCTTTAGGCGGCGTCCCGTGGAGCAACCCGCTAGGAGAATCCAGCGTCATTCCTGGCGGCGGATTGTCTAGCGTGAACGAAAAGTACGGTGTGCTGCCTCCGGTGGGCATGAGCGATTGCGAATACGCCTGGCCCACCGTGGCTGCCGGCAGCGGCGAGGTGGCCGCGATCGCAAGCGCAGGATTGATCGTGATCGAGAACGGGCTGGTCGCGTTCGTCTTGTTCGCTTCGGTCACCGTCACATTGAATGAGTAGGTATTCGCTGTGGTGGGCGTGCCGCTGATCACCGCCGACGGGCTGTTCTGTGCTGCCCCGTTGATCGTCAGTCCCGGTGGAAGAGTAGTTTGGCTAAATGGACTGGTCGGCGTTACTTGGAAGGAATACGGCGCGGTGCATCCAGTCGCCGTGATGTTAATCGCCTGGGAATACGGAGTACCGACATCGCCACTGGTCAGTGCCGAGCCGGTATTAAACGTGAGCGTACACGGCTGAATGGAAATCGTATAGTCCTGAAACGTGAATCCCATCGACTGATCCGTCAGATTCACTTGTACGAGAAAATTCCCCACCTGCGTGGGCGTGCCCGTAATGAGCCCAGTGCTGGTTAAGACTAGGCCGGGCGGAGTTTGACATCCCGGTCCGCCACAGTCTTGCCCGAACCAGCTCCAACTGTATGGCTTCACGCCTCCGGATGCCGCGAACTGGAAGTTATACGGCACGTTAATGTAACCGTTCGGCGGAGAGTTGGTGATCGTGAGCGGCGACTGCGCACATAACCTCCCGCTGATGGCGAAGAATGCTAAAGCTATGATTAACGGGACTGGGCGGCGCACATGCCTATTTTACAGAAGTGTTACCTATGGAACCATACGCGGTACCAGTACGTCCCAATTGGTGAGAAGCGTAAGTCAGTCTTAACCTTCTCCTCCTCTGGTTGGCGCGGCTCTCCGACATCGGGCCGCGCCTCTTTGTTTTGGCATCGGTTTGCATGCGTTTTACGCCTGTGCCGTCTGCGCCTTGGCCGCCTCGGAGAACTTCTCAAAGAACTTCTTGATGATGTGCTTCGCGGTTGCGTCCAGCAGCCGCTGGCCTACGCTCGCGATGGTGCCGCCCACCTGCACGTCGCCATCGTATTTCACCTCGGTGGACGAGTCGCCGCTCGGCGCCAGATTCAGGAGGCCTTCACCTTTCAGGAATCCGATCTTTCCGTTTCCCTCGACGATGAGCTTGAAGCTTTCCGGAGGTTTCTGCTCGGCCAACCGCACTTTTCCCCCGAACTGGCCGCCGATGCTGGCGATGATCACCTTCATCTTCATCTCATACTCATCCTCGGCGATCCTGTAGAGCTGGTCGGTTCCCGGCATGCACTTGGCCAGGATCTCGGGATCCTGGAGCAGCGAGTATGCCCGCTCGCGCTCGGCCGGAACGGTAAAAGATCCGCTGACCTTCAAGCCGCCCTCGACAGAGCGACCGCAAGCGCGCGCATCGTGTACACCTGCGCCAGATGCTTCCGGTATTCGGCCGAGGCGTGCAGGTCGGAATTGGCATCCACGCCCTGCGCAACTAGCGTTGAGGCCTTCTGGATATCCGACGGGCTGCCGGCCGTGCCTTCGAGTGCTTTCTCAACGGCCACCGCGCGGAATGCGGCACCGGTGAGACCCGTGACACCAACGCGGCACATCGCGATCTTGCCGCCGGACTTGCGGATGCGAGCCGCAACACCTACAATCGCGAACCCGGAGGCGGGCTGGACCACTTTTTGATAGCTGGTCCCGGCCGCTTGATCTTCGATCGGAACCACCACGGCCTGTACGATCTCTCCCGGAGCCAGCGCCGTGGTGAACGTGTCCACGAAAAACTCAGAAATCGAAAGCTCGCGTTTCGATTTAGCCGAGACGAGCGCCACCTTCGCCTCCAGCGCAAGCAGCGATGCCGGATAGTCGGCCGCGGGATCGGCATGCGCGATGCTGCCACCGATGGTCCCCATGTTGCGAACCTGAATATCGCCGATGTGCGACGCCGCTTCAGCCAACAGCGGGCAGCGCGACCGCACAATGGGCGAACTCTCCAACTGATAATGCGTCGTGGTCGCCCCGATTCGCAGCATCCCGCCTTCGTCGTGGATGAAGTTCAGGTCGGCAATGCGCCCGATATCCACTAGTTGCGCCGGCGTGGCCAGCCGCAGCTTCATCAGCGGGATGAGACTCATGCCGCCCGCCAGCACTTTCACGTCTTCTTCCGCCAACAGCCCGAGCGCGTCCTTCAGATTGGTCGGGGACTCATATTCGAAATTCTGGGCAATCATGCCTGGCCTCCCTTCTGAACCAGATTCCAGATTTTTTCGGGCGTTAGCGGCATATCGATGTGCCGCACCCCTAGCGGGCTTAACGCGTCGACCACCGAATTGACCACCGCGGGCGAGCAGCCGATGGTGCCGGCTTCGCCCACACCTTTCACGCCCAGCGGATTTACGGGCGACGGCGTTTCCGTATGGCTGGTTTCGAGCCATGGAATGTTGCTGGCCTTCGGGATCGCGTAATCCATCAACTCGCCGGTGATGAGCTGGCCGTTGTCGTCATAGACGGCTTGCTCCCAGAGCGCTTGTCCAAGCCCTTGCACGATGCCGCCGTGCACCTGGCCGTCGACGATCAGCGGATTGATGATCTTGCCGCAGTCGTCCACTGCCACGTATCGTTTCAACTCGATCGCGCCGGTCTCCCGATCCACTTCGGTGACCACGATGTGCGCGCCAAACGGAAATGTAAAGTTGGGCGGCTCCCAGAAATACGTGGCGAAGAGCCCCGGCTCCGTGTTGGGCGGGAGCTTCATAGCTCGATACGAAGCCCCGGCGATCTGAGCCAGCGGGACCGATTTGCCGGTCTTGTTGTCCACGCACGCGCCGCCCGAAAACGAGACATCGTCGGTTTCCAGCAGCATGGCGCCGTATTTCTTGATTTTTTCCTTCAGCTCCTGGATCGCAAAATACATTGCCGTGCCGCCGATGGCAGTTCCGCGGCTGCCGAAAGTCCCGATGCCGTATTGCACAATCGCGGTGTCGCCGTGCAGCACCAGGACGTCGTCGATGCCGACCCCGAGCTCATCCGCTGCAATCTGCGCGAACGTGGTCTCCTCGCCTTGCCCGTGCGGCGAGGCGCCAGTCATCACCGTGACCTTGCCGGTGGGGTCGATTTTTACGGTCGCGCTCTCCCACCCGCCGGCCGGGGTAGCCGGCGACGGGCCGATGGCGCAGATCTCACCGTAGGTGGAAATTCCGATGCCCATCAGCCGGCCCTGCGCGCGCGCTTCCGCCTGGTCGTTGCGAAGCTTCTTGTATTCGACTATGTTCAAAGCTTTCTCCAGCGGCGCGGAATAGTTGCCGCTGTCGTACGTCAGGCCCGTCGCTGTGGCATACGGGAACGCGTCATTGCCGACGAAGTTTTTCAAGCGTATCTCAGCCGGATCCATCTTCAGCTCGGCGGCCAGCACATCCACCATGCGTTCGATTCCATGCGTTGCTTCCGGACGCCCGGCGCCTCGGTATGCATCGGTTGGCACTGCATTCGTGAAAACGCCGACGATGTCGGCCCGAATGTTCTGGCATTTATAAAGCCCCGGCATCATGAGCACCGAAAGTGTCGGAATGGCCGGTGTCAGTAGCTGATGGTAAGCGCCAAGATCCTGAATCAGCTTTAGCTTGATCCCGAGAATGGTGCCGTCGCGCTTGGCGGCGATTTCGTAATAATCCACGTGCCCGCGGCCGTGGATCGTGCACGTGAAGTTCTCACGCCGGCTCTCGATCCACTTCACAGGCTTACCGATCTTCATCGCCACGAATCCCATGAGGGCTTCTTCGGCGTAAACGTTGAGCTTGCTGCCGAATCCGCCGCCGACCTCGGGCGTGACCACGCGCAGCCGGTTTTCTTCCAGGCCCAGCATCATCGCCACCAGCGTCCGCATCAGGTGCGGAATCTGAGTGGATGAATACAGGGTCAGGGCGCGATCGCCGGATCGCCACTCGGCCACCACGCCGCGCGTCTCCATCGACGTCGGAATTAGCCGCTGGCTGGTGATGCGCTGCTTGACAACCACTTCGGCCTCGGAAAATGCTTTTTCAATATCGCCGCCTTCCTGGTGGTAATTGAAAGCCGTGTTGTCGGGCCACTCCGGATGGACGGCGGGCGCGCCGGCGGCCAGCGCCTTCTCCGGATCGGTCACCGCTGGCAGTGGCTCGTAATCGACTTCGACCAGATCGGCCGCATCGCGCGCAATGTATCGGTCCGTGGCTACTACCACCGCCACAGGATGGCCGGTGAAGTACACGCGATCCGTCGCCAGGATGTGATGGTGAGGCACCCGCAAGTCCGGAAGCGAAGCGCCGCACGGCACCGGGCCAACCTTTTCCGTGTCTTTCCCAGTGAACACCGCTACTACGCCGGGAAGCTCCTTGGCTTTGCGCGTATCGATGGATTTGATTTTCGCCGCGCCGTGCGGGCTGCGCACTATGCATGCATGGTGCATGCCGGGCATCTGGATGTCGTCAACATATGTCGCCGTTCCCGTAATCAGACGCGGATCTTCGCGCCGGCGAATGCGCTTCCCAACCAGGGTATCGGTCTTGGTAATCGTGGTAGCCATAGTTTCCTCTTCCTACGCTTTGGCCGCGGCTGCCTTCACCGCGTTCACGATGTGCTGGTATCCCGTGCACCGGCACAGGTTGCCTTCCAGGCCGTGCCGGATCTCCTCTTCGGTGGGGTTGGGATTGCGCTCCACGATCTGCTTCGCCGTCATGATCATGCCAGGCGTGCAGAAACCGCACTGCAGCGCGTGCTCGTTCCAGAACGCTTCCTGCATCGGATCGAGCTTGCCATCTGCGGCTAAACCTTCGATGGTCAGGAGCTCCCGGCCATCCGCCTGAACCGCGAACATGCTGCAGCTCTTGACCGCCTTTCCGTCCACGTGTACCGTGCAAGCGCCGCACAGCGAGGTCTCGCAGGCGATGTGTGGACCCGTTAGGCCGACTACCTCGCGAAGGTAATGAATCAGCAGCATGCGCGGCTCCACGGCATCGCTGCGCTTCTTTCCGTTGATTGTAAGCGTGATGTTTCGTGTCATAAAGAAATACCAGCGGATATGACGATACCACAGCGCGTTTTGTGGTGCATCAGGCAGAAACACAGGGCGGAGAACAGGGCAGGAAAAACTCACGCAATAAAGAAACGGTGCCGAAATGATTTTCCGGCACCGTCAGATTCTAGACAGGTGAGCCGCGCTACCGCCGACACACCTTCGAGCTGCATACACCTTAGCTGGCGCTCTTGGTCACGCCTTCATGCCGGCGCGCCTTCCAAGCTTCCCGCCGAGTCTTCTGCAGCTCAGCGAACTTAGCTTTCTGCTCCGGGCTCAGGGTCTGATACACCTTCGAAAACGCCGAGCTGCGGATGGCCATCAATTGCCCCATCTCGTTGCCCTCGGTAGTCGAGAGTTGCTGGATTTTCGCTGTGTTGCCGGTCTGCACCGCCTGGCGCATGTCTTTCCGTGTCTCCCGCAGTTGCTGCCGGATCGGCTGTGCCGACTGGCGCGCCTCCTGGAACACGGTTTTCGCTTGCGCCTTCTGCGACTCGGTCAGAATCTGCATCAGCGCCCCGTTCCGGTGAACGTGCCGCTGGACTTGATTCTCTGCCGCAAACACGAGGCCCGAAGCCCCTAATGCGGCTACCGCCGTAAAGGCGGCTATTTTCTTGCTGAAACTCTGCATGGTTTGGTTCTCCTACTTCATGAGACGTGACCCTCGCCGGCAGGTTTATCAGCATGCGGTAAAGCTCAGTAAAAGCTTGTAAGCCGGGCCAGGTTGCGGAAACTTAACACTGTGCCCCGCAACCATGGCCTTGCGATTCATTTACCGTCCGCTTCGAGCATGGCTCGCCATCTCGCCTCTATGTATCATCATTTCAGGCATCAGAAGCTGTTCGAGCGAGTCTGCCTTCTGCTTTTGGTCTGGATTCAGGGTCCTGTATACTTTCGCCACCGCCGTCGCCCGGATCGCCGGAAGTTGTCCGATCTCCTGGCCGGCCAGGCGCCGGATCTGCGCGTCATTCTGGGCGAATCCCCGTGAAGTCCTAAGGCTGAAACGCTGCTCGGCTACTTGCGTAACAACGTAACTTCCGATACAGTGAGCAACGGGGGAAAGAACAATGGCGTTTTGTGCTAATTGCGGCGCGCCGGTCGACGGCCGGTTCTGCCAAAAGTGCGGAGCGCCCGTCGCGGGCGCGGCGCCTATAAATCCGGGGGTGCCCGGTGGTGCGGCTGCCCCAGGGATGGCTCCTCAAGCCGCAGCGGCGGGAATGAGCGACAATGCAGCGGGCGCAATTTGTTACCTCTTTGGCTTCATCACCGGTATTCTGTTCCTCGTGCTCGCGCCTTACAATCAGAACCGCAACGTGAGGTTTCATGCGTTCCAATCGATCTTCCTGAATATCGCTTGGGTGGTGCTATGGATCGCCGTTACCGTGCTCTCGATTGCATTGCACGTAATCCCCGTCATTGGGGCCATCATCTCCATCCTGCTGGGATTCTGCCTCTGGATCGGCGCGCTTGTCGTCTGGCTATTTATGATGTTCAAGACCTATAACGGCGAGAAGATCGTGCTTCCCGTGATCGGCCCCATGGCCGAGAAGCAAGCAGGGATGTAGAAATCAGCGTTTCTAACGAAGATGCTTTTGCCGTAAATACGCGATCAGCGCCGCCGGATCGTCGGTGATGATCGCGTCGACGCCGGCATCGATCAACCGCTGCCAGTCCTCGGGCGTATCGGCGGTCCACGGCACCACTTCCAGGTGGGCAGCATGCGCCGCCTTCACCTGTTCCGGGGTCGCCAGCTTGAACGCGGGCGAAACGATGCCCGCTCCCGCCTCGTGCGCGATGTCTGTGAATGGCCGCGCCTGGCCTTCCCATAGTGCCGATAACCGGATGTCCGGCGCCAGAATTTTCATCGCGCGCAGAGTGCGGAAATCGAACGACTGCACGATCGACCGTGACTCCAGCTTGTGCTTCCGGATCACGTCCAGCATCATCCGGGCGAATACGTCCGGCGTCGGCGTCAACTCCGGATGATCCAGAAAGCTCTTGGTCTCGATATTGAACTGCACCGAGTTGCCTTCGCCCAGGCTGAGCACTTCATCCAACGTGGGGATGCGCGTCCCGGGAACCGGATGCTGTTTGGGAAAATGCGGATTCTTCAGGGCGCCGCAATCGTACTCGCGCAGCTCTTTGAGCGTTAGTTCGTGAATCGCAATCCCGGGATGCGGCCCGGTGCAGATCTCGCCGTTGATGTGCGGGTCGTGCGAAATCACCAGCACGTTGTCCTTGGTGACCGCGACGTCCATTTCCAGGTAATCCACGCCCAAGTCGATGGCGTACTTGAACGCTGGAATCGTGTTCTCGGGATAAATGGCTCGCGCGCCGCGATGGCCGTGCACGAGAATGCGGGGACTGGCGTAAAGGGGCATAAGCAGAAGCAGCGCCGCAGTAGCGGCTGCCGCGAGCATACATCGGCTGGTTCGGTTCATTCGGAAACCGCTTTCGGTGGCGCTGAGTTCTCACCCCGATCTGGTTCTTGCGCCGCCCGTTCGTCTGAGCGATCCTGCGCCGGCGGTTCGGGTGCCGGCGCCTGAGGTACTGTTTCGATCGGAACCTCGATCGCTGAGGCCGCTTGCGCGGTCGTTTCCTGGCTCGCGGCGGGCGCTTGCCCGGCAGGAACCGGAGCCGCGCTGGGCGATGGCTCGGCGGTGGCGGCAGCCGCTTCCATTTCCGCCTGCTGCGCCTCGGCTACCGATAAGGGAACATCGCACTCGCAGCAATCGCTGCAGCGCTTGCACCGCTGGCAACGATGATTCGCGCAAGCATCTTTGGTGCAGCATACACAAATGTCTTTGGACGGTTCCCCGCAAATGCTGCAGGTGAAGACCGCGGTTTCCACCGTCATGGGCGCGTCGATTTCCTTTCCTTGGGAGCGGGCTGCGTGATCAGCATGCCGCGGCAACGCTGCGCTTCGCGGTCGGCTACTTGAAACTCCTGTTCCTTTTGCGCAGCCAACTCGCGCAGATATTGGCTCAACTGGTCGCGATTCGTGCTGTTTTCCGCGACCACCGATTGCGCCAGATCCGCCAGCGCCGGATTCTGATACTTTCGGATGCCCTCAACCAGGGACCCGAGCGTTGTTTCCATCGATTGCATCCGGAGATACGTGTCCAGCGCCAACGTCAGCTTCTCCGGATCGCGCGCCAGCGCTTGGCTGGAAGAGAGCAGATATTTCAACTGCGACTCGGCGCTTTTCCACTGCGCTACGTACGTTTCCGGCGCGCCTTTCGCCACCCAGGTCTCCGGCTTCACTTGATCCATGATGGGCTTCAAATGCTGCGCCTGGCGGTCAAAGCTATCGAGCAGCTTTCGAACATCCCACTCGGACGAAACACCCACAGGCGCGGCAGCCGTTTGCGCATAAGCCGCCATGGACGCCCACGCTAGAAGAATGCTGAACGCGAACTTCATCGTGACCTTCCCTAATCAGTGTGGCACAGTTCCTGCAGTTTTCCCGAGTGCGGCGGCCATCGATAAATCCAAGCTGGGGTGCTTTTCCGATAGACTACAGCCGATGGCTGCTGCTACCCCCATCGCGTTGCCTGCGTGGTCGCAACGGCTGATTTCCGAACTGGACGCCGCCGATGCGCGGGCCCAGCGCTTGGTGAACGGACTCACGGTCGAACAGTTCAATTGGAGGCCTAAGCCAGATGCTTGGAGCATCGGGCAATGCCTTCAGCACTTGTGCTTGGCCAGCCAGGCCTACCTGCCCGCGATCGCCGCTTCTCTGGATGGCCGGGAGCAGTGTCGAGCGGACGATATCGTACCGGGCTGGTTCGGCCGCTGGTTCATCCGGAAGTATATCGAGCCTTCCCCGCGGAGCAGCCGCGCTCGCGCCCCGCGAAAAATCGATCCAGGCCGCCAAGTGGACCTAAACGTCCTTGACCAGTTTCTTCGCGAAAACCACCAGGCCCGCCAGCTTGTCCAGAAAGCAAGCAACTACGACGTAAATCGGATTCGTTTCAGGAACCCCTTCATCCCGCTGCTGAGATTTACCGTTGGGACAGGACTGGAAATAATCTGCAAGCATCAGAGGCGTCATTTGCTTCAGGCCGAAGCTGTCAGCCAATCCGCCAAGTAGGCGGTTATCTGCCTCAGTGCGCGGGGGGCGGAGGCGGCGCGGATGGAGGAGGCGGGGGAACACTCGGCGGCGGCGTTGGTGCCGTCTGGCCGCTGCCTCCCGGCACATGCGTGATCGTCCCGATGCCTGGCGTGCGGCCCTGGATAATCGCCACGCGCGCGGCGTCTCCTACCGCGTGCACGATCCGGCGCGCAAGGTCGTTCTTATCGATTGTCGTTCGCGCGATGGGTTCGTTCTTGTAAACCTGGATCGATTCGCCCGTAGTCAGAGTTCGGGTGTTGCCCGGCTTCAGCGCATGGCTTACATCCACGATCCCTTCTTCCACCGTGACTAACGTGGTCTCGTCGTCATCGTCCACGGCTACATCAAACGTGGTGCCACGAACCGAGATTACGGCGGTTGGCGTGATGATGCGATTTGGGTTAGGTTGCCCACCCCACTTCTGAATGTGGATTTTCACCCTACCCACGATCAGGTCTAAAAGATCACGCAGGTTCCCCGGATTCTTCCGGAAGATCACGTTCGAGTTCGGATACACCTCAAAAAAGCTGCCGTCGGAAACTTGGAACTTGGCAAAACCGTCTGCACCCGTGACGATGACCTGCTGGATGCGAATCTTGTCGCCCAAGTTCAGCGCCCAGGGTTCGCCATCGCGCAACACGGAAACCTGCCCTGTCAACGAGATAACTTGCGCAGCCGCGTCATTTGAAAGCGAGAGCGGCTGGCCCGAACACACTATGCCTGTGATGACCAGGAGTACGCCGCTAACTACCTTCGCGACTGCCGTAGGACGCATAAAGGAATACATCGGTCTGGCCGATGCCAGTCTGTAGTACTATGCCATTTATCGGCGTCGAACCCACCGACGAGACTCAGAACACAGTCTACCATCAAACGTGCATAGCAAGAACGTGTCCTTTCAATTTCCCTGTGGAAAACTGCATTAGATTCATGCTCTTTGGGGGGAAGGAAAGGCGGAACGGGTTACAATAGACTCGGCTTATGTGTCGCAGAGCCACAATTCGGCTCCTAGCCACGGTTGGCTTCGCTCTGGCTGGCGTGGGTTCGTTTGCTCAAAACTTGAGCATCGATTGGCGCCACATCGGCAATTCTGCATTGGACCTGGGTTTGGCTTCGTTTGCCACAGGGCCGGTCAGCCGCGTCTGGTACTCGGCCGATGGGTCTGTCCTATACGGCCGGACATCTTCGGGGCAAACCTTCCAAACCAGCGATTTCGAGCGTTGGCGGCCAGTTACAGATCCCCGCATTGTGCCACCCACCCAATCCAGCGTCGTGGCCTCGACCCTGCCCGAAGCCGGGCTGAAGCTGGGTCCGCAAGCTGCTGCCCCGGGACGGATATATGCCGCTGGTACTAATGCCTATCGATCCGATGATGGCGGCGTGTCGTGGTCGAATCTGACAGCTTTCAAAGGCGGCTCGATTCTGGGAGGCGCACTGTCCGATGCGGCCGCTTCGCCGCGCGATCCTGACGAGGTCACAGTCGCGTCGGCCACGGGAATCTGGCGATCCGTGGATGGCGGCCTATCCTGGACGGGCCTCAACGAATTCCTGCCGAATCTCCCGGTCGGCCGTATATTGGGACTTCCTTCCGGAACCCGCGGCGTTCGGCTCTCGCTGGCGGACACAACTACGGAAGTTGAATGGCCGCCCGGCGAGAAAAGCGCATGGAAGCCGCTGGATTCGGCCGACGTCCAGCGCGACGAACAGCTCAAATCGGCGCTCTCGCAGGTCCTCAATCGCACTATCACCGGCATTCAAACCGCGAAGGACGTCATCTACGCGGGCGATTCCGAAGGACGCATCCAGGTCTCTTCCGATGGGGGCGCCTCTTGGGGAACGCCGTTCCGAGTCAGCCGCGATGCCGGGCCGGTGCAGGCGATTTGGGTGGACCGCAACGATCCGCGCCTCGCGGTCGCGGCACTGGGCGCGCGCTCGACCACATCTCCGGATCAACCCCGGCCCACTTACGTGATCCGGACCATGAACGGCGGCATCTTCTGGGACGACATTACCCAAAATCTTCCCGATACGGCTGTGGCCCACGGCGTCGCGGCCGATAGAGCATCGGGCGCCATCTACGTGGCCACGAATGCGGGTGTGTTCTTTACGGTTACGGATATTTCCGCGGCCGGCAGTGCTACTTCATGGACCTCGCTCACACAGAACCTACCCGCTGCTGCCGCCACCGACGTCCAACTGGATGCCGGCGCGAACCAACTCTACGCGGCCCTCGACGGCTACGGCGTCTATGTGGCGATCGCGCCGCATCGGTTGCGCGACGCCCGCGTCGTCAGCGCGGCCGACCTCACGGCCCGTCCGGCCGCGCCAGGCGCGCTGCTCACTGTGCTCGGGACTCGTGTGCAATCGGCCAACAGCGCCGACACGAGTGTTCCCGTGTTGGACGCCTCCGACGCTTCGTCTCAGATCCAGGTTCCGTTCGACGCCAAAGGCAGCACGCTTTCGTTGTCGTTGAATGCCGCCGCGGGCCGGTTTACAGTTGGGCTTCCGCTGCAAACCGTATCCCCCGCAATTTTCGTCGACTCCGAAGGCGCGCCGCTGATTCTGGATGCATCCACCGGTGTGCTGCTGGATTCGAGCAAGCCGGCGCGCCCCGGAAGCCGGATCCAGGTGCTGGCCACAGGCCTTGGTCAGGTGACTCCGGACTGGCCCACTGGCCTGGCCGCGCCGCTATCGGATCCGCCGCAAGTCGTCGCACCGGTTCGAGCCTATGTGGACGGCACGCCGGTCCAGGTCACTCAGGCTTCGCTCGCGCCGGGCTACATCGGATTTTATCTCGTGGAAATTCAACTGCCCCGCATCACGAATGCCGGATCGTCCGATCTGACGCTCGAAGCGCAGGGTCATCAAAGCAATCATGTCCGGTTCTATTTGCAGCCGTAGCGGCGCCGCATCCTCGCCGGAAAACGTGCCGCGGCGGCGTTCCGTTGTGCGCGATCACGCAAGAGCGCACAGGACGGCGCCGCATCCTCGCCGGAAAACGTGCCGCGGCGGCGTTCCGTTGTGCGCGATCCACATATGGATGAAAGCTGAAGACTGATGCTACCGAGTTCCTGGCGTCGCCTCCTCAGCCTCATCCGTGTTTTGCTTGCCATGAGCTGTCTGGCGACGCAGCTCATCTCCTCCAGCTTTCTCTGGACTAATTCCGTCGTTCTGTTCGCCGTCTATACCGCCTACGCCTGCACGGCGTTGTTTTGGCGGAGTCTCGAGGACTGGGGCTATCCGACACTCGCGCTCGGAATCGACTTTGCGTTCTTTTTCCTATCGGCCGCCAGCGGCGCCGCTTATGCGTATTGGGTCAGTTCGGTGTTTTATGCTTTCGTGCTGCTGGCCGCCGTCACGCTGCACAACTGGTGGAAGACGCTGATTGTCGCCGCGGCCGCCATCATTCTGCTGTATGCGCTGCCGACGCTGCGCAGCGCGGATATGCTGCGGCCGGCCCTGATCGCCGCCGGTATTCTTGCATCGGTTTTTGCGATCCAGCGCGAGTACCTGGAAGAGCGGCTCTCGAATGCTTCGCGTCAGACCGTCCTCTACCGCTACGACGCCGAGCGCGCCCGCGAAGGCGAGCGCCAGCGTATAGCGGCCGATTTTCACGACGGGCCACTGCAAAGTTTCATCAGCTTTCAGATGCGCCTGGAACTCATCCGCAAGCTGCTGCTGCGCGATCAGACGGCTGCCACGGAAGAACTATTGCAGCTCCAGGAATTGTGCAAAACGCAGGTCAACGAACTGCGTTCGTTCGTGCGCAGCATGCGTCCAGTGGATGTGGAGGGCAGCCTTACAGCGACGTTGCGCCGCGTCGTCGAGCAGTTCCAGAAAGACAGCGGCATTCCCACCACCTTTGTCAGTGCCGAATTTCTAGAGCCTGCCGAGCCCGAGGTCTCACTCGAGCTGCTGCAAATCGTGCGCGAAGCGCTGTACAACGTCCAAAAGCATTCCTCCGCGACGCGTGTCGCGGTCAGCATCGCCAAATCGGAGAACGCCCTGGAAATCGCCATCGAGGATAACGGCGGCGGGTTCCCGTTCAGCGGCAAGTACACTCTCGATGAGCTGGAACTGCTGCGCCTCGGCCCCATGAGTATCAAGCGGCGCGTGCGCACGCTGGGCGGCGACATGACGCTCGATTCCAAGCCGGGCCAGGGTGCGGGCCTGAAAATCCGGCTCGCCACGTGAGGCGCGCGGCAGCGGTTCTCAACCTTGCATCGCTTCTTGCGGGCTGCGGCCGCTACCAGGATTTCACGCTTCCCGAGCAGCCCGGAGGACCCGACATCTCCTGGCAATGGGAGGCGCGGGCCGAACCCGTCCTGATGCGCGGAGCACCCGGTGAGTGGGACTCGTCCGATGTCTTGAACCCGTCGGTCATCCGTCAAGGCGAAGCTTATTACAACGTGTACTCGGGCTTCGACGGCCACACCTGGCATACGGGTCTGGCTGTTTCCGCTGACGGAATCACCTGGCGCAAGGAAGGCACGTTGCTTTCGCCCGATCCGCAGACCTGGGAAGGCAACTACATCGCGGCCAATGGATCGGCCATCGCCGACGCGAACGAAATCCTGTACTATTACCAGGCCGGACAGCCGCCGCAAATCGGCTTGGCCAGATCCTCCAATGGGCATCAGTGGCAAAAGCACGGACCTCCCGTTCTGCCGTTAGGACCACGCGGCGCCTTCGACGAGCGCGCCGTAGCCGACCCGTACGTGATCCGCGCCGGCCGCAGGTTTTACATGTTCTACCTCGGCCAGGATCGCGCGCGCCGCCAGCGTTTGGGCGTAGCCCGATCCGACGACGGGGTGACTTGGTACAAGCTGCGCAGCAATCCCATCCTCGAACTCGGCGCGTACGGCTCGTTCGACGAGAGCGGCCTCGGCGAACCCGCTGTGTGGACCTCGAATGGTTACTACTGGATGCTGTACACCGGCCGCGACCGCAACGAGCTGCGCAAGCTCGGCATCGCCCGGTCGCGTAATGGCACCAACTGGGAGAAACTCCCGCAGGTCTTCGCAGGCACTCAATCCTGGGATTCGAAGGTAGTCTGCGATCCCACCGTCTTGGTCGACAACGGCCGCGTTCGAGCCTGGTTTGGCGGCGGCGACGTCCCGGCCCCCGATCAAGGCATACATGGCCAGATCGGCGCCGCCACGTTGACACCTACAAAGTAGGATCGAATCGTCAGCGGCACGAATCTAACCACCGAATGAAAGTTGGCATCACCTGCTATCCCACTTATGGCGGCAGCGGAATCGTCGCAACCGAGCTGGGGCTCGAGCTGGCCACGCGCGGCCACGAAGTGCATTTCATCTCCTACGCCAATCCCATCCGGCTCGATCCCGGAACGCCGCGCATCCAGTACCACGAGGTGGAAGTCTCCACATATCCGCTTTTTCAATACCCGCCTTATTGCCTGGCTTTGGCCTCCCGCATGGCCGAAGTGGCCGAATCGTACGATCTCGACCTGCTGCACGTCCACTACGCCATCCCTCACTCCATCGCGGCTCTGCTGGCGCAGCAAATGGTGGAGACTCGAAAGCGCCTGCCGTTTATTACCACGCTGCATGGCACGGACATTACGCTGGTGGGAGCCGATCATTCCTACCTTCCCATTACCAAGTTCTCCATTGAAAGATCGAACGGCATTACCAGCATCAGCGAGGATCTGCGCCGGCACACCTACGAGGTCTTCGGCGTTCCCAATGAAATTCGCGTAATCCACAATTTCGTCAACACGGATCTCTATCGTCCGGCATCCGATCGCCCTTCCGGCGAAAAGCGTCTGATGCACATCTCGAATTTCCGCCCCGTCAAGCGCGTGAACGACTGCATTCGCATCCTGGCCGAAGTGCTCAAACAAACATCCGCGCATCTGTACATGGTGGGCGACGGTCCGGACCGGCCCGAGGCCCATCGCCTCGCGCGCGAACTGCGCGTCGACAAACATGTGACCTTCATGGGCAAGCAGGACCACGTAGAGCGCATCTTCCCGCAAATGCACGTGCTGCTGATGCCGAGCGAAATGGAGTCGTTCGGCCTGGCCGCCCTGGAAGCGATGTCCTGCGGCGTTCCCCCCGTCGCAACGCGCGTAGGTGGCGTCCCGGAACTGATCACGCCCAGCCTGGACGGTTTCCTCGAGCCTGTCGGCGACATCGCCGCCCAATCCGCACGGGTCATCGAGCTACTGACCAACGACACCCTCTATCGAGAAGTTTCAGCCGCCGCCCGCCGCAGCGCCGTGGAGCGTTTCGCCAGCTCGATCGTAATTCCCCAATACGAACACTTTTATCGTGAGGTCCTTGCCGGGGGGCCAGAATAACAATTCCGATGCCAGGGAACTTTCTCCGTGGGCCTGGTGTCCAACGTAATAAGACAGCTTCGAAGTTTGAAGCTACAATCTAGGTAGACGCCGTGGCGGATACAACCGTTGGTCTACATCTGGATGCCTATCTGTTCTCCACTCCGCGGGAGGACGAACTGATCACGGGGCTTTGCCACGGTGACGAGACCGCGTACGAGATTCTGATCCAACGTTATCAGCAGCCGGTCTATAACCTGGTCTGCCGCTTATTAAACGATCCCTCCGACGCATCCGATATTGTTCAGGAAGTATTCTTGAAGGTGTTTCGCAATATCCGTTCTTTTCGGCAGGGCAGCAGCTTAAAGACTTGGATCTATCGCATCACGGTGAATGAGGCTTACAATCATCGCCGCTGGTTTTCGCGCCATCAGCGGCAGGAGGTGGCGTTCGGGCAGGACGAAAGCGCACCGGCGCATGTCGACAGCTTCGCCGATCCCAGCCGGTCGCCCTTCGATGAGGCCGCGGATCATGAAACGCGCGCGCTGGTAGAAGCCGCGCTCGAGAAGTTGAATCCAAAATTCCGAGCGGCTGTAGTTTTGCGGGACATCGAGGATTTGAGCTACGAGGAAATTGCCGCGGTTCTCGAAATCTCGCTCGGTACAGTGAAGTCGCGCATATTGCGCGGCCGGGAGGCACTGCGAAAGATTTTGGAAGGACGGTTGGAGGCGCATGAGACCGTGCAATGGGCGCCCCAGCCGGCAGTTGAGTAACGGCTGGTTGACTTAAATTATGGAGTGCTGGAACGCAAAGAGCAGAATTTCGGCTTACTTGGATGACGCGATGGCGGCCGAAGAGCGCCAGGCCATGCGGCAACATCTGACCGTGTGCCGCCGCTGTGCTCTGGAATCCGGCGAGCAGCAGAAGCTACGCCGAACCCTCCGCTCGCTGCCGCGGAAAAATCCGCCGCCTGATCTCGCGCTGCGCTTGCGCGTGGCTGCTTTCAGAGCCCGAGCCGAGATGCAGGGTCCGGGCCGCTGGCAGCGCCTTCGTGATCGTTTGTCGCTGGGGCTGGAAAACCTGATGCGCCCCTTGGCTCTTCCCGCGGCGGGCGGCTTGTGCTCCGCGGTTGTACTATTTAGCAGCCTGCTGCCCACGTTCATGCCGACCTACGCCATGGCGCGCACCGTTTCGGCATTCGATCCGCCAACCATGCTTATCACCGAGCCAATGGTGAAGTACATGGCGCCGATTGCCTTCGGCGGCGATGCCGTGGTCGACGTTAACGTCGATGATCACGGCTACATCTTCGGCTACACAATCGTTAGCTCCAGCGACTCCGATAAGGAACAACTGCGCCGCGCCATTGAGAACAATCTGGTGTTTACCGAATTCTGGCCGGCCACGGCGTTTGGCGTCCCGGTCGCGGGCACCATCCGCATCTCCTACCGCAGCGCCGCCGGCATCGACGTAAAGGGCTAAGGGATCCGCGCCAGGCGCGCGTCAAATCTTCATCGCCAGCCATCTTCGCTCATCCGCGGCTAACACATTACCGGTCATGAAAAAGTAATACGGTCGCCGTCCCTGTTCACCTGCCGCACGTACAATAGAAATATCGATGGTCATCGACGGGATCTATTACGCGGTAGCTCTGAGCGCCGGAGGCGCCTTGGTCTGGTATCTCACTAAGCCTTGGTTCGCGCTGCCCTTTTTCGTCCTGTCGCTATTCTGTTTGTATTTTTTTCGCGACCCCGAGCGTGCCATCCCTGATGGCGCGGTGGCCGTCTCCCCGGCCGATGGCAAAGTAGTCGGCATCCGGACCGACCCATCCGCTCCCGCCCGTATCAGCATTTTCCTCAACATTTTTGACGTGCACGTCAACCGCGCGCCGATAGCGGGCACCATCGCGAAGGTCGACTACACCCGGGGCCGCTTTAAAGTGGCCAGCCGCGAAATTGCCAGCTCGCAAAACGAGCGCAACACCGTCACCATCGATGGCGAAGCAACCAGCGTGTCCTTCGCCCAAATCGCCGGCCTGATCGCGCGGCGGATCGTGTTCTGGAAACAAACTGGCGACCAAGTCGCCAAAGGCGAGCGGGTCGGCTTGATCAAATTTGGTTCGCGCGTCGACGTGTTTCTCGGGCCCGAGTGGGAGATCGCCGTGAAACCGGGCGAACGGGTCCAGGGCGGGTCCAGCATTCTGGCGCGCAGGAAGCAGGTTGGATGAGCAAGCTCAGCTTCAAAGACCGATTTATCGACCCCAAGTCGCCCACGCGCCGTCCGCGGCGCGCCGCGTATGCCTTGCCAACGCTATTCACGGCGGGTAATATTTTTCTTGGTTTTCTAGCGATCCTGCGCTCGGTCGAAGGCGCGCTGCTCGCCGCCACGGGCCAACTCGGTTCCAATCCCCATTTCGAAGTTGCCGCCAAAGCAATCGGCGTCGCGGTTGTGCTGGACGGCCTTGACGGTCGAATTGCTCGTCTCACAAATACGGTCAGCGATTTCGGCCGGGAAATGGATTCCCTCGCCGACGTCATCACCTTCGGTATCGCTCCCGGCGTGCTCGCCTACTGCTGGGGCGTGCAGTTCGTCGCTGCAGGCGGGTTTCTGCAGGATCACCGCGCCGGATACTTCGTTGCCTTTCTATTCCTGTTGTGCGGCGCCGCGCGTTTGGCGCGCTTCAACGTCCAGACCAATCCGGTTCCGAAGAACCCCGGACGTCCAGACCGCAAATACTTCGTCGGTCTGCCGATCCCCGCAGCTGCCGGAATGGTGGCGGCCGTAGTCTATGCCACCGATTGCGTGCCCCTGCAGTGGTGGATTGTATCCGCGCTCTGGCTTGCTTTGCTGGCTCTGCTCTCGTTCTTGATGGTCAGCACCTGGCGGTATCCGAGCTTCAAAGAAATCAGCCTCACTGGGCCGCGCTCGCCACTAACCGTGATTCTTTTTGGCGCACTGATCTACTTGATATGGAACTACTCGCAGCCGGTGCTGCTAGCGCTGGGCATCCTGTACGTCAGCACCGGCATTGTCATCCGGGCGGGCGGTGCGATCCGCCGCCGCTTCCATCATCCGCCACCCCAACCCGAGCACCAGGCCGGCTGACATGCATTCGCACCATGGGAAATCCAAACCGGCAGTTGCCGTCGTGGGCGGCGAATCGCTGCTCGGCAAAGAAGTGCGTGAAGTGCTCGAATCCGGCAATCTCGGAGCGGCTGTTACGCTGATTGCATCCGAAGAAAACGAGGGCACCAACGTAGTCACCATCGCGCGCGATGAGCCCGCGGTCATGAGCTCGCTTCAAGCTGCCGACCTCGCCTCCGCCAGAGCCGTAGTCTTGGCCGGTTCTCCCAAATCCAGCCGGAAGGCCTACGAACAGCTCCGCGGCGCTGCCACGCCGGTCGTAATCGATGTCACCGGCGGTCTCGAGGAGCAACCCGACTCTCGGCTCCGCGCTCCTGCCGTTCAAGCCAGCGCGGTCGATGCACCCACCGGCATTCAAGTGATCGCCCACCCCGCCGCTATCGCAGTGGCTCTGTTCCTGGTCCAGCTCCAAAAATCTGCCCGAATCCGCCGCTCGGTCGTGCAAATTTTCGAGCCGGTCAGCGAGCGTGGCCAGGTAGGCCTGGACGAACTCCAGAGACAAACGGTGGGCCTGCTGTCTTTCAAGCCGCTTCAGAAGGACGTCTACGACGCCCAGGTCAGCTTCAATATGCTGGCTCAATACGGCTCGGACTCCCCGCACTCGCTGGCCGCGATCGAGCAGCGAATCGAACGGCATCTTGCCAGCCTGCTGGCGGACGCTGGATCCATCCCCATGCCGTCGCTGCGTCTAATCCAGGCGCCTGTGTTTCACGGCTACAGCATATCGTTGTGGGTCGAGTTCGAATCGCACCCCGAGGTGGCCGCGATCGCGCGCGGCCTCGCGTCAAGCCAAATTGACGTGCGCGGCAAAGAACATGAGCCGCCGACCAATGTCGGGGCTGCCGGCCAGAGCGGAATCGCGGTAGGCGCCATTGCTCGGGATCGCAACGATCCGCGCGCTTGCTGGTTCTGGCTAGTAGCGGACAACCTCCGTATCGCCGCCGAAAACGCCCTGGAGGTCGTCCGTGAAGTCATTAAATGAACCACGAGATGCACACAGATTCCAGATCGGCTTATCTGCTTCCATCTCTGTTTATCTAGGGCTGATTGTCTCCGCGTGCGGTTATCACATCGCCGGGAAAGCCGACCTGGTTCCCAAGAACATCCACAGCATCGCGATTCCGCCCTTCGGCAACGCCACGCTACGGTACAAGTTGACGGACCGCTTGCCTGAAGCCCTCAGCCAGGAGTTCATCGCGCGCACGCGTTATCGCATTGTCAACGATCCGAACCAGGCCGATGCGGTGCTGCGCGGAACCGTGGTCAATCTGATCACGTTTCCGATTTTGTTCGACCAAGCGACCGGGCGGGCCAGCGGTTTACAGGTGAACGTGGTGATGCAAGTCAGCCTGGTCGAGCGCGCCACCGGGAAAGTCATCTATTCGCGCCCGAACTTCGATTTTCACGACCGTTACGAAATTTCCGTCACCAATACGAACCAATATTTTGAAGAAAGCGGCCCGGCGTTGGAACGGTTATCGCGCACCGTCGCCCGCGACGTCGTCACTTCGATTCTGGATAACTTTTGAGTCCCGAACAGTTTCTTAAAAAAATCCGCAAAGCTCCGCCCGCGCCGGCATACCTGTTCATCGGCCCGGAATTGTATGACCTGACGCGATGCCGGCGGGCACTGATCGAGCGCGTGCTCGAGCCCGGCGAGCGCGAAAACGGGATCGAACGCCACGACCTGAGCCAGACGCCTCTGGCTGCCATTCTGGACGATGCCCGGTCGCTCTCTCTCTTCGCCGCGAATCGCGTCATCTGGATCTCGAGCGCCGAGGCGGCTCTCCCCAAGGGCCGCGCCGCTGCCGCCGGCGAAGACTCGCCTGCCGCCGAATTGGCCGAATACCTCCGCCATGCCAACGCCGGCGCAACTCTGGTCTTCGAGTGCAGCCGATACGAATTCGAAGGCGACGACCGAGCCAAAATCGAGCGTGTGCAGCAGTTCTATTCCGCGATTCCCGACACCGTCGAGTTCCGCCCCTATACGGTAGAAGCTGCGCGCTCTCTCGCGCAGGATTTGGCCGAGGCGGCCGGACTTCACATGGGGCTGGCCGAAATCGGGCTGCTGGTGGACTCGTTGGGCGCCGATGCGAGCCGTATCGCTACAGAAATTGAAAAGCTGCGGCTCTACGCGGGCACAACGCGCAAGGTCACCTCAGACGATATCCTGCGGCTGGTCCCCAACGCGCAAGCAACCAACATCTTCGCGCTGGTGGCTGCGCTTGGACGCGCGGATCGCAAGCGCGCGCTGTTGACACTTGAGATCCTGCTGCGCGAAGGCGAATATCTTCCGCTCGCGCTCACGTTTCTGGCGACACAATTCCGGCTGGCGATGGTGGCGCACGAGGCCGGCCTGCGCAGCGCGCAGCAGATTCAGACTCACTTTACGAAGCAGGGAATCCGCATGTGGCGCGACCGCGCCGAGCAGGTGTATCAAACCGTCGGCGCCTTTCCCGGCGACAAGCTGGGTCGAGCGATTGAAAGCGTGTTCAACGCCGACCGCGCGTTGCGCGACACTCGCCCCGACGACCGCGTCGTGATGGAAGAGCTGGTCTTTAGTTTGACGAAGTAGCGCTCAGGCCAGAGCCTTCAAACGCGTCTGCAACCGGCTTTTATACCGTGCCGCCGTGTTCTTCTTGATGATGCCCCACTTGGCTGAGCGGTCGATCATCGAGAAAGTTGCGGGAAGCGCAGCTTGCGCGCCCTTGGCGTCCTTGTCTTGAAGAAGGCGGCGGAAATCTCGGATCTGGTGGCGCAAGCGCGACTTTCGAAGACGATTCACCATCGTCTGGCGCTTGGTTTGACGCATGCGCTTGAGCGCGGAAACAGTATTTGCCATTCGCTAACGGGAGTCCTTACAAAGATGTACAGATAACAGGATAGCCCAATTCTCACTTAAAACTCAAACCGGCAAACTGCGACGCAAGCGAAATGCCGGAACCCGGTCATTCTCCCAACACCGGCTCGTAAGCCTCGTCCGGGCGCGGCCGCAAATTCGGATTGCGCATCAAAATCCGCGCGCAGGTATTCCAACGCAGGATCGCATCGTCGTTTCCGGCGGGGTGCACCGCCTCCGCCTTTTCGTAGCATTCCATGGCCTGACGGAATCCCTCGTACGCGGTGAACGTGGCATTCGGCGATGCTTTGCGGAGTTGCGCATGCGCCGAGCGCTCCCAGATGATGCCGGCGTAGTATTCGCGCTCGTATTCGCCCTTCAGCCGTGGTAAAACCTCGCGTGCCTTCCCGGGCGCCGTGCCTTGTCCGAACTGATCCGTCAAGGCGAGCAGCAGCATCACCAGCGCTTCTTGATTTTCCGGATCGATATGCAGGACATCCAGGCAAATGCTCTCGGCCAGAGACGGCTCGGCAAGCAACCGGTAGCGCTCGGCCTTCTCCAGTGCCTCCGCGATGCCGCTCTTAGAAATCGGCTTCAAGTGGAACTGCATGGTAGCTCCGTTAGTCGGAGCGGAACACGCGAAAGAGTTTCGCCAGCGGATCGAAAAACTGGTCCACCACCCGCTCCTTTAATGGAATGATCGCATTATCGGTGATGGTGATGCTCTCCGGACACACCTTAGTGCAGCATTTTGTAATGTTGCAGTAGCCGACGCCCTGTAATTTCCGGAGATCCTCCAAGCGCTCCGCCGTATCCAGCGGATGCATTTCCAGCGCGGCTGTATAGACGAAGAACCGCGGCCCGATGAACTCCTTGTGCAGATGATGGTCGCGCAAAACGTGGCAAACATCCTGGCACAGGAAGCATTCGATACATTTCCGGAACTCCTGCACACGGTCCACGTCTTCCTGTTGCATGCGCCATGTGCCGTCGGGAGCATCCGGTTTGCGCGGCGTGAACGCTTTGATCCGCGTTTTAACGCTGAAATTCCAGGAAACGTCGGTGACTAGGTCCTTAATCAGCGGGAACGTCTTCATCGGTTGGATGGTCACCGGCTGATCGAGCGGAAGCGTGCTCAACCGCGTCATGCACATTAGCTTCGGCATGCCGTTGATCTCCGCCGAGCACGATCCGCATTTGCCCGCTTTGCAATTCCAGCGCACCGCGAGGTCGTTCGCCTGCTCGGCCTGGATATGGTGGACCGCGTCCAGCACCACCATGCCCTCCGAAATTTCGGTAGTGAAGTCCTGGTATTTCCCGCCGCTCTGGTCGCCCCGCCAGATTCGAAAAGTCGCCGTGGTGCTCACTTCATCTCCTCGATCACCTGCCGTAAATCGTCGCGCAGCGGGACCAGCGGCTGGCGCGACACCTGCATCTCGCCATCGCGGCCTTTGCGCACCAGCAGATTGAACGTTCCATAGGTTTCGTCTTTCTCGGGAAAATCGTCGCGGAAGTGCGCTCCGCGGCTTTCTTTGCGTTCCAAGGCCGCGCGGGTCACGGCTTCCGAGACCGTTAGCAGGTTGTTCAAATCCATGGACGTGTGCCAGCCCGGATTGTATTCGCGGTTACCTGTTACGCCCACCTTCTTGGCGCGTTCCTGGAACTTCAGGATTCCATCCAGCGCTTGCTCCATTTCCTCCTGGCGCCGCACGATTCCCACCTGGCTCTGCATCATGTCCTGCAGGTCATGCTGAACTTGATACGGCCCTTCGCCGGTGCGTTCGAAAGGATCGAGCGCGCTCCGCGCGGCCTCGTCTACCTGAGCCATGTCCACTTTCGCTGCGCCGCATTCCTTGGCGAACTTAGCCGCGAACTCGCCCGCACGCTTGCCGAATACCAGCAGGTCCGAAAGCGAATTGCCGCCCAGCCGGTTCGCCCCATGCAATCCGGCCCCGCATTCTCCGGCCGCGAACAAGCCCGGCACATCCGACATCTGCGTGTCGCCGTCTACGCGCACGCCGCCCATCATGTAATGGGTGGTGGGCCCGATCTCCATCGGCTGCTGCGTGATATCGATATCGCCGAGCTGTTTGAACTGGTGGTACATGCTGGGGAGCTTCTTCTTGATGTGCTCGGGCGCGTTCGGAAGTTTTTCCTTGATCCAGGCGATATCCAGGTACACCCCGCCGTGCGGGCTGCCTCGCCCTTCGCGGACTTCGCGCGTGATGCAGCGCGCCACGTGATCGCGCGTGAGCAATTCCGGCGGACGCCGCGCGCTTTTGTCTCCTTGCGTGTAGCGCCAGCCTTCCTCGGGGTTGTCGGCGGTCTGGCTGCGGTAATTCGCGGGCACATCGTTAAACATGAACCGCTTGCCCTGGTTATTCAGTAGAATGCCGCCTTCGCCTCGCACGCCTTCGGTAACCAGCAGTCCTCGAACGCTGGGCGGCCAGATCATGCCGGTGGGATGGAATTGCACGAACTCCATGTCCATCAACGTGGCCCCGGCGTGATAGGCCAGCGAGTGGCCGTCTCCGGTGTACTCCCAGCTATTGCTCGTAATCTTGTATGCCCGGCCGATCCCGCCGGTCGCCAGCACCACCGCTTTCGCGCGGAACAGCTTGAAGCGGCCGCGCTCGCGCTCATAGCAAAACGCGCCCGCCACGCGCCCGCCGTCTTTGAGCAGCGTGATCACGGTGCATTCCATGTGAAAATCGATGCCCTTATGGATGCCGTGATCCTGCAGCGTGCGAATCATTTCCAGACCGGTGCGGTCGCCCACGTGCGCCAACCGCGGATATTTGTGTCCCCCGAAGTTGCGCTGGAGGATTTTGCCGTCCTTGGTCCGGTCGAATACCGCGCCCCAGGCTTCCAGCTCGCGCACGCGATCCGGCGCTTCCTTGGCGTGCAGTTCCGCCATGCGCGGGTTATTGAGATACTGGCCGCCGCGCATGGTATCGGCGAAGTGAACGCGCCAGTTGTCGCGGTCGTCTACGTTGGCCATCGCGGCCGCGATCCCGCCTTCCGCCATAACCGTGTGCGCCTTGCCGAGCAGCGATTTCGAAATCACTCCCACGCTGACGCCCGCGGCCGACGCTTCCACCGCCGCGCGCAGCCCCGCCCCGCCCGCGCCGATCACCAACACATCATGATCGAATGTCTGATACTCGGGCATCAGAGAATTCTCCAATCCGTCCAGATGCCCATGGCGCACATCCTTACATACAGATCGGAGAACCCTACCCAAAAGAGGCTGAGCCAGGCGAACAGCATGTGTCGGCGATTCAGGCAGCTCACGCAGTCCCATGTTTTCTTGCGGGCCGGATGCCGCGAGAACTGATCGATCATGCCGCCCACAAGATGGCGCAGCGAGTGGCAGCCCAGAGTGTAGCTGCCGAGGAGAATCACGTTCACCAGCAGAACCAGCGTCCCTACCCCGATGCCGAAACCGTTCGGGAATCGCGTTGCTTTATATACGTCGTAAGCGAGCAGCACCAGGAACACAACCGCCAGGTAAAGAAAGTAGCGATGGATGTTTTGCAGGATCAGCGGAAAATACCGTTCGCCAAGATAGCTCTTGCGCGGCTCCCCCACGGTGCAATTCGGAGGATCGGCCCAGAAAGCCTTGTAGTACGCGCCGCGATAGTAGTAGCACGTGACGCGAAATCCGCCGGGCGCCCACAGGATCAGCACCGCGGCCGTGACGAAGCTCGGCATCCAGGATGGCATCGTGCCGAACCACGCGCCTTCGCCCGGATTACCGAACAGCAGTGGCGCGTACATCGGCGAAAGATACGGCGCGCTGAAGTAATTCTTGCCCTGCATGCCCGCCCAGCTGGAATAAACAATGAAGGCACCCAGGCCGAGAAACGTCAGAAGCGGATACAGCCACCACAAGTCGCGCCGCGCGGTCTGGCCGAATCGGCCACGCTCGAGGGGAACATCAACGGATGACATGGCTAGAATCGTCAGGCTATCGAATAGCAACCAATCGCGTCAAGCGAGAGACCCACTTCGACATCCCGGCGCACGTGGCGCGGCGTCTCCGCGAGGCCCTCTAAGCCGCCGCTCGCGGCGCCATCACCTGTACGAGAATGCCGGACGTTAGGCGTCACCGCGAATGCCGGATCGCGCGCTTGAGCTGGTTCGTTCCTCTGGCCGGAGCTGTGCGGACGCGCAGGCATCAAACTTTCGGAACGGTGATCTGTGCGACCTGAATCTGCTTCGCAAGCTGATAGGCAGTCGGAAGATCGGCGTCGCTGTAGACGAGGATGCGCCCCACTATGAGCACCGAGTTGTTCGGCGAGGATATCAGATTCATTCCCTCCGGGGAGCTTTTCCTATGCGGACCGGTGATCACATAATCACCAGCTTCGGTGCCCGTTGTGCGTTTGCCCACATAGGCGAAGTTAGTGTTGTTGGAGGGATCGGTGAACTGCACGCTGTAGTAGCGACTGGCCATGTCCGGCACGTGCAGCACTTGTGGTCCTTTGGCGAGGTCTAACCAGCCGATCGTAATGAGCGTATCGCGGTTCACGCCAGTCGTCCCCAATTTTGAAGCCGAGGCGGGCGGGTGGATAGGATCCGCAAAAAACGCCTCTGGCTGCGCGTAGAGCGTATTGACCGGGATTGGACCTTCGCCGAACCCTTTGACGAGGATTGCCCGCTTGAATACACGAAGGATAAAGCTCGGCCACAAATAGATGAAAGCAAGCCATGTCATGACGCAGACGCCGCCGAATATCAAGAGGTGCTCAAGCGTCATGAGATCTTCGCTTTGACGACGGGCGGCACCGTGTATTCGCCGGCGAGAATGGCCTCACCGGGTTCGTACACGCGCAACCAGAGTATGAACTTGCCCGAGGGCGCGGGTAGCCAATTGGATTCATGCCCAGCCGGAGCGGCATTCTGGATGTAGATATCGATTGAGCCGTCGCCGTTCGGCAAGAGGCCGGAGCGATCGCTCACACTGTACCGTTTGATCGGATTTGCCACGAAACGGTTCCGGGCCGTACCCATCGTGAGCGACCAGAACGCATTATTGGGGGGAAGCTGGCCCGCCGGGAAATGCATGCGGTAGTCGTGCCGGCCTGAGAGGACCCGCCCCACGCCGTCTGAATTCGTCCACCAGTACATCGCCTCTTCGGACACGTTGACCGGACCGGGAAACAGTTGGGCGTGCGCGGCCCGCAGAAACATGCCATTGCCGGGTTTGCCGAGCTCGAACATGGTGATCCAGCCGTTTACCTTCACGGCCTTGATCCTCGCATACGCCTGGGCCGTGGCAAACGCCAGTCCGAAACCGATGAGGAAACCCTGTATCACGTCGTTACGCACCGTTCTCACATGAGTGGAGAAGAAGAGGTGGATGATGAAGTAGACGCAGAGCGCTCCGATGAATGCCGCGAAATACGAGAGTGTCCTGCTCATAGCGCCTCTATCGGTCCGCCTTTCTTGGATGTCATTGATCGGCGCCATTCAAGGCCCTCAGCGTAAGCGTCCAAGCTGAGCCGCATACTCAATGACAATGATCCCATTGCCCCGCCGAAGGCGCTAAAAGCCATTCAGATGAACGAAGGCCGACAATCCACCGGTGCGAATTGTCGCCAGGTCACCGATTGAGAATCACATAAGGGGCACAACAGAGCAAGCGCGTTATACGGCAAATGACCGTGCGGCGACAGTCTGGTTGAGCGTATCCAGAAGAAGCAGCATTTTGACGGTTTCCACGAACGTCAGGCGAATCGGCGACAATGAAACTCGATGATTGAGGTCAGGATTCCAACCCGTACGGGAGACCTGCCAGCCTTGTTGGCGAGACCCGAGGCACCTGGACTCCGTCCCGGAGTCGTCGTGATCCACGATGTTCTGGGAGTGAGTCATGATCTCGCGAATCAGGTGGAGTGGCTGGCGAGCGAGGGATTTTTGGCCGCGGCGCCGAACTTGTTCTATTGGGGCCGGAAGATGACATGCCTGCGCGCGATTTTTCGCGAGATGCGGGCCCGGCGTGGAAGATCGTTCGATGATATCGAGGCGGTGCGCGTATGGCTCGCAAGTCACGAGAACTGCAACGGGAGGGTCGGCGTGATCGGATTCTGCATGGGCGGCGGGTTTGCTCTGCTCTTGGCGCCGGACCACGGCTTTTCGGCGTCGAGCGTGAATTACGGGAGGGTGCCAGACGACGCCAATACATTCTTGGTTGGAGCATGTCCGGTGATCGGGAGTTTCGGCGCCAGGGACCGGCCACTGCGGGGCGCGGCAGAACGCCTTGAGCGCGCGCTGGCCAAAGCCGGTGTCGAGCACGATGTGAAGGAGTATCCGGACGCGGGCCACGCGTTCCTCAACAATCACGACCGACGAGACATTCCGTTCCTGTTCCTGTTGATTCACAAGATCGCCGGCATGGGGTACCACGAAGCCTCCGCAAAACATGCGCGGAGCCGCATCGTGGCGTTTTTTAACCAGCATCTACGAGGAAACCAGTGAGCGGGTGCGGCGCGCAGGCGCTACCCGTGGCAAATGAGCGCAGGGAAGCCACATGAGCGAAGTCGCCATTCCGCTATTGAACAGCGGCGGTCCGCACGAAAGAGGTTTGGACGTTTTTCGTCCGGGTGCAGCGATTTTGAACGGTGTTCCTTCACCCGCTTGCGACCCTGCGCAACTGCGGCTCTTGTACTTGGCCCAGCCCTAGCCCGGCGACCTGTGCGGTTTGAGACGGAGAATCTGACGCTTGATCCACTTCCGGTGCTCCACCGCCTCAACCCCCACGCTGCCCGCCGGACCCGCGACCACGCCCGCTGCGATCGGTGCGCCAATTTTGGCAACAGCCTTCGTTCGCCTTTTGCCGCCAGCCTTCAGGTCTTTCCTGTATTTTGCTGCCCCCACGGCCGCACTGCCGGCAGGACCTGCGGCACGACCTGCGGCTAAGCCCGCACCCGCCCAACCGCCCGCCTTTGCCAGTTTCTTCGTGCGCGATGGACGATGCTTTACAAGCCGATGATGAGCTTGAGTCCGAGCCGTCGCGGAGGCTGTCGAACTGAACACCCCAAGTAGCAGCACCGCCCCTACAACACGAGCCAGCGTGAGAAATTTGGTTTTCATCGCAACATTCAGGAAGGCAATCCCCTTGCCACAGCACAAATCTCACGATTCAGCGCCTTCGCCATTTTATGCGCCACTTCTTGTGTGCTCGTCCCTCAAGTTATGACTGGCACCGGGACGGCGCCGTTAACCAGTTAGTACAGCAGTCTTGAATCTCCAAAACGTTAGAATCCGGTTATCGTGCAATAATGACCGCGAGTAATGATACGGCGCAGCCTTCAGCCTCTACGTGGACGCGCAGTCGCCATTGCGCGCATTGAGAATCGGCCGTTCCACGGGAGAGCATAGTGCGTTTCCCGGCCAAGTGACCGGTGGAGTTCGCTCGGAACCTCGATGTGCCTTGCTCCGAGTGTCTGACAGCCCGCCGGAGCACTTCGGGACGATAGGTGTTATACATCCGAATGGATACCTTCCAGTTGGTGCGTGGTCCAGGAGTTACCGCAAAAGGATGTACCTCGGCTGCCGTAATGAGGCGTTTAAAATTTCAGTTTGACTGTTCGGCGAATCGAGCCGTGGTCGCCGGCCTGGAAATCCAAGGGGCTCCCTTCTTTCTAGGACAGCCGGCCAAGAATGGATGGGAGAGCACGCACCCGAGCCGTCCAGAGCCTCGAAGGACGAAGCAGTGCGGCGCGCTAGAGAGGGCATTAAAAAACCTGTGCTGTATAAAGGCAAGCCGGCGCGCATCGACGGCGAGATTGTGATGGAGCACCAGTCTGCTGCGCGCCTACGAATCGCGAGCGCTTCGGTGAGCGGCAGGTGATCGAGGTGCACTTCACGAAGTGGGACGGGGACGTGTCGAAGTTGTCGGACCGGACATTGGACCAACTCACTGCGCGAAACCTTGTTTGTCACCAAGCGAAAATGCGCGCTGACGCTTACTGGTTCTCGCTCAGAATCTGCCTCAGAAGAGGGATGCTCCTACCCGCCGACGGGCGGGGAAACGTCTTCACGAAAGCGTAGATGTCGGCGAGATCCTGATCGGGCACGGTTTTCGTTGTGTAAGCGGGCATGCGGCCAGCGACGCCGGGCGTGCCGGGGCCACCGCGACGCACGTAGGCCATGAAGCCATTCTGGTTCAAGTTCAGACCGGCAAGCGCGGCAGCGGAGCCACCGTGACCATCCCAGCCGTGGCAGGTGTAGCACATGTACCTCTTGCCGTATAAGTCTTTGCCACGCTCGGCGTCGCCAGCCGGGGTTTGTGCGACTAATGTGGCGCTTAAAGCGATCAACAGCAAAGTCGTTTTGATCATAGCTGCCGCTCTACATCGGCTGGGTCAGCACGTCGATGAGCGCCGGCTCCCCTTTCTTGACGCGCTCGATGCTGCGCATAAAAGCAGCAGATAGGTCGTCGGGATTCGAAATGGGCCCTTCGCTGTACATGCCGTAAGCGGCGGCCATCTTAGCGTAGTCGATGTTGGGATCGGTGATACTGGTGCCGATGTGGCAGCGGTCCACGTAGCGATTGTGCAGCGCTGCCATGCGCTGCACGAACATGACCTCTTTCCCGTAGGCGCGGTTGTTGTGCATGATGTAGAGTAGCGGGATGCGGTGGTGGGCTGCAGTCCACAACACGCCAGGAGCGTAGTTGAGGTCGCCATCGCACTGCAAGCTGATCGAGAGGCGGCCATATTTACGGTTGGCGAGCGCGGCGCCAGCCGATGCAGGCGCATTGTAGCCCATGCCGCCGGCGCCCCACGATCCGATGTACTGATAAGGCTTGTCAAATTTCCACAGACGGCCCGGCCAGCCACCGATGAACTGCTGCTGACTTACCAGCGACCAATCTTCATCCTTGATTAGAGGCCAGAGTTCGGCGCACATGCGCGCGAGCGAAATGGGGCTCGAATCCCAGCCGACGCGCGCAAGCTCGATATCGTCCAGCCGCGCCTCGTGGTGCGCCTCGACCAGCCGCTGGCCGCGGGCTGCGATGGCGGCGCGTTGGTTCACAGACATCTGTCTCTTGATTTCTTCAGTCAGCGCGGGGAGCGTGGCTTCTGCATCGCCGCCAATATCGAGGTCGATATCCGCGTAGTGTCCGAAATCCTGGATGTTGGATTTATGATTCAGGGCAAGCGATGAGATGCTGATGACGCTGCCGCCGCGCTGGCGCGCAGCACGCGCTTCGTTCTGCAGGTCATTCACTTCGAGGCACAGCGTGAGATCGGGACTGTAACCCGGCCCGCCTAGGCCAGCCATGGGATGCACGTTGGAGATATCGAGGCGGTCCAGCGCCTGCACAGGCGCCTTGATGGTGTCCGCCAGTTCGCCCACCAGCCGCATGCCGTCATGGGTACGCGCCGCGCGCTCGCACACAATACGCGGGCGTTCGGCCGCCAGCAGCATTTTGGCCGCTTCGCGAATGGCCCCGGCGTCCCCAGCGGGCGGAGTGGTGCGCGTGAGCTTCGGAATGCGCGGAGCGGGTCCTTCCTGCGGGTGGTGCTGGAGCTCGGCGTTGGCCACGATCAGCGCCGGGCCCATCGGTGGCGTCATCGAGATGTTGTAAGCGCGGACGGCGGACTGCGCGAAGTGGCCGAGCGAGTAAGGCTGGTCGTCCCACTTGACGTAATCGCGAACGAGCGCGCCGAGGTCCTGTGCCGAGTGCAGCGATTCCACTCCCTGCCCGCGTTGGACTGCGTCGGCGTGGTTGCCCACCACCATGAAGACCGGTACGCGGTCGGCATAGGCGTTGTAGATAGCCATCGAAGCGTGCTGCAGACCGATATCGCCATGCAGAAGCGCCATCATTGGCTTATGCTCGACTTTGTAATAACCCTGCGCCATCGCAATGGCGGTTTCCTCGTGCATCACGGTCAGGAATTCAGGCTTGGTGTTGCCACCGTAGTTGATTAACGATTCGTGCAGCGATTCGAATGTGGAGCCCGGGTTAGAGGCGAGGTATTCGATGTCGAGCGACTTGATTACGTCGACCATGAAGTCCGAGCCGGGATGCTCGATGAACTCGGTCACGGCTGCAGGCGCGACCGTGCCACCTTCGCGCGCCAGCACGGCCTCGCCAGGAACCGCGGCACGGCCATTGCGCTGCTGGTTCAGGAGTTGGTCGGCCGGGGCCTGGACCTGTGAGTTTTGAGTCTGGGCATCGCTGGAGCACACCGGCGCAACCAGGGCTGCGGCGCCCGCGGCGGCACTTTTCAAAAAGCCGCGGCGGGGGAGAAAGGTACCTCTGGACCTAGCCATGGGAAGAAGGATATGATGCCACCCCGCAGGTGTCAAGCCGGGTGATGCCTATTTCATGCGTCCGGTGGGTACACCTGTCAAGTAACGCGGTGCCCGCACCCGTTCTCGTCTACCTCCTCACGGTTTGAAAATGCGCGTTTCATCCACCTGAACACCAATTTAGTGCTATGCAGAGCGGCGCGCAGGACACGGCGTTCGCGGGCAAGTCCGATTGCTGGGAAGTTGGGGATTCACCTGGACGTGTAGTCGCCATGTCGGACTGATGGTCCAAGCAAGGGGGCGGAATGGAGTACTCGATCCAGCGATTGACCGCGACCGCAGTGTTCGTAGCGCCCTTAGGAGGCAGGATTCACGTTTTCCCTGATGGTGGGGATTCCGTCTCCGGCCACACCACCGTCAACAACAGCGCCACCCCAATTCCTATGAACACCTCAGCAAACCGATGAAGGGCAATCTGCCATGCAGGACCCGTCCGCGGCACCAACAGCACAATCGCCAGCGTGATTCCGGCGAACCGATATGCGCTTCGATCCGAGCGCGTCACCGCGCAAAGCAGTCCCAGGCTGAACACGCCAGCACCGAATACAAGCACGTGCGGCCCGAAGTGACTCGCCACTATCGCGCCGACTACCGCTCCGAGCGCCGTTCCGCCGAGCCGCTCCCAGGAAACAGTGAGCGCCGCACCCAACGATGACTGCGTAATCACCAGGGTTGTAATGGGGGCCCAGTACGCTTCCGGCAACCGGAATGACCGCGCTACTAGCACCGAAGCTATGGCCGCCACTGCCGTCCGCACGGAATGCACCACGACCGGCAACGGCCCGCTCGACTCTATCCCATCCAAACCTGTTAGTTGCCGGCAAGACAACCCCCAAACCTCTCATCCTGTCATACGGGATCTGCGTCGGTGGAGTAGGACGCGGAAGTAAGCCGGCGCCGATGGCCGACCATCTGGACGTAGTGTCGCCAAGTCGTTGCGTGACCGGAAGGGATTCTTCGGTACTGGACCTGTTTGACGGGAATCCAGGCTCTTGCGCGGGCGCGGCCGGGGGACCTCGCACCCTGGGTGAAAATCTCTCTTTCTTGCCCCGTCAAGCGAGAGACCTACTTTCTGGTCGGCGCACGTGGCGCGGGGTCTCCGCGAGGCCTTCTAAGCCGCCGCTCGCGGCGCCATCACCTGTACGAGAATGCCATCCGGATCGCGAAACTCCGGCGCTCCCGCCACCTCCGGCGCCTGAACCTTTGCGCCCGCCTGCTGCAACTGCTTGACCGCGGTTTCGTAACCGAAACGCTCCGCAGCCACGCAAAAGTGATCTACTCCCGTCGGGTGCTCGGCATCCGAAGCGATCAGCCCGATTCTGGATTTTCCTACTTGAAACCATGTGCGATTGTTCGCGCGCTGCGTCACCGGCCCGAAAATCTTCGCATAAAATTCCGCGGCTTTATCTGGATCCGACACTCGCAGCAACAAATGATCCAAGCCCGTCGGGCGGAAGATGGGGTCTTCTGCGTGTACGCTCTCGGGCGCAGCCCGGCTTGGCAGCTGATTCCACGATTCGCTCTCGAACAACTGGATCTGAAGACCGTCCGGATCGCTAACCATCAAGCCCGCTGCTCCATCTCGCGAAGTCACGCCGCGCGTCTGCAGCAACTTTCTAACAGCCTCGGTTTGATAGCCCTCAACACCGCCGCAAATGTGGTCCACCCGGTGCGCGGCCTGCCCTTGTTCAGGCGAAGAGATGGCCATGTAAGCCGGCCCCAGTTGCAGATAACGGCGGTCGCTGCGCTTATCCTTCATCACGGTATTCCCAAAGATCCGCGAGTAAAACGCGACACTCCGGCCGGTATCGCTGACGGCGAGCGACACATGGTCCACGGCGGAAAAATGCAAAGCTGGTTCGGCATCGGCGAAAGCTCGGACAGCGGCTGTACCGAGGGATAACATTGCCACGAAATCCCTACGCGTGGCCTTTAAAAAATAATCTTGAACCATGACGGCGCTCCTTTCAATGCACAACGATTGTACTCCGCGTTGCATGCCGCATCCAGACCACGGCGGGGCCGGCAACACGCCGCGGGCCGCAACGGCAACCGGATCAGCTTGTGCGCTGCTCTCGCCACGATGCACAATATAGTTACTCGCTTTCGTATCCAACAGGAGGGTGTGTGAGCAGGCACTGCCTCGTTAGCTCTGCAGTTCGAACGCCTCAAATGCTTCGTTGCTTTCTCCTCGTGGCGCTATGTCTTGGGACAGCGCCGGCCTGGAGCCAGGTCACAGGAGCGATCACCGGGGCGGTTAAAGACGCCACCGGTTCGGGGGTCGGTGCCGCCACCGTAACCGTCAAGAGCCTAGAAACGGGCGCCACGCGCACTACAACCACGGACGAAAACGGCAATTTCCGCCTGTTTTCGCTGCCGGTAGGCCCGCAGGAAGTCCGGATCAACAAAGCCGGTTTCAAGGAAGCGGTACGAACCGGAATCAATCTGCAAGTGGGCCAGCAGGCCGTGGTGGACGTTCAGCTTCAGGTCGGCGAACTCGCGCAGCAAGTAATCGTATCGGCCGAAGCTCCCGTCGTCAACACCACAACCGATTCGGTGCGGGGCGTTGTCAGCGAGCATCAAATCAAGGACCTCCCTCTCAATGGCCGGAGCTTCGATAATCTGATCACCTTGAATCCAGGCGCGATCAACTACAGCGCGATGAAGAGCGCCAATACGAGCACCAGCGATGGCAACACGTTCTCGGTAGCGGGGCGCCGGCCCGGCGACAACCTGTTCCTGCTAAACGGTATCGAGTACACCGGCTCCAGCCAACTGGCCGTAACGCCAGGCGGAGCCAGCGGCGAGCTGCTGGGGATCGACGCCGTACGCGAGTTCAATATGCTCACCGACACCTATGGCGCCGAATACGGAAAACGGTCCGGCGCGCAGGTGCAGATTGTTACGCAGTCCGGCACCAACCAGTTGCACGGCACACTGTTCGAGTTTCTTCGGAATAGCGCCCTCGATTCTCCCGGAATCTTCGATCAAGGAACTGTGCCGCCGTTCCGCAGGAATCAATTTGGCGGCGCCCTCGGCGGTCCGCTCCGTAAAGACCGCTGGTTTTTGTTTGGCAATTACGAAGGCTTTCGCCAAAGTCTCGCCGTCTCGAACGCCAGCATCGTTCCGGACGCGAACGCGCGCCAAGGGTTGCTGCCCAACGGTACTCCGGTTGCGAGCCTGAACAAGTCTATGCTCGCCTACATGCCGCTTTGGCCCGCTCCCAACGGACCCGAACTGCCCGCCATCGCCGGACAGCCGGGCGCAGCGCTGTCGTACAACTATCCCAAGCAGCGAATTCGTGAGGATTTCGGAACCTTGCGAAGCGATTACGTGATCGGAAGCCGCGACACGCTATCGGGCGCCTACACCATCGACGACGGCAACAATTTGACTCCGTTGCCGGACCCCTTGTTCGGCTCCTACACCATCCTGCGGAGTCAAGTCGCAAGTCTGGAAGAAACGCACGTCTTCTCGCCCGAGATTTTGAACACGCTTAGCGCGGGATTCTCGCGCGCGGGTTTCAATCTCAATCCGTACACGTCGCCGCTGGTGCCCAGGGGCCTGTCCTTCGTGCAGGGCGCGGGTCCCGGCGGGATTACGATTGGCGGCGGCGTCACCACCACCGGTTCGGGCACCATCACGGCCGCGGGTCCGAACAACAATGCGGGCGCATGGAATCGCCGCAACCTTTACACTTACGCCGATGATGTCCAGATCAGCAAGGGCATTCATCAGATCAGCGCGGGCGTTTGGTTCCAGCGCCTGCAGGATAACGAGGACACCGGCTCGCGGCAGCTTGGCGTAGCCACCTTTGCCAGCTTGACGAGCTTCCTGCAAGGCACCACTTCCAACTTCCAGGTGATCCCGAACCCGAACGAACTTGGATGGCGGAGCCTGTTCGGCGCCTGGTATGTCCAGGACACCATGAAGCTGCGCCCCAACCTGACGTTGCAGCTTGGCATCCGGCATGAGTTCACCACGGGTTGGAATGAAGTTTCCGGCCGGGCCGCCAACTACATCACGGATGGCAGCGGAGTGCTATTGACGAATCCCCGGATCGGCGGTTCTGCATTTACCGGGAACAACGCGACGCGCTTGTTCTCCCCGCGAGTCGGTCTGGCCTGGGATCCATTCGGCAACGGCAAGACCGCGATCCGCGCCGGGTTCGGCACGTATTACTCGCTCATCGACGCGCTCGCGTTCCTGCTTAACTCGCTGCCGCCGTACAATGGCTCGCTGACTTTTTCTGGACCGCTCGCCTCCATCATCCCCATCAATCCGCTGGCTCCCCCGCCGCCCACCTGCGGACCGAACGCACCGGCCAAGTGCTCGACCTACGCACCGCAAGGAATTCAGCCCGACGCGCAGACACCCACGGTGCAGGAGTGGAACTTCACTATCGAACAGGAATTGACTCACAGCATGGTCTTGCGCCTCGGCTATGTCGGTTCGTTCGGTTACCACGGACTGTTGAGCATCGATCCCAATTCGATTCCGGCCCAGATCTGCAGCAACGCGTCCGGCTGCCAGGCCGGCGGCGTGGCCACTACCGGAACTCCGGCTCCGGCATCCAGTCAAAGCCATGTGCCGCAGGGCGCGCAATACATCCCAGTAGGAACCCGGCCGAACCCGTATCTCGGCGCGGGCTTTTTCTGGTACACGGAAGGCAACAGCAGCTATAACGCTCTTCAGGTGGACATCTCCAAGCGGCTTTCGAAGGGCTTGGTGTTTCGAGGCAACTACACCTGGTCGAAGAATCTGGACATGAATTCCGGCCTGACCATCGCCCAAGCCAACAACCAGCCGCAGATGATCATGGATCGCAACGATCTGCATCGCGATTGGGGCCCGGCGGCGATGAACGCTACTCATCAAGCCAGCATCTCGGCGAGTTACCAACTGCCGTTCGGGCACGGCAACCGTTGGCTCGGCAGCGCAACCGGCCTGGAAGAGAAGCTGGTGGGCGGCTGGCAGGTGAACGGCATTGCCACTATGCTCAGCGGATTCCCGTTCACTCCGCTGGTTGGCTCAAATCGCTCCGGCGACGGCGACATCCGCAATCCCGACCGGCCATTGCTCAACCCCGCGTTCACCGGGCCAATCGTTTTGGGTAAACAGATCCAGTGGTTCGACCCGCACGCCTTCCTTCTGCCTGCGTTCGGCACCTATGGTAATTTGGGGCGCGGCGTTTTCGAGGGACCCGGCTTTGGCGACCTCGATTTCTCAGTGTTTAAGAATACTCGCATCACCGAGCGGTCGACGCTGCAGTTCCGCACCGAGTTCTTCAACATCACCAACCGCGTGAATCTCGGAACGCCCAACACCACCGTCTTTTCGAACGGTGCGATTAACGCGTCGGCAGGGGTCATTACAACTTTGGCAGGATTGCCGCGACAGATCCAGTTCGGATTGAAACTGATTTTCTGAGCCGGCGCGCTTTTTTCTTTCGTCGTTAGCAGCGCGTGCAGCACCGGTTCTTTTGGGTGAGGACGCCGCGTCAACACCACGCCAGCCGAGCCTGGTCGACCGCCGGCGCCCTTCTCGTTTTCTTGGGCTGGACTAGCCGCATATAATGGCAGAGCAGTTCTTCAACGGAGCCACCATGAATGACATTACCTTCGCCTCCGCCATTTCCATCGCTGCGGCCATTCGCCGCAAAGAAGTATCCAGCCGCGAAGTGGTCGACGCGCATCTGAAACAGATCGAACGCGAGAATTCGCGTTTGAACGCCGTAGTGCGGGTCCTCGCTGATTCCGCGCGTGCCGCCGCGGCAGAAGCCGATCGAGCGCTGGCCGCTGGAAAAGCCACCGGTGTTTTTCACGGCGTTCCGATGACAGTGAAAGATGCATGGGAACTCGCGGGTGTTCCATCCACCGGAGGCACTCTAGGCCGTACCAATTTCATTCCTCAGCGCGACGCCACGGTGATCGCTCGCATGCGCGCTGCTGGCGCAATCCCTATCGGGATGACCAATCTGCCGGAAATGTCGCTCGCGTTCGAATCCGATAATCTCGTGCACGGCCGCTCGAACAATCCCTACAACGTCGCGCGAACGCCAGGCGGCAGCGGCGGCGGAGGAGCGGCGGCTATCGCGGCGGGCATGAGCCCTATCGAGATCGGGGCCGACCTCGGCGGCAGCATCCGCCTGCCTTCGCACTTCTGCGGTATTGCCGGTATACGCGTCACCACCGGCCGCGCGCCCATGACCGGCTATTTCCCGCCCTCGATCGGTTGGACGTCGCTTTACTCGGCCGCCGGACCCATGGCCCGTACAGTGGCGGACCTGGCTGCCGCGCTGCCTGTAATCTCCGGGCCCGATTGGATCGATCCCGCCATCATCGAAGTTCCGCTGCGCGATGCACGCGACGCTGTGCTCAAAGGTCTGCGCGTGGCGGTGCACACCGATAACGGCATCATGTCGCCCACTCCAGAAACCAAAGCTGCCGTCGAGAGCGCCGCGAAGGCTTTGTCGGATGCGGGCGCGATCGTCGAACAGGCGCGGCCCAGCGGCATCGAGCAATGCATGGAGATCTTCCTCAGCATCGCGAACGCCGACGCGGGCGAGAACATCAAAAGCGCGCTGGCGGCTGTCGGCACGAAGCAGATTCATCCTCTGCTGACACCCCTACTTTCTCCCACGCTCGAGCACCGCTCCGCCGGATTCTTGCATCGAATGCTTGCTCGCGCCGACATGTATCGCAGCAGCATGCTATCGTTCCTGAGCAATTACGACCTGGTGCTGTGCCCGGTGAATGCGCTGCCCGCGATTCAACATGGCGACTATCTGAAGGAAGAAGTTCTGCCGGCCTTCAGCTACACCATCGCGTACAACCTCAGCGGATGGCCCGGAGCAGTGGTGCGCTGCGGAACGTCGCCGGAAGGATTGCCAATCGGCGTCCAGTCGGTTGCCCGGCCATGGCGCGAAGACGTCGCGCTCGCCGCCGCCCAACATCTCGAGATCGCCCTGGGCGGCTACAAGCGCCCGCCGTTAGCCGCGTCGGCGGCCTAGCGATTTTAGAGGACTTTATCTCCCAACACGCGGCGTTCTCCGGATGTAGCAGTAATTCTCGGCGACCACTCCGAGGAACTGAAAAACGCAAAGGTGATCCCGATCATTCCGGATATCGCCGCCGAGGTGCTTTCGGCTTCCGAGACGCCGCGCATGATTCACCGCAAAATTAAGCAATACTTCGCAGCCGGGGTGAAAGAACTTTGGCTGATCGATCCGGATTCGCAGGAAGTGGAAATCTGGACCAGCGCTGTGTCATCATGCGCTCAAGATTGGCGAAAACCTGACGTCCCAGTTGCTGCCAGGTTTCCAGCTTCCGCTGGCCGACCTATTCGCCTAGACATTCCTTAGTAGGGCCAGCGCCGCGCCGGCTGGTTTTTACGGCTCGGTTCAGGCCCAGGTCCGTCGCTGAGGTGACCGGCCGGAAGGGCGTTCTTGAAGTCGAGTTCTGACGGGCTGAATTGCAGCGGCCGGTCGAGCACCATCTCCATGGTGGTGCCTTTAGCGAGGACAGCGTCGGGTCCGCGTGAAAGCAGTACGTACATGAGACCCGCGGTAGCGCCTGCGGCGGCGCCCATTCCGGCGCCCATCACCGGGTGTCCCGCAACCGCTCCGCCCAAGCTTCCAATTCCAGCCCCCGCGCCCGCCCCCTCGGCGACCGTGCGCGCATCGCCGGCCTTGTCGCCTTCGCTTTTGATCTTGCCTTCGTTCTTGTCCACGGTCTCGGAAGCGCGGCCATCGAGGCTTCCCAACCGGGCGCGGAAATCGCGCGTGACGCCGTTCGGCAGTGTCAGCGAATCGAAGCGCACATACAACTCGCCGCGGCCGTGCACGCGGCCCGGGCGCCTAACCTCCGTCACGGTGCCGGCAACGTAGCTGCCCGGGGGAATCACGATGCGGCCGTTGGCCAGAATCGGAAACACCGTCTCGAGGTAAATCCGGTCGCCTTCGCCGGCGGTCTTGGTGCTGACGCTATTAATCATGCTCAGCGGAACTTTTGTGCCAGTAGGTATCACGAACGCGTCGGGGGTCGATTGTGCATCCTTGGCTGAATTATTGGCTGCGTCGTTCGCCTGCGAGGCTGGCGCGGAGGGAGGCGCTGGATCCTGCGCTGCGAGTCCAAATACGGAGACTAGCGCAAGCGATGAAACCGAGACGGTTCGAAAACGCATAGGGAACCCCTTCTTCAGTTTAAACGCAGCCGGTTCGGCTCGGGTTTCAGCTGACGGTGTATTTCCCTGCGCCGCAGCTCAGCGCGCGGGGCGTGTTTCAGCGACGCGGCGTTGCGCCTTAGCCGGTTTTCGAGCCGGCTTGGATTTCTCGCCCGCTGCTTTTGCCACCAATTCCGGCGCGTTCGCCGCCATAAAGAAAGCGAACAGCCCGGCCGGCCATAATTGCAGGAAAATGCGATCTAGCGACGTGCTCATTTGCCAGCCCACGTCATTCGGCAAGAGCAGATAAACCAAAAAATCGCCCGCCAGCATCAAACCGACCGTGAGAGCGGCGGTGGCCACCGCGGAGCGGTCCCGCTCCTCGACGCGAAAACGAATCAGGAACCAATACAGCAGCAGCACGAGCGCGATTGGAATGAGAAAACCGCGCACCAGTTCGCCTTCCACCGCCATTTGCCCGAAGAACAGCGCCTCTTTGCCAAACCCCTGCAGCACAGCGATCCAGCGCCCGACATTGCTAGCGTGCGCGATCATGTCGGCGGGGCGTGCCGACGCCAGGTCGTTCGGGGGCGCGAATCTCAGCTTGAAGAGAGCAACCACCGCTAAGGGAAACACGAGACCGGCGGCAACGCTGCCGGCTTGCCGCACTAGCCGCGGCACCGATCGGAAGCGGATGAGCGCGACGGCGCGCGCCAACACCACCGCGATCACAAACAGCAGGCCTTCGTTTTTGGTCCAAGCGGCGAACCCGGCCGTGAGCCCCGCCAGAATACTAAACCGCGCGTTATCGGGATAACGGTCCTGCAGGCACAGCAGCACGATGGTGGCGAGAATATAGAAGCTCAACGGCACATCCGCATACTGCATTGCGCCCACTTCCACGAACTCCACGGTCGCGAGCAGCAGCGCTCCGGCGATCAGGGCTTGCGCGCGTCCGCGCAGGACGGCTAGCGCGGAGATGAGCAGGCCCGCGGTGGCGAAGGTGAACAGGAAAGCGATCGCGATTGGGACCAGCGTGGATTCCGACGATAAAGTCCAACAGAGTGCAACCAAACCCGGCAACAGCAGCGGATAATCGGGATGGGACCAGGAAAGCTGGGCGGAGAACGCGTTCTTCCACAGCTCCCCGCTGCGATACAGAAAGCGCGCGCGCAAATTCCAGATGGCCCACGCATCCCACTCGCCGTGCGGCTTGTTGGCTGAATGCGTGACGAACAGTACCAGGCCCAGCAACGCAGCCGCGCCGACGAGCACGATTAAGTACCTCGGGATGCGCGCGCCGGGCGCAGGCGACAACTCCAGGTTTCGCACCTTCGCACGCAAGCCCAGGGCCACGGCCGCGATCACGAATATGCCTTCAACGGCAGCGAGAACCGGAATCTTCGGGCCTAGGCTGGCCAAGCAAACGAAATAGAGGCAGGACGCAATTCCCAGCCCTACGCCGGCTCCGGCCGAGACGAGCAGCGCGTTGTGCAGCGAAGGCCGCAGTTGCCCAGACAAGAAAAACCGCATCAGGCCGAATCCGGCCGCGCAGAACAGGAGCAGGTAAAGCAAGCTCATGGGACGGTCACGTTGCGGCAGAGGAATATCCCGTTTCCGAAATTGCGGACCGGAACGAGATTACGGGCGCGCAATGCGTTCATGTCGGGGTTGGCGGCATGCAGATTGGCTACCACTTCGCGCTGATTTACCGATGTGACCAGGACTGTCGGCGCCAATGTGTACTGGCTGAGATAAAACTCAGCCTGATCGCTCGGATCGTCGGGGCGGTTGTCGGAAATATATCCGAAGACCGTGCGCGCATTCACGGCCTTCGTCAAATCGCCAAACCGGTTTTGAAAGGCATCGACGCCGAAGGAGGTGTGCGTATAGGCGCCTGCTACATCCAGCAAAACCCAAAAAATGGACGCCAGCGCGACGCCCAGTAATGCGATGACTGCGAATTGATGCCGTGCCAAGTCCTCCAGTTTAGCATGTGGGGTTTTCAAACTACGGCTGAACGGGAATGCTGACCGGCGGGCTGAGAGTGCCGGCAAAGCCGATGGATATTTGGGGATTTGGGCCGGCCGAGGAAGGGAGCGTGAGGTTGATCTGATACAACCCGGTGAAGCCTGGACACACGCCCGCGTACAGGATTGCGCCTGGGTCCACGGGGACGCCGTCCAGCAAGACGACGAATCCGGAGACGGCGAGCGAGGCCGCCGACGCCGGCAAGATTCCATACAGGACGGGCGGCGCAGTTTGGCCGAGACCGGTCGCGTAGAGCACGATCGTGTCGCCGGGTTTTGCGGGCGCCCCTGGCGTGACAAGAGAGCCGTCGGCGTGGGTTGCAATTGCGTTCTGCTCATCCAGTTGGAAGAGGGCAGGCGCGATGCTGGAAATCTGGACAGGCACGGCTGGTCCGGCCCAGCTGTCCACGACAACGCTGACGTTTACGGTTCCGGGGATCAGATTTGGGGGCACCAGCAAATTGATTTGGCTGGGAGACACGTAGATGGGATTGGCCAGGATGTTGGCCACCAGGACGCGAACTCCCGTGCCCGGAAGTACCGTGGGCAACACTCCGCCCTTGACATCGTCTGCAGTGAGCGTCTTGGTGCCGTATGCGAGATTTTTTCCGTAGATGGTCGCAAGACTGTTCGGGGCCAGGGGCCCTGGTTGATTGTCGGCGGAGTTGACGATGCTATTAGAGGAATAAAGCGGTGCTTCGGCGTCCGCCAGCGCGGCGGCTAGGAATAGCGCGACGAAGGGGGCCACCAGTACGCGCATCGGCAGTTGAGGGGTCTAAGGACCCTAGTGCTCAGGCGCGGAGGAATCTCTCAGTTCCTGCGGACTGTCAGGAGTAACGCGGGACGGAGGGGTCGATTTCCAAGCTCCAGCGATCGATCCCGCCGGCCATGCTTTGGCAGTTGGTTACGCCCTGTTCGCGCAGCCAGGAGACCACGTTGGCGCTGCGCACACCGTGATGGCAAAACACGATGAGTGTGCTGTCCTCAGCGGACGCCTCTAATGTCTGGAGCTCAGCCGGAACGTTCCGCATCGGAATCAGCTTAGCGCCGGGGATGCTCGCCAACTGGAACTCGCCTGGTTCGCGCACGTCAACGAGGGCTAACGGTTCACCCGCATCGAGCCGCTGCTTGACGGCGGCTGGCGAGGTTTCAAAAGGAAGCGATGCGGTCATGATCTCAGGTTATCGTGAGTGCCGATATAAGAAAACACCCCTGAGTCACTCGTGTGCATCAGGATTGTCAAGCGCGAAATAGAGCCAATTCGTGGGAAAATATCTAACCAGATAATCACACCAGGAGACTGTGCCCAGTGAGCAGACGCTTTCCGTTGTTTATCGCGGCGCTGACCATCGCCGCGTTTCCTTCTTTCGGCCAACGGCCGTGCGAATCGCTGAAGACGTTGACCGTGCCCGGCCTCACGATCGATTCGGCCACTTCGGTGACGGCTGGTTCGTTCACCTTGCCGACACGCGGCGCGCGCAACGCAACGGTCCAGGTACCGGATTTCTGCCGCGTCAGCGGCGTAATCGCGCCGGAGAGCAAGTTCGAGCTTTGGATGCCCGCGCAGTGGAACCACAAGTTCCTCACGGTCGGTAACGGTGGGCTGGCAGGGTCGATCAGCTACGCTCCGATGGTTGTGCCGTTGCAGCAGGGTTACGCGACCAGCAGCACCGACACGGGCCACGATGGGAACAGCAACGACGGAAGCTGGGCATTGGGACATTTCGAGCGCGTAGTGGACTTCGCTCACCGTTCGGTGCACACGCTGGCGGAAACGGACAAGATTCTGCTTCAGACCTTTTACGGCAACTCGCCGTCGCACTCGTACTTTAGCGGGTGCTCGGCGGGCGGCATGCAGGCAATGCAGGAGGCCCAGCGTTACCCGATGGATTACGACGGCATCATTGCCGGCGATCCGGCGAACAATTGGGTGCATCACTATATCGGCGGGCATCTGTGGGCGGCGCTGGCGATGACGGGCGACGGATACATTCCCACCAGCAAGATTCAACTGATTGCCGACGCGGTGAACAACGCATGCGATGCGCTGGACGGGATCAAGGACGGCGTGCTGAACGATCCGCGGCGCTGCCATTTCGACCCAGCGACGCTGGCTTGCAAGCAAGGCGACGCGGCCAACTGCCTGACCAATGCTCAGGTACAGGCGGTAAAGAAACTGTGGACCGGACTTCGAACCGCGGATGGCGATCAACTCTATCCGCCGCTGGTGCCGGGCGGCGAAGCGGGTCCGGGCGGCTGGGCCAACTGGATGGCCGGAACCGAGCCGGGCAAAGGCGGACACGCCAACTTGGGGATTCCGTTCCTGAAATTCGTCGTCTTCGCCGATCCAAACTGGGACTATCGCAGCTTCCGGTTCGACGCGCCTCCGGGACTGGATAACGATGTGGATTTCGCTGACGCGAAGGTGGGCGCAATGTTTAACGCCATGAATCCGGACCTGAGCGCGTTTCGCGCGCGAGGCGGCAAGCTGATCCATTATCACGGCTGGAGCGATCCGGACATTACACCGCTGAACAGCGTGAACTATTACGAAAGCGTGGCGAAAGAGGTCAGCCATGGCGGCAATCATGGGCTGCGGGACACGCGCGAATTCTACCGGCTGTTCATGGTGCCGGGCATGCAACATTGCGGCGGCGGTCCGGGGACGACGAACTTCAACATGCTGGACGCGCTCGACAAGTGGGTGGATCATGGCGCGGCGCCGGACAAGATCATTGCCTCGCACCTGACGAACGGGACTGTGGACCGCACACGGCCGCTGTGTCCGTACCCGATGGAAGCGCAATGGACCGGGTCGGGCAGCACCGACCAGGCCGAGAACTTCGTCTGCGCGCTGCCAAGCGCGCCGTAGAATTCGCACGGCACGGTTCGCGCTAGAATCGACTCCGCTTGACGGTTTTGTGGGTCATTGTTGCCGTTTTGGCCGCGCTGGTGTTGTGCGGTATTGCATATCAGGCGATTGAAGCAGCGCGGGATCGCAAGCGTTTTCCGCCGATCGGCAGGCTGGTGGCCACAGGCGGGCAGCGGCTGCATTTGATCGAGAGCGGCAGCGGGACGCCGGCGGTGATCCTGGAATCGGGAATTTCGGCCTCCTGTCTTAACTGGACACACATTCGAAAAGGGGTCGCGCGATTCACGCGCGTCTGCGCTTACGATCGCGCGTGGCTGGGATGGAGCGATGAGGCTAATTCGCCGCGGATCGGGTCGCAGTTGGTTGCGGAGCTTCATGGCCTGCTCCAGGGCGCGGGTGTCGCGCCGCCATATGTTCTGGCCGGGCATTCGTTTGGCGGGCTGCTGGTCAGCATGTATGCGGCCCGATATCCGGGCGAAGTGGCGGGCTTGGTGCTGGTCGATCCATTGGCGGCGTCAGAATGGCTGCATCTTTCCGAGGCGCAGGCGCGCATGCTGGGCGGGGGAGTGAGGCTGGCACGGCGGGGAGCGTGGCTGGCGCGAGTCGGCGTGGTGAGACTAGCGCTGGCGCTGTTTCTGGGGGGAGCCCGCCGTGTGCCGAAGCAGATTGCGCGCCTGACCAGCGGCACCGGCGAGTCGACCATATCGCGCATCGTGGGCGAGGTAGGCAAGATGCCGCCGGAGGTGTGGCCGATTGTTCGGGCGCACTGGTGTTCGCCCAAGAGTTTTTTGGGACTGGCTGCGGCGCTGGAGTCGCTCCCGGCTGCATCGGCGGAGGCAATCGGGCTAGCGCTGCCGAGTTCCATTCCAGTGACCATTCTCTCTGCCCGGCATTGTACGGCTGCGGAACTCGCCCAACGCGATGCGCTGGCGAATAAGTCAGTAAGAGGGCGGCACATCCTTGCGTCGCAGTCCGGGCACTGGATTCATCTGGACGAGCCGGAGCTCGTGATCGACGCGATCCGCCAGATGGTGGAGCTGGTGCGTGCGGCTACGAGCTAAGGTGCGATCGCTAACGCGACGCCCGCTTGGCTAGGCGTGTTGCCGACCGTGATCGTAATCGGGACGGATGCGCCACGCTGGACGCCGGAGGGGACCATTGCGTTGACCTGCAGCACGCCGGCAGGCTCGCCCGGAGCCGCGCCCGCGTAGGTGACCTGCGCATTCTGGCCACCGATTTGGACTGTCACGGGCAGCTGCGGCATTGGCAATTGCGTTCCTGTAATCGTTCCGTCCACGCCGGCCGGCTGCGTTTGCCCTTCGCCGGTTGCGAAGATGCTGACGATGGAGCCAGGAGCGGCGCCATTCGAGGTCGAGTTTACGCTACCGTCCTGATTCAGGATCGCGCCTTGCGAAGGGCCGTTGATGGTGAAAATGCCGGGCGCGGAGGGGGCGACCGCAAACGTAAGCGGAGCGGACCGTTGGTTCAGGTACTGGACGAAAACCGACGTCGTCGCATCGAGCGCGATTTCATAGGGCACAACGACCGAGATCTGCTGGCTCGAGACATATATGAGCGGCGCGGGGAAACCATCGAACAGAACTTGCGTTCCGGCGAGCGTGCTCCCAATCCGTCCAAAATCGTTGAGCTGGAGTGTGGCGGGAAGAAGCGGGCCTAGCGAGGTGCCGAAAATGGTGACGATCTCACCAGGAGCAACCGGACCGTTTATAAAGCTAGCGGCGTTGACCACGGAGGTAATCACGGGGGCTTGTTGCGTGACCGAGACGTTGAAGGTGATGGGAATTGGCGTTCCGCTAGCGGGGGTAATGAGCACAGTTCCCGTGTAGCTGCCGGGCGCGAGGCCGCCCGTGTCGATGGTAGCGATGAGCGTCTGCGGAGTATTGCCTTCGGTGGGTGTGACGCTGAGCCAGGGAGTGCCGTCCTTCGTAGACGCCGACGCGGTGAAATGCACTGAGCCGCCGCTGCCGGTGAGAACGATTGACGCTTGAGACGCCGGTGTGGAGCTTTGCGACGGCGAGGCGAACTGCGTAAGGGTGAACGTGGTGGCGCTCTGGAGAACGATAGAGGGCGCAGCCGCCGTTACGGTCAACGAGACCGGTACAGTTACCGGCGAGTTGGACGCCGACGAATTGATGACGATGGAGCCGTTGTAGGGGCCGGGTGTCAAGTTGGCGTAGTTGGCAATGCCGACCGTGAAAGTGCCGGGAGTGGTTCCCGTTGTAGGGCTTTTCGCCACGAGCCAATTGCCGCCGGAGGCCGTGGAGACGGTGACCGAGTAGTTCAGCGGGCCGTTGTTAGCGCCGATGTGGATGGTTTGATCGCCGGGTGCGGGTGAAGACGATCCATTTTGAACATTGAACGAGAGCGACGGCTGATCGACTGTCATGACCGGCGTGGCCGCAGTGTTCGTGATGACGATGGTGAAGCTGGTCATCGCTACATGGCCGCAGGCGTCGGTGGCGCTTAGGGTAAACGGAAACGCGCCGGCAGATGACGGTATGCCGGCAATCGAGTGAGAGCCGTCTGGGTTGGTTGAGAGCATCAGTCCACTCGGCAAAGTTCCGGCCATGACCGCGAAGTTCACGTTTTGCGAGAACGGTGTCGAGCAGATGTTCGCGACGCTGAGCGATTGCGAGTAGGATTGGCCCACGACACCATTGGGAAACGAGACGTTCGTGATGGCGAACGATCCGGGAGAAGAGACGCCGTTGATAGTAATGCTTAAGGGTTGCGCGGCTGTCTTTGAGGCGGCATCGGTGACCGTGGCTGTAAGAGCATACTGGCCAGGACTGCCTGGCGTTCCACTAATCGCGCCCGTAGAAGGCGTGAGCGTGAGCCCGCTTGGAAGCGAACCGCTGATGGACCAGGTATAGGGCTGCTGGCCGCCGGACGCGGCGAGTGTTTCCAAGTAACTGACCCCGACCATCCCGGGCGGGAGGCTGGTAGTGGTCACGGCGAGCCCGCCCGCGTTGGGCGCGGACTGGTTGATCGTATACGTCTTGCCGGCGACAGTCAGGGTTCCGGTTCGAGCAGCGCCAGTATTGGCCGCGACCGAGTAGGAAACGGTTCCGTTGCCCGCACCGCTAGCGCCCGAGGTGATGCTGATGAAGTTTGCGTTGCTCACGGCAGTCCAGGTGCATCCTGAGTTGGCGGTGACGTTAACACTGCCCGCGCCTCCGGCCGCGGCAAAGGATTGGCTGGATGCCGAGAGCGAATACGTGCAGGAAACGCCTTGGGTGATCTGCAGGCTGAAAGTGGGATCCAACTTGAACTCTCCGGTGTCGCCGGTAAGTTGAGTAATGCCGGGAGGGCCAGTGATTACCAGATTGCAAGTTGCGGTTCCGGTGGAGTCCGTGAGCGCGATTCCCGCAGTGCCGCTGCAGGCGGCGGGCGCAGACACGGTCGGGTCCTGGGCATTGGCTACCCGCAGGCCAATATTTGGAATCCCTTGACCGCTGCTGAACCCGCCGAGGGCATAGACATGAACGATCACAGCGCCCGGCAAAGTGGCGCCCGAAGGGCCGGTGAGCGTGGCGCCCTCATTCGGCGTTTGGGTTTCGATACTGATGCTGCCGTTGGACGCGATAGTAGTGACGACGAAATTCACGCTAGCCGATCCTGCACTGGCCGTGACCGTCGTCGGATTGTAGGAGAGCAGTGTATTCAGGTTATCGGCCGTGTAGTAGATACTTGCCAGCCCATTCGCATCGGTGGTGGTGGAGGTGCTCGACAACGAACCCGGCTCGCCACTGATGGCCCAACTTACGTTCACACCGGCGGCGGGAGTTCCAGCCGCAGAGGTAGCTTTCACAACCAGGGGCGCATTCGTTTTGAATTGCGATGGGACGATTTGACCGTTTCCAGACACCATGGTCAGGGTCTGGGCGCCGAGCGCGCCGGCGGCGATCACCGCAAGGACAGCCGTGTTTGCGAGCCGATTATTAAACAGATTAAGACGAGTATGGCAAGACATCATGAATACTTGAATTGGGCAGATACACGAAACTTCGGCGCGGGATTACCTAAAGCTTAGCATTGCCCAGGACGCAGCGGCCGCCGATATAGACAGCGCGGGCAAGCTCGATGCCAAAAAAGTAGGGGATTTCGCGGTAATCGCGGGAGTCATGGATGGCGAAGTCAGCCAGCTTGCCGGGCTCAAGCGATCCGATTTCCGCGCCGCGGTTGAGACTGTAAGCGGCGTTGACGGTAGCGGCGGCGATGGCTTCGGCGGGGGTCATCTTCATTTGCGTGCGCTGGAGCCGGCGGATGACTCGGAGGAGTTTGCATTCGTCTTCGAGAGTGAGACCATAGCCCGATTTTGCTTCGATGGTGGTGGTGCCGCCGCGTAGGAACCATGCGATGTGACCTTGCGCGGCAGCGAGGAGTTGGTCTTCGCCGGCGGCGCGGGTCTGGCGGACGGTGGAGAGGATGTCGCCGCCCGCGGCGGCGATTTGGGCGTAGTTTTTCCCTCGCCGCGCCGATCGAATTCGGCGGCACGATTTCCGGCGAAGATCGGATGGGTATGCGCGTCGACGAAACCGGGCATGACGAGACGCTGGCCGGCGTCGATCACCTCGTGCTGGGCGGTGATGAGCGGCTCGATTTCCGAGCGCGAGTTGCCCGGCCTCCTAGCGCTGCGGCCTGAGGGCTCAGCCGGCAGCTTTGCCGACCGGCTCTAATCGATAAGCAAATCGATTATGTGCAAAACGCCGTTCGTGCACTCGATGTCTGGTCGCACAAGGCGGGCGCGGCCTACTTTAATTTCGCCGTTGCTACCCGCGAACCTGACAATGGTGCCGTTGAGCGACTTGATCGAACCTGACATTCTCAGCTCAGCGGCCGTCGCGGATCCTCGTAGGATGTATTTACCTTCGAAGCCCAGCGATTGCTCGCGTCCAGCAAACGCACCGTTGTTTGGGGCGAGCACGGTGACCAGATCGGGCCCGTGCAACACTCCCTCCAGGCCGCCCGCGCGCACCTTTTCGACGAACGTATTCAAACGACGGATCCGCGGCTGCCGTATCGAAGAGGTCATGCGTTGCGAACTTTTCATCGCGAGTGGACGCGATAGTTTGATCGGGGGTGGTCTGTTCCTGATACGCCATAGCTGCTCTCTCACATTGGACTCGGACTCGCACGCTCAGTTTCTCTCCGGCCTCGCTCGCGCGAAAACAGAGTTGCTCTGTTCAATTCGGCCCTCGACGCGTGTCTTTAAGGCAGGAGAGATTAATATGAACTCCACGGAAACCAGACCATTCGCGGTTGTAACCGGCGCATCCAGCGGCATCGGTTATGAACTCGCGTCTCAGTTCGTCCAGCACGGTTACGACGTGCTCATTGCCGCCGAAGACGAAGGCATCCGGCAAGCGGCGGGCGGCTTGCAGCCAATGGAAACAAAATCGAACTTCTACAAGTGGATTTAGCCACGTATGATGGCGTGGAGCGGCTGGCGGAAAAGATTCGATCCAGCAATCGCCCTGTGGAAGCCTTGGCATTAAACGCCGGTGTGGGCGTTTCGGGTGACTTCGCAACCGGCACGGATTTGGCGGACGAGCTTAACCTGATCCAACTCAACGTCCTTTCTCCCGTACACTTGGCCAAAAGAGTGCTGCCCGGCATGGTGGCGCGCGGAGAAGGTCGTGTCCTGATCACTTCGTCAATTGCCGGGACGATGCCCGGACCTTCCAAGCCACTTACAACGCTTCCAAAGCGTTCTTGAAATCGTTCGCCGAAGCGATCCGCAACGAATTGAAGGACATCGGCGTAACGGTGACGACGCTAATGCCGGGCGCCACGGAAACCAATTTCTTCCATCGCGCAGGCATGGAAGACACGAAGCTAGGAGCGAGCGAGAAGGACGACCCAGCCGAAGTCGCCAAGGATGGCTACGAGGCGATGATCGAAGGCAAGGACCACGTCGTCGCCGGGTCGTTCAAGAATAAGGTACAGTCCACGCTCGCACACGTGCTCCCGGATACGACGATGGCGGAAATCCACCGCAAGGAAACCGAGCCTGGGTCGGCGCGCAAATAGTGCACCGTTCGTCACGCGATAATCCAACGGAGAACGCTATTGTTTGGAGACAGCTCTGTCGCGGGAGGCTGCAGTTGAAGCGGCGGAGCATGGTGAACTGCGGAGCCATGGTGGCGCGCAAGAAATATGTCGGCATTGCGTGACTCTATGCGTGAAAACGCACACTAAGGTATTTGATCAGGCCGGGCAAATCCGTGCAGCTCATGCGCCGGCTGCACGCCTCATTAAATATGCACAACGGACCGCTGCGGGAACGCGTTAGTGGTACTAACAAGCGCCGCCGCATTTAGGACGAGCATCGCGGAAGCCACCGCAACGTGTTTTGCCCAACGCGCTTCGAACTCAGCCGCCTCCGCCCGTCAAGCAGAGTAAAATAGGCAATTTCGGGCAAATTGTTTATGAAAGCCGCGAAATTGCTCATCTTGCCGGCGCTAATTTTGTCCACAACGCGATTCTTTGCGCAGACGGCGACCGCGTCCAATGCCGCCACGGGGGCGCGTCAGATCGCGCCCGGATCGCTGCTAAGGATCTTCTGGAGTGTGCCGAACGGCGTCGGCGATCCGAACCCACCCGGCGTCAGCGTGAAACTACGGCCGCAAGGCACCGGCGAAATCTTCGAGCCGCAGGTGATCGGTGCAGTCCAGCCGTCGGTGCTTGTGCTCGTTCCCCAGGACGTGCCTAGCGGCGCTACGGACGTGCTGTTGACCGTCAATTCGACTGCATTCCCGCCCACGCAGGTTACGGTGGCTCCGGCAGCCGTTGGCGTGTTCACGTCTTTTGGCAATTTTGGTCCGGCAGCCGCGCAGAACGTCGCCGCCGACTCCGTACCGCAGTTGAATCGATTAACCAGCCCGGCAATTCCCGGTGAATACGTCATACTCTGGTCGACTGGCCTTGGAGGTTTCACCACACCCGACATGACGATTTCTCTCGCGGGCGAGCCGGTTCAACCCACCTTCGCCGCTCCGGCGCCCGGATTGCCCGGCGTCGATCAAATCAATTTCGCCGTGCCCGTGGATGCCCCGCTCGGCTGCTACGTCCCACTGACAGTTTCAGCCGGTGGCAGCACGAGCAACTCCGTCGCGCTTTCGATCGCATCATCGCCCGGGGCGTGCCAGTACCCTTTGGGGCTAAGCGCCGCTCAGCTCCAAATGCTTGACCAAGGCCAATCCGCATTCGCCGGCTCGTTTGCCTTTTTCGCCCCGATTCAGCCGCCCGGGCCAAATGCGCCCGGCTATACACGCGTGGAAAGTTTCAATGCAGAACTCCGGGACCGCAGCGCGTTTGAAATCTACTTGATGTCGCCGAAGACCGAGGCCAGCGCACGGCGGCTTGGATCTCAGTGCGTACTTTCCAGCGGTGGCGCGATTCTTAGCGCTATCAGCGGAGCCAGTGGAAACCCGGCGGGGCCTTTGCTCACGCTGGTCGGTCCTTCAAAACAGAGCCTCACCGTTCCTGCGGCCGGTCTTGGGTACGATCTCTCGTTACCCTCTCCACCCGCTGTGCCGACTTCCGACCAACTTCCGCCGCCGTTCTTTGTCCCCGGTAGCTGGCAATTCTCGGCGCCCGGAGGCGATCTGGTTCTAGGTTTTCAGCAGGCGTATCTATTGCCGCCGCAAATAAGCTGGACAAACCGCGAGTCCCTCAGCACATTTTGGCGGGACGCTGATCTCCAGATTAACTGGGACTCCGATGGCTACACGAGCCGTGACCTTCTCCAGATCGGCATCCTGACTCCGGAGACAAGCATTTCTTGCAGCGCGCCAGCCCAGTCCGGCTCGCTCGTTGTGCCCGTGCCGCTATTGCAGAATCTTCCGCCGGGCCCAGGGTTGCTGGATCTCTTTGTAGTTCCGCAAACGCCAACGGTATTCAACCTTGCACTGACCTCGGGGGCTGCGGCGCCCGCTGTGATGAGCTACGCTTTCAGCGACAGTCTGAACGTGATCATTCAGTGATTCCAGTCAATCGCAAATTACTGCTTCTGCCGATTCTGTGGGCCGCGTCAATGTCCTCCGCCGGCGGCCAGCAGCCTCCCGGCTCGGCCTGCGACTTCGATAGCTTCGACGTAAATTCGAAACTCGCTGAAATCAGCAAACCGTCCACCGGCTATTACGCCTGCGCCGCCGGCAGCAAATGCCTTCCCATGGCGCTGAAGCGCGGCGACACCGTGGTAATCGCCCGTTCGGAAGGCGATTGGACCTGCGGCTATCTGACCGCGCGGACCGGCGCCGCCCAAGGTTGGATCCGTTCCCAGGACCTTCGTGCAGTTCCGGCCGATCCCAATCCGCCGTTAACCGCCTGGGCCGGCACGTGGCTCCAGGATAAGAACCGGATCACGATCGAAGCCTCGAAGGCTTCCGGCAAACTCGCGCTCGACGGCGAGGCCTACTGGCGCGGCGGCCGCGACAACGTCCATGAAGGCTCAATTTCGGGAGAAGTCACGCCCGCCGGCAATCACGCGCACTATGAAGAGGGCAGCGCCGAGTCCTGCACGGTGGACCTAGCCCTCATCGGCGATTACCTGCTGGCGAACGACAATAACAAATGCGGCGGGCTGAACGTCCGCTTCTGGGGCGTCTGGCGGCGCGCTCGCGCGCGACCGGCAAAGTAGCGGTGCGAAAACCCGTCGCCACCGGACAGATCCGGTAAAATAAGAATAGTCCTCGTATGCTCGATCCCATCCTGGCGAAAATCTTCGGGACAAAGAATGAACGCGAAGTCAAGCGCATGAGTCCCATGGTCGCCGCCATCAACGACCTGGAGCCTCAAATCCAGGCGCTGTCGGACTCCGAACTAGCCGCCAAGACGCAAGAATTCAAGCAGCGTCTCGCCAATGGCCAGCCGCTCGATGACCTGCTCACCGAAGCCTACGCTGTAGTCCGGGAAGCCGGCCGCCGCGTCCTCAATATGCGGCACTTCGACGTGCAACTGATCGGCGGTATCGTCCTGCACCGCGGCAAAATCGCCGAAATGCGAACCGGCGAAGGAAAAACGCTGGTTGCGACGCTTCCCGTTTATTTGAACGCGCTCGAAGGCAAAGGCGTCCACGTCGTTACCGTCAACGATTACCTGGCCAAGCGCGATGCCGAGTGGATGGGCCGCATCTACAAGTTCCTGGGAATGTCGGTCGGCATCATCGTCCATGATCTGGACGACGACGAGCGCCGCCAAAGCTACGCCTGCGACATTACCTACGGCACCAACAACGAGTACGGGTTCGACTACCTGCGCGACAACATGAAGTTCCGGCTGGAAGATTGCGTCCAGCGCCAGATCGAATCCTTCTACTTTTCTGACGACAAGTTGGGTTCGCAGCTCAAAATATACAACTACGCCATCGTGGACGAAGTGGACTCCATTTTGATCGACGAAGCGCGCACGCCGCTCATCATTTCCGGCCCCAGCGAAGAATCCACCGATAAGTATTACAAGATCAACCGCATTATTCCGAAGCTGGTGCGCGGCGAGGAGATCAAAGGCAAGGAGCCGGGCGAGACTTTCACTACCGGCGACTACACCGTAGACGAGAAGCATCGCAGCGTCGGACTCACCGAGGAAGGCACCTTCAAGGTCGAAAAGCTGCTCGGCATGCCGGGACTGTTCGAGTCCGCGCAACTTGAGAGCTGGACCGTCCGCCATCACGTCGAACAGGCCCTCAAAGCTCACGTATTGTTCCAACGCGACAAGGATTATCTGGTCAGGGAAGGCGAGGTGATCATCGTCGACGAATTCACCGGCCGCGTGATGCCGGGACGCCGCTGGAGCGACGGCTTGCACCAGGCCATCGAGGCCAAAGAAGGCGTAAAGATCGAGCGCGAAAACCAGACGCTCGCTACCGTCACCTTCCAGAACTACTTCCGTATGTACAAAAAGCTGGCGGGTATGACCGGTACGGCGGAAACGGAAGCGGCCGAGTTCGACAAGACCTACAAACTCGACGTGTCGGTGATTCCCACCAACCGCCCCATGCAGCGCAAGGAATTTCAGGACATCGTCTACCGCACCGAAGAAGAGAAGTTCCGCAACGCCGCCAGTGAAATCAAGACCTTTTACGAAAAGGGCCAGCCGGTGCTGGTGGGCACGATTTCGGTCGAGAAGTCCGAGAAGCTTTCCAGCCGCCTGAAAAAATTGGGCGTCCCGCATGAAGTGTTGAACGCCAAGAACCACGAACGCGAGGCGTTCATCATCGCCCAGGCCGGCCGCAAGGGCGCGGTTACCGTCTCCACCAATATGGCCGGCCGCGGTACCGACATTCTGCTGGGCGGCAATCCCGAGTTCCTCACTAAGGAACATCTCAAGAAGCTCAACAAAGATCCGGACCTGCTGCAAACCAGCGCCGTCGGAACGCCCGAACGCGCCGAATGGGACGAGATCTACAACCGCTATAAGCAGGAGACCTCCACGGATCACGATGAAGTGGTCGCGCTGGGAGGCCTTCACGTGCTCGGCACCGAGCGGCACGACTCGCGTCGTATCGATAATCAGCTCCGCGGACGCGCCGGACGACAGGGCGACCCCGGCAGTTCGCGCTTCTATCTCTCGCTGCAAGACGACCTGATGCGCATTTTCGGCGGCGAGCGCATGCAGAACCTCATGCTGCGCCTCGGCATGGAAGAAGACGTGCCGATCGAGTCCAAACTCATTACCAAGCGCATTGCCAAGGCGCAGGAGGCCGTCGAGGCGCAAAACTTCGCTTCCCGCAAACACCTGCTCGAGTACGACGACGTCATGAACAAGCAGCGCCAGGCCGTGTACAGCATGCGGCGCGGGCTGCTGGAAGGCAAGGATCAGAAACAACGTGTAATCGAGATCGTCGAGGGTATTGTGGGTACCTTTATGGACCGGCGCTGCCCTGAACGCACCCATCCCAGCCAGTTCGATCTGCAAGGCTTGCAGTCGGACGTGCTTTCCGCGTTCGGCGTCAAAGTCGATCCCGATGACCTGGCCGGGATGAACGGACCCGAGATCGAAGAGCACGTCAAAGCGCTGCTCATGAAGCGCTACCAGGAAAAGGAAGATCTCATCGGCCCCGAGAACATGCGCCACGCCGAGCGCATCGTGATGCTGAACGTCATCGACAACCAGTGGAAAGATCACCTGCTGTCGATGGACCACCTCAAGGAAGGCATCGGGCTGCGTGGCTACGGTCAGAAGGATCCGCTGATCGAGTACAAGAAAGAATCCTTCACCATGTTCCAGGACATGATGGACCGCATCGAAGACGAGACCATCCGCTATCTGTTCTTTCTGCAGATCACGACGGGCGAACCCGGCGCTGCGGGCGGTGTCCCCGGAGATGGCGATGGCTACGCCGTCGGGACAGGACCCGCGCGTCCCGTGCTTCCGTTCTCGCCCGACGGCGAGGACGACGACGAAGACGAGGAACAGCCCGAAGAAGCGCTGGTCAGTGCCAGCAACGAAGACCGCCGCGCGGCGCAGAACGCGGTAGCGGACTTCACGCGCAATATCCAGCGCAAAAAAGACAAGGAAATGGCCGAACTGCAATTCGCCGGCGGCAGCGGCACCGCCACCGAAAAGAAACAGGCCATCTCAGCCAAGAAAGCCGGCCGCAACGATCCCTGCCCGTGCGGCAGCGGCAAGAAGTACAAGAAATGCTGCGGCGCTTAATTCTCGCGGCCATTCTCGCGAATATCCCGGCGAGCGCAGCCATGTGGCCCGACAAGCTGGGCGGTTTCGATCGAAAATCGGTCGCGACAGTCGAACAAACTCAACCGGACCAGGAAGAGTATGGCCGTGACACGGCGGAAGAGGCCGACTACGGCTCCTTCAAAGTCACCGGCATTCGCTATAAAGACTCCACCGGCGCCTACGCGGCCGCACTCGCAGCTAAAGACCATCCACTTCAAGTTGGCAATTACCTGGTCGCATGCTCGGGCAAGTGCCCAAAGAATCTGGCCGCACTTGCCGAGGCCTTACCCCGGGTGTCCCACGCACCGCTGCCCGTGCTCGCTAGCTACCTGCCCGCCAGGCGCATGATTGCGGGCTCGGAGCGCTACATCATGGGTCCTCTTAGCCTCCACGAGAATCTGCCTCAAATCGGGACCTCGACCGTCGCGCTGGACTTTGGAACCGAAGGCGAGGCAGCCAAGTACCGGCTGGCGAAAGGTGAAGCCACCCTGGCCGTTTTCTCCTATCCGACGCTAGAAATGGCCCGCCAGCAGACCCCGGCGTATGAAAAGATACCTGGCGTCCTGGTCAAGCGCACCGGATCGCTAGTGGCCTTAGTTGCCCCGGCAAACCCGAGCCAGCCGCCCGATCCGGCCGAAGCCCAAAAACTGCTTTCTGAAGTAAATTACCAGGCGTCTGTGTCATGGAACGAACCCCTTCCGCTGGTGGTTAAGCCCGAGACCGCCGCCCAGATGATCCTGGGAATCATCACGTTAGCAGGAATAGTCCTGGGGTTCTGCCTGGTTTCGGGCTTGACGTTCGGCGCGATACGAATCGTCGCCCGGAAGTTTGGTTATTCAGGTGCTGACGGCTCGATGACCACGCTCCATCTGAGCGGAAAGTAATCCCCCGCCTTTTCTCTACCTTAGAAACCAACGCAGGCAGCGCACGACAGAATTCCACAACTTTTTCCACAACGTTTCCCACCGCCAACCAAGCGCATAATTCACGTAGTATCAGTGGATTATGTCGTTTTTTAAGTTGCCCAGTTTTTCGACTTGACTCACAACCTTGCTGGCCCTATTATCTGAATCACAAACAGGTTTTGACGGTTGCGTTGCCGTCGAATCTGCTTCTCCCATACATCCCCTGCCAATAACAGGGTGCCTGTAAATTCAGGCAGATGGTGGTCGAATGCTCACCCTCGGGTGAGCATTCGCGTCCTAGGGCTTACACTGAGATTTGAACCCGCATCTGCCCAAAGCTCCCGCCCCAGCAACTTGGCGTGACCGCATCCGCGCCCTGCGGAACGTCCCTCCGCTGCTCCGGATGGTCTGGGATACCAGCGCCTCCATCACCAGCGCGACGATCGTTCTACGCCTTATTTCCGCCGTCATCCCGGTTGGCCAACTCTGGGTCGCGAAGCTGATCATCGACCAGGTCGTACGCTCGATTACGGGCCGTTCCACCGCTTCCAATCGGATCTGGGTCTTTCTCTCTTACGAGATCGCCCTGGCCATCCTGAGCGATCTGCTGTCGCGCGCAGTGAATCTTTGCGACAGTCTATTGGGCGACAAATTCACCAATTTCGTGAGCCTGCGCCTGATGGAGCACGCTGCCGGTCTGGACCTGGTCTCTTTCGAGGACCCCGTCTTCTACGACAAGCTGGAGCGGGCCCGCCGCCAAACCACCGCCCGGCTGGGCATGCTGGCGGTACTCGCCGGCATGGGACAACAATTCTTGACTCTTTTGTCGTTATCGGCCGCTGTGATCACGTTCTCACCCTGGTTCCTGGTGCTGCTGGTCGCCGCGGTGATCCCGGCATTTCTCGGCGAAACGCGTTTCGCGATGCTGGCCTACTCGATCCTCTATCGCTGGACGCCCGAGCGCCGCGAACTCGATTATCTGCGCATGCTGGGCGCTAGCAGCCAGAGCGCGAAAGAGGTGAAGGTGTTCGGCTTGGGCCAGTACTTGGCCGCCCGTTCCCGCGCGCTCTTCGATCGTTTCTATCGCGAAAACAAGGCGCTGGCAATCAAGCGCGCCGTCACCGGATCGTTGCTCAATCTGCTGCCAACCGCCGGCTACTACGGCGCGTATGTGTTGATCTTGGTCCGCACGCTGGCGGGCGCGCTTACAGTCGGCTCCTTGACCTTTCTCGTTGGCGCGTTCGGACGCTCCCGGACTCTCATCGAAAGCCTCTTCTCCAGCTTGAACAATATCGCCGAGCAGGCCATGTACATCAAAGACCTGTTCGATTTTTTCGAAACGCGCCCGAGTATTGTCTCTCGGCCTGACGCGCTCCCCGCGCCGCGGCTCATCCGCTCCGGGTTCGAGTTCCGCCGCGTTTCGTTCGCGTATCCGGGATCCGACCGCCGCGTGCTGCGGGATGTCAGCTTCCGTTTCGATGCCGGCGAGCGCATCGCGCTGATCGGCGAGAACGGCGCCGGCAAAACCACGCTGGTCAAGCTGCTGGCACGGCTCTACGACCCCGTGGAAGGCGCCATCCTGCTGGATGGAGTCGATCTTCGGGACTACGACGTCGACAGCCTGCGCAGCGAAATCGGCGTAATTTTTCAGGACTACATGCGCTATGACATGCTGGCGCGAGAGAACATCGGGATGGGCCGCATCGAGGAACTGGAAAATGACACGCGCATCGAAGCCGCCGCGCGAAAAAGCCTGGCTGAAGCGCTCATCGCTCAATTCCCGGGCGGATACAAACAGATGCTCGGACGCCGCTTCGAGGAAGGCGTGGATCTTTCGGCCGGCCAATGGCAGAAAATCGCGCTGGCCCGGGCATACATGCGCGACGCGCAGGTGCTCATTCTCGACGAACCAACGGCCAGCCTCGACGCGCGCGCCGAATACGAAGTCTTCCTCCGTTTCGCCGACCTCACCCGCGACAAAATGGCCGTGCTGATCTCGCATCGCTTCTCCACCGTGCGCATGGCCGATCGCATCCTGGTCCTTGGCGACGGCGAACTGATTGAGCAAGGCACCCACCAGCAACTGGTCGCCCTCGGCGGCCGTTACGCCGAGCTGTTCGAACTCCAGGCTGCGGGCTACCGATAGCGGGCTGGAGAGCAGCTAACATAAGAGCTGATGGGCAGCGCACCGGCGCGGATCGCATTCATCGCCGCGGCGTTGCTCGTGCTCGCGCTGGCCGGCCTGGCGCAGCGCTTTCGAGATCAGGAGCAGGAAAACGAACCACGGCCGAGTTTCCCGGCGCAATCGGAATTTCACTTCGTCCGTACCGAATACACCGATCTTCCAGAATTTCATCGCGGCTGGGGCTACGCCTCGCGCGGCGCGACCGGAACCGGCTGGTGGGTCGTCGATTGGCCCGACGCCGATGACCACTTCAGCTTGGGCGTTCAGCGCCTCACGCGCATCGACACCGGCGATCCATTACATTTCCGCCTCACCGATGACCGGCTGTTCGAAAATCCCTGGATCTATGCCACGCAGACTGGCTGGTGGGGATTGAACGATGCCGAGATCAAGCGCCTGCGCGAATACCTGCTGCGCGGCGGATTCATCGTGGTGGATGACTTCTGGGGAGAGGAGCAGTGGCAGGTTTTCCGCGAAACCATGGACCGCGTCTTGCCCCGCCACACCATCAGCGACATCGCCGAGAGCGATTCGGTGATGCACGTCCTTTACGACATCAACGAGAAAGACCGTACCTTTATTCCAGGCACCCGCCATCTTCGCATCGGTCCCGGCGGATCCGTGCGCGTTTACCAGCCGGCGGGAACCGCGCCTGCCTGGCGCGCGATGTACGACAACAAAGATCGCATGGTGGTCGCCGTGAACTTCAACACCGATGTAGGCGACGCTTGGGAGTATGCCGATTCGCCGCTATATCCCGAGCAGATGACCGCGCTAGCCTACCGCTACGGCATCAACTATCTCGTTTATGCGATGACACACTAATGAAGCCTCAACCACTCCGATTGACTCTTCTGCTGCTCGCTGCAGTCACCCTTTTTTCTACCTCCTGCAGCAAACCCCCGCCTCCTAAAATCGTCGTCCCCGAGATTTTCCGCGTGAAATTCGAGACCTCTCAAGGCGATTTCATCGTGGAAGCCAACCGCGCCTGGGCGCCTCGCGGCGTCGACCGCTTCCACGAGCTGGTGCGCATGCGCTACTTCGATGACAACCGCTTTTTCCGCGTGATCAAAGGTTTTATAGCCCAATTCGGAGTGCACCGCGATTTCGACGTTCACGGCAAATGGCGCGAATTCTTCATCGTCGATGATCCGCCGAAAGAGAAGAATCTACGCGGCACTCTGGCCTTCGCCATGTCCGGTCCCAACACGCGCGCCACCGAAATCTTCATCAATCTGGCCGACAACAAAGCTCTGGACGACCAAGGCTTCGTACCCTTCGCCAAGATCGTCGACGGCATCGATGTGATCGACAAGCTGTATTCGGGCTACGGCGAGATGCGCCCGGAAGGCAGGGATATCGACCCGGGCCGCGTGGAAGGCGAAACCAATGAATACCTGGTTCCGCGCTTCCCCAAAATGGATTACATCAAAACCGCCCGCTTCGCTCCATAGCGCAGGCATGGCGTCGGCGCCGCGATATCAAAAGCCGAACCGCAGTTGAAATTCCAGCCGGCGATTGTCGGAAAATCCCGAATACGCCCCCAGCCCACCCGCGATCTGATTGGATTGCCCAAACAGCGGCGAATTGATATCGCCGATGATCTGGCCCGGGTTGACGTGATTGAAAACGTTCCGCGCCGACACAGAAGCGGTAAGGCTGTAACGACGCTCCGAAGAACTGCCGCCTCCGCCGCTGCCTACGTTGTCGAACCCACCGATGCCGCCGCGTCCCGCAGGTCCAGGCGTAGGCGCAGCCGGAGCAGCCGCCGCCGGAGCGCCGCCCGCATTTCGGTTGGCGCGCGCCGATGCTTTCAGGCTGCCTAATCCCCAGGTGCGCGCCAGGCGCAGATCCACGGTGAACAGCCCCGGACCCCGGCCGAAATTGCGCGTGAGCGTCGGCTCGCCCGGCGAGGGATTCGGATCCAGCAGCCCGTACGCGGTGTGGATCAAACCGGGCTTGGTTGGATCGGATGGGATTCCAGGCCGCGCGCTGAGCAACGTGTCGCCGTACACGTCTTGACTGGTGTATATGTCGAACGGGGCGCCCGATTGAGCGACAATGAGCGGGCTAAGACGCAGGCCCCACGGCGCTACCACTGTGCCGCCCACCGAAGCCCGATGGCGGATATCGGTGGACGCCGGTCCATATTCGCCCGCCAAGCTGTATTGGTTCGCCGGAAAAGTATTGATGCCGTCGGTGTTGCTGCGCGCATAGCTGAGCACGTAAAACCCGAACAGCGACACGTTGCGATTGACGCGCGAGTTGGCGTTGACCACTATCTGGCTCTGGTTATACAAACCGGCGGATTCTTGCTCGTAAATCGCGCCTACCGGACCGTACGGATACACGCCGCTGCCCGGAATGCCCGTATACGTGCCGGGAAGAGGCGCGTTGATATTCCTCGAAAGCAGTTGATGCAGGCCGTGCGAATTGGTGTAAGTGAGCGAGAGCGTCGTGTTCCCGGGTATCTGCCTCTCTATGCCGATCGCCGATTGCATCACATACGGCGCACGCAGCAGCGGGCTTACGGTGTGAATCGCCTGCGCGGTTGCGAAGGGCTGCAATTCGGCCGGAGATGGAACCGTAGGATAGAAGTCCGGGTTCGGAACAATGTACTGCTTCTGCGTGGATCCGTTGAAGCGTTCCGCCACCAAAATGTTCTGCTCGTTGAAGCGGTAATAGAAGATTCCGAAACCGCCGCGGAATACCGTCTTGGGCCGCCCCGCTTTGGCTGTCGCGCCCGGCGCCCAGGCGAATCCCAACCGCGGAGCGAAATCGAGCACGCCATGGATGTTGGTTTGCGTTTCATATCGCAGGCCCAGGCTCAGGGTGAGGTTCGGTTTCAGCCTCCAATCGTCGCCGGCAAAAAGCGCGGTGTCGGATTGTCCCACCAGCACGAGCGGATTTCCGGTGCTCAGCCAAAACTGGCTGGCGCCGCCGCCCAGTTGCCGGATCTGAGCCGGCGAGTAGCCCAGCCGCTGAAACAGCAGTGTGCGCTGGTATTGCTGGATTGACGATATCGTCTGGCAACCCGCGCTCGGCGTGTGCTGGTTGCAACTGATGCCCGGCACCACCGGCTGAAAATTGGCGTCTAGTATCGGCGCGTAGGCGCCGCCAAACGAAAAGAGGCCGTTGAAGTTCTGCGTGGTCGAGTCCTGTATCGATACTGCCCGCACCCGGATGCCGAATTTCCAGCTATGAGTGCCTTCTACCATGCTTACGTAGTCCTGAAACTCGTAGTGGTGATGAATGTAGTAGTAGGCCGAGTTGGTCGGTCCGCCGCCATAGAAGGCGCTGCTCACGCTGACGGAAGGATCCTTGTCGGGCGAATTTTGATTCCAGTGCTGGTGCAGAAATTGAAAATGGAACTCGTTCACCACTTTCGAGCTGAGCACGGCCGTTTCGTTCGCTTGGAACGCGTGTTCCAGGTTGGTCTGCGTATAGGCGCGTGACAGCAGTGTGAAGCCGCCCGCGCCATTGTCGAAGGTCGAATTATTGCTGATGGCGTAGCGGAAGGTGAGCGTGTTATTGGCGCCGAACTGGTAGTCGATCCTGGGGCTGACGCGCGAGCGAGTCTGCGGAGCCGAAAAAACCGAGGTAAACGGAGTAATGGCGAGCGTGTTGGGATCCAGAGTCACCGCATCAACTGCCGTCCCGTTGTCGATATGCCGCCTGTCGATATCCAGGAAATAAGAGGCGTTCTTAGTCAGCGGGCCGCCGAGACTTCCGCCGATATCTTTCAAGTCGAACGGCGGCTTTTGCAGCGCGTAGGGATTCCGCGAATTGAAAATGTCGTTGCCGTAATTGAAAAATACCTGCCCGCGTAAGCGATCCTTGCCGGGCTTGGTCAGGATTTCCGTGCGGCCATAACCGATGGCGTCGAACTCCGGAGCGAACGGGTTCTGATTGACCCGAATTTCGCGAATCGCGTCCTTGTTCGGCAACACCGCATCTCCGGCCGTAAAACCGTCGATGTAAACCTGGGCGGCATTCGGACCCGCGGATGGCCCGGCGAGCGCCTGCAAGTCGGCCTGAAGATCGTCCGGATCGTCGGACAAGGAATCGAGCGCTTCGTCTTTCAAAACCACGGCGGAGGCGCTGGCCGATGGATCGGTGCTCACTTGCGGGCCCGCGCTGTCCTGAACCGTGACCTCTTGTTTTTCGAGCACCAGCCGGAGCGTGATATCGATACTCGCGATCCCGTCCGCCACCTGTGCAGTGGCAGGTTGCGATTGCATGCCCGGATACGATGCCCGGATCGTATACTTGCCGGCGGCCAGACCATTGATCAGATAAGTGCCGCTATCGCTCGTGACCACGAGCTTGTTCACGCCGGCATCGTTCGAGACCGCCACCTGCGCGCCCGGAATGGGTGCACCCGATGTATCCGCAACCACGCCCCGAATTCCGGCGGTTTGCGCAAAAACCGCGCTTGACAAAATCAGCCACAACCCGGCGACAAAACCGCCAACTGTTACTCGCATGTTCGGTAAACGCAGACTAAGACTATGCTCGACTTCAACTCACGCCGTTCCAACTAGAATCGCTAAATTCGAACCTGACAGTCAAGAATCGGGAGTACCTTTTTAGTTGTCCCCTCCCTTTCTCGCCGGGTGCGCCAGATAGGCTTTGGATGCGGCTTCGTCCCGCAATGGGACCACCTTGTCCGGATCGATCCGGACCATCAGGTAAATGATGTGATCGTCGATGTGCGTAAACAGATGACCGGTGCCGGCCGGAACCACGACTACGTCGCCGGGCTTGAGATGGTAAGTGACACCGTTGCGAATCGACGCGGCGTTTTTGCCCGGGCCGTTGAACTCCCGCACTGTCTGTAGCGTGCTGGGGCGCTGCTCGGCCCCCACCAGGTCGGGGCCGGTTTCAAGTGTCGCGTTGCCCTCAATGATGTGGTACACCTCGCTGATGTAGTCGTGCTCGGCCACCGAATTCTTCGCCGGCTGATCCAGCTTGCCGCGATACACAATTCCGATGCCGACCTGGCTCTTACCGACATTTACCGAACGGACCTGTTGATCGGTGAGATGGTTCTCCATGGCGCGCTTGGCGTAGGCCTGAAGCTCGCTGTTATCGATATACGTGGCCGGACACTCATTGCAAGTCGGTTTGGGATTCTGGGCCGCAAGCGTTAAGCCGAGGCCCGCCGCAAGCGCGATAGCTCTGTTGATTATTCCGTGGTTTTGCATTCCGGATCTCTCCTTTCCCAGCGCGGTCGGGAATGCCTCGAATGATATAACTACGGGATGGCGGACCGCAAACTCGCTTGACAAGCATGGGCCGCTGCCGGATATTGGGTCCGAAGTACAGAAAGGGGCAGCATCTTGAAAATGGTACGTACATGGGCGTTGGCGCTGACTTTCGGGGGCCTGGTATGGCTGGCGCGGCCGGTCTCGGCTCAAGCGCTTTCAGGAACCGCCCATGGCGAGTGGCCCGCCTATGCAGGCGACTTGCGCAACTACCACTACTCGCCCGTCGACCAGATCAACGCGACGAATTTCAACAAGCTCGAGATTGCCTGGCGTTTTAATACCGCAAATCTCGGCACACGCCCTGAGTACAAGCTGGAGGGCACGCCGCTCATGGTCAAGGGCGTGGTGTACGCTACGGCCGGATCTCGCCGGGCGGTGGTTGCGCTCGATGCGGCCACCGGCGAGCTGCTCTGGATTCACGCCGAGCACGAAGGCGCGCGCGCTGCGGCTTCTCCGCGACAGCTCTCCGGCCGCGGGCTGTCCTACTGGACCGACGGCCAAGGGGACGATCGCATTCTCTACATCACGCAAGGCTATCGCCTGGTTTGCCTCGATGCGAAAACCGGACTTCCCATCAAGACCTTCGGCGAGAACGGCCTCATCGATATGAAGCGCTTCGCGGTGTACGGCACCGGTCAGCCGATCGATCTGGTGAACGGTGAAATTGGTTTGCACGCAACGCCCGCTGTGACCAAGAGCGGCGTGGTTCTGGTTGGGTCCGCGTTCCGCGAAGGCGGCACGCCGAAAACGCACAACAACACCAAGGGCATGGTGCTCGCCTTCGATGTCCACACCGGAAAAAAGCTGTGGCAGTTTAATACCATTCCCAGGCCAGGCGAGTTCGGCAACGACACTTGGCTGAAGGAATCCTGGGCTACCAACGGAAACACGGGCGTATGGACCCAGATGGCTGTGGATGAGGATCTCGGCCTGGCCTATTTGCCGGTGGAAACACCCTCTTCCGATTTCTATGGCGGGCACCGGCCCGGCAATAACCTGTTCGCCGACAGCCTGGTCTGCGTCGATTTGAAAACCGGCCAGCGCAAGTGGCATTACCAGCTGGTGCACCACTCCATCTGGAACATGGATATCGCGGCCGGCCCGGTGCTCGCCGACATCGTCGTGGATGGCAAACCTGTCAAAGCCGTTCTCGAATCAAGCAAGCAGGCGTTCATGTACGTGTTCGATCGTGTCACTGGCCAGCCGGTTTGGCCCATCGAGGAACGCCCCGTTCCGAAGGGCGACGTGCCGGGAGAGTGGTATTCGCCGACGCAGCCTTTCCCCACCAAGCCGCCTGCCTTCGACTATCAAGGCGTCACGGTAGAGAACCTGATCGACTTCACGCCGGAACTGCGCGCCGAAGCGATCCGGCTCACTGCCAAATACAAACTCGGTCCCGTCTTCACGCCCACGGTGGTGAGCAAAGCCGATGGGCCGATCGCGTCATTCCGGTCGTCAGGCGGCATGAATTGGCCTGGATTCTCTTACGATCCGGAGACGCACATTGCCTATGTGCCATCCTTCGTCTCGCTGCCTCCCGTGGCGTTGATGCCGTCGCCCGGCAAGCAATTTTCCGACGTCGATTATGTGGAGGGATTCGCCGATACCGGGGTGCGTTACGTTTCCGGACCGGGCGAGAATGTCGGGGCCGATGCGGCGCTTCCCAAGCGCGGCGCGGCGCCACCAGAGAGCGCATCGCCGGCCAGCCGCAACGCAAGCTTAAGTCCGCAAGGACTGCCTCTGATGAAGCCGCCCTATGGCCGCATCACCGCCATCAACATGGATAAGGGCGAATTTGCGTGGCAGATCGCGCATGGGGAAACGCCGGATTACATCCGCAATCATCCGGCGCTGAAGGGGCTGAACATTCCGCGCACGGGTCAGGCGGGGTACGTGGGCATTCTCGTTACCAAAACTTTGGTGATCGCGGGCGAGCCGATGTACACCACTACCGCGGAACATCCGCGCGGTGCGATGCTGCGCGCCTATGACAAAGCCAGCGGCAAGGAGGTCGGCGCCGTGTTCATGCCCGCGCCTGTCAGCGGGACGCCCATGACCTACAGTGTGAACGGCAGGCAATACATCGTCGTGCCGGTCAGCGGCGCTGGACATCCGGGCGAGTACTTGGCCTTCGCATTAGCAGAGTGATGTAGCGCACGCGTTCGTGCGTAAGCCTCAAACTACTTCTTCGGCCACACTACGCCTTGGTCGGTCTTCGCGACCGCGCCGAGCCCTTTGTACACGAATTTTTGGACGCGCTGGCCGCGATACGTTTCGGTGGTGAAGATGTTGCCCTTGGAATCCGTCGCGATGCTGTGCACGCCGTAAAACTCGCCCGGCTGCCGGCCGCCTTCCCCAAAAGTTGTCAGAACCTGGAGCGAATCGCGATCGAGGATGTGCACGCGATCGTTCTCGCCGTCGGCCAAGTAAATGTATTTCTGCTGCGGATCTTTTGAGAACGCGATATCCCAAGTGGAACCTGAACCGAGCGTCCTCTTCTCGATGAAGGCTTCCTTGACGAAGGTCCCATCAGGATGGAATACCTGGATACGGTCGTTGACACGGTCGCAAACATACAGCAAATTGTCGTGCGACAGCTCCGCACAGTGGACGGGATTCCGAAATTGCTGCGCGGGCGGATCGTCGGGATTGTAGCGCCCCAGATCGGTATCATCGGGCTTATGCCCGTACGCGCCCCAGTGGCGCTTGTACTGGCCGGTTTCGGCATCGAACACGATCACGCGATGGTTCCCGTACCCGTCGGCAATATAAGCCTCGTTGGTCTTCGGGTCGACGAAAATCTTGGCGGGCAGCCGCAGATTCGCGACATCGTTGCTGCCCTTGCTTTGGTGCGGCTTGCCAATCTGCATCAGGAATTTTCCCTGCTGCGTGAACTTGAGGATCATGTTGTCGTTGAACGCTTCGGTGCCGCCGACCTGACCTTCGTTGTAGGCGGTCTGATCGCCGGTTGCAGCGCCGCCGCGTCCACCGGCGCGGCCGCGGCCAGCGCCCGGCCGCGCGCCTCGTCCGTTGCCGCCGATCCATACGTTGCCTTTGTAGTCCACCGTGATGCCGTGATTGGAATCCGGCCAGTCGTAGCCGGGCCCAGGACCACCCCAGTGGCCGATCAGATTGCCTTCTTCATCGAACTCGAGTACAGGCGGCGCGGGAGCGCAGCACTGCGCGGTAGGAGGATTGGTGGTGGCATGCACTTCGCCCGGTTCGAGCGAACCCGCGCGATGGATGATCCAGACATGGTCGTTCGCATCCACCGACACGCCGATGGTCTGACCCAGAATCCAGTGGTTGGGAAGCGGCTTGGGCCACAGCGGATCGACCTCGAACCGGGGCGCCTGAGCACCGGCGGCCTGAACCACAGCTCTCTTGCTGAGCAGTGAAGAACCAGTCGCCAGAATCGCGACCAGCCCGCCAAATACGCCGCCTAGAATCCAGTTGCGCTTCATCCCGCTTGCCTCCTTTTGTTGAATCTTAGCTACTATACACCTTTTTTGTTGACATGTTCCGTAGAACGGGATAGACTTCCGCAATATTGTTTTTGGGAAGGGGTTGACCATGAAGAACGTCCCTGTCACGACGATTTTTCTCGCTTTCCTGATGAGCGGGCTCGTTGCGTACGCGCAGACCGACGCTCGGGTTTCCGGGACGGTGTCCGACCCCTCCGGCGCAGCCGTGGTCGCCGCCACCGTTACCGCTCTTAACACCAGCACCGGAGCAGCCACGCCGGTAACAACCAATGAGGCCGGCGTCTACACGATGCCTTCTTTGCCGCCGGGCAACTACTCATTTACGGCAGAGCATCCCGGCTTTCGTAAAGCCGTCATCGCGGACGTCGTTCTCCAAGTTGGCACGGTGCTGACGCTAAACATGGGCCTGGATCTCGGGCAAACTACCGAAACCGTGGAGGTGCAAGCCACGGCAACGGCTGTGAACGCCACCAGCGCGTCAGTTGGAAGCGTCGTAGAAGGCAAGAAGCTTTTGGATCTGCCGCTCGCCGGCCGTAGCGCGTACGACTTGCTGTTGACTCAACCTGGAGTCCAACTCGGCACTAATTTCTACTTGAATGGAAACCAGGGAAATGCCACCAGCTTCACCATGGACGGAATTAGCGCCATGGATAACCTTCACAACAGTGCGTTTTACTTGTATAGCAATGTTGTCAGCGTGGACCGCGCGGAAGAGTTCCGCGTCGTCACCTCCCCGGCCGACGCCGAATATGGCCGCGGTTCAGGCCAGGTACAGATGGTGACGCGCGGTGGAACCAACCGATTCGTCGGCAGCACGTACTGGGAGGTAAGAAACGCCGAGTTTAATGCCAATACGTATTTCAACAACGTTCAGGGATCGCCCCGCAGCCAACTAAAACAAAATAACTACGGAATCCGGTTTGGCGGGCCCGTGAAGAGGAATAAGACATTCTTCAACGGAATTTACGAACCCTACAAGCAACGCAACTTCACCACACGCAACAGCTTGGTTTATACGGCTCCCGCCCGGGACGGCATTTACCGCTTCTTCCCCGGCGCATTGAACCAGAACGCGACCGGTGCCAATCCGACTGTGGATCTGTCCGGGAATCCGGTCACGCCGTCGGGTGCTACCGGAGCGCTGCAAAGCGTCAACGTACTGGGCAGAGATCCCAACCGTTTGGTCGTCGATCCCACCGGTAGCATGGCACACGTGCTCAGCTACATGCCGCTTCCGAACAATTTCCGTTTCGGCGATGGTCTGAACACCGCTGCTTATAGCTGGAACCAGCCGACTCCCGTAGATTTCGAATTGTACGAAGGCCGCATCGATCACCTCTTCAACGAAAAACATCGGATCGCGATCACTCTGAACCAGCAGTCCTACCACAGCTACAACGTCGCCTCGCCTCCGCCGTTTCCGTTGGTGCCTGGCAACTCCGATCCAACCGAGACTACGCAATACAGCGCCGCTCTGACTAGCGTCCTGCGGCCGAATCTGCTGAACGACGCGCGAATCGGCATTTTCCGTTATCGCACCATCGTGCAAGCGCCCAACGAGTTGAACCAGCCCGGCGCCGACAATTCCGTGCGGAAGGCGCTTCTCCCCGTCATTAACGGCAACGTTGCCGTAGTTACACCCACCACGAACGTCACGTCGCCCTATGGCGTGACGCCAGGCGGTATCCCGGGTAGTTATCTTGACCCGACCTACCAGTGGGGCGATGACTTAACGTGGATCAAAGGCCGCCACTCGTTCAAAGGAGGTTTCGTCCTCCGGTATATTTCGCTATCTGGGTTCGATTTCGGTTCGAGCAATCTCCCCAGCGTACGAATCGGTGCACCGGCGGTGGGCGCTACTAACTTCCTGAGCGGCGCCGCCGGTATCGCTATCCCGGGTATCGGCCAAAATGCCACCAGCGCCCAAAACCTGCTGTACGATCTCACCGGCACGATTCAGAGCGCCAGCCAGATCAACATTTCACCGGGCGGACAAAACCCCGTCTTTCTCCCGGGCCAGCAACCTTATCATGAGTTCCATCAGAACGAGTATTCGTGGTATTTCAAAGACGACTGGAAAGTGAAACCGTCGCTTACGCTGAATCTGGGAGTGCGCTGGGAATTCTACCAGGCCCCTACCGAGGCGCAGGGCCGGATGCTGGCTCCCATCGGCGGCGCAGGTTCGGTATTCGGAATATCGGGAACGAATTTCAGCAGCCTCTTCAACCCGTTCGCCAAAGGCGGCTCCGACACGGTACTTCGGGCGATCGGTCCGGGCACAGCGAATCCGGACGTGCCGCTGTATAACAGCGACCTGAACAATTTCGCACCCGCACTGGGACTCGCTTATGTGCTTCCCGGGGAAGGAAAGTGGAGGTGGTTGAGCGGCGGCAAAGACAACATGACCGTTCGCATGGGCTACGGCATCGCCTACATTCGGGTTCCTATTGGCGTTGTGAATACCGCGGGCGGCGCAGAGCCGGGATACACGGAGACCGATACCACGTTCGCCTACACGAGCTTGGTGAACTTAAAACTTCCAGTACCGCCGGCCGGCGTGCCTTTGACGCCGATTCCAGAAATCGGCGCAGGCTCCCACACGCAAAGCTTGTACGCGTATGATCCGAATCTGCGAACGGCGTACACCCAAAATTACAACTTCACCATCACCCGGGCATTCAAGCAGGACATCGTGCTGAACCTTGGGTACGTAGGGAGCAAAACCTCTAAACTGGTGCGCGCGGTGGACACCAACGAAGTAAATATCTACGAAAACGGAATCTTGTCGGCGTTCAATACCGTTCTGGCTGGAGGAAGTTCGCCGCTACTCAACCAGATTTTCGCGCCACTGGCAAGCATCGGTTGCGCCAATCCGCGGACGTGCAGTCTCACGCAGTCGTTCTTCTTGAACAATAATCCGGGAGGGCTTGCAAACTTTATTAGCACCTCGACCGCGTTGGGCGGAAGCGCCGGCAACCTCCTCAAAACGGCCGGGCTGCCGCTAAACTACATCGTTGCGAATCCGCAGTTCCTGCATACATATTTGATTGGGAATTTCGGCAATGCCACTTACGACTCCCTGCAGGCGGAAGTGAACAAACGCTTTGCGAAAGGCTTTACGGTGCAAGGCAGCTACGTATGGTCGCACAATCTTGGCGACACCGAGAGCGATTTCAGCGGGCGCACGGCCGGTGGTATCCAGGATGCCTACCGGACTCTAAGAAACACGCACCTGGACAAGCGGCCCCTGAGCTTCGACTACCAGAGCGTTTTCAAGGCGAACGGGCTCTATGAACTTCCGATCGGAAAGGGCAGGTTGGTCAGCACGCCGGACTGGCTGGATCGCATTGTGGGCGGCTGGCAAATAGGAGCGACGCTGCTCGCTTATTCCGGACGGCCTTTGACATTTACAGCCCAGAATACGATTAATAACGGAGTCGGTACTGTTTTTGGGGTAACGGCGCCCCCCGGAGTCACGACTTCACAGTCATTCACTGCCAACGCGCTGGGAGCGCTGCCGGCGGGCGGAGTTCAGAGGGACGGCAGGGGCGTCGTCTATTTCGGCGGCCTGACCCAGATTACCGATCCCTCGGCGATTGGACTTGCCGGGTCATCACTGAAGGCAATTGCCGGCCCGGACGGCAAACCATTATTGGTGAACCCTCTTCCCGGGCAATTCGGAAGCTTGGCGTATGGCGTGATCCGCGGACCGGGTGCGAAAATCCTGAACCTCAACATCAAGAAGACAATCCGCATCACTGAAAGATTCAATTTCCAAATCGGAGCGACCGCGCTCGACGCAACCAACACGCCAGTGTTCAGCGACCCGGATATGAACATCAACAGTCCCACATTCGGGCGTATTACCGGTACGAGCACATCGCTCCAGGCTCCCGGAAACCGCATTATGGTGCTGCAAGGCCGCTTTAACTTCTAGTTCGGTTCTGACAGAAGCTGCCAACCTGTCCCGGCCGCGGCTGGTTGACTTGCGGTAAGTGTAATGATAAAACCGTCCTAAGTAGGCGAAAGGAGTCCATCTAATGCGGACACTGGGAGTAGCCTTCGTTTTTTGCGTCTGCGCAGCCGCGGCGACCACCGAAACGGCGATCACCTTTAACAAACAGGTTTTACCGGTCCTGCAAAAACGCTGTCAGGATTGTCACCGCCCCGGCGAAGCTGCGCCTATGTCGCTCCTAACTTACCAGGATGCGCGCCCGTGGGCGAAAGCGATCCGGCAGGCTGTGCTCACTAAGAAGATGCCACCCTGGTTTGCCGATCCGCAGTATGGCCATTTCAGTAACGATCGTTCACTGAGCCAGGCCGAGATTGACACCATCGTGGCCTGGGTAGACGGGGGCGCGAAAGAAGGCGATCCGCATGATGCTCCGGCGCCGCGCCATTTCGTGGAAGGCTGGAACATCGGCCAGCCTGACTTAGTTCTTCAGATGCCCAGCGCGTTCCACGTCCCCGCCACGGGCACGGTGGAATATCAGTACGTGATCATCCCCACTCATCTCACCGAAGACAAGTGGGTGATGGCGTCGGAGATCCGGCCCACCAACCGCGCGGTCATGCATCACGTGATCACATCCATCCGCGAGCCGGGTTCGACCTGGATGAAAGATCAGGAGCCGGGCGTGGTTTTCGTCCCGCCGAAGGGAAGCCGCGCCGGTCAATTGCTTGAGGGGGGCCTCAGCGGGTATGTTCCGGGGCAGGCCCTGCCGCCTCCCGGCTCTCCGCGCCGGGCGACGCTGGTGAAGGCAGGCTCCGACATCGTTTTCCAACTGCACTACACGCCCAATGGAACGCCGGTAGACGATCAAACCAAGATCGGCATTGTATTCGCTAAGGAGCCGCCTGCCCAACGCTTGATGGGTGGAAATTCCGCAGCCTTCAAATTCGCGATTACGCCCGGCGAATCGAATTACAAGGTCGAGGCGTCGTCAACAGTTCCGTACGATTGCGATTTATTCAGCATGATGCCGCACGCGCACCTGCGTGGCAAATCGTTCGAATATCGGATCGTGCGTCCGGACGGAACCTCTGAAACGGTTCTGAAGGTGCCGCATTACGATTTCCACTGGCAGCTCACCTATTACGTCGACCAGCCCATTCATCTGCCCAAGGGCACTAAGGTCGAAGTAACTGCTTATTTCGACAATTCGGTCAACAACCCGAATAATCCCGATCCGAACAAAGAAGTGCATTGGGGCGAGCAGACTTGGGAAGAGATGATGATGGGCTACTACAGCGTCATCGTGAACCCGAAAGATGCGCCCATCAATGCGCCGCGGCCGGGACGTTCCGGCGCGCCGGTCGCCTCGGTTCAGTAGCTGTGGCCGTGGCGCACGCACTCGTGCGTGCCGCGTCACACTCGTGTGAACGACATCGTGCAATTGCAGAATTACGCGTCTGAAGCTCCGCACGCCGCAGTGGTATGCTTTTTCGAGGGCTGTTCATGTTTAGACCTTCTCTCTTCATTCTCTTAACGCTGGGTTCTCTCTATGCCGCCGATCCCGACGGAGCCGCGCTATATAAAGCGCGCTGTGGCGGTTGTCATGATACCGGCAACGCGCAGGCTCGCATTCCTAAACGCGAAGAACTCGCGGCGCGCACTCCCGAAGCGATCATGGGAGCCATGTTCGGCGGCGCGATGGATATTCAGGCCGCGGGTTTAAGCCAGGACGAAGGGCGCGCTATCGCGCGCTACATCACCGGCAAAGAGTTCTCCACGGCGTCGGAGACGATGTCGGGCCTGTGCAGTGGCACCGCGCCGAAGTTTTCGCTCACCGGCGGCGACTGGAACGGGTGGGGTGTGCAAACCGATAACGCCAGATATCAGCCCAAACCAGGGCTCTCGGCCGCCGACATCCCTAAACTGAAGCTCAAATGGGCGTTTGGATTTCCGGGAGATAATCGCGCCACCGCGCAGACCACGGTGGCGGGCGGACGGGTATTCGTCGGCAGTGCCAGCGGAACGGTGTATTCACTGGATGCAGCCACCGGGTGCACTTACTGGGCGTACAAAGCCGGAGCGGGCGTCCGCACCGCGATTGTCATCGCGCCCTCGAAGTCCAGCGGCCGGTACATCGCCTATTTCGGCGACCTGCGCTCCTACACGCACGCCGTGGATGCAGAAACGGGAAAATTAATCTGGAAAACGCGCGTAGAGGATCATCCGGCATCCCGCGTCACGGGCACGCCCGTATTCTATGATGGCCGCCTGTTCGTGCCAGTGGCCTCGCTCGAGGAAGGTTCGGGCCGCTCGCCTCAGTACCAATGCTGTACCTTCCGCGGCAGCTTGGTTTCTCTGGACGCCGATACCGGCAAGCAAAACTGGAAGACTTACAGCGTACTCGATCCTCCCAAAGCCACCCACAAGAGCAAGGTCGGAACCCAAATGTATGGGCCGGCAGGCGCGGCCATCTGGTCGGCGCCCACCATCGATCCCAAACGAAAACTCGTCTACGCGGCTACGGGAGATTCCTATACCGATGTCGACATTCATACCAGCGACGCTATTGTTGCCTTCGATCTGAACACCGGCTCGCTCGTGTGGGTCAGCCAGGTGACCCCCAAGGACAACTTCATCGTGGGCTGTCCGGCTTCGCCCAATTGTCCCGAGGACCTGGGCCCGGACTTCGATTTCGGAAGCTCGCCCATTCTGAGCGATATCGGCGGCGGCAAGCAGATCTTGGTTGCCGCGCAGAAATCGGGCATCGTTTGGGGCCTGGATCCAGACCAAAAAGGCAAAGTGGTTTGGCAGACCAAAATTGGCACAGGCAGTGCATTAGGCGGGATCGAGTGGGGCCATGCAGCAGACGGTCAGAACACATACGCGGCCGTCTCCGATATAATCGTGCGCAAAGATCCGCAGCCTGGACTATGGGCGCTAAAGCTGGCGACCGGCGAAAAAGTGTGGAGCACCCCCGCCCCGAAGGTGACCTGCCCGGAAGGGCAAGCCTGCATGGGCGCACAGTCAGCCGCGATCTCGGTGATCCCGGGCGCGGTGTTCTCCGGTGCAGTCAACGGGCACTTCCGCGCCTACTCGACCCAGACCGGGGAGATCCTGTGGGATTTCGATACCGCGCGCCCGTTTGAGACCGTGAACCAGGTGCAGGCCAAAGGTGGATCCATCAACGGCGCGGGCCCCACCATTGCCGGTGGCATGGTGTTCACCGATTCCGGGTACGCCGGCTTCGGTGGGTCGCCGGGCAATGTCCTGCTGGCGTTCTCGGTAGACGGCCGATAATCTTTACCTGAGCGTCCTCACAACGCAACCAGGCCCCGCGGGCCAGATTTCAAGGCAAGAAGCGCTGCTAAGTCATACAGCGCGGCCTCTCAGACGCCGTGCGGCACTTTGTTAACCTGACCAGTTAGTAGTCCGTATGGACTTATCCGCCGAAGATTTGGACCGCTTCCGTACCAGGCTTCGCTTTAAAGTCTGTTACGAGGTGGGCTTCGCCTGCCCCGATGTGGACGACATCGTCCAGGAATCCATCGCCCGCTTCCTGGTGGCGATCCAAAACGGCTCTATCCGCAACACCGAAGCAGCCGGCGCATTTCTCAATGGGATCTGCCGCAACGTCATCTCCGAATACCGGCGCCGGTCCCTACGCGACGAACCCATGCCGGAAGCGGTCCCGGAGCCGCCCGCAAAACGGCTGTCCGAAACCGATCTGCTCGAGCTGCGCGAAGCCATCGCCCAAGGGCTGGCCCAGCTCAGCGACCGCGACCGCCGCATCCTGCGGGCCTTCTATCTCGAGGAAAAAACAAAAGAAGAGATCCTGAAGCAGACCGGTCTGAGCGATCAAAACTTCCGCGTCGTCCTCTTCCGCGCCAAGGAAAAATTTCGAACAATTTATTTGGAACGGACGAAACATCCCCCCGCCCGGCGACACTCAGGTATATAAGGACGGTATGGACCCTATGAGCGACAGCCTGTCTCATATCCATTTGGAGTTGCACGGCGATCCCGTGCAGCGCGACGAGTTCATCCGCCTTTATTTGCACCGCCGGCTCGCCCCGCAGCTCGCTGAAGAATTCGAGAACCATTACCTGGGCTGCGACCAGTGCTACACGGAATTGCGCGCCACCGAACTGCTGATCCATGCCCTGGGCGAGCCGGTGTTGGAGCGCCAGCGCGTAAACGACGTGACCGTGCTGCGATTCACCGCAACCTCGGAACTGCTGGCCGCCTCGCTCGAGCTGAACGAACTTTCCAAAGCCATCCGCACCCAGAGCGATACCAAGGTCCTGATCGACCTCAGCAAAGTCAGCCGCATCGACAGTACGGGACTTGGCGTGTTGATGAATTGCTACTGCCACGCTGTAAAGAACTCGGGCGCGTTGAAGCTATTGAATCCCGACGCGCCCGTGAAGAAGGTTCTACAGATCACGAAAATCGACAAAATCGTGCCGACCTTCGAGGACGAAAACGCAGCGATCGCGAGCTTCCAGACCTAGTTGACCCTGCGCCGCGCCCCCTCACTCGTGCTTGCCGCCCGTTCCTTGCCTCAGGAACCCCACAACCCTGCCCGTCTGCCCCGGAATGAAGTGCCCCGCCTCGGGCAAATAAACCACCTCGGCCTTAGGCGCGCAGCGTTCCAGCCGTGCCTTCGTGCTGGCCGAATCGAGCATTACATCGCGCCCGCCGGCGATCGCCAGGACAGGCATGTCCAGCCGCCGCAGGGCGTCGTCGGAAAAAACCGGCAGCTTCACCATGCGTGGACGGAAGTGGCGATGGATCAGCGCGACGAAATCGCCGAACGCCTTCACCGCTGGCCCTGCGTCTGCCGGCGCCCGCCCCAGGATTCGCTCCAGCAGCTTGCCCTTGCCCCAGCTTCCACACATTCTCAGCGCCAGCGTTGCAAAGACGATGCCTACTTTCTGCCGCCCCACGCCCCCAGGGCAAAGCACCGCCAGCCGCTCCACCCGCTCGGAACGCCGCGTCGAATAGTCCAGCGCCAGCCAGCCCCCCAGCGAGACTCCCACGATCGATACCCGGACGATTGAAAGCCCGTCGAACACTTCATCCAGCCATCGCGCATACGCATCGGATGCGAGCCGAGGACGCGAAGGAGCACTGAGTCCCGGTTCACCAATCAGGTCGACGCAATAGACACGAAACGCTGCGGCAAAGGCTGCGATGTCGCCCATCCACATCGCCGAATTCGCGGCGCCGCCGTGCAATAGCACCAGCGGCGGAGCGTCCTTGGCGCCGCAGGCGACAACGAACGTCTCCCCCTGGCTGGTCGCCAACCGAAACTCCTCGCGGGCCACCGGCCAACGATTGAGAAAGGCTACATAGCGCTCACGGACCTGCCGCGCGCCTTCGTCCGATTTGTAGATGCTCTTCATATTAAGCTCCCTTTCAATGGGCACACGTCTCCCGTGCTCGTCCTTTGCTGAATTTTTTCGAGTGAACTACTTAGCGAGCCGCCCAGAGCGCGCCGGCAACCTGATCAAGTCAAGTAAGCAGCCTGCGCGCTACGTTTTGGTTGTTATTCAACGCCCGGCTTCTGGTCGGCAAAAGCCAGCTGGATCGCGTAATCGCGCACATCCTCCGGCCAGTTTGCGATGAGTTCCCCAAACCGCCGCCGGTCGTACGCGAACAGCGCGCGCGTGGCCTCTTCGAACCCGGGCAGGTTGCCGGCAACAGCCGACATGAATCGATAAGCAGCTTCCTGCGCGGCCCGCACGCGCTCACCATCGCTGGTCGCTCGACGCGCCTCATCCACCAACTTCCGCAGCGCCACCGATGCGCCGCCCGGCTGAGCATTGAGCCAGTCCCAATGCCGCGGCAGCAACGTCACCTCGCGCGCCACCACGCCCAGCCGCGGACGCCCGCGCGGCCGCGGTTCGGCATCCGGCGCCGCATACCTGCTGCTTATCTCCGCCGCTGTCCCCCGCAGATCGAAATCGATCTGCGACCCTGTGGCATCCTCGAAGACCAAAACCGCGCCTTGCTGCCTATCTTTAAGAAAAAGAGCTAGTTCCGCTGCGCTCCCGCCCGCGATCTTCTCAAAACCCTGGAAAGCTGTATAAGCCACGAATCAAATATACCCGGATAAAATTGCCTTTGTCAATATCACCCGGGCAAAAATATTGGCCGACAGCTTTGGCGACACCACCAGGATCTTCCCGCGGCACCGGCGCGCCCCTTACCGCTTCGCGATTCGTGCAGCTTGCCTGCGTGCCCGCCGCCTTCGTTCAGTCGCCCTTACTTGCGGCTCGTCCATTCCGAAGTAGTGTGCCACTTCGTGCCAAATGGTGTCTTCGATCAGTTGTTCCAGGTGTTCCTGGCCGTGCGCGATGCGTTCGTGCGGACCTTGAAAGATCGTGATCCGGTCCGGCATCGCGAAAGGCTCAAACACGCTTCGCGTCGTCAGTGGACGCCCCTCATACAAACCCAGAAGCGTGCCCCCACGCGCTACGCCCGCGCGCGAGAGCTGCGCGGGAGTGGGTTCCGGCTCGACTACGATTGCGATGTTTTTCAATCGCCGCCGAAAAGGTCCAGGAACGCGGCTGTAGGCGGCTTCCACCAGGCGGTCAAACTCATCCGCGTGCATGTCTCTGCTCTTATTCTAAGCTGGGCTTTCCACGGGCAATGGCGAATTCCCGTGCTTCCCGCCGGCCGTGTGCGCTATCTTTCTCCAGAGGGAAGCATGTATATCCGAGCGCCTGGCCTTGCCGATCTCGTTCTTGCATTGATCCTTCCGGCGCCGCTAGCTCTCCCGCAACAAAGCCAGACGCCGCGCAAACCGGAGGTCCCGTATGTCGCGACCAGCGAAGCAGCCATTCGCGCCATGCTCAAGCTCGCCAATGTGACCAAGGACGACATCGTCTACGACCTCGGTTGCGGCGACGGACGCATCGTGATCGCGGCGGCGAAGGACTACGGCGCCCACGGAGTCGGAATTGATATCGATCCGCAGCGGATCCGCGAAGCCAACGCCAACGCGAGCAAGGCGGGAGTGCAGCAACTGGTCCGTTTTGACGAAAAGGACCTGTTTCAAACCGATCTTCACAACGCCACTGTCGTGACGCTGTTTCTACGTGAGGACTTCAATGTCCGCCTGCGCCCCAAATTGCTGAAGGAGCTGAAGCCCGGAGCCCGGATCGTCTCCAACACCTTCGACATGTACGACTGGAAGCCCGACAAACAACTCGTGCTTCCCGGTCCCAGCGATGAGTTGTTCAACCGCAAACTCTATTTGTGGCTTGTTCCCCAAAAGTAAAGCGCTCGGGTTTTACGGCAGGTGCGGCGTGTTCGCCGGAATGTCTTGCTTGCCCTGGTACTCGACGCTTCGCTGGACCAGCACACACGTGGGCTTCGAATCCGCCATGGCGCACTGCTCACTGCGGCCGGCGGAACAAGCCTCCATACACCGCTTTCGCTAGGATGTGTCCCTGAATCGCCTTCATGACGTTCGCGCGCGTCTCGAAAGCATCGCTCGACGGCATCACATCCAGCTTGGTGTCCAGCGCGTAGAGTTCGAACATATAGTGATGGAACGGCCCGTTCGCGCCGGCGCCAGGACCGCGGTACATAGGCCCTGTGGCGCTGATCTGATAACTGCCGTCCGGCAATTGCGACCCCTTCGGCGCGCCTTCCGCCAATCCCGTTGCCGATGCGGGAATATTCCACACCACCCAATGCACCTGATCGTCGGTCGTTTTGTTGCGCGCCAGGTCCATATCGTGCATGTTCAGCACGAAACTTTGCGTGCCGGCGGGAGCGTTGGCCCACTGAATTGCCGGCGACTTGCCCTCGCCGGGTGCAACGCCAGGAACCGCTTGGCTGAACTCCACCGGAATCTGACCGCCGTCGGGGAATCCCGACACGGTCATGGTCATCGGCTGGGCTGTGGCCCCACGCCCGCCTCCGCGTGTTCCAGTTTGAGCGGACAAGCAGACCGTCAGATTGAGCATCATGAACGCGAACAGAACCAATCGCATGGGTTTATCCTACCTCGGATTGAAACCCGCGCGGTGTGGACACGTGCGTCGTCTACTTGCCCGTGCGCCGTATAATAGAAACCCAGAAACAAAGCGAAACCGCTGCTCCCTTCAACGGCGCGGCAATTCCGGCGGGCGGTGACAAACGCACAATTACTGGCAATCCGTGATCGGGCGGCAGTTCGCCGCTGCGATCCAGATGTTACGGTCAGCCATTGAAGCCTGCCCGGACGATCTGTGGGATGACCGCGCGCATGGCGCGCCGTTCTGGCACCTGGCCTACCATGCACTTTTCTACGCCGACTTCTACCTGTCCGACAATGCCGAGACGTTCCAGGCGATCGTGAGAAACGTGGCGGAAAAATTCTCGCTGCCGGAGTTCCACGTAGACAAAGCGATGTTTCTGCCCGGCGACTACCAGCAATTCGGTGGGGTGGTCACCACTCCGGAGCAGGCCTTCACCAGGACACAGCTCCTTGAATACGCCGATCACTGCCTCCGGAAGAGCGATGAAACATTCAAGAAGTTGACAGACAGTCTGGCTCTCGAGCGCTGCGGCTTCCCGTGGTACAACTTGACCGCAGGTGAGTTCCTTCTCAATAATTTGCGGCACACTCAGCACCACACCGGTCAGTTAGTCATGCTTCTCCGCCGGCAAGCCAATATCGGCATAGCCTGGTTGGGAACCTGGCGCAATCAGCCGCCTCCGCCGAAATTGTGAATCGCCGATGTGCGCGGCCGCTCGCGGTTTCCGCGCTTCAATATTCTCCTGCGGCCAATCCCAAGCAGATAATAGGAGCATGAGATTTACAGGTCGCGCTGCGGCAGCGGCGGCGCTTTTGTTCGGCTCGCTCCCGCTTTGGGCCGCCGACCCGCTCGTCGGAACCTGGCGCCTGGATCAGCAAGAAGTCAACGGCCAACCAACTCAAACCGATCCCATGGTGCTCCGCATCACTGAGGCAGCCGGCGGTAAATTGTCTTTCGCATTCTCCGTGCCGGTGAACAACATTTATTTCGTCAGCATGTCCTATGTCGTGAAGCTCGATGGAACCGAGTCCGGCGTCAAGAATGGCCACGGAGAAACGGTGGGAGCTATTCGAATCACGTCCGCTGCGCCGTATCACTATAAATTGCTTCTCAAGGCGCCTAACCGCCCCGACAGTAACGGCACGCTCACAGTATCCCCGAGCGGCAAAACTTTGACCAGCGAAACAGAATCAACGTTGGGAGGCCGCACAATGCACTCCAAACAAACCTTCTCACGGCAGTAATGATGTGAACGGATGAACATCGCTCAGACCTTCGTGCGCCGTCCCCGGCGATTAGCCATTCGCCGCCTGAACTTTGTCATTCACCTCTGGGCCGGAATCTTGCTTGCCGTCTATTTAGTTGTTATCGGCGCGACGGGATCTATTCTGGTCTTGCGCTCCGAAATCGAGTCTCTCTGCGGCCTCAAACAGTGGCAGAACATCCACGCCAATCCGCCGTACGCGGACATTGCCACAGTGGTCGCCAATCTGCAAGAAAAGTACCCACGCAGCCATATCGTCTCGGTAATGACACCCAGTGCCGGTCAGTCCACCTTCGTCGCTGTGCTTCAGAGCCGCCGCCAATTCCGCGTCGCTTGCGACCCCCGCACCGGAGCCATCCTGGGCGAATTCTCCAGAAAGCCGAATTGGTTGGACTTTGTACGGGAACTGCACGAGACCCTGCTCATCCGCCGCAACGGGCGGGTGCTGAACGGGGTTGGCGCCGCATTTCTTCTCTTGCTCAATGCGACCGGCCTCGTGATCTGGTGGCCGGGAATTCGCACCTGGCGCCGCGCGCTCGTGGTCGACTTAAAACGGGGCTGGCGCCGCATCAATTTCGACCTCCACAGCGCCGCCGGGTTCTGGACGCTGGCGATCGTTTCGTTTTGGGCCGTCACCGGAATTTATTTCGCATGGCCGCGCCAGACTTTCCTGTTTGTGAATTCGTTTTCGCCAGTGATTTCTGCCCGTCCACCCGCCATCATTGTCCCCCTGGACGACACCACGCAGGCGCCGCAGGCGCTCGATCTTCATCGGATCATCGACCATGCGCGCCAGGTCGACCCTGATACAACCTTGGGCGGCGTCCTGTTTCCCTACGGCAGGAGAGCCCCGCTCGGGGTCTTGATGCATCGGCGCGAAAGCCCCGGCCGCGAATATGACGACACGGTCTATTTCAATCCGCACACCGGAGACTATATTTCCACTTGGCGGTACGGCGTAAACGTCACCTTGGGCGACTGGTTTATTTGGCTGCAGGTTCCGCTGCACTTCGGCACCTACTGGGGCTTGGGCGTAAAATTGATCTGGGCGGCGGCCGGGCTGGCCATCCCGTTGCTCACCATAACAGGCCTGCTGATGTATTGGAATCGAGTGCTCCGAAAAACATGGCGGCGAATGGGCTCCCAAACACCGTTTCGCGCGCCTCGCCCACTCTCCAGTGGGCCGGCCGGTACACGAGAGAAGGCCGTGCATCAGTAGCGCGCATGCCGTAGATCTATTTCGGAGCGCCCGACGCGTAGAATGTCGGTGGTTTTGCCGTGTCGGCGAAATCGAAACCCGTTAAGTACGCAAGCTTCAAAATCTTCTCCATCTTGCCGTAGTTGATTTTGTCGGCCGTGTCGGTCACCTGGTGATAATCGGGATGAAACCCGGTAAACCACCACATCGCCGGGACATTGTGCATCAGCAATGGATACTGATCGCTGCGGAACAGGACGTTGAGCACCGTATCGTCATCCCATTTGTAGCTCAGGTGCAGGCCGACGTACTCGTTTTCCTTCTCTACCGCTGCTCGATAATCTGGGCTGTATTTGGTCCCGACGATGTTCACCTCGTTGGATGTGTCCGGTGCAATTTCGATGAGCCCTCGCGTCTGCGCGCTATCCTTTTCATCCCGGCCAATCATGTCGAAATTGATCTGCGCCCTTGTACTCGCGAGCGGTCGCAAGGGATGAGCGGCATAATAATAAGATCCGAGCAGCCCGCGCTCCTCAGCAGCGAACACCACGAACAACAGCGATCGTTTCGGCTTCGCAGGATTCAATGCGAAGGCGTGCGCTAGCGCCACCACGCCCACCGTGCCCGACCCGTTGTCATCCGCGCCATGATAAATGGCCCCGTCCACGCGCAGGCCGTCATGATCATAGTGACCGCTGACCAGAACAGTTTCGTTGCGCAACTGTGCGTCGCTCCCTTCCACGAGCCCCGCCACATTGTAAGAAATCGCCCGTTTCCGCAAGGCAGTCGTCACATGCAGTTCCGCTTCGTCCTGGCCGAGCAGCGCTGACGCCGGCTTCAATGTAGAGTCGATGGAATTCTGCAATTCCGAGGGTGTTTTCCCGGTAGCGCCGAGCAGTTGTTCCGCAATCTTCGCGCTGACGTTAAATACAGGGATCGAATCTTCGTCGGCAATCGCTTGGATCGGCCGGGGAGTACGTAAACTCGCAGCGGCAGCGTTGGCGCCATCGAGCGGCCCACGTTCACGGCCCGGCTTGTGGTTCGGATCCGGCGCGACCAGCAGCGCTACCGCCCCGTGCTGCCTCGCGATCATCATCTTCGCCCGGGCATTGGCGTAGCGGGTGTTTCCCTTTCCGTTGAAAATCGAGCTCTCATCATCTTCTTGCGGTTCATGGTTGAACACGAGAACGATTTTTCCGCGTGCGTCGATGGTTGAGTAGTCGTCGTAGTGCAGCTCAGGCGCGGTGATTCCAAACCCGGCGAAAACGACGTTTCCTCGATATACCCCGTCGTTAGGATAGTTGCCGGTGGCGTCTGGAGCATGAAACGTCTCCTCGTTTCCATGCACACGCACTTTCAGAAAAGTCTGCTCGCGATCCATTTTGTATTCGACCAGGGGAACGGGTTGCAGGAACGAATCGCCAACCGCCGGTTTCAGGCCGGCCTTCGTGAACTCGTCAGCGATCCATTGCAGCGCGACTTCCGAACCACGCTCTAGCGACATGCGCCCTTCGAGCGCATCCGAAGAAAGAAAGAATAGATCAGCGCGCAGATTCGCGGCCTTGATGGTCTCGAATCCGGGTTGTAAGCGCGCGTTCGGGCTCTGCGCAATCAGCGCGGTCGCGCCCAGGCCAAGGATCAGCAGCTTACGGCATTTCATCGCTAACCAGTGTACAGCCGAATATATTCTCAGATCAGCAATCGCCCGTGCCCTTGTCCTTCGTGATCGCGGAAGGGCCGTCACTTCACGCGCTTTCCAGGTGCTTCGATGCCGCAACATTTCGACAGGGCGGCAACCGTACTAGAGATTCGGCGCCATGGGCAGAGTAGGTTCCAGGCTACCCTTAGAGGTTTACTGATGACGGCTTCACGCCCCGTTTACGATAGGAGTCGGGGAGACAGCCGATGGCACGCCCGTTCGATGTCGTTATTGACTCTTGACGAGGTCATGCTGCGCGTTCGCGAAGCCATCGAGCTATGTCTCGAGATCGAGGGCGTGCCCGGGCAAGACCTCGAATTCGTTGGCATCCAGCGTGTGACCGTCGCGGCATGAGCCGCAATCCGAGCCTCACCGGGCGCTGAGCTCATTGCCCCGCTGGCACTGACCGCCGACCAACTCGGCATGTCGCCTAAGAACGAGTAGATCAGCACGCCGCCGAAGCCTCGCGCGGTTATCGTTACCATCTGCAGAGCCCCAGCGCGATATCCAAATCGGGTTTTGACATCACCCATTGATTGAGTAGGGCAATTGTCCAGCCGGGCGGTTTACTAGCCGATAACTACTTTATTATCTGTCAAAAGGGGAAAGGACACCGGTCCGAACCTCCATCACCTACAACATGGGAATGTACTTTATCGTGTAGACGAAGTTGCGTTTCGTCCCACCGCCACCAGCCCTCTCGACCCGATCCGGGATGTGCGAAAATAGCTGGTGGAAAGATCCTTGTGCTCTACAGGGCGCAATAGGCAGATTCCCCGACGCGCGGAAACGTTGAACGACCGAAAGGAACTTATGAATCTTTCGTCGATGGGAGTTTACTTCCGGTCGGGTTCGGGACCTGCACGCTTAACAACCTCGCTCTTTATTCGTGGAGGACATTTATCATGAGTGACACTACAGCAATGAACAACACAGCTGAAGCCCCTATTCGACTTGCGGGGCGCACGCTTAAACAGACGCGTCACATCTGCGCATTCTTTAGTTCCCGTGAGGAGCAGAACAGGATACTGATGCCGTTCTTCAAGGAAGGCATGGAACGGGGCGAGAAGATCTTCCATATTGTCGATAAGCGCCATCGCGAGGACCATCTCGGTGCCTGCCGTGACTGTGGCATCGACGTGGGGAGGGGAGAAGCGAGCGGTCAGCTTGAAGTCCAACGCTGGGAGGACGCCTATCTCAAAGATGGCTACTTCGATGGCGATCGCATGATCAACATCCTTAAAGACGTCCTTGAGAGTAATCGAGCGAAATACAAGCTCACCCGGCTGATGGGCAACATGGAATGGGCGCTCGAAACAGCGCCAGGCGTGACGGACATTGTGGAATATGAAACCAAGCTGAACTACATCCTTCCTAAGTATCCGGATCCGGTCGTCTGCGCCTACGACCTGAACAAACATAGTGGCACCGTGATCATGGATATTCTGCGCACCCATCCAATGGTCATTATCGGCGGCGTGCTTCAGGAAAATCCGCTTTTTGTTCAGCCGGACGAACTTCTCTCCGAACTAACGCACCGGAAAGCAGCCCAGGGCTGAGATCATGGCTACCCGGGCCAGGGTAACCGGTGGTGTGGAAGCTTCGGCGTCCGCACCAGAGGCCCAGGAGAACGATGCGCAATCACTCCATCGGTGTTTGCGGGACATCGTGGCGCTTTCGACGCTGCCGGCGATCTGGTCTAACGCGTCCTCGGCGCGCATCGCAGAAAGCTTGGCTGGCTCTCTATTCACCATGCTCGTTCCCGAGTTCGTCTTCGTTTGTCTGACCGGCAGTACTCAAACGCCTCCTGTCAGCGTTGCGCAAACGGGTCGTAGTGAGACCAGTCCGGCGGTGGCGGAGCAAGTGGGTCCCAGGATCATGGAATGGGCGCGGACGCGCGATCCGGAAGAGCTATTACCTCTGAACTCGCCGACCGCCGACGGTAACATGCTGTGCGTAGTGACGCGGGCTATCGGATTTAATGCGGAACTGGGTGTGATTGGCGTCGCCTTTGCCGAAGGAAACCCGATCAGTCCGATTCACCACGTCATTCTTAACGTCGCGGCAACGCAGGCCGGCACCGCCACCCAACGCGCACATCTGCTGGACTCCCTGCGTAACAGTGAGGAACGCTTCCGCTCGCTTGTTTCCGTGATCACAAACGTGCCCTGGGTCTCCGATCCGGCTGGTCGCTTTGTGAGCCCGCAGGCAGCTTGGGAGGCTTATACCGCTCAGAGCTGGCAAGAACACCAGGGCTTCGGCTGGATGGAAGCTCTTCATCCTGAGGACCGCGCCCGGGTGAAGGAGACCTGGGAAACGGCCTGCGCAAGCCGTACGCTGTACCAATCCGAGGGCCGCATATGGCATGCCGCTAGCGGCGAATGGCGACATTTTATGGCCCGGGCGACGCCGCTGTTCAACGCCGACCGCAGTGTGCGCGAGTGGGTGGGCACCTACACGGATGTAGAAAACGAAAAACGCTCACAGCGCGCCCTGCGGGAAAACGAAGCCCACTTGCGCGCAATGTTCGACGCCCTCCCTGCCGCTATTTAAACGACGGACCCGGAGGGCCGCCTCACCTATTTCAACCCGGCCGCCGTGGAATTCTCTGGCCGCCAGCCCGAATTGGGCACGGACGAATGGTGCGTTACCTGGAAACTTTTCCACCCCAACGGCACTCCGATGCCGCATAGCGAATGTCCCATGGCCGTCGCACTAAAGGAATGCCGTATTGTGCGCGGGGCTGAAGCAATAGCTGAACGACCGGACGGCCGTCGCATCTGGTTCACGCCCTATCCGACGCCCTTGCGCGATAGCGAAGGCAAAATCACCGGCGGCATCAACATGCTGGTGGATATCACGGAACGGAAGCGCGCCGAGCAGCAGATCCGGGAAAGCGAGGAGCGTTTTCGTAGCATTTTCAATTCCTCGGCGATTGGGGTGGCCGTTCTGTCCCTGGAGGCGCGTTTTATTCATGTGAACGCCGCCTACTGCTCGATCACGGGCTATTCCGAAGAAGAAATGACAAAGCTCAATTGGGCGAAGCTGACCCACCCCGACGATCGCGCGGCGATGCAGGGGAAGATCGAGCAACTGATAGGCGGCAGCATTCCGTCTTTTGCGATTGAAGAGCGGTACTTTACCAAAGATCGGCGGACAGTGTGGGTACAAAACAGCGTGTCGCTCACGCGCAATGGCGAGGGTGGGCCGGAAAACATAATCGCATTGTGCGAGGACATCACGGCCCGCAAAAGCGGTGAGAAGGCGGTCGGGCAGCTTGCGTCCATAATCGAGTCCTCTAATGACGCCATCATCAGCAAGGATCTTAACGGCATCATTCAGACGTGGAACTACGGCGCGGAGCGGCTTTTCGGATACACGGCGTCGGAAGCGGTGGGTCAGCCGGTTACGATGCTAATTCCTACAGCGCGGATGCACGAAGAAGAGCTCATCATGCAGCGAATTCGTAACGGCGGCCGGATAGACCACTACGACACGATTCGCCGCCGCAAAGATGGGACCCTCGTAGACGTTTCTGTTGCGGTTTCGCCAATCATAGAATCCGGTAAGGTAGTCGGCGCATCGAATGTGACGCGCGACATTTCGGATCGCAAGCGGGCTGACGAAGAGCGCGCGAAGCTACTTAAAACAGCTGAACTGCTCAACCGCATCAGTCCTATGATCAGCAGCGAACTTGATGCGGAGCGGCTCACGCAAACAATTACGGATTTAGCAACGGAGGTCACGGGCGCGCAATTTGGCGCCTTCTTCCATAATGTCGTCAACCAAAATGGCGAGGAGTACCTCCTCTACACACTCTCGGGCGTTCCGCGCGAAGCTTTCGCTCATTTTCCGATGCCGCGCAACACCGCGGTCTTCGGGCCGACATTCAGGGGCGAGGGCGTCGTTCGCTCCGCAGACATCACCCAAGACCCACGATATGGAAAGAATGCGCCATATCGCGGCATGCCCGAGGGTCATCTGCCGGTGCGCAGCTATCTTGCCGCGCCTGTCATGTCGCGGGGTGGCAAGGTGCTCGGCGGATTGTTCTTTGGACACGCGCGGACGGATGTTTTCACAGAGCAGCACGACGTCATAGTCCGTGCGATTGCTGGGCAGGCGGCGATCGCACTCGACAATGCCTTCCTCTTCACGGAAACTCGCCGAAAAAAAGAGGAACTCGCTCGCGCGAACGAGGAACTGCAACGTGCGAACGCTGACTTGGAGCAATTTGCTTACTCGGCCAGTCACGACTTGCAAGAACCTATCCGCAATATGGCCGTCTTCGGCGAGATTCTGGGCCGCCGCTATGGCCAGGCCCTCGACGACAAGGGCAAGGAATATCTCGCGTTCGTTAGGACTGGAGCAATACGCATGGAAGCACTCGTCAAGGACCTGCTGGCCTATACCCAGGCCGCGGGCCGTGACCAAAAAATCGAGGATGTCGATAGCGAACAGGCTTTGGCGAGATCTCTGGCTAATCTCGCGACAACGATTAGAGAGACCCAAGCGGCGATTACGCACGACCCACTTCCTGTCGTGCGCATCGGCGAGGTCCAGTTGCAGCAGCTCTTTCAAAATCTTGTCGGGAACGCTATCAAATATAGCCGCGATGCAGAGTCTCCGCGCATACATATCCGCGCAAACCTCATTGCAGACCGGTGGCAGTTCGCTGTTCAAGATAATGGCATTGGCATCCATCCCGACCACAAGGAAAAGATTTTCGGCATCTTCAAGCGCCTTCACACGGACGGAAAGTATCCGGGGACTGGAATCGGCCTTGCCATATGCCAGAAAATTGTGGAGCGCAGTGGTGGGCGGCTGTGGGTCGAATCCGCCGGCGAAGGCAAAGGATCGACATTCTATTTCACTTTACCTGCGGGAGGCGGTGATTGAGTAACGCAGTGATGGAACGAGCGGACAGAGATGATTTGAGGATTCACAACACTCAATACGGTTCTATGAGGGACTTGCCCTCGCCTGCAACCGGAATTTGGTGCATGGTGGACTTACCTGGTCCGGACAGAACGACTCTGCACGCCTCGGGAAAGAATGCCAGCGCGGGCTCGTCGCGCCGTGTTATTGCACTCTTGGCTGAGGACAACCGCGCGGATGCACTGATCATCCAGGAAGCCATCGAAGTTTATGGCCTGCCAATGGACCTGCACATCGTGGAAGACGGACAGAAGGCATTCGACTTTATTCAGGCTGCAGAGGACGATAGCTATGCTCCCTGTCCGCAGGTGCTTATTCTGGACCTCAATCTTCCTAAACGCACGGGGAAGGAAGTCCTTCAGCGTGTTCGTCGCAGCGACAAATGCAGGGCCATTCCAGTCCTTGTCGTAACGTCGTCGGATTCAACGCACGATCGCGCAGAGGCCGCCGAACTCGGCGCACATCACTACTTCCGCAAGCCCTCCAGCTATGACGAATACCTGAAGGTAGGCGAAGTACTGAGGGATATTCTCAGCAGTAGGGAGAGTTAAACCCTTGGAATTTCGAGACTCTGAATAGGGTGCTCGAAAACCGAAGACATGAAGCGCATCGTTCTCATTGAGGATAACGAGGCCGATGCTCGTCTCATGGAAGAGGCACTTATCACGTCGGGCCTCATTTGTGCAGTAATGCGATTCCGGGACGGCAGTGACGCGATAAGAGCCCTAATGGAAGAGGGCGCGCACGTCCCCGACGTGATCCTTTTGGACCTGAATATGCCCAGGAGCGACGGCTTGGATGTCCTGCGCACCATTTGGAACACGCGAAGACTAACCTATGCTCAGGTTGGAATTCTCACTGGCTCTGAAGCGAGAAGCCCGAGCTTCGAGCCAGTGTTCTGGGCGCCACGCGCTATGTCCGCAAATGCGTGTCCTACGACGACTATGTGCAGGGCGTCCGAAGGGCGGTCGCTGAAATGGAACAGCCGTCCACCAGCATCCACCTTACCCCGGTTAGCTAAACTGTGACCTTGAAAGGCGCATTAACACCTACACAGTTGTTTCGCTTCCGATAGTCCGGCCCTACGTCCATTTAGCTGAAAGTTGCAAGGCAGGTACCGAGGCTGCGTAGCATTAGTACCGAGAAGTCGGCTTACGTCATTCAACAAGCTGTTCTGCCGCTGATAGCTTTCCCGACGCCATCCCGAGCCGCTCCCCACAGTTACCAAACTTTCGTACACCAATTTCCCCGATTATCAACCACTTCCACTCCTGCCCTCCGCCAATCCCACCCCGCCCCATGCTATGCCCAAAGCGAGGATCTCAACATGTCAGCACTGCCTTTAGGCTATTTACACCGCGCGATCGACCGCTCGCAAAGCGACCCGGCCCGCGCCCACCGCATCGCCGTCAACCGCGCCAATGCTCAGCATTCCACCGGCCCGCGTACCGAACCCGGTAAACAGCGCTCCTCGCTCAACTCCATCAGGCACGGCCTCACCGCCGCCACCGTCGTCCTGCCCTCCGAAGACCCGGACCGGTACGAAGCCCACCGCCGCCAGTTCTTCGACGAATACCAGCCCGCCAACGCCACCGAAACCCAACTCGTCCAGGAACTGGTCGACACCTCCTGGCGTCTCAACCGCATCCCGCTGCTCGA
>Ga0070738_10000563_pt1 | contig 101907 bp, 84 predicted proteins | sample Coa_R2_2_FD_66446 | JGI IMG/M metagenome (GOLD analysis project Ga0070738, IMG submission 66446) | Surface soil microbial communities from Centralia Pennsylvania, which are recovering from an underground coalmine fire - Coalmine... | ecosystem: Environmental > Terrestrial > Soil > Unclassified...
AGGAGGCACCGTCACGCTGACCAACGATACCCTCGCCGACAATAACACCCTCGGCGGCAACGGCGGCAACGGCGGCAACGGGTATGGCTACCCTGGTCACACGTTCAGCAGCGGGCAGGGCGGCAACGGCGGCAATGGCGGCACTGGTTTTGGGGGCGGCTTGTATGTGGCAGGAGGCACTGTCACGCTCAACAACGATACTCTCGGTGGTAATAACATCAATATCGCTTTTGCCGGCTCCGGCGGCTCCGGCGCCTCTGGTGGGGGCTCAGATGGCAGCTTCGACTGGACTGGTTCTGGCGGCGGTTTGGACGTGACGGGAGGCACCGTCACGATGACTAACGATACCCTCAGCAGCAATTGGGCCATCGACGGCGTTGGCGGCTATAATGGCGGCGGTCTCGACGTAACTTCCAGCGGCAAAGTGCTGCTACACAACACGCTGATCGCCGGCAACTACTACTCCGATGTCGCTGGTAGCCTCAACAGCGCCAGCGACTACAACCTCATCGGCGACGGCTCCGGCGGACTCAGCACCGCCAACCACAACCTGCTTGGTATCAACCCGCTACTGGCTCCCATGGGCAACTACGGCGGGCCGACGCAGACGATGGCGCTCTTACCCGGCAGCCCCGCCATTGATGCCGGCAGCAGCAGCTACGGCGGCAGCACTGATCAACGCGGCAAGAGCCGTGTCGGCGCCACCGACATCGGCGCCTTCGAGAGCCAAGGCTTCACCATCGCTGTCAGCAGCGGCAATAATCAGAGCACCAAGGTCAACACGGCCTTTGCCAATCCACTGGTGGTCAGCGTCACCGCCAATAATTCCATCGAGCCAGTGGCCGGCGGAATCATCACCTTCACCGCCCCTACTTCCGGTGCCTCGGCGGTCCTCAAAGGCAGCCCTGCCACCATCGGTTCCAATGGCAAGGCCAGCGTCACAGCCGCCGCCAACGGCATCACCGGCACCTATACGGTCAGCGCCTCTGCTACCGGCATCGCCAGCCCAGCCAAGCTCTCCTTGACCAATACCGCTGCCGCCAGTCCCACCATCATGCTGCCCACGCCCGCCGCCCCGACGATGGCAACGGCACCGTCGCCGCAGGAAACCAGCGATCAGCTCATGTCGGAGCTGGGGCAGAGCTGGGACTTGCTGCTGGCCGGGGATAACGTCCAGGTGTTGACGAACAACCCGCAAGCCGGGTCGCTGGCCCAAGCCATCGATCCGAATCCGCTGTACCGAACACAGGCCGGCGCGCTGCTGGCTCTCGCCCAAAGGATACGCCTCCCGGCCGACTAACAAAACTGGCCGCGGCGTTCGACTTGTTTGGCTCCGGAAGTCCGTGATGGGAAGACATACCGGTGTGACACCGGCCGTTCTGCGTCCACGCTTTCGGGTCCGCAACTGAGGAGATCTCGCCATGATTCGCTCCCCCTGCATCACACGCCTCGGCCAACAGCGAAAGTACCCTTATCGCAAGCCGCATAGCGCGATACGAGCTGAGCGTTTCCGCCCACGTCTGGAAGTACTGGAAGACCGTACGCTCTTGTCTGCCACTACCTACCTGGTCAACCTTGTCGGTGATGCCGGCACCGGCTCGGGAACGTCCGGCGACCTCCGCTACTGCATCAGCCAGGCCGACAATCCGGCCAACGCCGGCAGCACCATCACCTTTGACACCACCGCCCTCGGCAGCAACACCATCACGCTGTCCAAGGGACAACTGGCCATCACGGACAACATGACCATCACAGGTCCGGGCGCCAGCAACCTGACCCTCAGCGGCAATAACGCCAGCCGCATCTTCAACATCACCGCCACCACGGCGCACGTGACCATTTCGGGACTGACCATCTCCGGCGGCTCGGCTGCCTACGGCGGCGGCATCTACAGCCGCGGCAGCTTGACCGTCAGCGACAGCATCCTGTCGGGAAACTCCGCTGGTATCTCCGGAGGCGGCATCTGCAACGACGGCACACTGACGATTAGCAACAGCACGCTGACCGACAACTCGGCCCCTGGCTGTGGCGGCGGCGGCATCTCCAATAACGGCAGCCTGATCCTCAGCGACAGCACCGTATCGGACAACACCGGCTACCGGGGCAGCGGTGTGCTGAATAGCGGTGCCGGCACGCTGACGGTCAAGGGAAGCACCCTGAGCGGCAACACGGCGACGTATGCAGGTGGCCTGTGGAGCAATGGCACGGTGACGGTCAGCGGCAGTACCCTGTCCGGCAACTCCGCCACCAGCGGTGGCGGCATCTACAACATCGGCAACTTGACGGTCAACAACAGCACGCTGTCCGACAATAGCGCCCAGTACGTCGGCGGCCTGCACAACACAAGTGGCACCGCGACCCTGACCAACGCCACGATCGCCGACAACGTCGCCTCCGTCTCTGTCGGCGGCATCGATGCTTTTGCTGGCACGGTGCTTTTGCACAACACGCTGGTTGCCGGCAACGTGCTCACGAATCCGTCTGTGGATGAGCCGTTTGATGTCGCCTACAGCCTCGCCAGCGCCAGCGATTACAATCTGATCGGTGACGGCACCGGCCATCTCAGCACAAGCAACCACAACCTGCTTGGTTCATCTGCTAAGCCGCTCGATCCGCTGTTGGCTGCACTGGGTGACTACGGCGGTACGACGCAGACGCTGGCGTTGTTGCCCGGCAGCCCCGCCATCGATGCCGGCAGCAGCACCTACGGCGGCGGCACCGATCAGCGCGGCAAGAGTCGTGTCGGCGCCATCGACATCGGTGCGTTCGAGAGCCAGGGCTTCACTCTCGCCGTCAACAGCGGTAACAACCAGAGCGCCATCGTTACCACACCCTTCGCCAATCCGCTGGTAGTGTCCGTCACCGCTAACAATCCCCTCGAACCGGTGTCCGGTGGCGTCATCACCTTCACCGCTCCTGCCTCCGACGCTTCGGTAGTCCTCAAAGGTAGCCCCGCTACCATCGGCCCTGATGGCAAGGCCAGCGTCACCGCCACCGCCAACACCACCGCCGGCACCTATACCGTCAGCGCCTCTGCCACCGGCATTACTACCCCGGCTAATTTCTCTCTGAACAACACGACGCCTCCGATCCTGGTAGTCACGACGCTGTCGGACGAGAACGACCCCAATGATGGCATGGCCAGTCTCCGTGAAGCCATTACTATCGCTGATACGATTTCCGCCCCGGAGACGATCACCTTTGACAAGAGCATCTTGACGAAACCCAGCGGCAACGTCATTGACCTGCAACGCGCCCTACCGGACCTGACCGGGAACATCACCATTGGGGGACCGGGGGCGAACGTCCTGACTGTCAAGCGTGATGCCAGCGCTATTCACTTTCGCGTCTTGACGGTGGATGCGGGGGCCACGGCCGCCATCTCCGGCCTGACCATCTCCGGAGGTTTCACTAACGCCCAGGGCGGCGGCATCTTTAACGATGGCAGCCTGACGGTCAGCGACAGCACCCTGTCCGGCAACTCCGCCACCCAAGGCGGCGGCGTATACGACAGCGGCAGCGGCGGCGGCATCTACAACTTGGGCATCCTGACGGTCAATGGTAGCATCCTATCCGGAAACTCCGCCTCCCTGTGGGGCGGCGGCATCTGGAACGGAGGCAGCCTGACGGTCAGCGACAGTACCCTGTCCGGAAACACCGGCTCCGCGCCGGGCGGCGGCGGCGGCGGTATCGCCAGCAACGGCAGCCTAACTGTCATCCGCTGCACTTTGTCCAGCAATTTCGCCAACGGCGGATTCGGCGGCGGCATCGACACCACTGGCACCGTGATTGTCAGCGAAAGCACCCTGTCCGGCAACTCCGCCACCGGCGGTGGCGGCGGCATCTTTAACGATGGCAGCCTGACTGTTAGCAACAGCACCTTGTCCGCCAACTCCGCCGGCTGGGGCGGCGGCATCGACACCTGGCAGAGCGTGATGCTGCACAATACGCTGATTGCCGGCAACCAGGGCTCCGACATCGACGGCAGCCTAAACAGCGCCAGCGACTACAACCTGATCGGCGACAGCTCCGGCGGACTCGACCCAGCCAAACACAACCTGCTCGGCATCAACCCGCTGCTGGCGCCATTGGGCAATTACGGCGGGCCGACACAGACGATGGCGCTCTTGCCCGGCAGCCCGGCCATCGATGCGGGTAGCAGCGCCTACGGCGGCAGCACCGATCAACGCGGTAAGCCGCGCGTCGGAGCCCCCGACATCGGCGCCTTCGAGTCTCAGGGCTTCACCATCGCCGTCAGCAGCGGCAACAACCAGAGCGCCGCTGGCGGCACTGCCTTCGCTAATCCGCTGGTCGTGTCCGTCAAGGCCAACAATGCCATCGAGCCGGTGGCCGGTGGTCTTATCGCCTTTACTGCTCCCTCCTCCGGTGCTTCGGCAACTTTCAGCCCCAACCCGGCCACTATCGGCTCCAATGGCCAGGCCAGCGTTACGGCCACCGCCCACGGCGCTGCCGGAAGCTATACGGTCAGCGCTTCCGCAACCGGCATCGCCAGCCCGGCCGATTTCTCCCTGACCAATACCACCGCGCAGACTACTTACGACGCGGTCAGCGATTTCTCCGCCGTTGACAACCCCAACGACGTGTGGAGCTATCTCTACCAGCAGAACGGTTCTGCCCCTCAATTACTGGAGAACAGCGCCAACCCATACCTCCCAACCGGAGAGACCGGTTGGGGGGATGGAGACCCTATGCCGTATAGTGTGAGTATCTACAACAACACGACCGGAAGCACGATAACCAATGGAACGATGGTGCTGCCGCCTAACCTCCTGATGATGGACCCTGAAAGCTACACTGCGATCACTCGCTGGACCGCCCCGAGCACGGGGACCTGGAAGATCAGCGGACTGTTTCAGGGGAACGATACCAACACACAGGCCCACCCCGTGGAGATTCTTGAGAACTCAAGTACGGTGTTGCTGCCTGCCACCACCATCGCCAGTTTTGGACAACAGGTGCCTTTCAGCGATACCGTGACGCTCAATAAAGGCGACACCATCGACTTCATGGTCCTTACCGGACCAACAACGTATGCGTTTCTCAGCACTGGTTTGTCCGCGACCATTAGCAAATCGGTGTGACACCGGGCGTTCCTTGTCCGCTCCCTGCTCCGCTTTTCAGGAGCGAATCAGCGGAGTGTCGCTCGTGAAGGATCGGCCCAACGGCGTGGATTGGCGCGAGGTGGATCAAGGGGGTAAGGCCAGAGTCACTGGCCCAGCGCGAAGGAACTGGCTGAGGAAGCCCAAGGCCGAACACCCCCCTGCCGCCAGTCCCACCATTACGCTGCCCACGCCCGCCGCTACGACGATGGCGGCGGCGTCGTCGCCGCAGGAAACCAGCGATCAGCTCATGTCGGAGCTGGGCCGAAGCTGGGACTTGCTACTGGCTGGGGATAACGTCCACGTGCTGAAGAACAACCCGCAAACGGGAACGGGATCCTAACAGTTTGAACCGCCAGGAGAAAAAGTCCACCACCACGAATCATACGAAAGATACAATGTCCGAGCCTGAGGCGTAAGCGAAGAATCGCCTTCGCTTACGCCTCAGGCTCGGATATGTCTTTATTTTGTCTTTTTTTCGTGTATTTCGTGTGTTTCGTGGTGGTTTTCTTCTTGCGAAATACTTGAGCGAAGGAACGATCATGCGGATGCCGGACTGGCTGGCGTGCGTTCAGCAAGCCGAGCAGCTCTTTGACAAACAGCAGCTCGATGAGGCCGCCGAGCTTGCCGAGCGCGCCTTGCGCATGAACACCGCCGCCGCACCTGCCTATCAGGTCCTTGGCCTCGTGGCGCTCGAACGCTGCCGGCCCCACGAGTCCATACCGCGGCTGAAACGAGCGCTGACATTGCAACCCGATCTCGTGCATTCCCATAACGGACTGGGGCGGTGCTACTACGCGCTCGGCGAACTCGACCGCGCTTTGCAGCACTTCAATACGGCCCTTTACCTGCAACCGGGCTACGCCTTCGCCCATTTCAATCGGGCGCTGGTCTGGCTCAAGCAGGGACGCTACAAGGAAGGTTGGGCCGAATACGAATGGCGCTGGGCATGCGGCCTGGTCAAGCGGACGGAGGTGCCCTGCCCGCGCTGGGATGGCTCGCCCCTGGAAGGACGGTCGCTGTTCATCCACACCGAACAGGGCATTGGAGACGTGCTCCAGTTCGTCCGCTTTCTGCGCCCACTCAAGGCCCTGGCCAGCCGAGTGGTCCTGGCGTGCCAGAAACCGCTTCACTCCCTGCTGCGAGCGCTTCCCTATGTCGATGAGTGGTTCCCCATCGATGAGCCGGCGAAGATCTCGTTTGATCTGTATTCTCCCCTACTCAGCCTCCCCGGCCTGCTGAACGTCGATGAGCAGACAATCCCTCGGGATGTTCCCTACATCTCCGCCGATCCGGAGCGCGTCGAGCGCTGGGGGCGGCGCATCAAGGAGCTTCCAGGGTACAAGGTCGGGCTGTGCTGGCAAGGTAGCCCCACTTTCAAGACGGATTCCCTTCGCTCAATCGCGCTGGAACATTTCGCGCCCTTGGCCCGCGTCCCTTCTGTCTCGCTGATTAGCCTCCAAAAAGGATCCGGAATCGAGCAAATCGAGAGAAACCGCGAGCAAGTTCCGCTCCAGGTCTTTGACGATTTGGATCGCGACGCCGCCCTCGTCGATACCGCGGCGCTCATGCAACATCTCGATCTGGTGATCACGTGCGATACGGCCATCGCCCACCTGGCCGGCGCGCTGGGCCGGCCGGTCTGGGTGCTGCTGCCCGTAGGCTGCGACTGGCGCTGGCTCACCGACCGCGCGGACTCGCCCTGGTATCCGACCATGCGGCTATTTCGGCAAAAGACGTTCGGCGATTGGTTCGGTGTGTTTAAAGAGGCGGCGACGGCGCTAATCCGTATCCGAGCCTGAAACGTTAGCGAAGGCTCTTCGTTGTCTTCGCTAACGCTTCAGGCTCGGAAATACACTTTTGATCCCCACTTTATGCTATGTTCTTTCAGGTGGACGCGGCGGCCGGCTCCGGAGTCGGCCGGAAGTGGAACGACCGCCTGTTGCAGCATGGCGAGGGCGACATGGAACAAACCTGGAAGTATAACCTATCCAACGTACCACCCTCCGAGGAACCGGCGGCCCCGCCCCGCGGTGCCTGGTTCTGGATCAAGCAAGTCTTTTTGTTCCCCTTTCGCATGTTGGGCCTGTTCGTGATACTCGTTGTCGTCCCCGGTACGTTCAGCATGTGGGTCCTCCCGGACGTGGCCGAACGGTACAAGGTGGATACGAACTTGCTCGTGCTCCGCATCCTCGATGAGGAAGGGGCCGGCAGGCCATTTCGCCGGCTCGACTACCAGAAGACGATCCATGCCGGCCTCCTCGATCTGCGGTCCGGCGATGCCTCCATTGAGCGGGGGGAGTCTCTTAACCAAGATGATGTCGTTTCCGTCAAGAAAAGCCGCACCCCGGAGGGCGAGGCTTACGCGATCCGCTACGCCAGCGGCCGGACGCAGACGATTGTGCCGACGACGCCGCATACCATCGTCTCGCCCCAAGAGCTGGCCGCGGCTCGGCAGGCCGTCAGCCGTCTCTTCCCGCCCGCAGATCGCAAGCAATGGACCGAGGTATTGAACTGGGGCGAGAGCCTGTTTGTTAGCAGCTGGGTACAGAAGTACAACTTGAAGACCGTTCCCCGCGACCGGTTCCCCGGCCCGATCAGCGGCACGGAGGACGAACAACTCTGGTGCGTCTGGCAGGTGCTGCGCTCCGGAGGGGCGCCGGAAGAGGAGCTGTTCCGCCTGCCGGAACTGTTCCTCCAGACCTTTCCCGAGAAAGAAGATCAGCAGGCAGCTCTGGCTTGGGCAAATACGCTCTACGAGCGTCTGAATAATTTCTTCCTCTACCGCAAACCCGGCTATGCAAGCACCGAAGTGCGCAGCAAGCCATACAGCATTTATGCTTCGTTTAAGCAAGTGCTGCCTCCCGATACCCCGTGGAGCCGCCTGTGGCTGCTTCAACAGTACGTCGGCCTGAGTCCGGCGGCTCAAACCGCCGCCCGACAGCGCTGGCTGGGCTATTTCCCGGAGAATCGCACCGAACAGGTCCTCGCGCTGGGTGAATCCCTGATCGAGGAACGCCGCAGCAAAAAGGAACCGCTTCCCAGCGTCCCCGATGTGCTCCCCGCATTATGTGTCATCGAACGGCTGACCGGAACGGACAGCACCGGGGAGGCCTGCGTGAATGCCATGAGCAAGGTCTATGGAGCACGGGTGGCGGGCTTCGCGGCCCAATTCACATACCCCAATGACGATCTTTATTATCTGATTGCCAGCGGCGACAAACTGATGCTCTACCCGTCCCTCGGCGACAAGCGAGGATCCAACATCGCCGGTTACGCAGGTTTCGTTGCCGCTCTCCTTCTCGTGACGGCCTGGGTTGCCCTGGGCGTGCAGACCATCATCCAGTGGTTCCTTGCGCCCTTGGTCCTGCGCAAAAACAATCGACCATTATGGCGAAAGCACCTGGAGGGCCGCGGCGAGGAGCCTTGGTATCTGAGCATCCTGGGTATCGTGCTACTGGCCGGGGTCGGCTGTTTGACTGCGCCCATCAGCATTTCCGAGATGATTACGATACAGATCGGCTCGCCCGTCCAGTTGTTCCTTGGCGCTTTGATCGCCACGGCCTGTGGCGGTGTACTGATCGGCACGCTCCGCCGTCTCTCGGCCCTGTTCCTGGTGGCCTTCGGCGTGGACATCGAGGAAACATGGGCCGACGAGATTCTCGGCATCATCCTGGGCGGGATGGCCCTGTATCACTTCGGCAACGACCTTCTCGCCATCTCCCTGTTCGCCTTGTCCGACTTCTTGCCGGGCTTGGTCTTTATGGGGATTCGCCGTCTCATGGGCCGCACCCATTCAACCCCACCGCCCGCGAAGCAAGCTCCCGCGCGTACGGCAACTACCGCACCCGCCCTCATGGTAGGTCGGGCCTGGCCCTTCAACGACCTGGATAAATAAGGCGTTAGGGGCTGGATGTGCCTAGCTTGCAGCCCGAAAATCAGCGCTGGCGCAGCCGCACTTGATCGATGGGGATCAACGTCTCCGCCGGAGAGTTGGGTGCGTTTGTCGTGCTGGGACATTTGCAACCGCCGCAGCCGGCGCCCTTACCGCGCCAAGTGCGGAGCATCTGCCGGCTCAGATACAGCAGGGCCAACATCACCCCCATCACAACAAGCAGCAGTTGCCAATCCATTGCTTCTCCGGCGCGTCGCCGTCTTTTGGCCAGGAACTACCCTCTCTCATCCTACGCTCGACAGGGAAAGTTACCAATTGTATCCGGCGTGTTCCCTGGATGATCGAACATGAAATCGTTAAGCCAGGTTTACATGGCCCAAGTTTAAGGTTAACTTCTCTTATCACCGTAAGTGACTGTAAGAAAATGGATTATGGCTTGTTAACAACTTCTTCAACTTGGCACGTTACTTTATGTTAGCACTCGGAAACATCCGGTCGCTTCCCTTGGCACAATGAGCTTTCGCTTTCCCCGCGCCCAGCCCCGACGCGACCGAAATGGATGCGAAGAAGCGCAGCGACACAAGTCGTTGCCACACCGGTCATTAAACACATTAAATGGAGATTTAACGCGAATCTTTAGTGATAGGTTGTTGGTACAGGCTGCCGGCCGCGAGCGAAATGGCGAAAAGGGCTGGCTCTGGCACAGCAATTGCTCCAGTTGAACCGATTCGCGAAATGACTATCCCGTTTGAAGCAACGCCCTTAGGCCGGTATGCGCCCGCTGTGGGCACGCTCCCCTAGTGTGGCTGCTTATATCCTCAACGGTGTGGAGTCTCTCCCTATGTGGTTGAACGAATTATGGCAGCGATGGATGGGTCGGATGGGCCGTACGCGCAGGCAGCGCCGCCGGGTGCGAACGCAAACCCGGACGCGAAATCGCTTGTGCCTGGAACCATTGGAAGACCGCACGCTGCTAACGGCGTGGACCGCGATCGGCCCGGCACCTTTGACGGGAGAGACCACGCTTGGCTATCCCTTGACCGGCAATACCAACAGCGGCCGCGTCACGGGCATTGCCGCCGACCCCAGCAACGCCAACACGGTCTACATCGCCACGGCCGGCGGCGGCGTCTGGAAAACCACCGACGCCAACGATGCCTCGCCCAACTGGACGCCGCTTACCGACAATATTCCCGGCACCACGGATTCGATGGGGGCCATCGCCATCGCTCCCAGCAACACCAACGTCCTCTATGCCGGCACCGGCGAAGCCAACAACTCCGCCGACTCCAACTACGGCGAAGGCATCCTGGTTTCGACCAACGGCGGTACATCTTGGACGCTGGAAAATCCCAGCGGCATGTTCAACGGCCTAACCGTCTCGAAAATTGCCGTGGATCCGAATAATGCCAACACCGCCTATGCGGCCGTCGGCGATGTGGGGGCAAACCAGGCCTATATCACGGGGGGCGGCGTCTACAAAACCACGAACGGCGGCTCGACATGGACCAACATCACGACGAGCATCATTAGCAACAATTCGCCCTACCCCGATTATTATGATTCTTTCACGGACGTCGCTATCAATCCGAGCAATGGCGACCTCTACACGGCGGTTGGCGCGCTTTTCGGAGATGCCAAAAGCGGTATTTACGAATCCACCAACGGTGGCAGCAGCTGGACGCTGCTCAACGGCTTCGCCAACGGAACGAGCGTAGGCCGAATTCAATTTGCCCTCTCCCCTGCCAATGCCTCGGTGATCTACGCTGTGGCGTCCGATACGAGCGGAAACGTCCTTGAAGCGGGCGTATCGACCAACGGCGGCAGCACCTGGACGAATCTCAACGCGCCCAACTTCGCCAATGGCCAGGGCTGGTACGACCTGGCCGTCGCTGCTGATCCGTCGAATTCTTCGATCGCTTATTTCGGTGGCTCCGCCGCGTCCGGCAACGCGGGCAACCTTTACGAGCTAAACGGCACCACCTGGACGAGCATCGCGAGGGATGACAATAACTTGGGTGTTCATGCCGACCAGCACGCCCTGACGTTCGACGCGAACGGCCATTTGTTGGTGGGCAACGACGGCGGAATGTATCGCAAAGACGGCGATCCCAACAATCCCAGCGGTTTTCTCTGGACCGACATCAACGGCAACCTGAACACCATCCAGTTCGAGAGCATCTCCATCAACCCCAGCAACGGCAACGTACTGGGCGGAAGCCAGGACAACGGCACCGATTATTACGATTCCACGACCCAGACGTGGACAGCAACCGACGGCGGCGACGGCGGCATGGCCTTCGCCAGTAGCACCCTCGCTTACCACATCGCGCCGGTCGGGAGTTTTGGGTCGAGCTTCTTCCGCGTCTCAAACGATGGCGGGAAGACCTGGACAACCGCGACAACGGGGCTGAGCACTTCAGACCCGATGAATTTCTACGCCCCCTTCACGGTCGATTCCGGCAATGCCAACGTGGTGGTCTTCGGCTCGAATCAGATTTACCAGACGACCAACACAGCCTCGAATTGGTCGAAGCTAACTTCTACGGGAGGCAATGGCTGGAACCCATCGGGCAACAACGTTGACACCATCGGCTTGTCGAACGCCAGCAACGCCAGCTCGCTCACGATTTACGCCGCCACCGGTGGCGAGTTTGCCGGCAAATCGCAGATCTTCGTCAGCACAAACGACGGTTCAAGCTGGACCGAACATGACCTGCCCACCGGCAGCGGCCGCGTCAGCCAGATTATCGTCGATCCCACCAATTCGCAGACGGCATACGCCGTTGTCAGCACCTTTGGCGGCGGTCACGTGTTCAAGACCACCAACGGCGGAACGACGTGGACGGACATCAGCGGAAGCCTGCCGAACCTGCCGACGTGGGCCGTCCAACTCGACCCGACGAGCGGCACGTTGTACATCGGCAACGACCAAGGCGTTTACGACTCGACGGACGGCGGCACCACCTGGAATGCCTTTGGTACCGGCCTTCCCAACGCCCAGGTGTTCAGTCTGAACTTCAGCTCCACTTTGAATGTTCTGGTCGCGGGCACTCACGGTCGGGGTGCCTGGGAGATCTCGACCGTCGTTGGAACCGCGCCGGTGGTGACGACCAATCCCAGCAACGTGACGGTCAACGCCGGCCAAAATGCCACCTTCACGGCTGCAGCCACGGGCACTCCCACGCCCACGGTACAATGGCAGGTCAGCACCAACGGCGGCAGCACCTGGAGCAACATCAGCGGCGCTACCTCGACCACGCTGACATTGACCAGCGTTACGGCGGCCATGAACGGCAACGAGTACCGGGCCGTGTTCACCAACAGCGCCGGCAGTGCGACTACCAGCGCCGCCACTCTCACTGTGGATTACGCCCCGTCGGTTACGACCAACCCCAGCAATCAAACGGTCAATGCCGGCCAGAACGCCACGTTCACGGCAGCGGCCAGCGGCAACCCATCTCCGACGGTACAATGGGAAGTTAGCACCGATGGTGGCAAGACCTTCTCCAACATCAGCGGCGCTACCAGCACCACGCTGACGCTCAGCAGCGTTACCGCCGCGATGAACGGCAACGAGTACGAAGCCGTCTTCACCAACAGCGTTGGCAGCGCGACGACCAGCGCCGCCACGCTCACCGTCGATTTCGCGCCGTCGGTCACGACCAATCCCAGCAACCAGACGGTTAATGCCGGTCAAAATGCCACCTTCACGGCCACGGCCAGCGGCAATCCTACGCCCACGGTGCAATGGGAAGTCAGCACCGATGGCGGCAAGACCTTCTCCAACATCAGCGGCGCCACCAGCACCACGCTGACGCTCTCCAGCGTTACCGCCGCGATGAACGGCAACGAGTACGAAGCCGTCTTCACCAATAGCCTGGGCAGTGCTACGACCAGCGCTGCCACGCTCACGGTCGACTTCGCGCCATCTGTGACAACCAATCCCAGCAACCAAACGGTAAACGCGGGCCAGAATGCAACCTTCACAGCGGCAGCCAGCGGCAACCCCGCTCCGACGGTGCAATGGGAAGTCAGCACCGATGGCGGCAAAACCTTCACGAATATCAGCGGCGCTACCTCGACCACGTTGACGCTCTCCAGCGTCACGGCCTCGATGAACGGCAACGAGTATGAGGCCGTCTTTACTAACAGCGTTGGCAGCGCCACCACCAGCGCCGCGACACTCACCGTCGATTACGCTCCGTCGGTAACGGCCAATCCGACGAATCAGACGGTCAACGCGGGCCAGAATGCCACCTTCACGGCTGCGGCCAATGGCAATCCCGCACCCACAGTTCAATGGCAAGTCAGCACCGATGGCGGCAAAACCTTTGGCAATATTAGTGGCGCTACTTCGACGACGTTGACGCTCTCCAGCGTGACTGCCGCCATGAATGGCAATGAATATCAAGCCGTGTTCACCAACAGCGTGGGAACAGCTACGACCTCCGCTGCTACGCTCACGGTCGATTTCGCGCCGTCGGTCACGACCAATCCCAGCAATCAGACGGTCAATGCCGGCCAGAACGCCACCTTCACGGCGGCGGCCAGCGGTAACCCGACGCCGACCGTGCAATGGGAAGTCAGCACCGATGGCGGCAAGACCTTCACGAATATCAGCGGCGCAACTTCGACCACGTTGACGCTCTCCAGTGTTACCGCCGCGATGAACGGCAACGAGTATGAGGCCGTCTTCACTAACAGCGTCGGTTCGGCAACGACTTCGGCCGCCACGCTCACAGTGGATTTCGCGCCGTCGATCACGACCAACCCCAGCAATCAGACGGTCAATGTCGGTCAAAATGCCGCGTTTACGGCAGCGGCCAGCGGCAACCCGACGCCGACGGTACAGTGGGAAGTCAGCACCGATGGGGGGAAAACGTTCTCCAACATCAGCGGCGCTACCAGCACCACGCTGACACTCAGCAGCGTCACCGCCGCGATGAACGGCAACGAGTATGAGGCGGTCTTTACGAATAGCGTTGGCAGCGCCACCACCAGCGCCGCCACGCTCACCGTCGATTTCGCGCCCTCGGTCACGACCAATCCGACGAATCAGACGGTCAACGCGGGCCAGAACGCCACCTTCACGGCGGCGGCCAGCGGCAATCCCACGCCCACGGTGCAATGGCAGGTCAGCACCGACGGCGGCGCAACCTTCACGAATATCAGCGGCGCTACTAGCACCACACTGACGCTCTCCAGCGTTACCGCCGCCATGAACGGCTACGAGTATGAGGCCGTCTTCACCAACAGCGTCGGTTCGGCAACGTCTTCAGCCGCCACGCTCACGGTCGATTTCGCACCCACGATCACGACCAATCCGACGAATCAGACGGTTAACATCGGTCAGACTGCCACCTTCACCGCGGCAGCGAACGGCAACCCAACTCCGACGGTACAGTGGCAGGTCAGCACCGATGGCGGTGCCACCTTCACGAATATCAGCGGTGCTACTTCTCCCACGCTGACGCTCACCAACGTCACCGTCTCCATGAACGGCTATGAGTACCAGGCCGTGTTCACCAATAGCTTAGGCAGCGCCACGACCTCGGCCGCCACTCTCACCATCACGAAAGACGCTCCGATCGTCACCACCAATCCGACGAATCAGACGGTCAATGCGGGGCAAAATGCCACGTTTACTGCGGCAGCCAATGGCAATCCCACCCCCACGGTGCAATGGCAGGTCAGCACCGACGGCGGCGCTACCTTCACGGATATCAGCGGTGCAACCTCGACCACACTGACGCTCTCTAGCGTTACCGCCGCCATGAACGGCAACGAGTATCGAGCCGTCTTCACCAATAGTTTAGGCAGCGCCACGACCAGCGCCGCCACGCTCACGGTCGATTTCGCGCCGTCGGTCACGACCAATCCCAGCAATGTGACGGTTAACGTCGGTCAGAACGCCAGCTTCACGGCAGCAGCCAGCGGCAATCCTACGGCCACCGTGCAATGGGAAGTCAGCACCGATGGCGGCAAGACCTTCTCCAATATCAGTGGCGCTACCAGCACCACGCTGACACTCAGCAGCGTCACCGCCGCGATGAACGGCAACGAGTACGAAGCCGTCTTCACCAATAGTTTAGGCAGCGCCACCACCAGCGCCGCCACGCTCACCGTCGATTTCGCGCCCTCGGTCACGACCAATCCGACGAATCAGACGGTCAACGCCGGCCAAAATGCGACCTTCACGGCGGCTGCGAACGGCAATCCCACCCCCACGGTACAGTGGCAAGTCAGCACCGATGGCGGCAAGACCTTCTCAGATATAACGGGAGCGACCTCGACCACACTGACGCTGTCGAATGTCACCGCCTCGATGAATGGCTACGAGTATCAGGCTGTCTTCACCAACAGCCTCGGTTCGGCAACGACCACGGCTGCTACACTTACCGTCACGAGCGCCCCGACGGTGACGAGCGTCAGTTCGACCACGGCCAACGGCACCTATGGCGTCGGCACCGTCATCACCGTCACGATCACCTTCAGCAAGGCCGTCAACGTCACCGGCACGCCGCAACTCGCGCTCAATTCCGGCGGGACCGCCAGCTACAGTAGCGGCAGCGGCACCAATACGCTGACCTTCACCTACACCGTCGCTGCCGGACAGAACAGCCCTAAACTCGACTACACCAGCACCACCGCCCTGACGCTCAACGGCGGGACGATCGAGGATAGCCTCGGCAACGCTGCCAACCTGACCTTGCCCGCGCCCGGCTCGGCCGGCTCGCTCAGCAGCAACAATAATATCGTTATCGATACGACGGCGCCAACGGTTACCGGCGTCTCCTCGACAACCGCTAACGGTACTTACGGAGTTGGCTCCGTCATTACCATTACCGTAAGCTTCAGCAAGGCCGTCGTTGTCACGGGCATACCCGAGCTAGCTCTCAACTCCGGCGGCACCGCCAGCTACAGCAGCGGCAGCGGCACCAGTACGCTGACCTTCACCTACACCGTCGCCGCCGGACAGAACAGTCCCAAGCTCGACTACACCAGCACCACCGCGCTGACGCTCAACGGCGGCACCATTTTCGACACCGTCACCAATCCCAACGCCGCCAACCTGACGTTGCCCGCGCCGGGCAGCGCAGGCTCAATCGGCGGCAGCAAGGCCATTGCTATCGACACCACGGCGCCCATCGTCACCAGCGTCAGCTCGACCACGGCCAACGGCACTTACAGCGTTGGCGCCGTCATCAACATCACGATCGCCTTCAACAAGGCCGTCACTGTCACCGGCACGCCGCTACTAGCGCTCAACTCCGGCGGCACGGCCAGCTACAGCAGCGGCAGCGGCACCACCACGCTGACCTTCACGTACACCGTCGCCGCGGGGCAGAACGCCAACCCCCTCGACGAAGCGAGCACCACCGCGCTGACGCTGAATGGCGGGACCATCAGCAATGCTGACGGCAATGCCAATCTGACGCTGCCCACCCCTGGCTCAACCGGGTCGCTTGGCGTCAACAAAGACATCATCATCAACACGTCTCCACCCACGGTCACGACGAATCCCAGTGATGTGACGGTCAACGCCGGCCAGAATGCCACGTTCACGGCGGCGGCCAGCGGCAACCCCACACCTACCGTGCAATGGCAAGTTAGCACCAACGGCGGGGCCACCTGGACCAATATCAGCGGCGCTACCAGCACTACCCTGTCGCTAACCAGCGTCACCGCCTCAATGAACGGCAATGAGTACCGGGCCGTCTTTACCAACAGCGGCGGCAGCGTCACCACCAGCGCCGCCACCCTCACCGTCGATTATGCACCGACGGTGACAACCAATCCCAGCAATCAATCGGTAACTGTGGGCCAGACAGCTACGTTCACCGCCGCCGCCAACGGCAACCCCACGCCGACCGTGCAGTGGCAAGTCAGCATCGATGGCGGCATGAGCTTCTCCAACATCAGCGGCGCGACCTCGACCACTTTAACGCTTAGCAATGTCCAGGCTTCGCAAAATGGTTACGAGTATCGGGCCGTCTTTACCAACAGCGTGGGAACGGCCACGACTTCCGCTGCCACGCTCACGGTCACGGGAGGCCCGGTGGACGTTTCCGCCGACGTGAGCGTGACCAGGAGCGGTTTCACCTATAATTTCGCCCTGCACGAGTTCGTGCAGACCGTTACCATCAAGAACACCAGCAGCAGTGCCTTGGCCGGCCCCTTGGCGTTGCAGTTGGACAACCTGTCCAGCAATGCCACGCTGGCGAATGCCAGCGGCACGAACAACGGAAACCCCTACGTCAACTTCGTCTCGCCCAGCGGTTCGTTGGCGGTCGGCCAGAGCATCACCGTGACGCTCTATTTCAAAGACCCGACGTTCGGGTCCATCACCTACGGAACCCAGGTGATGCAAAATGAGTAAGAATCGCGGCTCCGGCCTGGGGCTTCCCCAGGCCGATAACCGCGAATGGACCCTATGATTCTCCCTACTTTTGAAAGACAAGAGATTGTAACATGAAAAGGTTTTTTTTGGGCATCGCCGCTCTGGCGTTCTTATGGTCGCTGAACACGGCAACGGTCCAGGCGGACTACCTCATTGATGTATCCGTGAATACATCGGGGCTGAGCAGCGCCTCCAATCTGACGCCGCCGTTTGGGATCGGCTTCGACATGATTACGGGCGGGGACGCTTCCAGCAACACCGCCACGATCAGCAGCTTCGTCTTTGGAGGCGGCTCGGCCGTCGGCACTCCGTTTACGCTTGGCAACGCGAGCGGCGACCTCGCTTCCACAGTGACATTGGAAGTAGATAACTCAACGAATTCTTTCAGCTACTTCGACCAGGGATTCACTCCCGGTAATACGCTATCGTTCCACATTGATCTGACCTCCAACGTCGGCTCGACGCCGGATAGCTTTTCCTTCTTCTTGATTCAAAACTACACACCCGGAGGGCTTCTTGGCGGAAGCAGCACCACGGTTCCGACTACCGATCCTACCGGGAGCGACAATCTGCTCTTCGTGCAAATCACCCCAAACCCGAACAATCCAGATCTTCCCATCATCGATCAGTTTGCACCCCTAATCTCCTCAGTCCCCGAGCCGTCCGGGCTGGTTTTGTCCGCGATCTCGTTGGCGTCGTTGGGATTGGCCGCGGGCAGCAGACGGCTGCGGCAGCGCGTAGTCACGGCGGGGTAAAACGAAGCGGAAGGGTAGGCGCTGGCGAATGTGTCCGCGCCCACCCTTCCGAACGTGCCAAAGCACACATTATCCGCCGAGAAATCGACCCGCCTGATAGACGACTAGCGCTCCCACATAGGCCAGCGCCGTCATGTATGCAAACGTGAACGCCGGCCAGCGCCAGCTGCGCGTTTCGCGCTTGATGACGGCCAGCGTCGAGGCGCATTGGCAGCACAACGCGAAGAACACCATCAGGGATAGCGCCGTCGGAATCGTGAACACCGGACGCTCGGGATCATCATCCCAGCGGGCTTCTTTCATCCGGCGAGCCAGCGGCGTGTCGGCGACACTGGCGGCTTCGCGGATCTCATCGCTGTCCTGCTTGCCCTCGCTGTAGATGATGCCGAGCGTGCCGATCACCACCTCACGGGCCGGAAAGCTCGCCAACGCCGCCATGCCGATTTTCCAATCCCAGCCCAACGGCCGGACCACCGGCTCGATCGCCTTGCCCATGCGTCCGAGGTAGCTTTGCCGCTTCCATTCCGCCGTCAGCGCGTTGATCTGCTCCTCGACCTCGTCTGCTTTGTCTTCCCCCTTTTCCTTGAGTTCGTCCAGCTCCTTCTGCATTTGAGCGATCCGCATGTCATAGGTCGATTGCTCCGCCGAACCGCCGCGCGGGAAGTACAAGAGCGCCCAAACCACGACCATCGATGCGAGGATGAGCGTGCCGGCGCGGCGGAGAAAGGCCCAACCGCTGTCCCACATGCGCCGCAGCACCAGGCGCGGCGATGGGGTCTTGTAGAGCGGCATCTCCATGACGAACACGGGAGTTTCGCCGCGCAGCAGCGTTCGCTTGAGCAGCAGGGCCATCAACGGAGCCAGCACCAGGCCGAGAGCGTAGAGAGCGAACATGACGAGGCCAGGCAGCCACACGGGAAGGCCAGGCCCGGTCAAAAAAGCGCCAATTAAGAGTATGTAGACCGGCAAACGCGCCGAACAGCTCATCAGCGGCGCGACGAGGATGGTGGCCAATCGATCGCGGCGCTGTTCGATGACGCGCGTGGCCATGATGCCGGGCACGGCGCAGGCGATCGACGACAGCATGGGAATGAACGATTTGCCGCTCAGGCCGCAGCGCGACATCAACTTGTCCATCAGGAAAGCGGCGCGGGCCATGTAGCCGCAATCTTCCAAAATGGCGATGAAGGCGAACAAGATCAGGATTTGCGGCAAAAAAACGACCACAGCACCGACGCCTTCAAGCACGCCGTCGAGCAACAGGTTCGTGAATGGACCCGGCGGAAGATGGCCACGCAGCAGATCGGCCAGGGCGTCCTTGCCGTCGCTGATGCCCTTCATAATCGGCCGCGCCCAGGTGAAGATGGCCTGGAAGACAAGAAACATCAGGGCGAGAAAAATCAAGGTGCCCCAAACCTTGTGCGTCAATACGCGGTCGATGCGGTCGGTCCAGCTGATGAGGCGCTTGGCGGGCCGTTGGATGCAGCCGGCGGTGGCCTCGCGAATCCAGCCGTAGCGCGTCCGCGCCTCGATGGCCGGCACGGGGCAACCCGCTCGCGCCAGACGTTCGCGCGTCTCCTGCACGTGCGGACGAATTCTCTCGCCGAATTGATCGACGAACCGCTGCTCGGTCCAGCCGCCCACATCAAGTACCAGACGGCGGAGCAAATACTCCGGAACGTCGTCGCCGAATTCACGACGTAGTTGCTCGATCTCGCGCTCGAAGGTTTCGGGGAAGAGAGAGCGGCGAGCGGCGAGCGGGGTCGCGTCAGCGCCCCGAGCACGGACTTCTCGGGGCGCTGACGCGACCCCGCTCGCCGCCCCGAAAATCACCTCACGCAGCGCGTCCAGTCCCTTCTTCTTGTTTGCCTGGATGGGCACAACAGGAACACCAAGCTGCCGGCTGAGGCGCTCGGCATCGATCTGGATGCCCTGTGAGGCGGCCACGTCGATCATGTTCAGGGCAACCACGACGGGCACGCCCAGCTCCAGCGCCTGCGTGGTCAGATAAAGATTCCGTTCGAGATTGCTGGCATCCACGATGGAGACGACGACATCGGGCCGGGACTCGCCCTGCTGCCGGCCCAGGATGACATCGACGGCCACCATCTCATCGGGACTGCGCGGCGACAGGCTGTACGTGCCCGGCAGATCGATCAGCTCGAACGTCTGCCCTTGGCAGCACATTTGCCCTTTTTTGGTTTCGACCGTGACGCCGGGATAATTGCCGACATGTTGGCGCAGGCCGGACAGGGCATTGAACAGCGTCGTCTTGCCGGTGTTGGGGTTGCCGACAAGAACGGCCGTGCGTTTCGGTTCGCTGCCCATGATGCGCATCCTAGGTGGTTAGGTGGTTGGGTGGTTCATCGCGGCTTCTTGAACAACCTAACAACCTAACCACCTCACGAAAGGGAAACCTGCACGCGAGCAGCCTCGCCGCGGCGCAGGCTCAAGCGTGAATCGCCCAGGCGGACTTCCAGAGGGTCGCCCAGAGGCGCCAAGGCGACGACCTCGATCTCCTCGCCCTCGAACAATCCCATCTCCATAAGCCGTTGCACGAGCGCATCATTTCCCGTCAGGGCTGAAATCCGGCCGCGTTGACCGGGACAAAGTTGATCCAAAGAAGGCATGTCAAGACGCCACGGGCCGGACCAGGATTTGCGCTCCCTGCTCGCCGCGCAAAGATAGGCGGCTGCCGCCGATTTGGAGCAAGCACGGCCAACCGGCCTGGAGCAGACGCAAACGACTGCCCGTGCGCAAGCCCAATTCGGCCAGCCGGCCAACCCACGTCGCTTCGCCGGTCACTTCCGCCACGTCGGCCCATTCGCCCGGACGCAAGAATTCCAGAGGAAGGAGAGTATCCAGGTTCACGGAGGCACCTGTCATTGGTGGGAATTTGTTCATCCTTATTGAGACTGAATCTCAATCTAAATATAAATCTAACCGAACGTGCGAGGATGTCAAGAGGATATGGGGAAAAGTCGCCAGCCCTTGTTAGGTGGTTAGGTGGTTAGGTGGTTGGATTGATAACCACCTAACCACCTAACAAGGGCTGGCAAGAAATGGCACTCAATTCAAGCTCGGTTCCGGGATGCGCGGCGGCGCGAGGCGGTCCCATAGTTCTCCGACAGGTGTATTGAACAGCAGCGAGCCATTCGCCAGGGCGATGGACCAGGCTCCGGCTGCCAGCTCGCCCTCTAGCTGCCCGCTGCCCCAGCCGGCATAACCGGTAAAAACGCGAAAACGCAACGAGTCGTCTTCATCGGTTTGCGTAACGCGATCCAGACAGGCGGCATCGCCGGAAAAGATACCGGGAGCCAGCTCGCGTTCCTTTTCTTCCGGCGAATCCTCCTCTCCCGCATCGGCCCACTCGGCATGGCCGTGCAGCATGATGAGGCCGGGCGACGGACAGGGACCGCCGATGAACACCGGCCAGGGCAGTCCCTCGGCCTCGGCCTGCCGATTGACAATCAAGCCGAACGCTCCCTCGGCGTTGTGAGCCAGCAGAAAGACGACGGTGCGCTTGAAGTTGGGATCCTGAAGGATCGGCTTGGCGATGAGAAAGCAACCGGCGTAGGACATGATGGCCACCCTTGCTGGAAAACGCGGGTCGAGGACTCCTATCCTTATTTTAGCAAGAAGAATGCCGGAAAGTCCCGCGCGGAATCTATGAAGCGGGAAAGTTCACAAAGCGGCCACGCAGCGTACCTCGAGTTCCCCGTCGTTTTCCGCGCCGGCTGCTTGCGGCAAGCACGGTTCGCGGAGCGACGCTTCGGGATCATAGATAAATACCACGAGAGTGCGGCATTTCCTCCCGGCCCGATAATAGGCCGCATCTTCCACCGCTTGCTCCACAATTCGCGGTTGGGCTAGTTTGGCCGTTAGGGCGATGCCCTCCTTCGCCAGGAGAAAATCCATCCGCGTGCCGGAGGCGTAGCTCGGCGTGCGGCACTCCGGCCGAATGTCCTCGAAATGCAAGGGCAATAGCGCTCTCAAGAGGTCTTCCAAGTCTTTTTCATCCACTACACGGAAGGGGGGACGATCGCTGTGCCGCACACGCAACTGACGGATGACAAGCGGCAGACGGCGCAACAGGTTATCGAGAATTACCAGGGATTCGCGTTTCGGCGGCCGACGCTCTCTGGTCCACGGAAACGCAGCCCCGCACGCCGAACAGAAAGCTGGCGCCGGCCGCACCCCCACGGGTTGAAGTCCCGGCACGACGGCGGCCCCCGGCAGCTCGTGGCCGCAGGTTTCGCAGCGATCCATCGTGGCCGCCCCGCAGCGATCGCAATGCGTCCGCGCGCGCTCGGGGCAGGTGCGCAATAGATCGGTGATGACATGGCCGTTGCGGCACGCCTGCATCGCATCCTGGGCACCATCGATAATTGTTGGCATCGCGGTAATCTCTCTCAAGTAAACAGGAGAGCCGCGACCGTAAGGGAGCGGGAAGCAACACCGCTCCCTTACGGTCGCGGCTCGACTTATCACTTCTTTGTAGGTCCATTCGCCGGCGCCAGCGACGCCTGACGCAGTGATTCCATGGCCTCGCGCGTCAAACGTTCGCTCAGTTCCTTGAGGCCGCTCGTCTCGCCGGTATCCGCCGGCTGGAAACCGGACTTCTCGGCCACCAACAGATTGAGCAAGAGACCAATCATGCCGGAAGCGCTCCCGACGCTGCCGGTGCTGTCGCCGCTCGCGCCGGCCATGAAGACACGCTCCGGCACCAACGGTTGACTACTGTGTGTCAGTTGTTCCGTGACGATCGACAAAGCGTACAACCGCGGATCGCCGAACGAGGCGATCTTGCGCATTAGTACGGATGCCTCGGACAAACCGATTTGCATGACGCGCTGCGCCTCGCCGCGACCGGCGAGAACGCGCTGCTGGCTCTCGGCCTCGGCAAGCACGACGGTTTGCTCGGCCTGGCGACGCGATTTCTGAAGCTCGGCGTCGGCCACCACCACCGTCTGTTCGGCCTGTTTGCGCGCCCGCGCCAAATCGGCCTCGCCCTGGCTCTCGGAGATTTGGATCTGCACGCGCGAGTTCGTCAATTGCGTCTGCATCGCCGCCTGCGCCTGGGCTTCGTTGAGCATACGCAGCTTCTCGGCCGAGGCGCGTTGCCGCTCGTAAGTTTCCAATTGCTCGATCGATAGCTGGCGGATACGCAGCTGTTCGAGCAGCGTCTCGATTTTGCCGCCGGCCTCGGCGGTGTCCGGCTTGCCGATCAGGACATCGACGCACTCGATGTCGAACTCGCGGAACTTGCGGCGCAGCTCCTCGCGGGACTCGCCCTGGATGGCGTCGCGCTGGTGCAGCAATTCCAGCATCGTCTTCTTATGGGCCACATCGCGGAAATAAGCGCTCAGCATGGGATCCAGCGTTTGCGTGATGAGTTTTTTCACATCGCCAAAACGCTGGATGACGCCGGGGGCCTTCTGATAGTCGATGTGGACGACCACCGACAGCGGCAAGAGCGGCTCATAGGCGTCCCTCGTCACTAGATCGATGGAGCGCAGGCTCTCGTCATAGCGGTGCGCCTCGGTGCGGCCTGTGATCCAGTGCAAAACGAAGTTGGTCGTCGGCACCATGACGATCTGGCCGGCGTAGGTGTTGAAGGGATACTTGCCGGGACCGAGCGGCCGTTCCCAGACGCCGCGCTCGCCCTCGGCGACGCGCTCGCCGTGGCGGAAAGCCTCGCCGGAAAGATCGCGGCCGGCGCGGCCATAGTAGCTGACCACCACGCCGACGTAACCAATCGGCACCACCGTTTTCGGAATCATCTCGACCGTGGCGAACCAGCGGTTGATGAAGTAGGTGCCGTCCGTGAGCGGCACGTACTGTCGGCCACGACGGCCGCCCGCATGCAGGAACGCTTCGGGATCTTGGTAGTTATTGTGATAATTCGGATCGCTACTGTCGTTTCCGACCGCGGGAGCGATGATCTCGCCGGGTGGCAAGGACGGGCCGTCGTGAACCGTAACGATGGCGATCGTATCGATGGCCGCATCAGTCCCTTCGGGCGTCTCCGCGCGAGCGGATTTCGGCTTGCGAACACGAACCGCGTCGCTCGCCATCGCCGTTTGGCCTTCCTCTTCTGCATTGGCCACATCGGCGACATACTGGATCGGCGCGCCTACGATGACTGGACTGAAGCCGTCCATCCGCCGCAATTCGCGCTGCCAGCTTACCAGCGTCTCCAATTCGCGCTGTCCCGAGATGCCGAGGCGATAGACGGCATCTTCCGTGATGACCACGAACAACGCGGGGTTGATGGCGTAGACGCCTTCGCGCAGAATGGCGCGCTGCCGGCCGCGTTGACCGCGTGTGCTCTCGGCGCCATCCTCGCTCGCTTGGCCCAGGAACGTCCGCGCATCCTGAAAGTTATTGCACGGCACAACGCGGCCGAGCGTCTGGCTGGGCGGCAGCGGCTCACCGTCGCGCGCGTATACGTAGCCGACCTTGCCCTGCGGGATGGTGACAAGCGGAACGCGATGGACTCGATATTGCCATCTCCAAAGTCCAAAATGTAGACCGCCGCGCAGCAAATCGGCTTGATAGCCGGCTTCTCCTTCCAGGGCGATAATGCGGCCTTCCGTCACCGAGCCGCTGCTCGACCACAATTTCTCGACAACACCCACCTGCTGGTTCGGAATGTAACGCACCGTCAGCCAGGCGATGAGCAACAGGGCGATCAAACCGACCAGCGCTCCGGCGAGAATTTCTCCCACAAGGGGGGAAAATGGAAGCGCGGTCTGATTGCCGTTGGCGAATAGAAGCAGCGTAGACATAAGCGCACCTGTGGCGTCATCGCCACGAAAAAGGGTGGGGCTTCACTTCGTCTTGAGAGAAAGACGGGCGTGCCCTTTCACAATGGTCTGGACAACGTGTCCGGACTCGCCTACGAGGTTAGCTGACGGGCTAGGATGCGAAAGTATCCCGATCCGGATGGATCTGCGCCCCGAGAGGCCGACTCTCACCGGCCTGATGGTTCCCCCGTTCGCGCTCCCACATAGGCGCGATTCGGCTGCACTCTACTAGTTATTCTAGTTCGGGCGTCCTATCTTGCAAAAGAAATCGCTTTTTGCCTCTGTTCGCCTGTCCACGTTCCGTGTCTCCACTGTCGGTGCAATAATAAAGAGTCGTCAACGAGTTTTTTCTTCCACCCGGAGCAGACATGACCAGCCCGAACGCCGGCGGTGATTTGCGGCAGCGTGTGACGAAAGCGATTGCGGAGGATGTGGCTCCGCTCCTGGGCATGGACAGCGGCGGCATCGAAGTAGTGGCTATCGACAACGGCGTCGTGCAGGTCCGCCTGAATGGGACATGCGGCTGCTGTCCGGGTTCGGTGCAGACGATCATCATGGGCATCGAGCAGGAGTTGCACCGGCGATTTCCGGAGGTGGATTATCTTGAAGTGATTCCCTGAAGTTCCGAGCCTGAAGCGTTAGCGAAGACACGCCTTCGCTCGGACTTTACACCCCGACGATGGCACTTCGTCGCTCGGTCAGGATAGTGTCCCGCCATTCGCCGTGCAGCTGAGCGATCCGCTCCCGGCGACCGATCTCCCGAAAGCCGCAGCTTTGTTGGAGCCGCAAGCTGGCCTCGTTGCCGGAGAACGTCGCTCCCTGGAGCGTCCATATCCCCTGCCGCTCGGACTCCGCGATGATCGTCTCCAGCAGCCGGCGTCCAACGCCCCGGCCTCGCTCCGAAGCGGCAACATAGACGCTCACTTCGGCGACTCCCGCGTAGCACCTACGGCGCGACACGGGACTGAGGGCGCCCCAGCCGATCACGTTTCCTTCGCGTCGCGCCACCAAGCGGGCAAATGAATGATGCCCGGCGTTCCACTGCTCCCAAGATGGAGCTTCCGTGTCGAAGGTCGCCTGTCTGGAAGCGATTCCCTCCAGGTAGATAGCGCGCACCTGTTCCCAATCCGCCGGCGTCATCGGTATGATGGCAGTGCTCATCGCCTCAATCCACTCGCTTTGAACTCGATTTATCTGTATCAAACAACCGTACTAGCCGCGGCGATTGCCGATAAAGCGGAGGAGCAGTAACAAAATGACGGCGCCAACCGTGGCGGCAATGAGCGAGCCAAGCAATTCCCCTTGAGGTAGACCAAGCTGGCCAAACAAAAAGCCGCCGATCAAGGCGCCGATAACGCCCACGATCAAGTTGCCGACCAGGCCGAAACTGTTCCCCTTGATGATCTGCCCGGCCAACCACCCGGCGCAGAGTCCAATTAGCAAAAACCAAAGAATTCCCATGATGACGTTCTCCCCGGACTCGTGTCGATACCTCAAGGCCGGAATCCTCTCAGGACTCATTCCATACGTCGCGCCATTTCACAACGCCTTTTTCCGGCAAAATGCGTCGGCGAGCGGTCATGTTCTCGCGTTGCGGCAAACCGCCTCCGGCGCGGAAGACTGCATATTTATAGGCGACGGATTGACCGGCTCGTTCATCGAAGAGGACTTCGCCGAACCAGGTGTTGGGATTGACGCACTCCAACCGAACCGCCCGAGCGACGTCCCAGTCGCCGAGTTCGGGACAATCGCCGATGAGTCCGACCCAATCGCCGGGTTTGGTTGGCGCGGCGTTGACCTGCACCCGCGCCACCAGTTTGCCTTTCAGGTGCTGTCCTTCCACGGCGAAAACATGGACCGATTTAGGAGCTAACTTCAGGGTCGCCGTCTTGCCGTTGGCCACGCGAAGCTCGGCATCGCTGAGCAGACAGCGATACGCGCCATCGGGCATCTCGGCGTCCACCTCCGGAAGCGTCGTCTCGCCGCCGCGGTTGAGCACCACGAAGACGCGCCAATCGCGGTAAATGCGCGTATAAGCGTAGACATCCGGGGAGAGGAACTTGACGGCCTGCCGGCCAAAACGGATTGCGGCGTTGCGGCGACGCAGCACCGAAAGGGTTTTCATCGCTTGCACGATCGGCGTGGAGGTGTCCCATTTTTCCATCATCGGCCGATTGTACGGATCGTTGCCGCCGTTGGTGTCGTTGTGCAGGTATTGCTCGGTGCCGTAAAAGATGCAAGGGATGCCCCGGCAAGTCAAAACGAGGACCACGGCTACACGGAGTATGTCGGGATCGCCGTTGAGCGACTGGAAACGCGGCATATCGTGATTGTCGATAAACGTAACCAGCTCGTTCGCCCCGCGGTAGCGATCGTCAAGACGGAACACTTCGTCGATCACCTCGAAGCCGCGCGGATCGCCGTGGCCCAATCCTTGACGGATGGCCGTGCATAAACCGAAATCCAGAATCGACATCCCCGACAGGTTGGCGAATTCGACCGAACGCGGATCGTTGGGATTGCTGTAAATCCATTCGCCGAAAAAGAACGTTTCCGGCTTGTGGCTGCCCAGGTCGCTGGTCAATTCCTGCCAAAACCACAACGGCATGTGCTTGACCGTATCGATGCGCAGCGAGTCCACACCCTTATCGAGCCAACCCTTGAGGGCCGACTTGATGTATTGGCGATATTTGGGATTGTTTTCGTTGAAAGTAGCCAGGCCGGCCAACTCGCAGTTTTGCACCTGCCATTCGTCGTTCCAGTCGCGCACTTCGCCGTAGTGGTGATACCAATGGTCCTTGTCGTTGTTGAAATCGGCGATGAGCTTGCCGTCGTCGAACAGTTGTCCTTTGACGCCGCCGGCATCCGGCGAGCTATGGTTGCAAACGACATCGAGGATCAGCTTCATGCCGCGGAGGTGCATCTCGGCCACGAGCTTGTCGAAGACGGTGTCGTTGCGAGTGAAGACGCGGACTTCGTCAGGCCCGCTCACGAAGCGCGGATTGATGCGTTTGAAATCTTTGGTCCAATAGCCGTGAATGGGAGCCGCGTCCCAGGCCATTCGTTCGATCTGCTCGAACAACGGCGTCAGCCAGATGGCCGTCACGCCGCACGCTTGAAGGTAATCGAGTTTATCGAGAACTCCTTGCAAATCGCCGCCCCAGTATTTGCCCCAGTCATTGCGGGTAGGATCGTACAGATGGGGATCGGGTCCAGTGCTGTTGTTGGAATCGCCGTCGTGAAAGCGATCCACCATGAGGAAATAAATGGTTTCGCCGCGAAACTCGATGTCGGAGACTTGCAGCGGCGCGGTTTCGGGGTCGCTGGCAACCGTGGGCAGATCGGCCCTGCTATGGACGGACATGGATAGCCACCTCGGGAGGGAGACATGTTCCACCGCGCATCTCATGTTAGAAAGTTGTCGGACCGCCGGCAATGACAGGCAACAGAGTGCAAGAAACGACAGGGATTAAGCGGATTTGGGTTAGGCTTGATATGATAATGGAGATGTGCGAACTGGATTCTCGGCTGTTCGAGTGTTATCGCAACCCCAAAGGATGCAATGCCTCCATTTGAAGATAAAATCCTGGCAGCCATCTCCCGTCGCAATTACGAACCACTCAAACCGAAAGCCCTGGCCCGCAAGATCGGCGTAACGGCCCCCCAGTACGCCGACTTTCGCCGTGCCCTTCGTAGCCTGCACCGCGACGGCCGCATCGAGATGGGCAAGAACCACACGGTCAAGCCCAAGCCGCCGCACGGCACCGTGACGGGCACCTACCGCCGAACCACCAGCGGCCTGGGTTTTGTCCGGCCCCATCTCATCGAAGGCCAATCGGGCGCCGAGATTCGCATTAAAGAGGATCACTCCCTTGATGCCGCCACCGGCGATACCGTGTTGGTGCGCGTGATGCGCAAACCGAGTCGTCCGGATTTGCTCGCCTCCGGCGAGATTCTCCGCGTGCTCGAACGTGCCACCCGGCAGTTCGTCGGCACCTATTTCGAGCGCGAGGGGCAGGGGTTGGTGCGCGTCGATGGCACGGTGTTCAGCCACAGCGTCTACGTCGGCGATCCAGGGGCCAAGGGAGCGCGGCCGGACGATAAGGTGGTTTTCGAGATGCTGCGTTTTCCGACGCCGGAGGACCGCGGCGAAGGTGTCATCACCGAAATCCTCGGCCCGCGCGGCCAGCCCGGCGTTGATACACTGTCGATCATCCGTGCCTTTGGTTTGCCGGACGTTTTCGCCGAAGACGCCTTGCAAGAGGCGCGCGAGGCCGCCTCCGTCTTTGACGAAACGGATCTCGATGGCCGAGAAGATTTCACCAAGGACGTGGTCGTCACCATCGATCCCGCCGAGGCGCGCGACTTCGATGATGCGGTGTCCCTAACGCGCGATGACGATAGCGGCCACTGGCAATTGACGGTCCACATCGCCGACGTTGGCCACTTTGTCCGTGCCGGCGGCCCGCTCGACCGCGAGGCCCGCCGACGCGGCACAAGCGTCTATCTGCCGCAGCGCGTGATACCGATGTTTCCGGAGATCATTTCCAACAGCTTGGCCAGTCTCCAACAGGACCGGCTGCGCTATGTCAAAAGCGTTGTTATCGGCTTCACGCCGGAGGGGCAGAAAACGAGTGTGCGTTTCGCCAACGGTGCCATTCGCGTCCGCCGTCGATTCACTTATGAGCAAGTCCTTGACTTGCTGGAGCCGGCGAGCGGGGTCGCGTCAGCGCCAACGAGCAGGGCCGCGTCAGCGCCCCGAGTGCGCGACCTCGGGGCGCTGACGCAACCCCGCTCGCCGAGCGATGTCGCTCCTGAAGTGCATGAATTACTTCAGCGCATGCGAGACTTAGCGATGATCCTGCGCAAGCGCCGTATTCGCCGGGGATCGCTGGAACTAAACATGCCCGAGGTGGAACTGGAATACGACGAGAAAGGGCAAGTCGCCGGCGCCCATTTCCGCGAACACGACATCAGCCATCAGATCATCGAGGAGTTCATGTTGGCTGCGAATGAGGCCGTCGCCGAACACCTGTCCCAACTCGATGTCGCCTTCCTGCGCCGCGTTCACCCGGATCCGGATCCCAAAAAGCTGTCCGCCTTCGCCGATTTCGCTCGCAGCCTCGGCTATAAGATGCCGACGGACTTCGATCGTTTCGCCTTGCAGCGCATCCTCACCAAGTCGGCGACGCGGCCGGAAGTTCACGCCGTCCATTACGCCCTTTTGCGCTCTCTCAAGCAGGCTGTTTACAGCCCGGAGGAAGAAGGCCATTATGCGTTGGCCAGCGCGAATTACTGTCATTTCACCTCGCCGATCCGCCGCTATCCCGATTTGACCGTGCATCGCCTGCTCGACCAATGGCTGCATCGCGGCAAATGCGGAAGCGACGAGACCGAGCTAATCGGCTTGGGCGATCATTGCAGCAAGATGGAACGTCGAGCAGACATGGCCGAGCGCGAGCTAATCAAGCTGAAATTGCTGACCTACCTCAGTGAGCGTATCGGCCTGGAGTTGGATGCGATCATCACGGGCGTCGCGGACTACGGTTTTTACGCGCAGGCCGAGCAATGGCCCGTGGAGGGCTTAGTACACATCAGCACATTGACCGACGATTATTACTACTTTGAGGAAGTGCATCACAGCTTGATCGGCCGCCGCACCAAGAAGCGCTATCGCCTGGGTGACAAGGTGCATGTCAGCGTGGTCCGCGTTGATGTCCAGCGAAGACAGCTGGATTTTCGCGTCTCTCCGAAGCGATAGTCAAGTCCTTCGCTACGATCCAAGCAACTGCCGGGCAAGCAACTGGTGGAAGTGATACCCGCCTGCCTCGCGGCGGACGCTGAATCGGCCCGTGTCGTAACTACAACTACCCAAACCGCGCTGCACTTCCTCGCAAATGCCCATGTCTTCGAGCTGCACCTGATGGGCCACCGCAATGCTCTCCTGAATGTACTTTTCGGCCGCAGCTCCCTCGGTGTCGGCGAACCAGAAATCGAAGACGACTCGGCAGCGCTGGGGACCAAGCGGCAGCACCAGGTTTGTGTCCATCACTCCCTGGTAGAGGTTCAACATGAAATTGGGAAACGCCCACCAATACTGGGCCGCCTCTCCGCCGCGCACGCTGGATATTTCGGCCGCGCCGGACGGCTTTAGCGGGCTGATTTGGACGCTGGTATTCGGATGAATTTCAGTGCGGTAGTGCTTGTAATCGAGCACGCCGGCCAAGCCTGGATGAACGGTGTTGACGTGATAGCCGCCATCGAGGAAGTTATCGACGTACACTTTCCAGTTGCAGGCAAGCTTGTATTCACGCCGAGCTACGAAACGCAGAGACGATAGCGCCGGAGCGATGCTCTCCGGCATCGGAGCGAGATAATCGATCAAGGACGGCGGATTCGCGCCGCCGTGGACCCAGACAAATGGTCCCCACTCGGCCACGGCGAGCCTGGCAAGTCCCTGTTCTTCCCGGCAAAAATCGAGCACGCCGTCAAACTCCGGAGTGCCCCGGAGGCAGCCGGCCAGATCATACGTCCAACCGTGATAACGGCAGCGCAGCCGCGAGGCTTTGCCAGCCGCCTCGGTGACCACCTGCGCGGCCCGATGACGGCAGACGTTGTAGAACGCGCGCAGGATCCCTTCGCCATCGCGGACGACGAGGATGGGTTCCCCCGCGATCTCGGTGGTGAAGAAGGAGCCAGGCTCGGCGACGAGTCCGGCCCGCCCGGCAAACTGCCACGTCGCACCGAAGACAGTCCGCTGCTCCAGGGCAGCCAGCTCCGCATCGCGATACCAGCGAGCGGGAATCGTCTTCGCGCGCTCCAGCGGCAGATCGGAGGCAAAGGACAATAACTCGTCGCGCAAGCTAGTCATGAAACACCTCCCAAGAACTCGCGAGATTGCAAGATGATTCTACAAAGCGCGGAGGATCAAAGGGAGGAGGAAAAGCTCTAGAATGCGTACAAGGAACCCGATCATCCGATTTGCGGCTCAAAAGGAGAATTGTCGTGGCAACCGTGAAATTGGTCGATGAAAACGACCCCAATCCGATCGTGCAGGAAGTATTCAGGGACATCAAGGAGACAAAGAAGATCGACCGCGTGCCGAACATCTGGCGAGCGCTTGCCACGCATCCGGAACATCTACGCCTCTGCTGGACGCGCCTCAAAGCCGTCATGCGTCCGGGCAAGGTCGATCTGCTGACCAAGGAGATCATCGCCTTGGCCGTATCGGCGACCAACAATTGCCGTTACTGAATTAATTCCCACACGGCCGCCGTGCAGCGGCTGGGTCTGGACAACGAGGGCCTGGGCGAAGTCCTGGCCGTCGTCGGCTTGTTCAACCTGATGAACAGCCTCGCTGATGCCTACCAGGTAGAACCGGACATCCTGCCCGAACCTCGCTAAGCCACACGAGGATTCAGCGTACAGACTCATCATTCTACTAGGGGAGAAGGGCAATCATGGTGGGTGATAGCTCCATTCATACCGTGGGACGAGTGTTGAAGATGGTTGTACTAGTGGTAGGTCTGGGAGCGTTAGCCTCGCCTGCGATCGCGGGGAAGCAACCGAGGGTACGCACGGATCGCTAGGGCGATCCACTGCCGCCGAAAAAATAAATCCGCCGTGGCCCGCCTCGCCGGACAGTAGGATAAGGGAGCCATCTCGCATCCTGCCGAGGAGGTCCAGTCATGGCGAGCGAAACGTCCCATCAACTAGCGAAATGTCTTCAGCGCTTATCTTCCGCCGCGCGCATGGAGGGCTTGGGGGATCGAGAACTGATCGAACAGTTCGCTTCTGGCCGCGATGAGGACGCCTTCGCGGTGTTGATCCGGCGGCATGGGCCGATGGTGCTGCGTGTCGGCCAACGTGTCCTGCACGATATGCACGCTGCCGAAGACGTTCTTCAGGCGACATTCTTTATCCTCAGCCGCAAAGCAGCTTCGCTGCGCTGGGGCGAATCGGTAGGCTGCTGGCTTCATGGCGTCGCCTATCGTCTGGCACAAAATGTCCGGAGGCAGCGCGCACGACGGCGCCGGCACGAGATTCAAGCGGCCGAAAAGCATGCCGATGATCCGCTGGCAGAAATATCGGTGCGAGAAGCGCAGGCGATTGTCGATGAGGAACTGGCTCGCTTGCCGGAGAAATACCGAGCGCCGTTGGTGCTGTGTTGTTTGGAGGGCAAAACACGCGACGAAGCGGCGCGACTCCTCGGCTGGTCGGTGAAATTGGTCAAAAGTCGATTGGAACAGGGACGCGAACGATTACGGAATCGGCTCTCGCGCCGCGGCTTGACGCTTTCGGCGGCGCTGGTTGCCACGCTGCTTACCGAGGAAGTCGTCTCCGCAGCGCTACCGGCCGCGTTGATCCGCGCCACCGTCGAGGCAACGCGAACAGGGCTTAGCAACGGCATCTCGGCTTCGGTCGCTTTGCTGGCCCAGAGCGCGCTGGGCGGCATGATAACCATGAAGGCGAAGGTCATCGTGGGATTGCTCTTGTTGATGGGGATATTGGCGGCGGGCATGGGAGCATTCACCCTGTCGCAAGAGGATGAGAAGAAGGCCGAAAATCCCCCTGCGGCGAACAGGCGGGAGACACAGGAATCGGAGGAACAACGCCCGGCGCGCACGGATCAGTACGGCGATCCGTTGCCGGCCGGCGCGCTCGCTCGATTGGGCACTCAGCGCTGGCGTCACGGCAACCAGGTGACGGCCGTTGCCTTCTCGCCCGACGGCAAGTTGCTCGCTTCTGGCTCGTGGGATGACTCGCTTCACTTATGGGACGCGAAGACGGGCAAACTCCTCCGCATCCTCCTCCAAGGACAACATCCTGGCATGGTGGTTAGCGTCTTTTTCACTCCCGATGGTAAACAATTGGTCTCTTGTGGAGGCCGCGTTGGCGATAATAGCGCGCGAGTGTGGGATCTGGCCACCGGGAAAGAATTGCGGCGCTGGCCAATCCCCGGCGGTTGGAAATTGGCCTTGTCGCCTGACGGAATGCTCTTGGCTGGCATTGGCAATCCGGGCCGTAATCGCGATTCGATCACCCTGTGGGACATCACCACGGGAAAGCAGGTCCGGGAGCTACTCTTCGAGGGAGTGCAGGACTCCGTGATTGCCCTAGCCTTTTCACCGGACGGCAAGCAGCTTGTCTCTGGCGGTGGATCGACGCTCCGGCTGTTCGACATTGTCAAAGGCAAGCAGCTTCGGACCTTTGGGGAAGGAGAACGGATAAACTCCGTCTCTTTCTCTCCGGACGGAAAGACCGTGGCCGTCGCGCGCAATAAGGAGGCTATCTCCCTATGGGATGTCGCCACCTTCAAGAAGCTGCGCACTTTCGGCAATGAGAACGGCGCTCGCGTTGCCTTCTCGCACGATGGCAAGACGTTGGCTGGATGCGGATTTGGCTTCGGAAAAGCAGTCCTGTGGGACACGGCGACGGGCAAGAAGCTGCGCGAGCTTCCAGGCCAGCACTACCAGGTCTGGGACCTGGCCTTCTCGCCGGATGATAAAACGCTCGCGGTCGGCAACCTGGATTCACAGGTCCGGTTGTGGGATGTTTCGACGGGAAAGGAAATCTCTGCAGTCGGGGACCATCGCGAGTGGGTAAACTTCCTTTCGTTCATCGAGAGGGGCCGAGGGATCGCCTCGGCCAGCGGAGAGGGCATGGTCTGCCAATGGGAAATCGCTACATCCAGGTTGAAGCGAAGGTTCCAGGAGGAGGGAACCCATTGCTTCTGCGGAGATCTATCACCGGATGGTCGTATATTGGCGTTGGGTGACGACGAGGGCGTTCATCTCTTCGAGTGGTCCACGGGCAAGAAACTACGCCTCCTCAAAGGCCACAAACATCAAGTCTGGGCCGCTGTCTTTTCTCCCAAGGGCGACGTGCTGGCATCCTCGGCCAACATGGATCAACACATTATTCTTTGGGATGTGGCAACTGGAAAGGAGCGGCGCCGCATTCAGACCGCGTTCCTCCACGACCTCCGCTCCTTGGCCTGGTCGCCGGACGGCAAGATACTGGCCTCGGTGGGTGCAATGGCAGTGGATAATGTTCCTGGACTTGTCGATACGGTTTGTCTTTGGGACCCCTCAACGGGAAAGCGGATTGGCGAATGGTCCCTCCGGCAAAGGAAGGACATACCGCTCGGCCAGCGGTTGTTCCGTATCCTTTTCTCGCCGGACGGCACGCTCTTGGCTGCCGCCGACGGAGATAATACCATTGTGGTCTGGGAAGTCGCCAGCGGCAGGATGCGCGCTCGCTTATCCGGCAGTCAGCGAGAAATCATAGCGCTGGCCTTCTCGCCCGACGGCCTCATGCTGGCTTCTGGTGGTATGGATCGCACGATCCGTCTTTGGGAATTATCCACCGGGAAGGAACGCTGCCGCTACGAGGGTCATCTCGGCGCCGTCACCAAGGTGGCCTTCTCGGCTGATGGGCTGACCTTGGCCTCGACTAGCGGGGACACCAGCGTTCTCTTGTGGCCGGTCCGGGGCTATGATCCACGCGGGAAACAGCCAGAGCTCACGCTTGCCCCGTCACAGATGGAGAAACTTTGGAACGACTTGGCTAGCGAGGACGCTTCCCGTGCTTGGCAGGCAACCTGCACTCTAGTCAAGGCGCCGAAGCAAGCAGTTCCGTGGTTGAAAGAGCACCTGAAACCGCTTTCCCCAGCCGAACTCGATCGAATCAAGCAATTCCTCGCGGATCTGGACAGCGACCAATTCGCCGTACGGCAGCAGGCCGTGCGTGAGTTGGAGAAGTTGGGAGGACAGGCCGAGCCGGCCCTGCGCAAAGCCCTGGAGAAAAATCCCAGCTTGGAAGTTCGTCGTCAGATCAAGCAGCTCATGGAGAAGTTGGAATGGCCGGTCCAAACTGCGGCGGCGATGCGCGAAATCCGCTCGCTGGAGGTGTTAGAATACATCAGCACCGATGAAGCGCGAGCAGTGCTCCGGTCACTCGCCGAGGGACCTTCGGCTACACGGCTCACACGCGAAGCCAAGGCGGCGCTGGATCGTCTTGTGCACCAATCTACGACACCTCGCTGAGGTACGCATCCGAAGCGAACCGAGCAAGGGCACCGTTCAGAGTCCCGCCATAGCCCTGGCGTGCTTTTCCTGGCCTAGGTTAGGTGGTTTCATCCATGGAAGTTACAACTAGAAAAACTTGACGTTCATTGCGCAACGGCTCGTAATTCGGCAAAACGGGGTTGAGGATGGATTCGATAGCTCGGCGACGTCACGATCGATGCGATCGGCGCAACCTCCAACCGTCCGCCCCGTCAGGGACTTTATATTACAACGGGTTTTTCGGAAGATCGTTGTAGGATCGGACTCCGGCGCGGGACTATTACAGTAGACCCACGCACCCGCCAAGGGGACCGACGCCATGAAGAGCGGACCACTACCTGCCGTTCTCGAACATCTGCGAAAATGGGCTTCTTCGGAGGGGGGCGCCCTCTCCGACGCGGAGTTGCTGGCCCGCTTCTCCGCCGGCCGCGAGGAAGCAGCGTTCGCCGCCCTGATGCGGCGTCACGGCCGAATGGTCTGGGGCGTCTGCCGGCATGTGCTCGGCCACGAGCAGGACGCCGAGGACGCTTTCCAGGCGACGTTCCTCGTGCTGGTGCGCAAGGCCAGCTCCATCCGCAAAGGCACAGCGATAGCGAGCTGGCTTCACGCTACGGCCTATCACATCGCCACGCGCACCAAGCGGAACGCGGCAATTCGGCGGGCGCGCGAGAGCAAGGGGGAAACTATGCCGCCAGCGGAACCCAGCTCCGAATCGGCCTGGCGTGAAGTCCTGACGATTCTCGATGAGGAGGTCCAACGTTTGTCCGAGCGGCAGCGAGCAGCGTTCGTGCTCTGCTCGCTAGAAGGCAAGAGCTTGGCCGAGGCGGCTCGCCAACTCGGCTGGAGAGAAGGCACGCTGTCCGGCACGCTCACGCGAGCGCGTGAGCAGCTGCGCCGGCGGCTGGCCCGTCGTGGCGTAACGCTGACGACCGTCCTCGCCGGTCTCGCCGTCTTCGGAGAGTCGGCGGCGCCGGCGGCGTTGATCGAAAAGACCTTCCGCGCCGCGCTGGCCTTCGCCGCCGGGCAGTCGATCCTCGGGGGCGTCTCGCCGCCTATCGCGTCCCTGGTGCGTGAGGCGACGCGATCCCTCGTCGTGACAAAACTCCGCGTTCTCGCGGTCGTGCTGACGGCGGCCGTCGCCGCCGGCGGGGTGGCGGGGTTCGTCGGGCAGAAGCCGGAGTCGAAGCAAGAGGCGAGCGCCTCGCCGGCGGCACGCCGCGCGGAACAACCGAAATCGGAAACAACCTCACAGCGACGCACCGACAATTACGGCGATCCGTTGCCTCCCGGAGCGCTTGCCCGCATCGGCACAGTGCGGCTCCGCGAGGGCAATGTGATCTTCAAGTTGGCCTATTCTCCGGACGGCAAGATGCTGGCAACTGGTACAGGAGAATTACGCAAAAACTGCATTCGTCTCTGGGATACGGCGACGGGAAAACAACTCCGAGTGTTGCAACCCGAATTGAACCAGATCAAGTCGTTAGCTTTCTCGCACAATGGCAAGCTGTTGGCCTCCCTCAGCGAATTGAGAGGTCCGGCGAGCGGCGGCGTTCATGTTTGGGACACCGCTTCGGGCAAAGAAATCCTAACATTGCGTCATGCGGAGACTGAGGGATGGGCGATCGCCTTCTCCTCCGACGGCCGGCGCCTTGCCGCTGGAGGATGGGACACGATTTGCATTTGGGACACTACTTCCGGCAAAGAAACGCTCCGGATCAAAGACATGAAACAAAGCATCTTTGATTTCGCTTTGTCTCCCGACGGCAAAACCTTGGCCACGGCAGATCACCAATACACGATTTGTTTGAGGGACGCCATCACAGGGAAAGAACTTCGCCGACTGCTTATGCCGAGAATTTCGCGGAAATTTCTCAGCCCCTCTGTAACCTTTTCCCCAGACAGTCAAGTCGTCGCAGGCGGCAGTTCCGATGGGTCTGTCTATTTGTGGGACATGGCTACTGGGCGCGAACGGTTGAAAATTCCAGGCCGCAACAAATGGCGAAATACCCGCGGCTTCTCCCTAGACGGGCCCAATCGCGTCGTCTTTTCTCCCGGCGGCAAATATCTGGCAGCGGGCAACGAAGGCTTTGTCTTCGATGCGGCCACCGGCAAGGAACGCTGCCAGCTTCAAGACTTTCATCGCTGGATTCGTTCCCTCGTTTTTTCTCCCGATGGCAAAACATTAGCCGGCGAGGGCGATCACCGGGTTCGTTTCTGGGATGCGGCGACCGGCATAGAAATTTTCAAGGATGCGGCGCATCAGGATACTATCTCTTCCGTTGTTTTTTCTCCCGATGGCAAGACGCTGTACACGGCCGACCGGAATAATTCCATCGGCGCCTGGGAGACGGCTACGGGCCGAGAGCGCTTCCGCTTCCAGGGTCCGAGGCGAAGCGCGTTCGACTGGCACCGCAATGAGATCGCGGTAGCCCCGGACGGGAAGACGGCAGCGGCGTGGTTGGCCGGCGTGCTCTATTCCTGGGATGTGCGGAAGCGAGGGGTCAACCGCGAGTACACGGACGCAACGGGACTCGGTTGCCGGCACGGCATCGCTTTCTCACTGCAAGGCCTTCTTCTCGCCGCGACTGCGAGTACGAAAGGCGAACAAATCCGTCTATGGACGGAGAGCATGGCGAAAAAACCAATTCTCCTTGGAAAAAGCGACAGCGGCACCAACGGCCTCCTTTTCTCCCCAGACGGCAAAACCTTGGCCTCCGCCGGTCCTGACGGCACCGCCAAGATCTGGGACGTTGCCACGGGCAAGGAGCTGCGTGTTCTTCCGGGGTTCCCGTATCGGTCGAGAGGTCGTTCAAGCACGACCGTCTTCTCTTTGGCATTTTCCCCCAACAGCAAAACGCTGGCCTTGGGAGGTGAGGACGGAACCATCGGACTCTGGGACACGGCCAGCGGCAGAGAACTTCATCATCTCGCGTCTTCCTCCTATCGAGGTTGGGTGCAATCCCTCGCTTTCTCGCCGGATGCCAAGACAGTGGCCGCGGGCTACGAGGACGGCACAGTGCGCTTTTGGGAAACGATCACGGGCAAGCTACGCCGCGAATGGGCGACGCATAGCGGCACCATTCTGTCGCTCGCTTTTTCCCCCGACGGTCGGCTCCTCGCCTTGGCGTGTTCTGATACCACGGTCCTGATCTGGCCGGTGCTCGGCGAGCCGTCGGATGGAGGGCCAAAGACAGCGGACCTCAGTGAGAAGACGCTCGAAGCGCTGTGGACCGACCTCGCTGGCGAGGATGCCACCAAGGCTTATCGCGCCATCGCCGTCCTCCAAGCGGCATCCCGGCAAACTGTTCCCTTCCTGAAAACGTATTTACAGCCGATTCCTGCCGTGGACGCGCAGCGCCTCGCTCGCTTGATTGCCGACCTCGACGATGAACGTTTCTCGGTTCGGGACAAAGCGAGCGTCGAACTCAGGAAATTGGAGGATCGAGCGGAACCGGCGTTGCGCAAGGCATTGTCCGGCCAACCGTCGCTCGAAGTCCGCCGCCGCATTCAGGCGATCTTGGAGGAGCTGAACCACCCGCTTTCCGCCGAGCAATTGCGGAAAGTGCGCGCCGTGGAAGCGCTCGAACACATTGGCACGCTCTCGGCCCAAGAGGTGCTAAAAGTGATCGCGAAAGGAGAGCCGGGAGCCCGCTTGACCCGCGAAGCCAAGGCGGCGCTGGAGCGTCTTGTGCACAAGGCGGGCACCGCTCCCTGACGGTCGCGGCTCCGAACGTGCGAAAAAAATTCGCCGCGCAGGGCCTTTTCGGGCAGTATGAAATGGAAGCAGTTTATTCTCCTGCTGAAAAGGCGCGATCATGGCGAACGAATTGTCCCAACTTCTGGCCGGCTATCTGCATCATCTCTCCTCCGCCGCGCGGGTGGACGGTCTCTCGGATCGCGCGTTGGTCGCGCGCTTCGCCGCGGAGCGCGATGAGGATGCTTTCGTGGCATTGGTGCGGCGGCATGGGCCGATGGTGCTGCGGGTCTGCCGGCGCGTCTTGAACAATGGCCACGATGCCGAGGACGTTTTTCAAGCAACTTTTCTCGTTCTCAGCCGCAAAGCTGCCTCGCTGCGCCATGCCGACTCCGTGGGCTGCTGGCTCTATGGCGTCGCCTATCGCCTGGCGCAAAAAGCACGTGTGCAACGCTCTCAGCAGCAGAAGTCCGAGAGCCGGCTCACGGTCGAGCAATGCACCAATGATCCACTGGCAGAGCTAACGGTGCGTGAAGCGCAGGCGATTGTCGATGAAGAACTAGCTTGCCTACCGGAGAAATACCGAGCTCCGCTGGTGCTCTGCTGTTTGGAGGGCAAGACGCGCGATGAGGCGGGGCGGATGCTCGGCTGGACGACAAAGCTGGTCAAGAGTCGATTGGAACAGGGACGCGAACGCTTGCGTTCTCGGCTCTCGCGCCGCGGCTTGACGCTGCCGGCGGCGCTGGTCGCTACGCTGCTAACCGAAGAAGCGGCTCCGGCGGCGCTGTCAGCGACGATGATTCGCGCTGCCGTCCACTCGGCGAGACCAGGGAATAATAATGGCATCTCGGCTTCGGTCGCCCTGCTGGCCGAGAGCGCGCTGGGCAGCACGATCCCTGTCAAAGCAAAAGTTCTCATGGGATTGCTGCTGCTGATGGGGATGTTGGCTGTGGGAGTGGGGGCATTTACACCATCTCCAGTCGCTGACGCTCCCGGCTCGCCAGCCGATAAGCCAACCCAGACGCCGCAGGCCGAGAAACCGCAGCCGGCGAGGACGCTGCGCGTCGTGGTCCTCGATCCGCAGGGCAAGCCGTTGCCGGATGCGAACATCCATTCCGGCATTTGGACCCATGAAAAGGACTTCAAATCCAACCACGATTACAAAACGAACGCCGACGGTGTCGCTCAGGTTGAGTTGCCGAAGAGCTATTACATCCTCCGACTGTGGGCCAGTAGGAAACCATTCGTCGATCTGTTCGCGGGTTGGGAACAGAATGAACTAGCCAGCGGAGCGAAATTGCCGTCCGAATACGTATTCCGGATGGAGCGCGCGGTTACCGCCGGCGGCCGTATCGTGAACGAAGAGGGTAAGCCCGTCGCCGGCGCCAAGGTCGAGGTCCGTTTGGGGAACGACTTGAAGCCCGACCACGGCGACGGCCGTGTGAGCTACAACTGGGCACTAGCAGATCGGAACAACACGACGGATGCAGACGGCCGCTGGCGCATTGAAAATGTCCCGAATCATCCGCGGGTGGAGCTGAGACTGGTGATTTCCCATCCGGATTACTTGTCCGACACGGGTAGGGACGAAGCGCAAAAAGCCGCCGGGATCACGACGGAGATGCTTCGAAAAGGGACGGCGACCCTGACACTCAAACGCGGCGTGATTGTGCGTGGTCGGGTGATAGATCCCGCCGGCAAGCCGATCAAAGACGCGCTGGTCATCTATGGCGATGATTCCTACTTCAGTTGGCTGCCGTGCAAGTTCCCGACCGATGCCGATGGCCGGTATCGTTTGCCGGCGCTGCCTCCGGGGGACACGAACTTGACCGTCATCGCGCATGGATGGGCGCCGCAACTCCGCAAGGTGAACCTCCAGCCCAGTCTGCCTCCGCAAGACTTTCGCATGGGGCCAGGCAAGCCGATCCGGCTGAGGATCGTCGATGCCGCCGGCAAGCCGGTCCCGAACGCCTCCGTCGGCATCCTCGGTTGGAAGGGAATCAAATCGCTGCAATCGTCCCATGATCCAAACCATCCCAAGGTGCCCGATCCGAAGTTTCCTCGTCAGGCGAATGCGGGTGGCCTCTGGGAATGGACCTGGGCGCCCGACGATCCTGTGAAACTGCAAATCGGCTTGCAGGGCTATGCGTATCAAGAACTGGAAATTGCGGCAGGCTCTGCCGAGCGTACCGTCGTGCTGAAATCCGAGCACCGCGTTTCCGGTCGCGTGGTCGATGCGGCGACCGGCAAGCCCATCCCCTCTTTTACTGTCATCCCACTCGACGTGTTTCGGAAGGATTGGCATTCCGCGGACCGTGGGCATGCGGTGGCGTGCAAGAATGGCCGGCTAGATTATCTCGCCCGTCGCACCGACATTCCACTGCGGCTGCGTATTGAAGCGCCCGGCTATCGCACGCAGGATGGGCCGGAGTTCCGCGTCGGCGATGATACGTCACGCACGCAGGATTTCCGCTTGCAGCCGAGTCAGCCGATCACAGGGATCGTCCGCGATGCCGCTGGCAAGCCCGCTGTGAAGGCGGAAGTTCTGCTTGCGACGCCGACCGAAGACATCCAGCTGCAACAGGACGGGGCAAACCACAAGACATTCACCGACGCGGCGGGGCGTTTCACGTTCCCCGATCCCGGGGAGCGGTTTCTCGTACTTGCGCAGTCCGACGCCGGTATCGCTCTTGCGGAGTTCGCCGCCGGTCAGCACGACGCCGGCATCCTGAATCTGAGGCCGTGGGCGTCGATCCACGGCCAATTCCACGATGGCGGTCAACCGATTGGCGGAGCGACCATCCTACCGGACCTGATTCGCATCGATACCCTAGACAGGCCGCGAGTCCGTGCCGTGATGCTGCAAACCGTCACCAGGGGGGATGGCCGCTTCGAGATACCGCGCGTGCCGCCGGTCCCTGTCAGCGTTCGTGTCCTTCTAGGTCCGTGGAAAGACGAGGGTTTCCGCTCTGGGCCGAGTGTGCCGCTGGATCTTCGACCAGGGCAACGAGTCGAGTTAAACCTCGGCGGCGGCGCGACCATCGTGAAGGGCAAGGTGAAGCTGACAGGCAAAGTTCCGGCGGATCTCGATTGCACCTATTCGCTCAACTATCTCGTCGAGCGATCGCCGGGCATCGAGCCGCCGCCGGAAATCGCCCGTCTTGGCTTCGATGCGCGGAAGGGCTGGCCGGAAGCCTGGACCCAGAGTTTGGAGGGTCAAGCATATCTGAGCACCTTGCGGCATTGGTTCGTGAAATTGGCGCCGGACGGCTCATTCCGCATCAGTGGAGTGCCTGCTGGCGAGTACGATTTGGCGATCGCGGTCTACGCCAAGCCCGATGGCTGACTCGTCGATCCCTTGGCGCGCACGGTCGTGCGCGTGACGGTGACGGCGGACGATGCGGCACGCGGCGAAATGTCTCTGACGGAGATTAGCGCGAAGGTCGCGCCCATCCCGGCAGTCGGCGATACCCCGATGTTGGCCTTCCGGCGCGCCGACGGCAGCAACGCCACGCTCAAGGACTTTCACGGCCGAAACACGGTTGTGCATTTCTGGGCGAGCTGGTGTGGACCGTGCAAGCAACAACTTCCGGGTTTGCGGCGACTTCGTGAACGGTACGCCGCGAACGAATTGTCCATTCTCGGTCTCTCGCTCGACCACGACGCATCGGCATGGCAAACGGCATTGAAGCATCTCGATTTGTCCTGGCCGCAAGGCCGGCTGTCCGCCGCGGCCGATACCGGGGTTTCGAGTGTGCCGGCGTATTGGTTGCTCGATCCGGCAGGGAAAATCATCGCCAAGGCTTACGATGCCGATGAGCTTGCCACGGCCGTCGCCAAACGGCTAAAATAGGCATGGTGATTCCTATTGCCGAAACTTTTGCCAATCGACGGCAACTTACCGCCGCTCACCACGCGACCATTTACTCTGGTGTACTTCTCGAGCATGCGCTAATTTGGAATAGGCCAACCCCGAGGTGTTTGCAGATGAACGATCATCCAAACAAACACATACGGGAAGCGGTAGACTATGCACTTGAAAATGGCTGGCGGCTGGTGAAATCCGGACCACGTGCCCATGCTTGGGGACGATTATATTGTTCGATGCAAGCGCGGGGCGGTTGCATAATTACGGTCTATAGCACGCCTCGCGTCCCCGAAAACCACGCACGCTACATTCGCCGCCGTGTAGATGCCTGTCCGCATTAGCCTTCTTCAAGGCCCGCAGGAGTGCCACACATGAAGACGTACGAATTTGACGTCGTTCTGAAGAATACCTCGGAAGTGACCGACGATCAGGCGGATGAGTTATTCGCGGCTGGCTGCGAGGATGGCACACCGGCTGCCTGTGAAGGCGTGGCCTGGATTCATTTTGATCGGGAAGCCGAGTCCCTAGAAAAAGCCATTTCCTCGGCCGTCGCACAGGTTCAAGCTGCTGGATTGGTGGTATCCCGCGTAGAACTGGACGTGGACGCGGCGATGTCTCTTGGTGCTTAATCGACGTTCTGATCCGCAGCCGAATGATGAGTCTGCCTTCCCCCTTGCGTTCAACCGTTGACCATATCGGAATTACCCCGTAAAGTGGAGAGACGAGTGATTATTACCACGGTCTCGCCCTCATCAGTCGCCGTCTATCCGATGGGGGCGACAGCTGCTTGTAGTCTCGGATGCTAACCAAGCGCATTATTCCTTGTCTGGATGTCGATCGCGGCCGGGTCGTCAAGGGGATTAACTTTCTGAACCTGCGCGATGCCGGCGATCCGGTCGAGGTTGCCCGCCGCTACGAAGAAGACGGCGCGGATGAGTTGGTCTTTCTCGACATCAGCGCCAGCCATGAAGGCCGCGAGATTATGCTCGACGTGGTACGGCGCGTGGCCGAAGAAATCTTTATGCCGTTCACCGTTGGCGGCGGCATTCGCACTCTGGAGGACGCCACGCGCTTGATCCAGGCGGGGGCCGAGAAGGTCAGTATCAATTCCGCGGCGGTGAAGACCCCCGAGCTGATCGCCGCCGTGGCGCGCAAGTTCGGCTCGTGCGCCACCGTCGTCAACATCGATCCGCGCCGAGTGCGAGGACCAGATGGCCGCGAACGGTGGGAAGTCCACATCAACGGCGGCCGCATCCCGACGGGGCTGGAAGCCGTCGCCTGGGCGCGGCGCGTCGAGGAACTGGGGGCCGGCGAGATCGTGCTGACGTCGATGGACGCCGACGGAACCAAGGCCGGATATGATATACCGATGACGCGCGCCGTGGCCAGCGCGGTGCGCATCCCGGTCGTCGCAAGCGGCGGCGCCGGATCGCCGGAACATCTGTTCCAGGTGCTTACCGAGGGCGGAGCCGATGCCGCCCTCGCGGCTAGTATTTTCCATTACAACGAATATGGCATTCCCGCTACCAAGGCATATCTTGCCGAGCGCGGCGTGCCTGTCCGAGTTCTAAGTTCGGAGTTCTGATTTCTGAGTAAAAAGAACTCGTGGTTCGCACTCAGCACTCAGAACTCGGTACTCAGAACTCTGTTTGGGGAGGACTCGATGGCCACTGCCGATGTTAATGAAGTCTCTGTGTCTGCTGCACCGACGGTCCCGGCTGTCGCGCGGCGCGAGCTGGAAGTGAATAAACTTTTCCGGCTGGTCATGAAGCATGAGGCCAGCGACTTGCACCTCAAAGCCGGGCAGCCGCCCATGATGCGCCTCCGCGGCGACATCGTGCGTGTGAACATGCCGCCCTTGTCCGGCGAGGACATGGAAAAGCTGCTGCTTCCCTTGCTCAAACCCAAACACCGCACCATCCTCGATGAAGAGGGCGGCGTGGACTTCTCCCATGTCATCGGCCAAGATGAGGCTCGCTTCCGCGTCAGCCTCTTCAAGCAACGCGGCAAGCTCAGCTTGGTGGCCCGCCGCGTCAACTCCCACATCCCCAGCTTCAAGGAACTCGGACTGCCCGACAGTATCGAATCGCTGTGCCATTTCCCCGACGGCATGATTATCTTTGCCGGCGTCACCGGCTCCGGCAAAAGTACCTCCATCGCCGCCATGCTCGACTACATCGCCGAGCGCGAACCGCTGCACATCCTCACCATCGAGGACCCCATCGAGTTCACGTTCACCGATAAAAAAGCGTACATCAATCAACGCGAGATCGGACTGGACGTTATTGACTGGAACAAGGCACTGAAAGACGCGGTTCGTGAAGATCCCGATGTCATGCTCGTCGGCGAGTTGCGCGACGTGGATACATTTGAAGCCGCCATCAACGCCGCCGAGACCGGGCACTTGGTGTTCGGCACTATCCACGCTTCCACCGCTCCCTCGACCATCAACCGTATCCTCGACCTGTTCCCCGTCGGCAAGCACAACGCTGTCCGCAAAGGCTTGGCCAACAACCTCCGTGCCATCATCGCCCAAAAGCTGCTCAAGGGACTCAAAAAAGGGCGTGTGCCGACCAACGAAATCATGATTGTTAACCCGACGGTCAAGAAATTGATCGCCGAAGGCGAAGATCTGAAATTGCACGATGCCATCAAGATGTTTTACAACGAGGGCATGGTCGATTTCACGGAGAACCTGCGCCAGCTCGTTGATCGCGGCGACGTCGACAAAGCGACAGCCCTTGAGTTCGCCCCCGATCCGGAGAAGCTCAAGATGGCCTTCAAGGGCATCAAGGTCTCGGCTCCGGGCTTATGGGTGGAGTTTTCAAGCCCAGAGATGTGAAGACAGAGAAAAAGGAATTTACAAATGACTCCTTCGCCTTTCAGCCCATCGCCTCCCCTCTGTGCTCTCTGGGACTCTATGTTCAGTCTGAGTCCGATCTTCGCCGATGCGTTTCCGCGCGGGCCGGGCTATTACTTCCATCCTGCCAAGCTTATTCTGGTCATCGTCGTCTACTTCGCCTGGTTGCGAACGTGCTGGTGGGTCCATACGGATTGCCGGGCGATGAAACTGCCATCCGAAACCTGGAACCCCATCCTGCTGGCCTGCGGCATCGCCGGGCTTGCGGCGGTCTGGCTCTTTCCGTTCTTCGCGCTCGGTCTTCTCGTTCTCCTCGTTCTCTATTTGGCGCCCACGCTATCGTACGTCAGCATACGAAACGAGAAAGCATCGCCGGAACAGAAAGTGCTGACACCGCAGCATCTACGAAAAGTATTGCGTACCCTCCTGCGCTTGGATCTACCCGAACCGGAAGAGAAGAGCGGGCGACCTCTTCCGGTGCGCTTCATCGGCAAAAGCCAGCAAGAGAGCGACGAAGAACGCCGGCGCGTGGCCCGGCTGCAAGGCTCCAAGGGCTATCGCGCCGCCCTGGAATTGATCGCCGACGCCCTCGAAAAACGCGCCACCGACATTCACCTTGAACCAACCAAGGAAGAGATGGTGGTTCGCTTCCGTATCGATGGCATTTTGGAAGCCAGTTCGCCGTTCGCGCGGGCAACGGGCGACGCCGTCATCAACATCTTCAAGGTGCTCGCCGACCTCGACATCACCGAGAAACGCAAACCACAGGACGGCAGTTTTTCCGCCGAGGTAAACTCACCCGTGGAGGCGAGCGCGTCGGATAAGAAAAGGAACGAGGATGAGGACGATGATGATGTGGAAGTGTCCCAAGAACCCGTCTATCAGAGACGCCAGGTCGATTTCCGCGTGGCCACCGCCGGCAGCGTCGTCGGCGAGAAGCTGGTGCTGCGCATCCTGGATCCGGCGCGCCAGGTGGTTAGCTTGACACGTGTCGGCATGCGCGAACCCATGCGCAAGCTGGTCCGCTCCATTGTCACTCAGCCGCATGGCCTGTTCATCGTCTGCGGTCCAACCGGCGCCGGCAAGAGCACCACCCTCTATGCCTGTCTTGCCGAAATCGATCGCTTTCAGAAGAACGTGATCACCGTCGAGAACCCGGTCGAGTATCACATTGACAATGTGACACAGATCGAGATCAATCCCAAAGCGGGCAAGACTTTCGCCACGGAGCTGCGGAGCATTCTTCGTCAGGATCCCGATGTCATTTACGTCGGCGAAATCCGCGATCACGAAACGGCCGAGATCGCCTGCCAGGCAGCCCAGACCGGCCACATGGTCTTCACAACCCTGCACGCCAACGATACCGTCACCGCCCTGGCCCGCCTGATCGACCTCGGCGTCCAGCCGTTCATGGTCGCCAACGCCGTTAGCGCCATACTCGGCCAACGCCTGGTGCGCTTGCTCTGCCCCACTTGCAAGCAGCGCTACAAGCCGAACGCCGAGCTACTGCGCAAGGCCAATCTGCCTGCGGATAAAATCAAATTCTTCTATCGCCCACCGGACAAAAAACAAGGCGATGATGACTTGGTCTGTCCGGTGTGCCTCGGCTCCGGCTATCGGGGTCGAACCGGCGTCTTTGAGATGTTGGAGATCACCGATCCCATTCGGGACATGATCCGCGAAAACCCGAACTTCAACGCCATCCGACAGGAAGCGGTCAAGCACGGGATGAAATACTTGCAGGAAGACGGCCTGCGCCAGGTGATCGAGGGACGGACCTCTATCCAGGAACTTCTGCGCGTGTGCAAGTAGGAATCGTTAACCACAGAGTCACAGAGAGCACAGAGAAAGACACGGAAAAGTAAGAATGAAGGTGCGAGGAACTATTCAATTCCTTGCTGTCCTTTTGCTGTCTTTTTTGTCTTTTCTGCGTTCCACTGGGTTCTCTATGACGCTGTGGTTAGTTTGTTGTGGAGGTAGAGGCGGACATGTTGGGTTTTTTCACGATCGTGATCATGCTGATCGCCGCCTACGCTTTTTGGCGCCAGGGCGTGCTGGCGGCCTTCGCGATGGCCGTCAACATTCTGTTGGCGGGGCTGATCGCTTTCAACTTCTTCGAGCCGATCGCAGTAGAGTTGGAATCCATGCTGTCCGACTCTTTCCTGCAGGGCTACGAAGATAGTCTTTGTCTTGTGTTACTGTTTAGCATCACGCTCGCCTTCCTCCGTTGGGCCTCCAATGCCTTGATTCACACAGTAATCGAATATGGTGCTGTCGTGCAACAGATCGGCGCGGCACTATTCGGCTCCCTGGCGGGGTATCTTGTCGCCGGTTTCTTGTTGTGCGTGGCGCAGACGCTGCCTATGGACAGGAACTTTATGCGTTTCGAGGCGAAGGTCGATCCCAGCGCTCCCGGCGCGAAAATCCGTCGCGTTATGCCTCCAGATCGTGTCTGGCTGGCCCTGATGCACCGCGCTAGCGTAGAATCTCTCGGCTGGGATGAAACTACCGTCTTCGATAACGACGGCAGCTTCGAGCTGCGCTATGCCCAGCAACGCCGAGTCGGCGAGTGACGAAAAAACAAACCACGAAACACACAAAACACACGAAAAAAGACAAGACCAAACGGATTCGACGAGGAACGAAAGGGTTGTTCGACGGTTCGTTACTCGATCTCGTCTTTTTGAATTTGTCTTTTTTTCGTGTGTTTCGTGTATTTCGTGGTTGTTCCCTTGGCTCCCTCAACTCAGCAGGAAGCGTTTAACTTCGTCGGCGACTCGTTCGGGTTTTGTTACGAACGCCAGATGACCGCAGCGGGGTAGATTGATCCTGCGGGCATCTGGGATGGTATCGACGAGATCGCGCAGGCTTTGTGGAGACACCAGTAAATCGCGGTCGCCGGCCATGAGCAGCGTCGGCACGCGAACGGCTTCCAGGCGCGGTCCCGGATCAAAGGATTCCACCAAATGGAATCGGTGCGTCATCACGCTCTGGTCCGTCTGCCAACACTGCCGCGTTACGAATTCGAAGAGCGGTCCCGGTTCCTGGCGAGCGCCGAACAGCAGATTGAAAAACTGATTCACGAACGGGCTGTCCGACGGCAGGGGATAGCGGGACAGCACCCAGCCGGCCACCTGCTGCAATAAACCGCGCTCGAACCGTGCCCCAACTCCCTGGGTGATGAGCGCTTGCAGGCGATTTGGCCAGCGCATGGCCAACTCAAGGGCCAGCACTCCGCCGAAGGAGACGCCCAACACCGGCGGACGTTCCAGGCCGAACCACTCCAGCAACTCGCGCAAGTCGGCAACGAGATCAGCAAGATCGAAACGGCGCCGCAGCGCGAAGCAATCGTCTTCGCCCCGCAACTGGTAACTGATAACTTGGAAATCTTTCGCCAACAGACGTGCCAACGGTCCCAGAAGCTCAAAACCGCCCGCCAGTCCAGGAACGAGAACCAGAGGCGGTCCTTCACCCCAAACGCAATAACGAGCCGTGTAGTGCTTCAGATGCGCAAAGCCGGAGCAACCGACGCCGGGACTGAATTCCGCGCCTGTGCCCGTCAGCCAATCAAGCGTTGCCTGCACGCTTCTTCTCCTCCATCCCAAGTTCCGGAGATTGGATCAACCGGCCTCTCTTCGGCAGAACGGCCTTTCAACAGCACGGCCCATACCAAATCCATTATTCCCAAACCACTCCATTTCTTCCTGAGCATTAACGTAGGAACTCAGGACTGGGGCGGAACTTATGTGAATTAGCGACAAGTGGCGAAAAGCAACGAACGGATTTGCCCCTCGCGGCACGCTATCTTTCGGCGCTTTTCGGCGCTGATCGACAATTTTTCGCCACGATTTTGGCGCTCTGGAAAAGATGGTAAAGTTGTTGTAATCTCTTTTAAAGGTGCGCTCGACACATTCATGTTTCAGCGCTCGGTTGGTGCACCTTACGGAACTCAGAGAAAGGTCCTACATGCGCCAGGTTGTCTTGCGAACCTGGGATCGAATGGATGTGTTTGCGCGGAGGTCGAAAACTCTGCTCGTGCATGGTCTATCTCTGGTGTGGATGCTGTTCCAACACAAGAGCGCGCGTTGCCGACTGGCAATCGTGGCCGCAACGCTGCTTGTCTTCGCCTACGCAGGCGGCGTGATCGGCTATGTCATGACCACGCCGGACATCGGCGTGCGCTGCGCCTTCACTCCGGTGGTCAATCATTTCAACCGGGACTTTCTCTTTCGAGCCGATGCTTCGGATCCAGATGGTCTCGACGGAGATGACGAGATCGTGCGGATTGGCGGAGTGGATGTCTCCAACTGGGCACAGATTCTTCATGAATTAAACGTGTTGTGGGGCAAACCCTTCGAGCCCGGCGTCGAGGCGGATCTTCAGCCCACTTCGGACAAACCGCATTTGATAATCGATGGGAAGAAGATTGTCCGAGTTGGCTATCGTCATCCAACGGACGATCCAAAGGCGAGTCCACACGAGGTGTGGCTGCGCGTCGGGCAGCCGCCGTATGAGACGCTGTTTCCGTCTCTGTTGTGGTTCTTGCTGAAGATCATTCTCTTCGCCGTCGGCGCCATCGTCTTCTGGAAGCGTCCGGAAGATCGTTCCGCCACATTGTTTTTCCTTTTCTGTCTCGTGTCGTTCGGCGCCTACATGGGCGGCTATCACTGGCACCGCATCGTCACGCAGCCGCTCTTGGTTGGCGTCTTCATGGTTTGCAGTATCTTCCTGCCAGCCGTCAGCTTGCACTTTTATCTCGTCTTCCCGCGCCCCAAGGATATTCTCGATCGCGCGCCGCGGCGCGTTCTTGCGGCGCTGTATGGGCCGCCGGTGTTCTTTCTGCTTCTGTTGATCCTGGACTACTGGTGGATCCGCTATCGCTTCAGACACGTCAGCCCGGATGTCGGCTCCCTCCTGGATGCGATGCTCTTCAAGATTTACTGCTATTTCGGGATCGCCGCATTGTGGTATTTGGCCAGCGTCGTCTGCCTGCTGCACAGCTATCGCACGGCGACGGGGGTTACCGAACGCAATCAAGTGAAATGGATCTTATTCGGCACGCTGGCTTCGCTGTTGCCGATCGGTTACTCGCTCTATCTGGCCCTGGCGGAACGACAGCGTTTCGGGGGCGGTGAGGCCACTTGGCCGATGTTCCTGGCCTCGCTATTCGTCACCGCCGCTTTCGCCATCAGCATCACGCGCTATCGCCTGATGCAGCTGGATCAGATCATCAACTCCAGCGTGGTGTACCTCGTCATCAGTTCGCTTGTCGGTGTGGTCTACTACGGCATCTGGGCAGTTTTTTACAGCATCTTTCTGCTGGATAGCCAATCCATCAAAGGGCTTTCGTTTACCAAGGTGTTGATTGTCAGCGGTACGGTGTTTTTGGTTCTGTTTGGACTCGATCTGTTGCGCGGCCGGCTGATGCTGCGGCGCTATCGCCATTTCCGCCGGGAAAAGAGCCAGCTCGATCACACCTTGCAACGCATGAGCCAGGCCATCGAGCAGTTGGTCGATCCTCCGACGTTGGCGCACCAGCTGCTGCATACCTCAGCAGAGCTGCTCGGTGCCAGCCGAGGCGCCGTCTATCTGCGACAAGGCGATCCCCCTCTCTATCACTTGACCGAAGCGCTCGGTCCTGCTCCCGAGTTGGCCGAGCTATCTTCTGGTTGCCCTCTCGTAGAAACGTTGCTGTCCCAAAACACACTTGTCCGCTCTCCGCATTCCGCTGTCCGCTATCCGCTATTTGCAAATGGTGAGTCCCTCGCGGACAGCGGACAGCGGACAGCGGACAGCGGACAGCGTCAACTGCATTTCCTTGGAGGCGCGGTAGCCCAGGGATTGCTGCACGAAGGCCAATTGCTGGGCATCCTGGTCCTTGGCCCTCCCGCGGAGCCGCGTGGACTGGCCTACGAGAAGACGGGAGGCTACACGGCCGAGGAGCTTCATCTGTTGACCGCCTTCGCCCAAATGACGGTGCTGGCCCTGGTCAGCGCCGAGGGGCACCGCAAGATCGAGATGCTGAACCGCGAGCTGCAAACTAAGGTCGAAAAGATCGCCGAGCAACAACGCCGCATCATGACCTTGCAGAACCAGCTCTCTGCCATTCGCCATCCGCCATCCGTTGTCTCCGAACGGCGGGACGCCAGCCCCGCCAACATTGGCGGGACCGGCGGAGCGCCAGTCGCGGACAACGGCCTGGTCGGTTCCAGTCCGCAGGTTCGGCATCTGATGCAACAAGTGCGCAAAGTCGCTCCTACCGACTCCGTCGTCCTGCTCCGCGGTGAAAGCGGTACGGGCAAGGAGTTGCTTGCGCGTGCGATCCACGAAAACAGTCCGCGTGCCAATCGTCCGTTTGTCGCGGTCCACTGTTCCGCGCTATCGACGAGTTTGCTGGAAAGCGAACTATTCGGACACGTCAAGGGTGCTTTTACCAACGCCATCCGCGACAAGGTGGGCCGATTCGAGGCGGCCAACGGCGGCACGCTGTTTCTCGATGAGATCGGCGACATTAGCGTCGAGGTGCAGATTAAACTCCTGCGCGTGTTGCAAGAACGGACGTTTGAGCGTGTCGGTTCGAGCGAGTCGCTGAAGGTAGATGTCCGCATCATTGCCGCCACGCACCAGGATTTAGAGGCGCTCATGCGGCAGGGGCGTTTCCGTCAGGATCTGTTCTATCGTCTTGACGTTCTGCGGGTCGTTCTGCCGCCCTTGCGGGAGCGGGCCGAAGACATTCCAGAGCTGGCCCTGCACTTCCTGCGTTACTACAGCGAGCGCATGAACAAGCAAGTGTCCACCATCGACGATGATGCGATGGTCCGCCTCAAAGGCCACTCCTGGCCGGGAAATATTCGTCAACTCGAAAACGCGATCCAACATGCCGTCGTCGTTGCCGAGAAATCGCAGGTGACAATCGACGAACTGCCCGCCGAGCTGCATGCCGATCCTCTGTCGTTGACGCCCCTTGTCTATCGACCGGCGACGGATCTGTCTCCTTTCGCGGACGAAACAAGTCCGCTCGACGAAAAACTCCGCGAAGTTGCGGATCATTGGTCGCCCTTATTGGCCCCGCCGCCCGCGTCGTCCAGCATCGTCGTGCCACCTGCCTTGACGTCGGTGATTCAGAATGAACGAGCGGAGCGCGAACGGCGCGAGAAAGAGAAGTTAGTCCGCGCTCTCGCCGCCGCCGGCGGAAACAAGGCCGAGGCCGCCCGTGCTCTCGGCATGGCCCGCAGTACCTTCATCAGTAAGCTCAAACGTCTAGGACTACTGACGTAAGAACGATTCTACCACGGAAAGGACGGAAAAAGACAAAAAGGACAACAAAGACTTCATGGATGTTGGTAGGGATTTCTCATACTTCTGGTCTTTGTTGTCCTTTTTGTCTTTTTCCGTCCTTTCCGTGTTTTCCGTGGTGAAATGTTTTTCATTTGGCAGCCAGAGAGACGCAGACAATTTCCTTGTCGTTGCGGGAATACATCGATTTGTTGGCGAAGGCAGGATGCGACCAAACGACCAGGCGGCCCGGCGATGGATCTGTCGGTTCGAGGATGTGCGCGCGATCCATTTCCTCATATCCCTTCGGCGTCAAGCGAGCAATAATGAGATCGCCCTTCTCATTCGGCAAGAAGAAGCGATCACCCTGCGCGATCAAAAAAGCGTTGGCCCAGCGCACGCTTTCATCAGGGACTTCGGTTGCCTTAAGGCTCATCCATACACGTTTGCCATCGCGAGCGCGCAAGCAGCGCAGCTCGCCATAGCTGCACACGCCGTAGATGTAACCATCGCGGAGGAACGGCGTGGGCATGATACTGTTGAGTGTGGTGGTTCGGTCGGGGGTTTCTCCCGTCACTTCGCTGCGCCAGAGCACGCTCGGTTTGTCGCCGTCGAACTTGAGCATCAGGGCGCCGTTGTAGAACGAGGTAAGAAAGAGCAAGTCGCCAGCCTGTCGCGGCATGGGAATGGTCAGGTTGGCACCTACCGTGAACGGCTGCGACCAGTACAATTCGCCGGTCTCCGGATTGAGTCCATTGACCGATTCCGGATGCCAGATAATAAGCTGGCGTTTGCCGGCAAGGGTGTAGATCACGGGCGGACAGTAGCCGATTTGGGTGTCTCGTTTCTTGAAAGACAAGGCATGCCACTTCTCCGCGCCGGTGTTTTTGTCGAAGGCGACGACGATGTGGTCTTTGCCGCCGACCAGACAAATGAGCTTGTCGCCGTCAATCAACGGACTGGCGGCGAAGCCCCACAACGGCACGGGTGCCTTGAGGTCGGCCACGAGATCCTTCGACCAAATCCGCTCCCCCTTGTCGGCTTCAAGGCACAACAGATTGCCCATCGCTCCCAGAGTGTAGACTCGGCCCTCGTGGACTAACGGCGTCGCGCGAGGCCCGTCGGCGTAGGAAATCCTATAGGTGCAATCGTATTCATATTTCCACAGCAGCTCACCTGATTTCTCGTTCAGGCAAAGAACGCGTTCCTTGCCGGGGACGCGCGCCTGGGAGTTGAAGGGATTGTCTGGGTTTTTCGCGCCCTCGGCGAGAACTCGATCGGTGATATAGACACGATTATTGGCGACGACTGGCCCCGAGTAACCGGCGCCGATCGGCGTACGCCAACGGACTTTGGGGCCGCCTTCGGGGAATTTGTCGAGGATACCGCTTTCGCGCCAGATGCCATCGCGCTCTGGCCCAAGCCACTGGGGCCAATCATCGGCCTGAACGAGAGAGGGAATTGCTAGGAGGAGAGTCGGAACCAGAATGAAAGGGCGAGAGAGCGCTCGAATCGCGCGCATGCGTGCTTCTCCAAAAAGTGTCCAAGGTCCGGCCTCCTGTCGCCGGCATCCTTTGATTTTAGGACGTGCCGGCCTCGACGAATATTCAGTAACGCAGGCGGTTAGCTGCCCCGGAGCTTGGTGATACGAACGCGCAATGCGGCGAGTTCCGAGCGAACCACGGAAAGCTCGTTCGCTACAGGCAGGCGAGTTGTGACCTGCTCGACGTGTGAGATCAGCCGCTCCAGGTTCTGGGCCTGAAGTTGCAAAACCCCAATCAGTTCATCCACCACCGCGGCGAGTTGCTCGACATCAACCATAGGAACCCACCTCATCGATAAGAGGACGCACTTCTCTTGCCAGCCCGCAGCGCAAGCAAGAGCGAATCACTCCCTTGCTTACGCTGCGGGCTGGCAGGTTTTAGAGGGCAAACGGCGCACCAAAAGCGTTCGTAATTGCAGCACCAATGCTAGTGCTTGAGCAGCTTGCGGAATTGGGTCAACGTGCGTGTGTTGGCCACGTCTTTGGCTTCCAGTCCGGCGCGGCGGGCCTGATAGACGCCGAACTCCATGTTGCCTAGCTCCTCGACCGAATGGGCGTCGGTATTGATGACGATGCCGACGCCGTGTTCCTTGGCAGCCATCACGGCCACATCGTCCAGGTCGAGCCGCTCCGGCTGGCTATTCAGCTCCAGGAGGCAACCGTGATCGGCAGCCGCCTTCAAGACCGCCTCCAGGTCCACATCGTAGCCCTGGCGTTTGCCAATCAGTCTGCCGGTTGGGTGGCCGATAGCGGAAACGTGGGGGTTCGAGATGGCACCCAGGAGCCGCTGCGTGATTTTTTCGCGCGACTGGTTCTGGCCGTAGTGGATGGATGCGACTACCCAATCGGCTTCCGCCAACACCTCATCGGGCAGATCGAGACGGCCATCCTCCAGAATGTCCAGCTCCACTCCCTTGAGGACGGTGATCCCCTTGATTTTTCCGGCCAGTTTATCGATCGCTCTCCAGTGTTCTCGGAGACGCTTGGCATCCAGACCATGCGCCATCGTGACTCGCTTCGAGTGATCGGTGATGGCGATGTAAGAATACCCACGCTTCTTGGCGGCGGCGACCATATCCGATAGCGAGGCCCGACCGTCGGTAGCAGTCGTGTGCATGTGCAGGTCGCCGCGCAGGTCGTCCAGCTCCAGCAGCCTGGGAAGCTGGTGTTTAAGTGCCCGCTCGATCTCGCCCCGGGCCTCGCGCAGCTCCGGCGGAATCCAGGGCAGACCGATGGCTTTGTAGACTTCCGCTTCGGTGCGCCCGGCGATGCGCTTGTCGCCGCGGAAGACGCCGTACTCGTTGATCTTCAGCCCGCGTTCCATGGCCCGGCGGCGCAACTGGATACTGTGTTCCTTGGAGCCGGTGAAGTACTGCAACGCCGCGCCGTAGGACTCCTCAGGCACGACCCGCAAATCGAGGTTCAGTCCATTCCGCAGGCGCACGGTCATCTTGGTTGGACCGCGGGCCAGCACTTCCGCGACCGCTTCGTAGTCGGCCAGATGATCCATCACGGGACCGGCACGACGGCAAGTGACGAGCAAGTCGAGATCGCCCACGGTCTCCTTGTGGCGACGAAAACTGCCGGCGACTTCGACTTGACCGACCTGCGGCGCTTGTTTCAGGTGGCGTACCACGGCATCGGCGAACACTTTCGCCTCCGCGAGCAACACGCGCCTGCCGGACTCCTCTCGCCCCTGGAGGGCTTGGCGAATCTTTTCCTCCGTTTTGGCTCCGAAACCGCGGAGCCGGCGGATTCGATGCTTGTCGGCGGCCTGACGAAGTTGATCGAGGGAACCGATATGGAGCCGCTTGTACAAGGTCTGGGCGCGTTTCGGACCCAGACCGGGCACGGTAATCAAGTCGCGCAGTCCTGCCGGAACCTGACCGCTCAATTCCTTGCGAAGCGGTAGATCGCCTGTTTTGAGGATGGTCTCGATCTTCCCCGCGAGGTCCTTGCCGATGCCAACCAACTCTTCCAACTTCGCCGGCGGCATCTCGGCCAGAGGGGCGGAGAGATCGCGGATCGTGCGTCCCGCGTTTCGGTAGGCGCGGACGCGGAAGGGGTTTTCCCCCTGGATGTCCAGCAGGTCCGCGACCTCCTCCAAGACCTGAGATACCTCCGGATTCTCCATGCCATGTTTCCTCAGGCGAGGCGTCAAATCTGCGGAACCGCCCCTCTCTGGCCAAGCCGTTCGCTCAATTCGTTCCCCGTCTCACTTGCGGCCTTCTCCTGGCCCAATCCCGAAGCCGAGGAGCGGGAATGGCCTAGAATCTCAATTGCAAGCGGGATCGTGCTAAGGACGCCGACCGATAAAAGCGTCCAACCGACGGCCTTGCGTTGTTCGGAGGAAAGCCGATCCGCCAGCAGCAGTCCGAGTCCAATGCCGCCCATTGCTCGCGTGCCGGCAACCATGCCGAGTTCCGGCAAGGTGATTCGTGTTTCTCGCATCATAATTCCTCCTCGAAGGCCTCAGAAAAGAAAGCAAAGGCTTCCACATTCCTCAAATCGCAATCGCGGTGCCAGTTCATCGATGGGAGGATGGATTTAGTTGTTGTCAATTTTTTCTGAACAGTCTGCAGCATTAGACAGGTCGATCTCCCAAATTCGTATCGTTACGCTTCGAGACACGATACCCTTTGGATCAACTTGAACGATGGTCACGCGGAATGGATCGGTTCGGGCGATATACCGCACACAACTGTCCTTCCCTGATCCGACTTGCCGCAATGTTATTCCAAGTGCGAACATCAAAGAGCGATCTGCGAGGCTTCCTGCATTTCCGGGTTTGACTTGCATTATCGTTTTTCCAGGTTCTTCCTGACCCAGGAAGGGGGTAGCGCGTGACATGTTCACAGCGACGAGCTTGATCCACAACTCCAGCTGAAACCAGCCGTTCAGGGCATTTCCTTCGCAGAAGATTAACACTCGGCCGGCCAAGGGGCGTTTCCCAGGATCGTCCACTTGCAAATCTGACGTGACCAGCCGGGCGGCACGAACCGGCAAGAAACGCCCCCAGAGTACCCAGCGGGGCTGCTCGATCGTTGCGGAGGCGACCGAAAAACCTGGCCGACCGTGCGTGCGAAGAACCTCGTCAAGTCGTTGTCCCTTTTGGATTTCAGCGGGAGATACCTTCACGAAGTAGTCGAATGTCCGGTAAAGTGCTAGTTCCCCGCTTCGGAATCCGCTGGAATGCAGCATGATCTGGCACACTAGTAATAGGCCACCCGTTGTTATAGCAAGTGTCATTCTCAATGCTCCGGGCTGCCACCCAGAAATATGCGATTGCTCTTGAAGCAGTTGGACCCCCGGAAGAGAAGTATGCAGTTAGGATGCCAAAGTAGCAAGCAGGGCGTCTTCACGTCGCGTACAACCAACCCTTGCGGTTCAGATACACCGACGGCGCTAGCAAAAACAGGACCACCAGACCGACAACCCCGGCCGTCGCGCTCGCCAGCACAGCATCGAGCAGGATCAGGGCCATGAGAGAGCGCTTGACGGCGGCTTGCACCAGTGACGGCACCGGATTCTCGATCGCCCGCGCGATCGGCATCCCAACGAAGAAACCCAGGCCGACGAGCAGATACGGAAACAAGAACGAGCTGTGCTGTCCCTCCGGCAGAAACACCGGCAGGGGCAGCGCCAGAAGCAAACTGACGAGCATCACTGCCGCCGCCGCGCGAAGCGCGTTCTGATTGCTGATCCGCGCCTCGGTGCGGGCGAACCAGGTCACGCCCACGATGTATAAGCCGACGATCAATGCCAGGTGTCCACCTAGCGGCCACAAGAGCGAGCCGCACGCCGACACGCCGAGCAGCACATTCAGAAAACGACATGCCCCCATCGCCAACGGGCCAGCCCAGGTGCGTTTGAGCCAGCCGTCATACGCCAGGATCGCGGCCGACAGGAAAACCGCGATGAAAAGTGACATCCTCCCCGCGGGCAGCGACAGCAACACAGCGAGAATGAGCAGCCCCGCGCCAAGCTGCACCGCCTGTCGCGGAGTGATGCGGCCGGACGGCAACGGTCGAAACGGACGCTCGCGGCGATCCTGTTCCCGATCGAAATAATCGTTCCACACCATGCCGGCCGAGTAGAGACACGCCGATGCCAGTAGCAGCGCGGCGAACGCAAAACTATGTTGCGGCAGCGCGTTGGCGGCCAACGCGCCCAGGCAAATGTCGGCGAGGGCAGTCGGCAAGTTCGGCAAGCGCACGAGCTGAGCGTAACTGCGGAGATCGCTCATAAATTGCCCAGGATGTTCTGTATGTATTGGCGAGCACGGCGGGCCGCGTCGTCGGGATCTTCGACGTAAGGATACAGCTCGATCGTCACCCAGCCACGATAGTCGATTGATTGGATGGCCCGCAGCGTGGCGGCGAAATCGATGGCCCCTTCGCCGGGAACCAGGTGATGATGGACGCGCGTGGCGGCGATGTCTTCGAGATGGATGTGGCGGATGTGTTGGGCCATACGGGGGATGGCCGTGGCTGGCTCGTCGCCTACGCAGTACGCGTGGCCGATGTCGAAGTTTAATCCCACTGCCGGCGAATCCATGTGCTTTCGGAATTCGAGAAATTGATCCATCGTCTCGATGAGCAGCCCTGGCTCCGGCTCGACGAGCAACAGCATGCCTTCTTTCTCAGCATGTTCGGCGACCGGCTTGATCTCTTCGACAAAGAGCGCCAGCGCCTTCGACCACGACGCGCCCGGCTCGACAGGTCCGCCGGGTTCGGTGGTGATGCAGGGAGCGCCGAGTTCGCGCGCCAGCGTCAGACAGCGTTTGGTATGCTCGACGCGGATGCGGCGATAATGGGGGTCCGGCTCGATCCATGATGGGTGCCAATAGCGCTGCCGAGGATCGTTGATGGCGTGCATCATGAATGCATTGACATTGGAGATGGCCAGGCTGTTTTTCGCGAGGGCATCGCGGAGGGCCTGCTTTTGCTCATCGAGCAAGAAAGCCGGCCACGCATGCGGCACATCGGCCATGATCTCGACGCCCTTGTAGCCGATGGCGGCAAGACGCCGAACTGCCTCCGCGAAGGAAAATTTCAGATACGCATTGGTGCTGAATGCGAGTTGCACTTGGAATGACCCTCAAATGAACCGCCAAGGAACGAAAGAAAAAAATAATCTGAGAAAAACAACTCTTTTTTGCGTCTTTTTCGTCCTTTTTGTCCTTAGCGTCCTTTTTTCCTTGGTATCTTGGCAGTTCAACACTGTTTCACATACTCTTCGAGCAGGGCGAACTGTTTGAAGAAATCGTGTTCTTGCACGCCAATAGGGTTTTTGAAGAAACACGCCAGGTGCCGCAGCACACCGACTTCGCCGCGGCGCTGGGCGAACAACGCCAGTCGCGCCAAATCCAGGACCAATGGGCCGGCCAAGATCGAATCGCAGCCCTGCCAAATGAACTGCAACGTCATCTTCGTGCCGAGGAAGCCCTTAAAGTGGATGTGATTCCACGCCGTCTTCCAATCGTCCAGTGAATCGATGTACTCGATGCTGACTAGCGTTTGCGGTTTGTAACCGAGGATCGAGGAAACGACCTGGTCCTTCGTGCGAATTTTCGACGCTTTGTTGGCCGGATCGTCGAGGACTTGGCCGTCTCGGTTGCCGAAGATATTGTGGCCGACCCAGCTGAGGAGCTGCCAGTTGCGCAGGGCAAACATCGGCGCCAGCACGGTTTTCATCAGGGTTTCGCCGGTCTTGCCGTCCTTGCCGCCGATGACGGTGCGGCGCTCCTTCGCCAGCTCCAACATGGCCGGCAGCGACGCGCCGAGCGAGGGCGTGAAGTTGATGTACGGCAGGCCGAGGTCGAGTGCGGCCCAGGCATAGAGAGACGATGCCGGCAAGGGCGGCTGGCGGCGCTCCAGGGCCGGAATCAAACGTTCCAGCGATTCGTGTACATCGCCGGTCTCAAAAGGGGCTTCCGTCGACGAGACGTTGATGACGACAACCTGATCCAATTTGTTCCGATCGCGGAAATCGCGCAAGTCATTCTGAATGCGTTCGATGGCATCGCGGGCAGTGTCGCTGGTGGTTAAATCGGTGCGGTCGGCGAGGCGCGCGATGGCTGGACCGCACTGGAGGAGCGTGCCGGGCCGAAGGTTGGACTCCCAGCGTTCGAGATCCTCCTGGCAAGCATCGGCAAGGGCCGGCTCGAAAATATTGGACCGCTTTTGCAATTCGCGCACGGTCTGGCGAAAACCCGCCCGGCGGATTTCATGGCCGCCGACGACGAACTGGGCCGGCTCATCGAGGTGCAGCGGTTCAAAGAGCGGCAAGCCGGTGACCAGCGACGTGCTATCGCTGACACCGCGGCTCAGAGCCGCCAGACCAAGCGTGGCCGTAGTCCCTACGCCGCCACAGGCGCCAATCAACCACAATCCGACTCGTCTCTCACTCATGTCGTTTTCACTTGGGTGTCATTCGGGCCGGCCTACGAGCCGGCAAATAGCTAGCAACCGACGTGCCACATTCGTGTGGGACAGGCGGTTCCGCGTCAGGGCAGCACGGGCGGGGAATTTGGACGATCGCGCCGAGGTAGGTTCGCCGGCCGCCGTTGCTGCGAGGGGCGGCGGAGAGCAGAAAATCGCCAGCACAGGTCAATTCTTCTTCATTGTCCTACTTCCGGCCCTCGCGGTCAAGGAAGGGCCTTATAGAATGGTGACGTGTACGTTGAGATCCTGTGTTTAATCGGAGCTTCTGACTGTGTTGACGCTTCATTCCACGCTCATCGAGGATACGTTCGCCGAGGCTTTTCCGATGACGGCCGCCCGGCTGATCGTGACGGCCCAGACGCCGGAATGGGCGCGCGTGGCGGGACGTGAAGCGACGGGCTACGCGGCTTCGGTCATTGGTTGCGACGCCGAGGCGGGCATTGAACGCGAGCTACCGCCGGAAGAGACGCCGGACGGCCGGCCCGGCGTGAGCCTGCTCCTGTTCGCATTCAGCCGCGACGCCTTGCAGAAAGCAGCTGTCAACCGTGTCGGCCAGTGTATCCTCACCTGCGCCACCACGGCATGCTACAACGGGCTGCCGCCTGTCAAGGACAAGAACATCCGCATCGGCGGCAATCTGCGTTTCTTCGGCGACAGTTTCCAGATCAGCAAGAAGCTCGATAGCCGGCGCTTCTGGCGCGTGCCGGTCATGGACGGCGAGTTCCTCTGTGAAGATGTGTTCGGCACGATCAAAGGAGTAGCCGGCGGCAACTTCCTGATCCTCGGCGAAAGTCAGGCGGTTGCCCTCGCCGCGGCTGAATCCGCCGTCGCCGCCATCGGGAGAGTGCCCGGAGTCATTTGTCCCTTTCCCGGCGGCATCGTCCGCAGCGGCAGCAAGGTCGGCAGCCGCTACAAAAAGCTCAAGGCCAGCACCAACGACGCCTATTGCCCCACGTTGCGTGGCCTCGTCACAACCGCCCTTCCCGAAGGCGTCAACGCCGTCTATGAAATCGTCATCGACGGACTCGACCTCGCCTCTGTCGAGCAAGCCACGCGCGCCGGCATCGAGGCTGCCTGCCGTCCCGGCATCGTCTGCATCAGCGCCGGAAACTACGGCGGGAATCTTGGTCCGTTCCATATTCATTTGCATAAACTGTTTAACAGCAAATTATCGACTAGCCTCAAACCGTCCAGTCCTCCGTGATCAGGCCGGGCACTCGGCCAAAGTCACGCACGTTGCGCGTGAGCAGGGTTAGTCCCTGGGATAATGCGATGGCGGCGATCCGCAGATCCATCGAGGCTACACGGAATTTTTGAGATAGCAGTCCGTCGAAGGTGGTTGCGGCGATAGCATCGAATGGCAAAACGGGGCCGGTCTTGTAACTTTGAAAGATTTCTAGCAGAAGGGCATAACCGCGAATCAAATGAGCAGATGTCGGGGCGCGATTGAGCAAAGCGTGGCCGCCGATCACCTGCTCATGGAAACTGACGACCGACAGTGCGAAATCTGTGGGCGAGTGCTTCGCCATCCGAGCGATCAGGGCCGCGTATTCGGGTCCGTGCTGCTTCTGTAGGAAGCTGATGTGGTCCGTATCAAGCAGGTACTTCACGATTGCTCACTGGTTTCATCCTGCGGACGGTCGGCATACCGATAGGCTCGACCATATCCCATAGCTTCCTCGAACGCCTCGATATCCTCGACAGGCGGGATCTTCTCCCACCATTTCTCGGCAGTGGGTTGAGGGGCTAATCGGTCCTGGATTTCTTTAACGGCCGCTTCGAGTGCAGCCAACCGCTGCTCGATGTTTGGTTCGATAGACATGAGATGATCTCCACATTTGGGTGAACTAGCCCATTCGATCCCATGCCGCATCTTAGTCTTGTCGGCCCCGTGCAACAACCTGGAGGCGATCGAGAGATCATTTGTCCGGCTGCGGAGGCAACGGCACTTGACCATCCCCGGACACATACGCGATCAGATCGCGGATCTCAGTCGAGCTGAGCGGCGCTAGCAGGCCGTCGGGCATCATCGATTGCTGCGAGCGCTGCCGTTCCTCGATGTCGCTTTTATCCAGCCTCACGGCCTCGTTTTGCGTTTGCAATGTCAGCGTCTTGTTATTTTCCTCCTTGACAAGTCCGCTAAGGACACGACCATTCTTTAAGGTGAGGACGGTCATTTGATAATCGCGGGCCACGACGGCGCTGGGATCGATCAACTTGGTCAGAAGATATTCGGGATTGGTGCGTTGCGAGCCGGTCAGGTCGGGGCCGATTTTGGCGCCTTCGCCGAACAGCGTATGACAGCTGGCGCAGGTACGGGAATACAGCAAGCGGCCATGCTTGCGGTCGGCATTCTTGAGGGCATCGGCCGGCACCATCGCCTTGTACTTTGCCAGCAGCGTCTCCTTCTCCGCGGAGGGCGGGCGGATGGTCCCCCAGACTTTCGTGAGCCGTTCGGTCAGTTCCTTATTCTTGAAGGCGAGAAGTTGGCGAACCGTGAAGGCGGATAAATCGCGTCGCGGCACGCGGCCCTTCTCCATCGCATCCAGCAGGGGCAAAGCATACGCCGGACGCGAAGCCAGGGTAGCGATGGCGTCGGCCTTTTCGGCATCGCTCAACGAACCGTAGTGTTCGAGGACGAGAAGCGGAATTTGGGGATCGCTATAGGAAGCTAATCCGCGCAGAACCGTGCCGCGCACGGCGCGATCGCCGATGAGCTTTCGCAAGAGTGGCAACAGATCGGGCGGTCGTTTCTCGATGAGCGTTTGCAGAGCATTAAGGCGAGCCGTCGCATCGGCTTTGGGATCAGACGCCGTACGGCGCAACATCGCCAATGCCTGCGGATCACCGAAGAGGACGGATAATTGCAGCACTTTCTCGCGAATCTCCGCATTCTTGCTATCGGCGAGCCTGCGATGCACCGCCGACCATCCCTCCGGCGCGATCACGCTGCGGCGCCCCTGCAAGGCTTCGTGCATGCCGCGGAGAATGTCGAGCTGCACGGCCGCATCATCGGATGTGGCGAGGAACAAGCCGAAAGGATTACGAATTTCTGAATCTACAATGCGGCGAGCGGTGTACTGGCGCAGCAGCGGAATCTTGCACTTTGTCAACAGTTTCACGGCCCTCTCGGCATCGCCCGTCAAGAGCGGCTCAATACCGTACCAGAGCATCAGCGGCAAGTTCTCATCGGACGCATCCTCGGAGTGTCCGGCCAGCGCCTCGGCGATGGCCCAGCGTTGCTCGTGCGGCAAGCGCTGCAACGCCGACGTCAGCGATAAGCGCACAGACGCCGATTTTTCCTCGCGGGCCAATTCGCCCAGCCGCTTCGCCGCTTCCTCGGAGATGCGTTTGTCCTCGACCATCAGCCGCACGGCCCAAACGCGGATCGCCTCGTCCTGATTGTCGAGCAGTCCAAGCAGCGTCTTCTCATCGAGCGGCCCGATCGCATGAAGCGCCCACAAAACACGCAACTTGCGCGGCACGTCCTTTTCTTCGTCGAGCATCTTCAAAAGCTGCGGGCGGACATTTCGATCGAGTTTGCCGGCGTAGGCGCGTTCTTGCAGCAGTCGCCGGGCATGGCGCACCCACCAATCGTTTTTGTGTCGTTGCAAGCGGACGAGCTGCTCGTCGCTCAGCGCCGCAAGATCGGGGTGAACGGCGGTAGGTTTACCGAAGGTCACTTTGAAAATTCGGCCGCACGGCTCGACGCGGTCGTAATCGTGACATTCGCCCGTGTCGTGCCAATCGCTGAGGAAGACGCCGCCATCGGGACCGTACAAGAGCGTCAAACCGCGGAACCACGAATCGTTGGCCAAAAGGAAATCCTTGGCGTGATGAGCGACGTAACCGGAGCCGCGGCGCTCCAGCACATCCTGGTTGACGCGGCTACCGTGTAGATTGCACATGAAAATATGATGACGGTATTCGTCGGGCCAATTATCGCCGAGATAGACCATGGCGCCGGCGTGGGCGTGGCCGCCGCCGGGTGCGTCGTGCGCCCCCTGTCCGCCGCGCGAGGTGGTCCAGTCGCCTCCGCCCCAGTGGATGTGATCGGCGCAGCTCGCCATCAAGCCGTAACAGTGCGGGTTCAAATCCTGGCCAAACATGCGGACGTAATGAGCGCCCGGAATGACGTGGAACAGGTGCTTGATGACGCAGTTGGTGATGAACATCTCGCCATAATCATCGAAATCCAGGCCCCAGGGGTTGGTGGTGCCCCAGGCGAACACCTTGAACGCTTCCTTGATCGGGTGAAAGCGCCAGACACCACAGTTGAGGGCAACGCGGTTTTCCTTTGCCGTGCCGGGCCGGCCAATGTACGATGTGGCAAGAATGCCGTTACAGCCGTAGAGCCAACCGTCCGGACCCCAGGTCAGGGCGTTGAAGACGTTGTGCTTGGCCTGTAGGCTCCAGCCGTCGAGAACGACCTTCGGCGGGCCGGCAGGTTTGTCCTCTCCGGGATGGACGGGCACGAACAGAAGATGCGGCGTCGCACAGAGCCAGACGCCGCCGAAGCCGACAGCGATGCCGGACAGGTTCGTGCCCTTGTCCCAAAACACCTTGCACGAATCAAAATGTCCGCTTCCCTTTTTGTCCTCGAAGATCAGCACCCGGTCGCGACCTTGCTTGCCCTCGGGCAGCCAGTTGGGATAAGAGTGCGATTCAACCACCCACAGCCGGCCGCGGTCGTCGGTGGTCATGGCGATGGGCTTGATTAAGTCAGGTTCCCCTGCAAATAGAGTGGCACGAAACCCTTCGGGAAGTTGGAACCGCTCAACGGCTTGCTGGGGCGAAATCGGAGGCGCCTCAGCAAGGACGAAGGATACCGTCGCTTGAACGAAGAGATAGGCAAGAAGAAGGCGCCGCATGAGGGAGGGACTCCGAAGGTCTTTCTCGTTCCCATGCTCTGCGTGGGAACGCACGGCTGGGACGCTCTGCGTCCCGTCCCACGCTAGGACAAGACGCGACGCGGAGCGTCGCAATCGTGCGTTCCCACGCGGAGCGTGGGAACGAGGAGGTGAGATGGTCGCCCAGCGTGGAGCTTGGAGGTGAAAGCGTTCAGCTCTGCGGTGCGGGCTCTTGCCACCACGGGCTGAGTACGCGGATCTTCTTGAGGATCGCTTCGCGCTCGGAGTTGCTCTTAGCGTCGGCCAGGCGTGCTTTCAGCTTGGCCATTTTCTTCTTCCGGTGATAACGGCGTTTCAATTCGCTGCGGCGTTCGACCATGATAGTTGTTCCTGAAATTCAATTCTGATTAACTTTTTTCCGACCGGCTAGACGCCGGCCCCACCGATGGCGGGATCGAGAATTATGTTACAGGCGTTGACGTTTGCTGCAAGGGCGAGTAAGTACGAAATACCAGAGGCGAGAAAAACCGATTCGATGGAACTGTGTCATGCAAATAACTCCTACAGCGATCCCTGAAGTCGTGCTGATCGAGCCGAAAGTGTTCCGCGACGACCGCGGGTTTTTCCTGGAAACGTTCCAGGCGAATAAGTACCGGGCGGCCGGCATCACTCAGCCGATGGTTCAGGACAACCATTCCGGTTCGCGTCAGGGCGTGCTGCGCGGCCTGCACTATCAGATCCACAAACCGCAGGGCAAGCTGGTCAGCGTGACGGCCGGCGAAATCTTCGATGTGGCGGTGGATCTGCGCCGCTCATCGCCGACGTTTGGCCGCTGGGTCGGCGTCACGTTGTCGGCCGAAAACCATCGGCAGCTGTGGGTGCCGGCCGGCTTCGCGCATGGCTTCTACGTCCTCAGCGATTGGGCGGAAGTTATTTACAAAGTGACCGATTTTTACGATCCGGCGAGTGAGCGCACCTTGATCTGGGATGATCCCGAAGTTGGCATCGCTTGGCCGCTACGCGACGGCCAAAAGCCGGTGCTTTCACCCAAGGATGCCCAAGGATTACCGCTGGCGAAAGCGGAGTTGTTCCCTTGACCCTTTTTTCGAGGTTACATCATGGCTTCCCCTCCTTCTGATTCATCGGGCCGGCGTACTTTCCTCAAGCAAGCTGCGGTCGCGGCGTCGAGCGTGACCGCCCTGGGGCCAGCCGTTGCCGCCGAATCTTCGCCGCCATTGTTGCCCACGATCAAGCTGGGACAACATGATGTCACCCGACTGATCCTCGGCGGTAATCCCATTTACGGCCATTCGCACTTCAACAATCTGTTCAGCAAGCACATGACCGACTGGCACACGCCCCAGCGCGTGCTCGACTTGCTCAAGCGCGCCGAAGAGACCGGCATCAACACTTGGCAGAACAGCTACGCCGAGCGCACGTTGCAAGACCTCGATCGCTACCGCGAGTCCGGCGGCAAGATGCACTGGCTGTGCTTAGGCAAGCCCGACTGGGACGAGCACCCCGAGCGCATCGACGATGCCGCACGCCGCAAACCCATCGGCATCGCGCCGCACGGCGCCCTGGCTGAGAAGCTGCATCGCCAGGACAAGCTGCATGTCCTGACCACGCTGCTTAAGCGCATCCGCGATAAGGGCGTTCTTGTCGGCCTATCGGCGCACAACCCGGCCTTGGTCGAGCTGGCGGAGGAAAAGCAATGGGATGTAGATTACTACATGTGCTGTCTGTATTATCTCAGTCGACCGCGCGGCGAGTTTCAGAAGCTCTTGGGCAAAGATTTGCCCCTAGGCGAGATCTATCTACCGAGCGATCCGCCGCGCATGTTCAAAGTGGTGAAGGCGACGCGCAAGCCGTGTCTGGTGCTCAAGGTGTTGGCCGCCGGGCGGCGCGTCAGCAGCGCGTCCGAGGTGCGAGCCTGCTTCGCCACGGCGCTCGACAATATCAAATCCAGCGATGCCATGATCGTTGGCATGTATCAACAGTTCGGCGATCAGGTAGGGACCAATGCCAATCTGGTCCGCGAACTGTGCGCCAAGCGTGGAAACTGAATGCGACGTCCACGTTGACCGCGATGAGGCGGAGCAAGTAAAATAAATACAAGAAAGGGGTGATTTATGCCGCGCATCGTCTTAACGGAAGAGCAAACTCGCGTCTTGACTGAGTCGAAAGAGCGTGTCGAAGTGTACGATGCTCGGGGCCGCTTGATGTGTTTCATGGACTGGTTAGGAAAGCCGCTGGAGGAAGTAATCGCCGAGTGCAAGCACCGACAGGCTTCTGGGCAGCGAGGCATCCCCGCAGCGCAAGTTCAAGCTCACCTGCGTAAACTCGAAGAGATTCGTCAGCGCGAAGGGATGGACGAGGCAAAGATGTGGGACCTGCTTCACCGCATGCGCGCCGGGGAGGAGGTATGAGATCGTACACGGTCGAGTGGTGCCCGGATGCGGAACGGGATTTGGCCGCTATCTGGTTAAGCACCTCCGATCCGACGGTGACGAGCGCGCAAAATCAAATCGATGATCTTTTGGAGCGCAATCCGATTGGCTACGGTCGCCATATGGGAGATGGATTATACCTTATAGTGGTCGTGCCTCTTACGGCGTTCTACACCATCGATCAGGCGAAAAAAATCGTCAGAGTCTCGGCAGTGTGGTACTCGCCCTGATGAAAGAGATTGTTCGTCGCGTCAAGGCGGGGAACCGATATGACGCCCTTCCTCGTCGAGTTTCATCTATTACCCCCAATCGAGAGCTGCCTATGAAGGGAAGTCATGCCAACCGGAAAGCAACCAAGGATGAGATGGCTTATGCTGCCCAAGTCATCCCGGAAGCCTACCCGGAGTACGAAATTGTGTGGGGCAGTCACGGAGACTATGGCGGACATCGCGCCCCACGGGATCACACACTGGCCTTCCGACTTCGTGACAGGTGGGGCAACTACCACTCGAACGTAATTTGGCTGATGCCAGAGTGGCTTTTCAGTCTCACGGTAGCATGGGTCAAGAAAATGGTGGGGCGTGGAACGAGTGCCAAGCCCAGGTCTAGAAGAAGATAGCAAAGCACTCTCCCTCTCGTTCCCACACTCCATGTGGGAACGAGAGGAAATCGCTCAGAGCCTGTCACGCCAGCATTACAACACGCCCAGCAACAGCTCCGTCACAAGTTGATCGAGCCGTTCGTACGGCAGCTTGCGTTTGGCCAACGCTTCGGGGTCAAACGACATGTCCTTGAGCTTCTGCGCCGATTCCTTGCTATACTTCGCCGTCATCCCGTGCAGATTCGTATTCGCTCCATGAATTTCCTTAAGCAGATCCTGAATCTCCTTATTGTCGTTGAACTTCTGCACCTTCTCCTTCATGATCTTGAACGTGCGCATGTTGCGATCAACGAAATCCCACGGGTCGGCCTCGTTGCGATAGGGGTGGGCGTCGAAGCCAATGGTGCCGGGATACTTGTGATCGACAAGCAGCTTGGTCGTGAAGAACGCTTCTTTCAAATCGTCGCTGCCGAAGCTGAGATCCTGATCGAAACGCAGCGGTTTTTGGCCGTTCAGATGCACGTCGAGCAGCTTGCCGGCGTCGAGGGCCTGGGCGAACTCGTGATAGGGATTCAAGCCCGCCATCTTGATGTGGGCTGTTTCGGGATTGATGCCGACCATCTCCGGATGATCGAGCGTGGCGATGAAGGCCAAGACGCTGCCGACCGTCGGCAGATACAAGTCGCCGCGCGGCTCGTTCGGCTTAGGCTCGATGGAGAACTTGATGTCGTAGCCCTGGCTGAGGACGTAGTTGCACAAGAAATTGATGGATTCGCGGAACCACTTGGTCGCCTCGACGGGATCTTTGCTGGCGTCCACTTCGACGCCTTCGCGTCCGCCCCAGAAGACGAACACCTGCGTGCCCAGCTCGGCGGCCACATCAATGGCCCGCATCACCTTCTGCGTCGTGTACAGACGCACGGCCGGGTCGGTGCTGGTAAAGGCGCCATCCTTGAAAACGGGATGATAAAAGGTGTTGGTGGTGGCCATCGTCGCCTTAATGCCCCAATCGCCGATGGCCTTCTTGACATCGCGGATAATCTGATCGCGTTGGGAAGCACTGGCGGCGAAGGGAATAACGTCGTTGTCGTGGAACTCGAAGCCGTAGCAATTGCGTTGGGCCAATCCCTTGATGCACTCCAGGGCCGGCAGTTCCGGACGTGTCTGGTCGCCAAAAGGATCACGGCCGCGGTTTTGCAAGCACCAGATGCCGAAGGCGAATTTGTCTTCTTTCGTGGATGCGTAAGCGTGCGAAGGCATGGAGAATTACCCCGTTGTCGTTGGTGGAGTGGGATCGGTTACTTGTTTCTGCGCTTCCCTGCGAGCGAAGGCGCGCAAGACGAGAAAGACTTCCATGCCTTTCCACAAAATCGCCGCCAGCAGGAGCCAGGGCGCTTGATCGAGGACGGCAACGATTACGCGCATTAGCGGCGGCAAATCCAGGTGTACCAAGCGCTGCCGTAACTGCGGCCAGCCAAACCACCAGCCGGCGAACAAGATCAAGGCGAAGATACCCCCCATCGCCGTCTCGATCAGATAGCGGCGCCGCGTCCGCGGGAACAGGCCGTAGACCTTGACACGCACGGGTTCCACGGTACGTTCCTGTTGCTGCCCGTCCGAGCCGCGCACGCAGCGCAGCGGAGTAAGCGGCAGATCGCCCGCTTACTCCGCTGCGCTGCGTGCGCGGCTCGGAGTTTTCTTTATCGTGCCGCTGCCGTCGCCGGTTTCATTTCACGCACTGCCTGGATCACTGTTCGCATGAATGCCGGCAGGTCGTCGGGTTTGCGGCTGGTAATGAGGTTGCCGTCGCGCACGACTTCCTCATCGACGTAGTGGGCGCCGGCGTTGCTCACATCGTCTTTGATGGCAAAAAAGCAAGTAGCACGTTTGCCCTTGAGCGCCTGCGTCGAACACAGCACCCACGGCCCATGACAGATGGCGGCGATGACCTTGCCTTGCTCGGCCATGTCGCCGACCAGCCGCAGCACGGCTTCATGGCGGCGCAGATAATCCGGCGCGAAGCCGCCAGGGACGACAAGAAGGTCAAAGTCGTTGGCCGACACGGCATGGGCCGCCTTATCGCTCTTGGCCGGATAGCCCAGCTTGCTCGGATAGGGATTGCCCGCTTCGGGACCGACCAGCGTCACCTTGCAGCCGGCCTCGCGCAGACGATAGACCGGATACCACACTTCCATCTCTTGATACTGCTGTTCCACCAAGACCGCGGCGCGCTTCCCTTGCAGTTCCATCGTTGACTCCTCGGAGAAAGAATATTGGGATTTCCGGGCATCCTCCTCTTTCCCACGCTCCCGCGTGGGAACGCACGTCTGGACGCTCTGCGTCCCGTCCCGCACGAGACCCCGGCGCGACGCGGAGCGTCGCATCCTTGCGTTCCCACGCGGAGCGTGGGAACGAGGGGGACTGAGGATTTCAGAGCATTCTAAGCGTTTTGCTTATACCAGGCCACTGTCTCGCGAATGCCGTCGTCGAAGCTCCAGCGCGGTCGATAACCCAGCTGGCGCCTCGCTTTCTCGATGCTGAAATCGAGATTAAGCCCAAACAATTTGAGCCGGCCTTGCGTCAATCGCGGCGGTTTAGGGCTGTTCTTCTTGCGGGCGTTGCGTTCCATCCACCAGGCCATGATTCGCGCCGCCCACAACGGCACCGACACCGGTTTGGGACGCGGCAGCCCCAGGCCCTCGATGATGCTGTCGAGAAATCGTCGCTTGGACACGAACTCGCCGTCGGTCAGATTAAAAATCTGGCCAACCGCTTCCGGCTTCTCGACGGCCAAAAGCGCCGCCTCGACGAGATTGCCGACGTAAATGCAGTTCATGGCCCGTTTGCCGCCGCCGATGTAGCGCACCTTGCGCCGCCGCAGGTTCTCCAGCAATTTCGGCATCAACGTGCGATCGCGCGGGCCGTAGATGAAACCCGGCCGCAAGACGACCACAGGCAGCTGATGCTGGCGATAGTAGCTCATCACCAGTTGCTCCGACTCCACTTTTGTTTGCGTGTAGCCATCGATGTGGTGGGCCGGCAACGGTTCGTTCTCATCGGTGCCGTAGTGATGCCGCGCGGCATAAACGCCAAGGCTGCTGAAATGGACGAAACGCTTCAGCGATCCCTCGCGGCAGGCATCGAGCAGGCCGCGCAGCGCCTCGACATTGACGGTGCGATATTCTTCGACTGGGCCCCAGTCGCCGACCTTGGCGGCGCAGTGAAAGACCACCTCAACCCCTTGCAGGGCTTCGCGGAGAGCAGCCTGCTCGGTCATGTCGCCGCGGATGAGCGTGACATGGTGTTGTTCCAACAGCCCGATATCGCTGTTGGGGCGAGCCAAGGCACGGACGTTCCAGCCACGGCCGGTGCATGCCTCGACGAGATGTCCGCCCACAAACCCCGTCGCTCCGGTGATCAAGCAGGTTGTCGTCATTGCAGCTCCGCTTTTCGCATTCCACTCTCCGAATGTGGGACGGGCTTCCCAGCCCGTCCGATGCTTGGACGGCCTGGTAAGGCCGTCCTACTAGTTTATTGGCAGATAGCGGACAGCGGACAGCGGTTAGCGGAATGCACAGCTTTTCTTCGCAGTTCGATGGGGCTTTGACAAGAGGGAGCAACGCTTTGTACTTTTCTCTCGCCAAAGTTGTAAAAGGGTTGCGCGAGCCCTTCCCCTCGAAAGCGAAGCAGGCGCCTGCGTCATTTTTCTTTGCGATCTAAGTTCAAGCCCACCCAATAGCTACGTCGAGACAGTCAAAAAACACCTTGACAGACCGGCGTTTGGTATCCCACTTGCAATTATCCATGCCGACAAACAAATCTTCCCGTCGTTTAGGAGAACAGCCATGCAGGTCGAACTCTTCTGCCCCCACTGCTCCTGCTCGTTCGCGGCCGATCCCGATACGCCGGCCGCCGAAATTCTGGACCGCATGGCCGAAGGCGGCCCGTGGTACGCACTCGGCGACGGCGAAACTTTTGAAGACATGATCTTTTCAACGCTGTTCATCTGCGGCGCCATTCGCTGCACCGAATGCGGCGAAGCAGTTTCCGTCTCCGAGCAGAGTCTTGGACAGTTGACCATGGAAGTGCTTGGCAGCTGGTGACTCCTGGGCCGACCCAGTCCGGCAGTCCGAGTCCCGCCTCGGACTGCCGATTTGTTTGCCAGCTACAAACGGTAAGAATCAGACCAGATCAGCCGGTGCATTTCCCATCCGATCCCGTCCGTGAACGACCGCCGGAGGACAGGTCGCCTCGACAGCGGTAAACGGCTCCAGAATCTTGTAGGTATGCGAAGCGCCCTTGGGCACTACCCAGGAGTCGCCCGGTTCGAGCAGGACCGTCTGTCCCTCCAGGTGCAGCTCCGCCCGACCCTCGATAACGTAGCCGACGGTTTCGTAATCGCGTGTGGTCGGCGGTTTGGCGTCGCCGGTCTGCTCTTTATCCCATAAACGCATCGATATGTGAATGCCCAGGGCCAAATGTTTCTGCCCCATTTCGCCGCGGGGAGAATGCCGCGATTGCACTTTCGTCACGCTGGTGTCGCTCATGATCGCCTCACGGTAAGAATTCGCTCTCTAGGCCCTCATGTTCAATTGAGCAAAACGAATGCCACAGCGAGGAGTGTCATGCTGGTGATCGGCGGTATAGCTTTTGCCCACAAATCCTTTTGAGGAACGATCAATTCATCCCATGCTTCCGCTCGCTATAGGAGAACAGACATGGCAAGCACACGAAAAACGCAGCGTCGAAAAGATAAGGAAAAGACTGACCCCCTTCCTCCGGGCGCGACCAAGGCGGCGACAGATCACGATCTGCGGCCTGGCGAACCGCCGGATCGAACGCCCTCAGGAGAAGCGGCTGTCGGCACACCTGGCGGCGGCACCGAGGCGGGCGGCCTGGCGGGAACGAATATCGATGACGGCGATCCGGAACTCGTCAACATCGACCGCGCGATGGGCAGCGATGCACGCGGCGAAGACAGCGAGGAAGGCGGCCCGCCCTATGCCGGGATCTCCGGCGGCGCGGTGGGCGGCACGCCGGCCCAAGGGCGTGCATCCGGCGGCCATCAACGCCACGGTGTCCGGCCCGGAGGAACACCACCGGCCGATCGCACCATCGGTGAGAAACCGTAGAGCCGAGTTCGCGTAGGTCAGGCTTTCGAGCCTGACCTACACCTGGATCAGAGCGAGACCGCTTTGTGAATCGTGCTTGCGGCGCAGATGACGCGGCGATTCGACAAGCATCACCTCCAGCGTCGGACGGACGCGCGCCTCGATCAGATGCCCGCCGCGGGTCGTGCCGTCGGAGCGGCCGAGAACCACATGGGCATGGATCTTTGGCTCGCCCTTTTCGGAGAGCGTGATGTCGCCCACTAGCGATAAGACTTCGACTTGTTCACGAACGGGGATCTTATCGTAATCCTTCTTGTCCAGGTTGAAGTAGCCGAGCGTGGCTTCCTGGAAGCCGCCGATGGCCGTGAAGTGGCTCGCAGCCAGTCCTTTCTCCTTGGCGAAGGCAGTTAGGCCGGCGATGGCTTCATCGCCGGCAGCAAAGACAAGGACGAAAGTCTTTTCACCCTGGTTATCGTGGAGCAATTGCGCTTTCATGATTTTCCTCTCAAAGGAACCACAAGGACGCAAAGGTCGCGAAGGACGTAAAGGAAATGAGAGAAAAGCAAGAATTATGCGATTGTTGATTTAAGTCTCTCTTTTTTTTCTTGGCGTTCTTGGCGTCTTGGCGGTTCATTTTCTTTGTGGTCTTTCCCAAGCTTCATCAAAAACAATCCACCCAGCAAACCGATAACCCCGCCCACTGTCAACCAGCCGCGGTTGCGATCCATCCACCATTGCAAGCTGAAATCATGGGCCAGGCGATCGAATTCGCCGTGCGCTCCGCGGTCTCCCGGCAGAGGTTCGTAGAGATTATTCGGAGCATTGGGGTCCGCCGGCTCCGGTGTAAATTGCGACTTCTCTCCGGTTTCGCCCAGATACCAATCGCCGAGGCTGGGTGCGAGCTTGTTGCCTGAGATGGCGATTGCGGTCGAGCCGCCCACGTACCACTCACGGCGATAATGATGCGCCGCATGATAGATGGCCTCGGCGGCGATTTCCGGTTGATAGATCGGCGGCACCGGCTGCGGTTTGTGCGGCAATCGGTTCTTGGACCAGCTGAATTGCGGCGTATTCATCCCCGGCATCTGCACCATGGTGACTTTGACATTGCTCTTATCGTGGATTAACTCGCAGCGCAGCGATTCGGTGAAGCCTTGAATGGCATGCTTGGCGGCGCAGTACGCGGACTGGAGCGGTATGCCGCGATAGGCCAACGCCGAGCCGACTTGTACAATCATTCCCCGATCGCGCGGCAACATACGGCGAAGAGCTGCCAGCGTGCCATGGACGAAGCCCAGGTATGTGACGTCGGTGACGCGACGATAATCCGCCGCTGTCATCTCCTTGACCGGCGAGAACACGGACACCATCGCATCGTTGATCCATATGTCGATAGGCCCAAACGCATCTTCGACGGCGCTGGCGGCGCGTTCGACCTGCTCGGCGACCGCTACGTCCGTTAGCAAGACCAGTCCCTTGCCGCCCAGCTTCTCGGCATCGCGGCGCGCTCCCTCCAGGCCGTCCTTGCCGCGCGCCAGCAAACCAATACGCGCTCCGCGGCGCGCGAACTCCCGTACCGTGGCCCGACCCACACCCGCCGAGGCACCCGTAATGACAACGACTTCCGGATTCTTGGCCATCTGCATCCTCCTGTGGCGAACGGCCGGCGTCAGCCGGCTGGTCAAACACTCACCAGCCGGCTGACGCCGGCCGTTCGCCCTTCATCACGCGATCAACACAGGCTCCAGCTCTACTTTCATCCAGCCCGGCTGCCGCTCATCAAACGCCTTGTACGCCTCGATCACATTCATCATCGGCTCAATCCGCGTGAGGATTTTTTCCGGCTTGACCACACCGCTGCGCACCAGGTTGACCAACATCGGCAAATACTTGCGATGGGGACAATTCCCCATTTTGATGGTCAGGTTTTTATTCATCGCTTGACCGATGGGGAACGAGCGGGCGGTTTGCGGATAGACGCCGACGATGGAAAGCGTGCCGGCTTTGGCCAACGCCTCGACGGCCCAAAGGAGCGCCTGTGATGGAGCATCGCCGGGCCGCCAATTGTCGCCTTCGGGGTTGGTCTTCGGGGCGACCTCGCGCACCTCTTGGCGGAACCATGATTTCATTTGTGCCGACTTGTCCGCAGCCGGCCCTTCACGCGGCCGATTGGCATCGACGCCCACCGCATCGATGGCCCGATCGGCGCCGATGCCGCCGGTCAAACGGCGAATGGCTTCCACCGGATCCTCCGCATTGAAATCGATAATCTCGGCCCCCTGCGCTCGCGCCATCTCCAGGCGATCGGGCACCGTATCCACGGCGAGAATTCGGCCTGCTCCCAACAATTTTGCGCTGACGATGCAGAATTGCCCCACGGGGCCGCAGCCGAAAACAACCACGGTATCGCCCGCTTTGATCTCCGCCAGCTCGGCGCCGAAGTACGCCGTGGGGAAAATGTCCGAAAGAAGGATCGCTTGCTCGTCGCTCACTTCATCGGGCAGCTTGACCATACCGACGTTGGCGAAGGGGATGCGGGCCCGTTCCGCTTGCAGGCCGTGAAATGGTCCGGTCTCTTTCGGCCCGCCGAAGAACGCGGTGCCCGCGAGCTTGCCGTTGGGATTGGCATTATCGCACTGCGAGTAATAGCCCGCTCGGCAATAAACGCAGAAGCCGCAGGCGATGGTGGAACCAATCACGACGCGCGTGCCGGGCTTGAAGTTGCGTACATCCCGGCCCACCTCCTCGATGATGCCGACACCTTCGTGGCCGAGGATGGTACCGGGCTTCATGCCGGGCAGCGAGCCGCGAACCATGTGCAAATCCGTGCCGCAAATGGCGCTGGCCGACAGATGCACGATCGCATCGGTGGGCTGCTCGATCTTCGGTTCCGCCACGTCGTCCACGCGAATGTCGCCGACGCCATGAAATACCACGGCTTTCATGAAGCAGCCTTCCTCTCTGATTTGGGCGTCCGCCAACTGGGAGCCAACATCATTAACGGCAAGAAAAGCAATTGCGATGCCAGAGTGCTACGAAGGGATCATGGGGAGAAATCTTTCTCCTCGCCGTTCACTCGGCATTCCGCTTGCACTCAAGAACCGAGAGGTGTCCATACTCACTCGCAGGAGGATCGTTCATGTCTCACCAGGAACATCAATCGTGTATCGCTGCCTGTAGCCGCTGCGCCCAGGAATGTAATCATTGCGCGAACGAATGTCTGGGCAACATGCCGGAGTGCGCCCGTCTCTGCTTCGACTGCTCCGAAGCATGTGGCCTGTGCATCGCGTTCATGAGCCGCGGCTCGCGGTTCATCGACGAGGTTTGCCGCGTCTGTGCCGATGTTTGCGATGCGTGCGCTGAGGAATGCGCCAAGCACCACGAGGATCATTGCCAACGCTGCGCCGAAGCATGCCGCCACTGCGCCGAGGAATGCCGACGCATGGCCGGGGCGGTGGCGTGAGGTAAGTGGCCGAGGATGGTTACGCGGTTAGCGGCGCTTCTACGAAGCGTTGCTAATGGGGGAGGGGTTTCATGATTCGACAAAAAACGCTCTTGAGGGCTGGCCTGGGCCTGGCCGGATGGTTGGCCTATCGCGTCTATCAGGCGAGTAAAGCCTATTCCTTCGCCGGCAAGACGGTGTTCATCACCGGCGGCACGCGCGGATTGGGCCTTGTCATGGCGCGGCGACTAGCACGCGAGGGGGCCAATCTCGCGGTTTGTGCCCGCGATCCGGAGGAAGTGCGACGGGCCGAGGACGATTTAATCCGCCACGGCACGCGTGTCGTGGCCCGGACGTGCGACCTACGCTACCGCGACCACGTCCGTAAGTTCCTTGACGAAGTACGACAGCGGTTAGGTCCCATCGACGTGCTCATCAACAACGCCGGCATCATCAGCGTCGGTCCCGTCGAGACCATGACGCTGGCCGACTTTTATGACGCGATGGCGATCAACTATTTCGCCGCGGTGCATACCATTCTTGAAGTGCTGCCGGAAATGCGCGAACGCCGTCAGGGACGCATCCTCAATGTCACTTCAATCGGGGGCAAAATCAGCGTGCCGCACCTGCTGCCTTACAGCGCCAGCAAGTTCGCCCTAGTTGGCCTGTCCGAGGGCTTGCGGGCGGAATTGGTCAAAGACGGCATCATCGTCACCACGGTTTGCCCCTTCCTGATGCGCACCGGCAGCCCGCGTAACGCCTCATTCAAGGGCCAGCATCGGGCCGAGTATGCTTGGTTCGCGCTCTCCGATTCGATTCCCGGCATCGCCATGGGCGCTGATCGGGCGGCGCGCAAGATCCTCAACGCTTGCCGCTATGGCCAAGCTGAAGTGGTTCTGTCCTTGCCGGGGAAGCTGGCGGCATTGGTCCACGGTATCGCCCCAGGATTGGTCTCGAACATCAACGGCTGGGTCAATCGCTTCCTGCCGGGACCGGGCGGCATCGGCACGCAAACCGCGCTCGGCTGGCAGAGCGAATCGAAGGTTGCTCCGTCCTGGCTTACGGGACTGACGGAACGGGCAGCGCGTGAGAACAACGAAATGGAACTTCCCTCCCTGGTGGAGCCGCGAACGTAGAGGAGTTGCGAGCGGGGTTGCGTCAGCGCCCCGAGAAAAGTCCTCGGGGCGCTAACGCAACCCCGCTCGCCGATCTCCCGCGGAGCGACAGACAGCTTTTACTCCTTGCGATATGGCTTGCCCTGCATGTACAGCTTGAGCCGTAATTTCGCCTTTTCAAGCTCTTTTTTGGGGAAATCGTCGGGAGACTTCAGCGCCTCTTGCTGCGTCTTGACGGCGTCGGCGAATTGGCCGTTCTCGGCGTAGGCGGCCGCAAGTGTATCCAGAAAAGTGGCGTCCTTGAATTCGGTCAGCTTGCATGCTTTCTCGGCGTACTCCACGGCTTTTTTGCCATCACGGAGTTCGGCCTTGGGGCAAGTGGCCCAGATCCAGGCCAAACCGGCCAAGGCGTCGGGGCTGTTGGCATGGAGTTTTAGCACTTCCTGAAAATCGGCGATGCCTTTCTCGTAATCTCCCTTCTCGGTATGGGACTCGGCACGGCTGATCCGTGCCCGAACGTCCTTGGGATTGAGCTTGAGGACGTGGCTGTAATCCGCGATGGCCTTTTCGTGTTCTTCTTTTTCCGTCCAGGCGTCTCCACGCGCCTGGTAGGCTTCGGTACTTTTGGGGTCAATCTCCAGCGCCTTGTCGAATTCCTTAAATGCCTTATCAAGATCGCCTTTCTCCTGGTAAACGACCCCCCTGCCGATGTAGCCGCCGATGAACTTCGGATCAATCTGGAGGGTTTTATCGAAATCGGCCAGGGCCTTATCGAGTTCGTGATTGTACAGATACGTTTGACCACGGTTGGCGTAAGCGACGATAGCTTTGGGGTCCAATTCGATGACCTTGGTGAAGTCGGCCTGGGCCTTGGCGTAGTCGCGTTTGATGTTGTAGGCGCTGCCGCGGCTCAGATAGGCGGCCGCGTATTTGGGATCGATTTCGATCGCGGTGCTAAAGTCAGCCAGCGCCTTGTTGATGTCGCCGGTCTCCAGGCGCAAAGCTCCGCGCGAGGCATAAGCGAGCACGTACTTGGCATCCAGCTTCAATGCTTTTTCATAATCGGCCAGGGCGGCGTCGCGGTTGCCTTTGCGGCCCTGAGCGATGCCGCGCAGCGTGTAGGCGCTGGGGTTCTTGTCATTGAGCTTGAGCGCTTCGTCCAGGAGCGCGATCGCCTTGTCGTAGTCCATTTTCTCAAGCGCCTGACTGGCCCGCTTGAGCCTGTCATCGGCTTGCTTGGCCGAATCGTCGTCCTTCGCCCAACCCAACGATGCGGCTAGAACCAACATCAAGGCCGCACCGCTTGTCCACCGTGTCGCCGTCATGTGTGATCCTCCCGTCCGGGCTGTTCTGTTGGCCCTCGGCTTCTTGATCCGCGTCATTGTAAGCAGGCGAAAAGAGCGAACAACCCCGACTTCCTTTTGCCAATTTGGGATCGACTTCGTATTATCTTCCTCAAGGCCGCTTCCGGCCGCTCTCCATCTTCCTGCCCGAAGCGAGGTGTCTCATGGCCAGTTTGCCGACCGTGCCGCGCACGTCCCGCTTGGTCCTGGACTCCGTGTGCGCCGCCGATCTGATGACGCCGAATCCAATGTCTCTCCGGGCCGAGGCGACGGTGCCGGAAGCCATCGCCTGGCTGACGGAGAAGGGATTCAGTGCCGCTCCGGTCATCGACGAATCGGGCCGTCCGATCGGCGTGGTTAGCCGTGCCGACATCCTTGTCCACGAGCGCGAGCGCCTGCGCTCTCCTCTGCTACCGAACGACGATCGCACGACGGTGGCCGACATCATGACGCCCGCGGTCTTTTCGGTGACGCCGCGCATGCCGGTGGAGTTGGTCGTCGAGCAGCTATTAACCTTGAACGTACATCAGCTCTACGTCGTCGATGAGTATCAGTACCTCATCGGCGTCATCAGTGCCCACGATGTGCTGCGCCGGCTGTGTCCTATGTAATTGGAGAACGATCCGGATTTACACTCCCCTCCACGGACCCGGCGGAGTAGCATGGAGGGTATAGACACGCCTCGTCGGCGTTCTTCTTCCCACACTGCACAGGAGCCTTCGATGCAGAACCACACCTCTCCTCCATGCCCCGAATGCGACGCCTTCGACCGCCGCGACTTCCTCCGCACTCTGGCCCTCGGTGGAGCAGCCCTGACGGCTGGCTCGGCTTCCTTGTTGCTGCCGGGCAGCGCTTCGGCCGACAAGAAGCCCATGCCTCGCATCTCCAACCCGGCCGCCGAGGACCTCGTCAAGGAGCTATTCGCCGGGCTATCCGATGACCAGAAAAAAGCCGTCGTCAAACCCTGGGACCACGAGGCCCGCAAGTCCGTGAATCCGAACAAGGCACTCGACAAGACCATCGGCAGTGTTTACACGAAGCCGCAGCAGGATCTTATCCAGAAGATCGTTCGGGCCATCGCTTCCGATGACCAGGGCTGGCACCAGATCTCCCGCAACGGTACCTGGGACGCCACCAAGAGTTTCGACCGAATGGGGGCGGACATTTTTGGCGACCCTTCGACAGGCAAGTTCGCATTTCAATTCACCGGCCATCATCTGACCGTCCGCTGCGACGGCGACAGCGAGGAGGGGGCGGCCTTCGGCGGGCCGATTTACTATGGGCACAGTCCGAACGGATATTCCTCGAGGAATGTGTTCTCCTATCAGACCCGCGAAGTGATGAAAGCCTACAAAGCCCTGGATGAGAAACAACGCAACCAGGCGACCATCGCGATGGGCAATCCAGGGGAGGGCAAAGACTCCATCCAGCTCAAGAAGGACGCCGAGCTCCCGGGCATCGCCTACGCCGACCTATCGAAGGACCAGCAGGAGCTGTTCGAGCAGGTGATGAAGACAATCCTCTCCCCGTTCCGCCAACAAGACGGAGCTGAGGTGGTCGCGATCATCAAGGCGATGGGCGGGATGAAGAAGGTACACATGGCTTTCTACTCCGAGGATTATGAGAATACCCCAACCTCGAAGGACCAGCCGTGGAGCTTCTGGCGTCTGGAAGGTCCAGGATTCGTGTGGAACTTCCGCGTCCTGCCGCACGTGCATACTTTCGTCAACATCGCGTCGAAGATTGGTTAATCCGTTTGCTGCGACATTAGGCGAACGGCCGGCGTCAGCCGGCTGGTAAGGGTTTTTGCTGCGACATTAGGCGAACGGCCGGCGTCAGCCGGCTGGTCAAACCCTTACCAGCCGGCTGACGCCGGCCGTTCGCCCGCCAACTAGAAACCCTTACCAGCCGGCTGACGCCGGCCGTTCGCCCGCCAACTAGACAAACCTCAAAACCGGCGCTGCCGCTGCACCAAATACTCCAACAGCGCCTTGTCGAAACTCACGCTCGTATCGATGGGAACGTAATCGATATTGGCTTTGGCGCATTCGCCGCGGTAGCGTTCCTGAAACTCGGCGACCGCTTGCAGATAATCGCTGCGCATCCCCTTGGCGTCGAGCACCAATTTGTCCGGCGATTCCACATCTTCAAACTCGATCAATCCCTCGAACGGGAAATGCACCTCGGCCTCGTCGAGAATGTGGAACAGGATGATGTCGTGGCCGCGATGACGCAAATGGTGCAGCCCCTCCAGCACCGGCTCCGGATCGGTCAACAAATCGCTGAAAATCATGACCAGGCTTTTGCCGCGGATCATGCTGGCGAGTTGGTGCAGAGCTGGGGCAACAGACGTTTCGCCTGACGGTTTCAAATTCGCCAACACCGATAGGATGGTTCCCAGCTGCGTTCGCTTGCTGCGCGGCGGCAAGCTGGTTTGGATGCGGGTATCGAACGTCACCAGGCCGACCGGGTCTTGTTGATGGATCATCAGATAGCCCAGCGCCGCGGCCAGGCAAATTGCATACTCGAACTTGGTCAACTCTTGCCGATATGTCCACGCCATCGAGGCGCTAAGATCCATCACCAGGTAGCCGGTGACATTCGTCTCGGCCTGGAATTTTTTGAGATAATATTTGTCCGTTTTGGCGTAGACATTCCAATCGAGATCTTTGAGGTCATCGCCGGGGACGTACTTGCGATGCTCGGAGAATTCGACGCTGAATCCCTGAAACGGGCTGGCGTGCAGTCCGGAGAGAAAGCCTTCGACAATGAATTTCGCCCGCAGGTCGAGGCGAGCGACCTGACGAATGACGCGCGGCTGCAAATACTTCTCGGCGTTGCTCATGGCACCATTATACTCCACACAACTCCTCGGTCATCCGAGCCGCGCACGGAGCGCAGCGGAGTAAGCGGAGGATCGGCCGCTTACTCCGCTGCGCTCCGTGCGCGGCTCGGATGATCTACTATTCCGCCACCAGCAAAGCGCCATCCGCGGCGAAGAAGCCGCGCCCGTCGATCTGATACACGCCCGCCGTCGTCTGCGCGAGGAAGCGGCACAGCGCGACGCATATCTGATCCGGGTTTGCCGATGTATCACTGCATTGCAGAGTGAAAAGTTGTGTCGTCTGGATCATGCGTTCCATGAGGGGGACATGTTCGGGAGCGTCCTCGTGAGTCTCCAGCCAGGCAGCCCAGCTATTCAGCTCGGCGCGGATGCCTTGTTCATCCGCGAGATAACGCTCGATCTGGAGAGATACATCGTCCATGCGGATGTCGGCTTGATACCAGCCGGATGTGTCCGTAGCAAACTCACTGGAGACAGACACGTTCTGAGTCTCCAAAAACGCCAGGATGCGTTCCGGTTCAGGCATCTCGATATTACTGCCGAAAACACGATACCACATAACAGCGTCATTCTCGGCGATTGTTATACGCGAACGGCCTGCACGCTCGGGAGCAGCGCTTCGACTTGCTCGCGCTGCACGAAGCCTGGCAGCAATTGGCCGAGCTTATTGGCCGCGACGGCCAAACCGCGACGGATAGCATCGATGGGTTCTTCCCCCATCAACAAACCCTGGGCGATGCCCGCGGCCATGCAATCGCCGCAGCCGATCGGGTTCACGACTTCCGCCGGCGGCGGTTGCAGCCGATAAAGATGCTGGCGCGAACGAGCGTAAACCGCCTTGCCTCCATCCGTGACCACCACCCATTCCGCGCCGCGCTCGTTGATTTCACGCAGGGCATCGAACAGTTCGGCGTCAGTGAGCAGTTCGCGGCCGAGCGTTTGCTGCAATTCCCCGCGGTTGGGTTTGACCAGGAACGGGCGGGCAGACAAGGCTTCGAGCAGCTCAGGGCCGCGCGCATCCAGGATGGCCTTGCCGGGAGTGTGAGTCAACAAATCTCGATAATAACCGGTCGGCGTTCCCACTGGAAGCGAACCGATGAGGATGACGACCGCCGCCGTCGCTGCTTCCTCCGCGTAGGCAGCTCGGAAGCGATCGAGTTCATCCGCCGTTGCCTCGGCAGCATTGGGCACCAACTCGGTGGCCTGGCGGCGCGAACGATCCAGCAACGTCGTACAGATGCGTGTCGGCGTGTTTCCCTCAATCCACCTCGCGGGGATGCCAAGCTCGGCGATATGATTGCGGATCGACTCGCCGGTCCTGCCGCCCACAAGCGTCAGCGTCTTGCACTCAGCGCCGAGGTGATGCAGAGCGCGGGCGGCGTTCAGCACTTTGCCGGAAGCGCCCCAGTGGACCTGACGAGCGCGGTTGACCTCGCCCAGCGTCAAAGCGTCAAAAAGCAAGATTTGCTGTAAGGCAGGCGTCAGACCGGCGGTGAGAATCATAGTCTTGCTCTCGAACTCGAAGCCGCTATATCGTGCTGATAGTGTATTCGGTTAACAACACTCCGTAGAAGCATTGTTCTGGCTACGCCTTTGAGATGATCTATGTCTACGAATATCGTCTCTCCTCGTCTGGATCCTTGGGAGCACTATCTTATGGCTCTTGATCGCGTGACGGAACGATTGCGGCGGATCACGACAGCCTTGGAGGAAGCGGGAGTACCTTACGCTCTCGTCGGCGGTCAAGCCGTGGCTCTCTGGGTGGCCACACGCGATCCCGCCGCGGTTCGCACCACCAAGGATGTGGACATTCTTCTTCGCCGCGACGACCTGCCGAGTGCTCGCGCCGCCGCCCTGGCCGCCAACATGGACTATTTCGAAGTCGTCGGCGTCGGCATGTTCCTCGAACGCGACGATCCTAATCCCCGCCAGGCCGTGCATCTCATCTGGGCCGGCGAGAAGGTCCGCCCCGAGTATCCGCTGCCCGCGCCGTCGATCGATGAACGGCAAACACTCGAACCCGGTACGCAAGTTGTCTCTCTTCCGGCGCTGGTGCGAATGAAATTACTGTCCAATCGCGATCAGGATCGGTTGCACCTGCGCGATCTTATCGAGGTCAATCTGATCACGCGCGATTTTCTCAAGGATCTGCCGCAAGAACTGGCGGCGCGACTCGCCGCCCTCCTCACCGAATCCGGACGATGAGAAATCGGCGAGAACCGGGGGCAAGCGGGACTCATTCGGAAATACGCAATCTCTTAATCGAATTTACTCTCCTTTTTGTTTGCTTGCTGAGGCTGAGGCAAGTACACTGAACGTGCCTCTTCCAGCATCGTGCGATCGGATATCAACGATAGGTGCCCGGGCAACTCGAAGAGCACCTCGCGTAATAGCAGTGGCGATTCCGTATCGAAGGCGAACCGTTGATCGGACGTGATCGAATTTCTCGTCAAAGGAGACATTCCCATGTTGTACGCTGCCGTACAAAGTTGCCGGCCGAGCGGGAGGCGACATGCGTTCACATTGATCGAGCTGTTGGTGGTGATCGCCATCATCGCCATCCTCATTGGGTTGCTCTTGCCCGCGGTCCAGAAAGTCCGCGAGGCAGCCAACCGTATGAGTTGTACGAACAACCTAAAGCAGATGGGCCTCGCGCTCCACTCGTACCACGACATCAATCAGACGTTCCCATTCGGCGGCAGCGACGACTACTCCGACGCCGGCGGCAACACCTATTATTCTCTGCCTTGGGGCGTCTACATCTTGCCGTTCCTCGAACAACAGAACCTGTACCAGAAGTTTAATGTCGCCCGAATCAGCGGCAGCGGCGGTGGTGTGACCTTCAACCTGCAACCCCCGAGCGCTCTGGGTACCTCCTCGCCCTTGCTCTTTAACAATTCGCCGAACAACACGAACTCGACCGATCCAAATGTCAATCCCGCAGCCATGCCTCTGAAAATTTACCGCTGTCCCTCTTCACCCAGCCCATCGGGAGCCGTGTACACGGATTCGTGGACGAGCCAAGGCTGCTCCAACCAGGTAAATAACATCCCCATGGCCGGCGCTCAAGTTTGGACCGTGGCGGTCAGCGATTATGTGGGCGTAGGGGGCACCACGGGCGGAATGCGCAGAACCTATGGCCTGGGCAATGTTGGCAATGAACAGGGAATCCTGAACGATAATCAGTCGGTCTCGATCATGGCAATTACCGATGGCACGTCGAACACTTGGATGGTGGGCGAGGCGGGAGGCGCCCCAAACGTTTGGGTTACCGGCCCCCGCCAGTTTGCCTCCCCTCCTTTCACTACGACGTGCAACCAGGGTCTGAGCGTCTCCGGCTTGGGTTGGGCGGACGAGAACAACGGCGATTGGTGGATCACGGGTAACACGGCCGATGGCATGAACCCAGGGAGCCACGGCTCGTGCGTCATCAACTGTTCCAACGCCGGCGGCGGCTTCTTCGCCTTCCACACCGGCGGGGCGAATTTCCTGTGTGCCGACGGCCACGTCGAGTTCGTCACGTCCAACATTGCCACCAATGTCGCTTTGTTGCTGATCATGTATGGGGACGGCGTACCGATTCCGTCGTACTGAGGAGGAGCGAACCATGAGACGCTTATGGGGCTGCTGTCTTTGCCTGTGTTTGACCTCCTGCAGCAGCGGCAAGTATGGCGACCATCCCCCCTTCCCGGTTTCCGGACAGGTCCTGGTCAACGGCCAACCCGCTCAAGGAGTGCGGTTGGTCTTCTATCATCTGGGTGAGTGGGGAGACCGAGCGATTGTGCCCCAGGCCTGGACCGGCGAAGACGGCCAATTCGTTTTGGAAACGTATGGCGTCAAGGATGGCGCTCCCGCCGGAGACTACCGGGTGACGGCTGAATGGCCGGCTTATCGGCGCGGCAAGAATTGGGGACCGGATAAGCTCGCAGCCAAGTATGCCAAAGCCGAGACATCCGGCCTGACGGCGCATGTGGAAGAGCGCAAGAATGAGTTACCGCCCTTTGAGCTTTCCATCAGCGCCGCCCAGATCAAAAAGAATGAAGCAGCGGGGACCGAGCCGCCGCGCAAGAAAGGCAGAAATCGGTAAAAAGCTGTTACCAAGTAGATACCTCCGTGCCGCGCACGCAGCGGCGCGTAGAGCCGCGACCGTAAGGGAGCGGGGAATGGACCGCTCCCTTACGGTCGCGGCTCTTCACCTGCTGCGTGCGCGGCTCGGATAGCATTTCATTCTTTCATAGGACGGTATGAGATTATGAGCGAGAAACCAGCGCAAGCGGGGCGCATCGTCTCGCTCGACCAGTTCCGCGGTTATACCGTCCTGGGGATGTTGCTTGTCAATTTCATCGGCGGCTTCGCTGCGATCGGCTCCTCCATGCCGCTCCTCAAGCACCACACCACTTATTGCAGCTACGCCGACACAATCATGCCGCAGTTCTTCTTCGCGGTGGGGTTCGCCTATCGGCTGACGTTTCGCCGGCGGCTGGAAAAGGAAGGAGCGGCGTCCGCCTACCTGCATGTCCTCCGCCGTAGCCTGGGGCTGATTTTGTTGGGGCTGGTGATTTACCACCTCGATGGCGGCGTCAAGAGTTGGACAGAATTGAAGAACCTCGATGGTTGGAACATCCTCAAGGCGTTCAAGCGAAGCCCGTTCCAGACGCTAACCCACATCGGTGTAACTTCCCTTTGGGTTCTGCCGGTGATCTCGGCCAGGCCGGCGGTGCTAGTTGCTTTTGCCTTTTTCTCCGGCCTGCTGCACATCTCGTTGTCCGCCGGCCTATCGGGTTGGCCGTTCTATACCAATTGGAGTTATTACGAGTGGGTCAATGCCGATCCCAAGGGAATTGATGGTGGCCCGCTCGGATTCCTGAGCTGGACCATCCCCCTCGTGACCGGCTCTCTCGCTTACGATCTTGTCGCCGCACGCCGATTGGCACCGGTTGGGCGGCTCCTGATCGGGGGAACGATCCTGATGCTGCTGGGTTATGCCCTCGCGTGCCTCAATAGCTCGACGCCGCCCAACACAGCCGATCCCGGCCTCCGCTCCTGGCTGGTCGAGCCGCCGTTCGTGCCGCCTTCGCGGCCGGTCAATATGTGGACGATGAGCCAGCGTTCCGGCAGCGTCTCCTATCAGACCTTCGCCGCCGGCTTCGCGCTGGCGCTCTACGCCCTCTTCGCCTTGGCTTGCGACCGCGGCCGGCTGCGGCTCGGATTCTTCGCCACCTTCGGCAGCAATGCCCTGGCCGCCTACATTATTCACGACCTGGTTGACGAGGCTATCAAGCCCTACGCACCCAACGACGCGCCGCTCTGGTTCGTCCTGGCCGCGTTCGCGTTGTTCCTCGCCGTCTGCTATCTCTTCGTCCACCATCTAGAGAAGAACCGGATTTTTCTACGCCTGTAGGTCGCGGGAAGAATTCGGCGCAAGAATCCAGGGAGCTGCTTGTGCGCAATTTGACGATTGCGCAAATGGGGCATATCTTGACCGAGTTGTTAATGTGTCGTTTCACCGTAGACGAGAGGAGCTACCATGCAGAAACGCCAAAATGCGGTAACGTTCAAGGGCAATCCGTTGACCCTTGTTGGTCCCCAGCTCAAAGCCGGCGACAAAGCGCCGAGCTTCACATGCCTGAGCGGATTGGATCTCGTCAGCCTCGACAAGACGCCGGCCAAGGCGCGTCTATTCAGCGTGGTTCCCTCGCTGGACACGCCCGTGTGCAACCAGCAAACGCACAAATTCGATGAAGCACTCGGCTCTTACAAAGACAAGCTGGCCTGCTACACCATCAGCCTCGATCTGCCCTTCGCCCAAAAGCGCTTCTGCACGGCCGAAAATATCACCAACATGCAAACGCTGTCGGATGTGCATAATCACTCGTTCGGCCAGAATTACGGCGTGCTCATTGAGGGGCTGCCGCTCGCACTCTTGAGTCGGGCCGTCTTCGTCGTCGATAAGAATGGCACCATCACCTATGCCGAATACGTGCCGGAAGTTGGCGCCCACCCCAATTACGACGATGCACTCGCGGCCATCAAGAATGTCGCCGGATAAGCGCAGCTGCAAGATGCAGGGTTTAGGGTTTAGGGTTTAGGGTTTAGGGTTTAGGGATTCTTGTGTTTTTCCCTAAACCCTAAACCCCAAACCCTAAACCCTCTGACTTTGCGGACCCTACCAATTGTAACAGCCACGTTAGGATTTTCCTGTTCTGAATGCGCCCGCATCTCTTGATTGGCGATTTCAGTCCATTAAGGATTAAAGATGTAGTTCGGCGTGAACCACGGGTGCGCCGAAGCAGACAAGCGGTTTCGTGGTGCTCTCCAGTGCGTGCTGGAGCAGACTAGAGGCCACCATAAGCAAACCCGATGGGAAGGAGAACGTGCCATGAGACCCTTCGGAGGTTCAGGGTGGTGCTGCGCGCTGGCGGTCTTGGCGATGGCGGCCGGCAGCGCCGGTGCGGCCTGGAACAATGTCTTCCAAGTGTGTTGCCATAGCTGTCGAAGCTCGGCCTATGTCGCTGCGCCGGCCCCGGCTCCGGTAGTGGCGTCGTATGACGGCTGCCAACAATGCACAACGCGCTACGTACAGCGGTGCTACTATCAGCCTGTGGTAACATATCGGCAAAGCTGCTACATGGAGCCGGTCACGACTTACCGCACCAGCTACTACTACGAGCCTTGCACGAGCTACCGCTACAGCTGCTACTATGACCCCTGCACTTGCCGTTATCAGCAGGTCGCTCAGCCGGTGACGACGTATCGGCTGCGGTCGCAGTGCTGCCCGGTGACGAGCTATCTGCAACGTTGTTGCTTGCAGCCCGTGACTTCGTACCAGCAAGTGACCTACTACGAACCGCAAACGACCTGCTGCCAGACGACCATCGGCGCGCCTGTGGCCGCCCCTCCCGCCGGGGCGTCGGTGGCGCCGGTTGTTCCTCAACCCGCGGTTCAGGGAGGAGCGATGGTTCCGGCTCCGGGGGTGTCGGGTGCTCCGATGGTTCCCGCTCCGGGCGTGTCGGGAGGTCCGGCGGTTAGCGCTCCGGGCGTGACGGGGCAGCCCAATACTGCCGCACCAGGCGTCAGCGGCGGCCCCGAAGGTCCGCCTCCGCCTGCTAATCCGGCGGCCACCTCGAATAACTACGGTATTCCCAGGATGCCGGGTTCGGATGGCTCGTCCTATCGGCAGCCGCGATTGCAAGCTCCGGTGCCCGCGCAACCGACTGCTCCGGCCCAACAGCCGCGCCTTCGTTTCGAGCGGATCACCTCCACCCCGCGGCACAACACTGAAGGCCAAGTGGTACGAGCCGATCGCCAGCCGCAGGCGGGAATGAAAGTCATCTTCGTCTGTGCCGATGAAAAAGGAGGACGGCAATCGCTGACGACCGATGGCGGAGGACGTTTCCAGACCACGCTGGCCGCTGGGAATTGGCTCGTCTACACCCAAGATGCCGGCGGGCGCTTAGTGTATCAACAAAAAGTGCGTGTCGCATCCAACACGCCCACTGCCCCGATTACGCTAGTCAGCCGGTGAATAATTGTCCTACCAGCCCGCAGCGCCAGCAAGGGTTGTCCTTGCTGGCGCTGCGGGCTGGTAGAGTTCTTTACTTGCTCTCTTTCTCGATTGCCTCCACAATCTGTTTGCTGTCCTCCGCTGGTTTGACATTCGCATTCTTGTAGATGACCTTGCCGTTCTTGCCGATAACGAAAGTCCAGCGCATAATCGTGACCCCGCGCGTGACTTTTACCTTCTTGCCGTTCTCGTCGATGCCATCGACCGTGCCGCCCGGTCTCGTAGGTACACCGAACTTTTTGGCGATTTCCCCCTGATCGTCGGCGAGGAGAGGGTAATTCAGTTTGTGGTGCTTTTTGAATAACTCATGCGTTTTGGCCGTGTCGCCGCTGACGCCGACAACAAGGATGCCCTTGGCAGTCAGCTTGTCCATATCGTCGCGGTAGGTGCAGGCTTGCTTGGTGCAGCCGCCGGTGAAGTCCGCCGGATAGAAGTACACAACGATCACCTTCTTGCCGACATGGTCGCTGGATTTCCAGGTCTTGCCTTCGTCGTCAGTGGCTTCGAAGGATGGGGCCTTGTCACCCTTGTTGAGCTCTGTCTTGCCCTCGTCGGCGGGAGTCCCGCTGGCTGCTGCAAACACGACGCCGACGACGAAGAGGGTGAGGACGAGGCACTTCCACGCAGTCATGATGCTTCTCCTTGTTTGAGGAAAAGGGTTCTCGATTCTCCGGGCGCAACCATTGTGCAGGCGGTCGCAGGTCGCGGCAAGGGGCTGAGCGCGAAATCAGCCGCCCATCCGCTCCAATAGGGCGCGAGGCGCTCCCATACCGATCACGTGAACTTGCCCAAGCCAGACCGAAGCGGATGGCTCCAGGTAGCCTTTTTTCATCGCCGCGACGGTTCCCGTGTGCTGCGCCCGCACGGCGACACCCAACGGCTTGCCGGTGTCGCAATCCAGCCCGCTGGGGATGTCCACGGCGAAGACGCGCGCTGCCGCATCGTTGATTACGGCAATGATGCGGTCGAACGGCGGTTGGACCGCGCCGCGCAGGCCGCTGCCGAACAGAGCGTCCACGACCCAATCCGCATTCGCCAATTCGCGGCGCAAGCGCTCCTCGTCGAGCGGCAGACCGGCGAACACTTCGATCGGAATACCGCTAGTGGCGAGGATGCGATGATTGACGGCGGCATCACCAGAGAGCTGGGCCGGATCGACGAACAAGAGGACACGGACGCGGACGCCGGCGTTATCCAGATGGCGGGCGATCACGAAACCATCGCCTCCATTATTACCCTTGCCGCAGCATATAACGACCAGACCATTGATGCCGAGCGAGCGCAGCAACTCAGCCATGCCGCGGCCGGCGTTCTCCATCAGCACGACGCCGGGAACGCCGAACTCCTCGATGGCGCGGCGATCGAGTTCGCGCGTTTGGTCTCGCGTCAGGGTCATGGTTGAGGTTCCCTTGCTGGCGCTGCGGGCTGGTCTTCGCTTACGCTTCAGGCTCGGATTGTTACCGACTGATTCGCAAACCCGGCCCTTTCAACAGCGCCTCAACCTCGGCGCGGGTGATCCAGGCGAAATCGCCGGGGATCGAATGCTTGATGGCGCTGGCGGCGACGCCGTAATCCAACCCCTTCTGCACATCGCCGTCGAGCAGGCCGTGGATCAAGCCGGCCGCGAACGAATCGCCGGCGCCGAGACGATCGACAATTTCAACCTCATAGGTGCGTGTTCGCAAAATCCGGCGATCCTGGTAGGCGATGGCCGTCCAGGTGTTTTTCCACACCAGGGGATTCTCACGCAGCGTGATGGCGACGACCTGGAGCGGGAAACGATCCGCGACGCGGGCGGCCGCCTCTTCAAAATCCTTGCCGGTGATGCCGAAAACGCGCTCGATGTCTTCCTCGGTGGTGATAAGCACATCGCAGAATTGCATCAGGTCGGTCATGCAGCGGCCAGCCTCGGCCTGGCTCCACAGCTTGACACGATAATTGAGGTCCATGCTGGTCCGCACGCCGGCCGCGCGGGCAGCCTGCATTGCCTCGCGCGTTGTCTCGGCTGCGCCGGCGCTCAGGGCCGGCGTGATGCCGGTGACGTGGAACCACTTGACGCCGGCGAACACCTTCGCCCACGGCACCATGCCCGGACGAATGCCGGCGATGGCCGCCCCCTTGCGATCGTACATCACGCTACTGGCACGGGGCGCCGCGCCAAATTCGAGAAAGTAAACCCCGACGCGGTCTTCCAGCGTCCAGACGATATGCTCGCTGGAGACCCCGGCCTCGCGGGCATGGTTGGCGATGAGCCGGCCTAGCGGATTGTCGGTCAACCGCGACACCCAGGCCGTCGCACGGTCCAGCCGCGCCAGCGCGACCGCCGTGTTCAGTTCCGCGCCGCCGACCTGGACATCGAGCGAACGCGCCTGCTCCAGCCGGCGGAAATTCGGAGGACTGAGGCGAATCATCGCTTCGCCAAAAGTAACTACATCGTAGGACATAGACAAATCCTAATGGTTAGCCGCGACGCGCAGCGGAGCGCGGGAGCAATCGCGCGCTCCGCTGCGCGTCGCGGCTAACCGCGTACGGATTTCACAATGGCGACATACTGGCGGGCGAGATCGCGGATGCGGTCGAAGTCGCGTTCGGCGACGGCGCGCGGCTCGACAAGCTGGCTACCCAGACCGAGACAGCACGCTCCGGCCCGCAGGAAATCGGCGGCGGTGGTCAGATCGACGCCTCCAGTCGGCATCAGTCGCACCTGCGGCAGCGGACCGCGCATCGCTTTGAAGAAGGCCGGTCCCACTACCTCGGCGGGGAACACCTTGACGATGTCAGCCCCTGCCTCCCACGCTGCCAGGATTTCGGTCGGCGTGAACGCGCCGGGCATGACCAACTTGCTGTAACGCTGGCACAGGCGAATTACATCGAGGTTGAGCGTCGGTGCCACGAGGTATTCCGCCCCGGCGAGCAGGGCGGCGCGGGCCGTCTCGGTATCAAGGATCGTGCCGGCTCCCAGCAGCACGCGTTCACCCAGCGCCTGACGCACTTGCCGCAATACACCCAAGGCATCCGGTACGGTCATGGTGATTTCGGCCACCGTGACGCCGCCATCGGCTAGCGCCCGCACCACCTCGACAAGCTGCTGGCTGTCCGGCGAACGGACAACGGCGACGATGCCGCAATCGAGGATGTGACGAAGCTGCGTTTCTTTGCTCATGACGGCTGGCCCACATGGCGGGGAGTTCACGACTCTGTGCCGCTATTGTGCGAGTTGGCAAGCCGGGAGGAAAGGGGAAAGCGATCGGACCGTGCGAGCGCCCTGAGCCGCGAACCAGGATTACCCGCGTTTTTCGATCAGCGACTGCGTCTTGACGACCGTGTGCTCGGTGGGGAAGGTGTGGAAGGAAGAGAGAAACAATCGGCCGCGACCGGCCTCGGCGCTGATGAAGCCCAGCGGAGCCACCGACAGGCGATTGTGCGACGGGAAATTGTGCAGGAGGCCTCGTTTGCTGCCGTCGGCGAGGATTTCATCGTGAATATGGAGGAAAATCTCCGGCGCCAGCACTTCGACCTGGAAGCTCATTTCGTAATGGATGCCGTGAGCGCACAGCATCTTGCCGCATTGCTCGTTTCGCAGTTTGTAATGCAAAAGACGGCGATGTTCGGGCAGTTCCTGCTCGGCGGCTGCGGTCACTTCGGTCAGGTGGACGTCGGCATTCTCCCAGGAGATGACGTGGCCAGTTCGGGTGATGCGGACAGTCAGCTCGTAATCCTCGCGTTGGATTTTGCGCACGGCAAGGATGTCAAACAACTCCGGGTGCAGGGGCCGACCGTAGAGTTGAAAGACGAGATCGCCCACAGCAGGTCGAAGGAAGTCCACGCCCATGGTTATGAATAGTAGAGCCGGCAAGACGCAAATCCTGCCGGTCCCCTGTAACGCCTCTGATCCCGCGAGCAAGCCGCAACGAGTCCGCGACGAGCGGTTATGCCTGTCCCGCTGGACCAAGACTCTTCCGATTATAACCGCTCGTTGCTGTCCCGCAATGCGGTTTTACCGCAAGCCCGACCACGATAGAATGGTGACGAAGCCAGGACAACCCAAAGCGGGAGTAATCGCTATGGACCCCATGGATCCGACTCGCCATCTGAGCCGTATTTCCACCTTGTGGTCACTGGTCAGCTTGGCTCATCACGATGGGCCGACCGACCAGGTCCGCACGGCCCAGGAGAAACTGCTCGATCGCTACGGCCGCGCCATCAAACGTTACCTGTTGGGCGCGCTGCGCGACGCGGACGCGGCCGAGGATCTTTATCAAGATTTCGCTTACCGCTTCTTGCACGGCGACCTTCGCCGAGCCGACCCGCAGCGCGGCCGGTTCCGCGATTATGTCAAGGGAGTCCTCTTTCACCTCGTCGCCGACTACCACAAGAAACGTGTGCGCGCCCCGCGCCAGCTGGAGTCGGATAAACCCGATCCTGCTGTAGTGTGCCAACCGGACGCCGAACAGGAGCAGGCCTTCTTGGCGACCTGGCGCGACGAGTTGCTGATGCGCACCTGGGCAGCCCTTGCCGCCGCCGATGAAGCCAACGGCCAATCGTTTCACGCTGTCTTGCGTTTTCGCGCCGAGCATCCCGATCTGCGTTCGCATGAGATGGCCGAAGAATTGAGTCAGCTTCTTGGCAAACCCCTGACTGCCGCGGGCGTGCGCAAGACTCTGGAGCGCGCCCGCGATCGCTTTGCCGATCTGCTCCTTGATGAAATCTCCCAGGAGCTTAGCGATCCAACAGTGGAGCATCTAGAAGAAGAGTTAATCGATCTGAATCTGCTGGATCATTGCCGTCCGGCCTTGGAGCGCCGCCGCGGCGAGTGAGGATACCAGCCTCAGCCAGTGCGGTTGAGTGATCCGAAGAGTTAGTGTATCTTGGCCATCGCTGTCGTCGCCCGCCCAGCGATTCTGGAGGGGATTGCATAACATGGTAACAGCTGCCCCAGCTACACTTCGCCTTCTGAGTGCCGCGGAGTATGCCAAACTCCCCGATCGGGGCATTCCGACTGAGTTGGTCCGCGGGAGGGTCGTGGAAATGAATGTGCCGGCCCCACGCCACGGGGAGATTTGTGCCAACATCACCACTCTGATCAATCCCTACGTTCGAGGACACGGAATGGGCCGCATCGTGAGCAATGATGGAGGCATCCTCACCGAGCGCGATCCCGATACGGTTCGCGGAGGCGATGTAGCCTACTATAGCTACAACCGAGTCCCACAAGGACCGCTGCCGGCGGGGTATCTAGATGTAGTGCCCGAACTCGTGTTTGAGGTCCGCTCCCCAACCGAACGCTGGCCGCGCCTGATTACGAAGGCCGGTGAGTATCTCGAAGCAGGCGTTTCCGCCGTCTGTCTGCTCGATCAGGTGAGCGAAACGGTGCAGGTTTACCGGGCGGAGGAATTGCCCCGAACGTTGGATGCCGACGATGAACTGTACTTGCCGGATATCCTCGGTGAGCTGCGCGTTCCCGTAAATCGCTTCTTTGAGTGATCGCTTAATACACCCTGTCACTTACGCCAAGACACCGCCAATGGTCTCGCCGGGACTAATCGGCAACGGACGATTGACCGCGTCGCGTATCTCCGTCTCGGGATCGATGCCGAGAAGATGGAACATCGTTGCGGACAGATCCTCCGGTCGCACTGGATCGTTGACAGGATATGCGCCGATCTTATCCGAGGCGCCGTGGACGTGTCCCCGTTTGACGCCGCCGCCGGCCAAGAGCGCGGTGTAGCATTGCGGCCAATGATCGCGCCCGGCTTGCTTATTGATCCGCGGCGTTCGGCCGAACTCGCCCACCCATACCACCAGCGTTTCATCCAGCAGGCCGCGTTGATCGAGGTCTTCCAGCAGCGCCGGCAAGGATTGGTTAGCGATGGGCAGCAGGTATTTCTTGAGGATGGGATACATCGGTTTGCCGCCGAAGCCGTGCGTGTCCCAACCGCCCTCGCAGCCGCCGATGATGCGCGAGAAGTACACGTTGACGAAACGCGCCCCCGCCTCAACGAGACGCCGCGCCAACAGACAGCCCTGACCGTAAGTGGTCCGCCCGTAGCGCTCGCGCACCGCATCCGGCTCGGCAGACAGGTCGAACGCTTTCTTGATGGCCGGCGACGAGAGCATGGTGATGGCTCGTTCGTAATGGGCATCGATGCCGCGCGCCTTGGCCGAGAACTCGAGCAATTCCGTTTGCCGATCGATTAGCCGCAGGACCTCGCGACGATTGCCGAGACGCTCCAGGGACAAATTGTCGGGCAGACTTAGCTCCGGCAAGCGGAAATCCGGACTATTCGGGTCTTGATTGATGAAGAAAGGGTCATGAGCCTTGCCGAGGAAGCTGGCGTGCTGGCCCGGTGTGATGGAGCCGTCGCTGATCGTGTACGGATAGGCGACGAACGTGGGCACGCCGGCTCGAGCCGGTGCTAGATAATCGACGATGGAACCGTACGCCGGAAACAGGTCGTTGGAATCGCGCAGCCGAATATCGTCGGTCGCCGGCGCGCAGCCGCTGAGGCTGTAGTAGCCTGCGGAATTGTGGTTCTTCATGGTATGGTGCAACGTGCGCACCAGCGTTACTTTGTTCATGACGCCGGCCATGCCCGGCAGCCGTTCGCACACGGACACGCCGGTGACATTCGTTGCGATCGGCTTGAACTCACCACGGATGGCCTCGGGAGCGGACGGTTTCATGTCGAAACTATCGTGATGACTGGGGCCGCCCCACTGATGGAGGAAGATCACGGCACGAGCGCGGGCCTTGCGTTTGCCGTTGCGTTCGGCGGCGCGGAGCAATCCTGGGAGATGCAATCCAAGCAAGCCCAAGCCGCCGACTTGCAGCAGATGCCGGCGTGTTAGCGATCGGGACAAAAGAGAACAATTGCCCGAATGATTCCTAGGGGCGTTCATGATCTGACCTCCCTTGCTCTGCGCTTGGCCCTGGCGAATCTACTCGTGAATGCGAGTGGTATTCATCGTAAATGGCATCAGACTCCGCATAGCCTTTCAAGAATTCGGCCGCTGCGAGTTGTTCCCATTCTCGATCTTCATTGTCGTCAGGAGTGTCCATTTTCTCTCCCATTCACACGGACCAGTCTTCTACGACGAGGTTGGGGATACGTTGGAAGTCGCGCAGATTTCGCGTAACAACAATCGCGCCGACTTCGAGAGCAATGGCCGCGATGCGCAAATCGGAACCACCGATGTTGAGGCGCATAGTTCGCAACTGTTCATAGCGAAGAATGGCCGGCTCCGTGTATGAAAGAATCGACCGCCCAGTGAACCATCCCACCGTATCAGTCAACAGTTGATAAACGCGAGCTAACTCATCGCGTTTCCGCGCTTGCCGTATCCGAGCATACCAGCCTGTTAACTGTTCCTCCACGGTGATGATGGTGATAGCCAAGTCCGCAGGTGCGTGAGAGCTAACCCGCTGGCTGATCTGCGGGTGCCCTCCTCGCAAGAGAGTCACGACATCCGTATCCAGCACGTAGAGACTCATAAGTAATCCGGAACCTCATCAGCTTTCCGGCGATTTTCTTCCATGATTTGAATCCATTCTTTGACAAGCGGATCTTCTAAATCAAGCGTTCCGATACCGCGGAGCCACGGATTCTCTGGCATAGGGAACTCTAGTTCGACGATTTCTGCTCCCGCACTCAGTTTGGCATCAATCAGGCTTCGAATCTTCTGCAAGACCTCGTCTCGTGTCTTGCCATCCGCGGTCAAATTGAAGGGGAGTCCTGCCGTTGCGCGAAAACCTTCGCCGGGAATCAATTCAATCAAGACGGGAACTTTCATGGCCGATTCTCCTCTTAATGATCGATTTCTCTATCCATTATATCTTTATCGTCGCAGCAGAAACTCCTTCGCATTCACCAACCCCCATACCAAATCCTCCAGTCCCGCCCGTCGATCCCTCGCACGCCCAATCATTGCCAACGCCGCTTGTTTTTCGTTTATCGACGGCAAGCGGCACAGCGCCGCGAGGTAAAATTCCTCAACGATTTCCCCATCGGTCTTGCCCGCCGCGGTCAGGCGGCCGATGCGATTGTCTGGGTCGCTGAGCATCTTGTTGACGAGCGGTCCAGTGATGAGTTGAAACGCTTGATTGAGAGTGGTGTCGTCGGAGCGCTCGCATTCGCAGCTGAGCAGACGGATGGGTTTGCCGAACGAGGTGAGGAAGCGCTCGCCGTCGCTGGCGCGTTGACGCCGACCGCGATTGGCGGAAACGCCCGGCAACTGGACGGCGCGCGTGCCCGCTGGATGGCCGGGAAAGCTCGGCGTCACGCCGGTTACATGCCCTAGAGCATCGAGCAATTGTTCGGCTTGCAGCGGACGCACCAGGGCGCGGGCAAAGTTGGATTCGTCATCGGCGTTCGTCTCGTTGGGCTTGGCGGACAATTGATAGGTCCGCGAGTTCAGGATGGTTCGGAGAAGAGAGCGCAAATCAAAGCGATGATCGGCGAAGTCCTGGGCGAGGGCATCAAGCAAGGGAGCATTGACGGGCGGATTGGAAGCACGGAAATCATCGTTCGCCTCGACGATACCGCGGCCAAACAGGTGATACCAGACACGATTGACCTGAGCGCGGGCAAAAAATGGATTTTTCGGATCGGCTATCCAGTCGGCAAGAGCGAGCAAGCGATCATCATGGGGCGAGAAGACCGGCGTATCGCTGCCGAGGAACAGAGGCCGCAGCACTTCGCCGCTGCGCGGGTGCGTGATCTCACCCGAGCGATCCATCCACACGATCTGTTCGCCGGCAAATTCATGTTTATCGAGGCCGTCGCGGCGGTTGTTTTCGATGATGCGATACTGCACGCGGCTAAAGAAAGCGGCGAGGCTGTGATAATCGGTCTGCGTCCAGCGGTCGAAGGGGTGATTGTGACAGCGGGCGCATTGCATGCGGATTCCCAGAAACACCTGGGCGGCAGCCTCAGCGCGGGCCTGTGGATCGCGCAGAGAGCGGTACCAATTGGCAGCGGGCTGGCTATAAGTGCTGCCGCGGCCGGCGATCACTTCGCGCGCGAATTCGTTGAGCGGCTTGCCTTCGGCGATGCTGCGGCGAATCCAGTCGTGAAACAGATGCACCCCTTTGGAATCGAGCGCCTTCTCTTCGCAGTGAAGTAAATCAGCCCATTTGAGGGACCAAAAGTCGGCAAACTCCGGACGCTGGAACAAAGCATCGATCAAGCGCGCGCGTTTGTCGGAGCGAGTATCCGCCAGGAACCGCCGCGTCTCATTCGGCGTAGGCAAGATTCCGAGTACATCCAGATAAACACGACGCAGAAACACGCTGTCGGGAGCCAAGGGCGACGGGTTCATGCGCAGCGTGCGCAACTTGGTAAATGCGTGGTGATCGATGTAGTTGGCTTCCGGCGGATTGGACCAGACGAAATCGGGCCGCGCGGGCACGAATGCGAGCTGCACGGCGGCCTGGCGGTCGAGATAGCGGACGAGAATGGTGGTTTCGCCCATGTCTTGGCGCTGAGCCATTCCCTCCGCATCGACGCGGACCACGAGATTGGATGTCTCGAAGACGGCCAGGCGCGTCACGTCGCGGACCTGCCCATCGGAGAAAACGGCGCGGACGCGCAGCGGCACATGGTCGGCCGGCTCGATCAACACCTCTTGGCGCGGCGAGACTTCCAGCCGCCGCAGAAAGGGAGCGTTCGGCGGATCGCGGCGCATCCCTTCGGCGATCCAGCGATGGAGCAGCCGATATTCCAACGAGTCGCACTCAAAGCGTTTGCCGCCCTCGTGCGGGACACGGCTCGTCGCCTTGGTGAGCATCAGGCTGTCTTCAGGATGCAAGCGGTCGGCGCGGCGTCCGAGCGTGTCGCGCGTCAGGGAATCCAGATCGAAATCGGGATCCTGGCCGCGCAGGGACAGCTTGAAACCGTTTTTGCCGTTTTGATTGCCGTGGCACGCGCCCTGATTGCAGCCGGCCCGCGAGAGCACGGCCATCACGTCATTGCGAAAACTGACCGGCTCAGCCTGCACGACCTTGGCAGGCATCACGGCCAGGGCAACAATGCCCCAGGTTATCATCATTCGTGTCATGAGACTATCTCGCGGCTTAGGGCGGGGCGCCTGGCGGCGCTGGTAGGATAGCGAGCAGCCTTTATATTAAGCCCGCCGCTGGAGAGAAGCAATCATTCATTTCGCTCGATTGGCACGCAATCGGTCGATGAAGTCCCTCATGTCTTTCGGCAAGTTCGAGTTCCAGCGCATGCGTTCGCCGGTTGCGGGATGCTCGAACCCCAGCAGCGTGGCATGGAGGGCAACGCGGTTCATGCCGCTGCCATCGGGCAACGGCTTGCCGTGGAGGGGACGATCGTAAATGCGTTCGCCGCACAACGGCGTGCCGGCCTCGCCCAGATGGATGCGCACCTGATGCGTTCGGCCCGTCTCCAATCGGCACTCGACGAGCGTGTAATGGCCCAACCTTTCCACGACCCGAACATGAGTGACAGCCCGTTGGCCCTGGCCGGGCGCGGCGGAGCTGCCGCGGCGGCCGTCGCCGCGATCGCGGACTAGCCATGATTCGATTCGCGCGTCCTTGGCATGGCCGCGCACCATTGCGCGATAGACCCGTTCGGTGGTGTGAGCGCGGAACTGTCGGCCCAAATGACGCTCGGCCTCGACTGTCCGCGCGAAGACGACGAGACCGCTTGTGTCCTTGTCGAGCCGATGCACGGCTCGCACGGGTTTACGCTCGCGGGGCGAACGCTGCGCCAGCAGGTCGGGCAACAGATCGGCGAGAGTCGGCGGGAGGAAGCGTTTACCGCGCGGGCCGAACTCGGCGGCCTCCTCGGCATGGCGCATCGTCGTCAGTCCGGCCGGCTTATCCAC
>Ga0070738_10000569_pt1 | contig 100972 bp, 80 predicted proteins | sample Coa_R2_2_FD_66446 | JGI IMG/M metagenome (GOLD analysis project Ga0070738, IMG submission 66446) | Surface soil microbial communities from Centralia Pennsylvania, which are recovering from an underground coalmine fire - Coalmine... | ecosystem: Environmental > Terrestrial > Soil > Unclassified...
CGTTCGTCCATAACAGAACATTCCTTCCATGGCATTCCACCCACCCCCCTTCAGGGCAAAAAGTGTAACCCATGTCTCCGGTACGTTCTGTTACCTATGTCTCGGGCCGGTCATTGCGGTTCTGGCCCCCGATCGATTCTAAGACTCTTTGCCTGTTCGCCGATGAGGCGGATAGATATGCGCGTTGAAGCACCCTCAGCCTCATTTGCCGGTCCGCTGGAACCTCTTTTGGATCGTGACGCGGCCTTGTCGCGCGCTGGCGGAGATCTTGGGCTGCTGCGTGAAATCGCCTCCCTCTTTCTGGATAATTACAAGCAGTGGCTTGCCGAAATACGGGACGCCGCAGCGAGAGGCGACGCCTCGGCATTGGAGCGGGCGGCGCATAGCATCAAAGGGTCGGTCGCTAATTTTGGGGCGAGAGCGGCCGTGGAGGCGGCTTTCGGCCTGGAGCTGCTGGGCCGCCGGCGCGACCTCGGAGAGGCGGCCCATGCGCTCAATTCGCTCGAACTCGCGCTCGCGGCTCTTCGTCCCGAACTCGAGGCTTTGTAAGGGAACTCAGGTTTTAAACTTCTATCCGGTTGCTATGATGAAGCTTGCAGCTTCGATTTTTCCCGCATGCCAACCCAAATCGCTGAGATCGTCTGCGCCCACAGCCCGGATTCCGACGACGCTTATATGTTTTATGCTCTCGCGACTGGCAAGATCCGATCGCCACTGGTTGAGTTCCGGCATGTCCTCAGCGACATCGAAACCTTGAATCAAAAGGCTCGTGAAGCAGCCTACGAACTCACGGCCGTATCCTATCACGCTTATCCTTATATTGCGGATCAATACTATCTCATGGCCGCCGGTTCCAGCGTCGGTGATGGATACGGACCCATGATCGTGGCTGAATCGACTCTTACTCCAGACGAGCTAAAGGGAAAGCGAATCGCGGTTCCGGGAAAGCTCACCACGGCGTATCTGACTCTCCGCCTCATGCAGCCCGACTTTGAGGCGGTTGTCGCGCCATTCGATCGAATTCTCGATACGGTACACTGCGGCGCTGCCGAAGCCGGCTTGGTAATTCATGAAGCGCAGCTCACCCATCGCCAGGACGGATTTCACACTATCATCGATCTGGGCCGATGGTGGAAGGACACCTACGACTTGCCCCTGCCGCTCGGCGCGAACGTTTTGCGGCGCGATCTGGACCCAGAAATCGCCCGCGAGGCCTGCCGGCTTATGCGCGAGAGCATCCAATACGCTCTCGATCACCGGGCCGAAGCCCTGGCGTACGCCATGCAGTTTGCCCGCGACATGGAAGCCCCTCTGGCGGATCAGTTTGTAGGAATGTATGTGAACCATTACACGGTGGATTGCGGGGACCTGGTTCCGGCAGCCGCGCAAAAACTGCTGGATTTAGGTTATGAAGCCGGATATATTCCGCGACGCGTTACGGTTGAGTTTGTGCGGTGAAGATTCTAATTGCATTTTCGATTCTCCTGACTCTGGCGAACGCGCAGAGCTCGCCGGACGCCAAGCAACGCGATACGAAGGAGCGCGCGCGGGCCGCGCGTGAATTGGAGAAAGAGGGCGAAAACGGCGCCGCGAAGCTGATGCCATACGTCACGGACACGGATCTGAGCGTGCGGCTGGAGGCAGTGAAGGCTCTCGATAACATTGGCGGTCCAAAGACCGTGGATCCCCTGCTGCGCGCCGCGCAGGATAACGATCCAGAGGTTCAGATTCGCGCTACCGACGGCCTGGTCAACGCCTATCTTCCTGGCTACATAAAATCTGGCATCAGTGGATCCTTACAACGAGCCGGCAATGCGGTGCGCGCCAAGTTCAGCGACACGAACGACCAGATTATCGACGCATACGTGGAAGTTCGCCCGGATGTCATCGCCGCGTTGGGGCGGCTGGCGACCGGAGGGGCAAGCCTCGAGAGTCGCGCCAACGCCTGCCGCGCTTTGGGCATCCTTCGCGGCCGCGAGGCGGTCGATTCGCTGGTCGAAGCCCTCCACTCCAAAGACGATCAAGTGATGTACGAAGCGTTAATCGCTTTGCAAAAGATCCGCGACACCTCAGCCGGTCCGCGCATGACGTTTTTGCTGCGCGATTTGAACCCGAGAATCCAAATTACGGCCATCGAAACGGCGGGTTTGCTGCGCGCGCGCGAAGCGGCCCCGGACGCCCGTGACGCCTTTGAACACTCCAAAGATGTGAAGATTCGCCGGGCTGCCATCTCGTCGCTGGCCATGATAGCCGACCCGGCCGACCGTATGTTGTTCCTTCAAAACCTTTCAAACAGCGACGATGCGTACCGCGCGGCGGCCGCGGAAGGGCTCGGCCGAATCAAGAACCCGGGAGACGCCGTGGCTGTGGAGAAGGCATTCATGAATGAGCGCAAAATGAATCCGCGCCTCTCTATGGCCTTTGCAACGGTAGCGCTCGGAAACAAGGACATGGGGGAGTTCAGCGCACTGCGTTATCTGATCAATACGCTGAATTCAAAAGCCTACAAAGGCGTGGCTGTGGCGCTTCTGACGGAGTTGGGGCGCGAGGAAAGCATTCGGCAAGCGATCTATCCGGCTCTGGCCAGCGCGACGAAAGACGAAAAAATTCAATTGGGCGTGGTGCTTGCGAGATCCGGCGGCCCCGATAGCATTCCTTACCTGGAAAGACTCCAAATGGATTCGGACCCGGAGGTAGCGCAAGAAAGCATTCGGAATCTGAGAGCCCTGCGGGCCCGGCTGCCGTAAAGATCCGGAGCTACTTCGCCTTCTTCTGCTTTTGCTGGCCTACGCGGACCTTGAACTGTTTCTGCTGAGCTTCGTGGTAGGCTTTCCAATCGAAACGCTTGGCGGCTTCGGACAAATAAGCCGCTACATCGATGTTTTTGGGAAGCACGGCCATAAGCGAAGCGGTCTGCGTGCCGTCCGGGCTCGTGATGCGATAGCGCTTAACGTTCGGAATAGACATTTCCTATTAAGGATACCATTGGCCGCCGTCAGCTGCCTGCACGGCGGCGGCGGACGGGCTTGACAGTCTCCGCTTCATCCGCCTGGGCTGAGGTGGCCGACGCCGCAGGCTTCTTGGTCATGGCCAAGCTCGCTTTGAGAGCGTCCATAATGTCAATCACTTTGGCTTCCTTCGGCTCCGGGGTGGCCACGACTTTGTGGCCTTCCTTCTTCGCCTCAATCAACTTCAAGAGGTTTGCGCGGTAGTTGTCCGTGAATTTCTCGGGTTGAAAGTCGGTCACCATCGCCTCGATCAGGCTTTTGGCGAGGGCCAGTTCCTTTTCTTTCACCAGGCTCAGATCGGTGCGGAATTCGTCCACTTTGCGAATCTCATAGGCGAAATACATGGTATGCATCAGCACGCCGTTTTGCCCCGGCCGCAAGATTACGATGTGTTCGCGATTGTGCATGGCAATTTTGGCCACGCCATAATAGCCGGTGGACCGGAGCGCCTCGAACAACAGCGCGTAAGGCCGCTCGCCGGCCTCATCGGGAGCCATGTAGTAGGAGGTTTCCAGGTAAATCGGGTCCACCTGCTCCGACTTCACGAATTCGACGATCTCCATCACCTTCGCCGTCTGCGGAGCTACTTTCTTGACCTCTTCGTCTTCGATCACCACATAGCGGTCCTTTTCGTACTCATAGCCCTTCACAATTTCGCTTCGCGGGATCGGCTTGTCCTCCGCCTGGCAGTAGATGACTTGCTTGATGCGCGAGCCATCGGCCTTGTGCAACTGATTAAAGCTGATGCTGTCGCCGCGCGCCGCGCTATACAATCGGACAGGGAACGACACCAGTCCGAACGTCAGATGTCCCTTCCAAACTGTGGACGCCATTCCGTCACCTCAGCCCTCATGTTAGCGCAAACATTCTACTGGGGTTTTGTGTTAAATGTCGCTTAAGAAATATTCCGAGAAGCGGCGCTTTGAGCGCACGCCGGAGCCACCCGCACGCCCCGCGTCCCAGGCAAAGCCCGGCGCCGAGCTTCAATTCTGCGTCCAGCGGCACCACGCCACTCGTTTGCATTACGATCTCCGATTGGAGGCCGGTGGAGCGTTGAAATCCTGGGCTGTTCCCAAAGGCCCAACGCTCGATCCGGGGGAAAAGCGACTCGCCATGATGGTGGAAGACCACCCCATGGAATACGGCGGCTTTGAAGGGGTGATCCCGAAGGGAAATTATGGAGCGGGCAGCGTCATGTTGTGGGACCGCGGGACATACGCTCTATTGGGCGAAGCGACCGCCGAAGAGCAACTTGCCAGAGGCGATTTCAAATTTCATCTGAACGGCAAAAAACTTCGGGGCGATTTCGCTCTGGTCAGGATGAAAAGGGGTAAGGGCAACGAATGGCTCCTGCTGAAGAAGAACGACGCATTTGCCCGGCCCGGCTGGGATGTGGAGGAACACGCGCGGAGCGTTCTCACCGGCCGGACGCAGGATGAGATTGCCAACGAGCTGCCCGGGCGATCCGACGATTCGCAGCCGGCCGCTGGAGAAAGAAGATCGGCGACGCCCCCGGAACCGATGCCGAAGACCGTCTCCCCCATGCTGGCCGAAATCGGGCGCGGCGCGCCTGGCGGCGGTAAAGACTGGCTCTACGAGGTCAAGTGGGACGGCGTTCGCGCCATCTGCTATATCCGAAACGGAAAACTGCGCATGGTTTCCCGCAAAGGCAATCCCATGGACCGCCAGTATCCAGAGCTTTCCATCCTGCCGCATCGCGTAAACGCCCGCGAGGCGATTCTGGACGGCGAGATCGTAGCGCTGGACCAGCGCGGCATCCCCAGCTTCGAGCGTCTTCAACGCCGCATCATGGTAACGGATGCCGCCGCGGTGGCCGCTTTGTCCCGGCGTTGCCCGGTCGTCCTCTACGTTTTCGATTTGTTGTATCTTGACGGCCGAGACCTGCGCGGCCTTCCACTTTCGGAGCGGAAGCAGATGCTGAAGGACGTGCTGCTTCCGGACGCCACCATCCGCTATTCCGAACACTTCGCTGGAGCCGGCGTGGATCTTATGGAGGCCGCCAGGCAGCAGGGACTCGAAGGAGTCGTCGGCAAGCGGGCATCCAGCCGCTACGAATCGCGCCGCTCGCCGGACTGGCTCAAATATAAGGTCCAGAATTCTGACTCGTTTGTTTTATGCGGATTCACAGCGGGTGAGCGCGAGCACTTCGGCTCTCTCGTGCTCGGCATATACGACGGCGGGAAGCTGAAATGGGCAGGGAACGTGGGAACCGGCTTCGATAACAAAACCATCAAGGCGATTTACGAAAAGCTGGCGCCTCTGGTAACGTCCCACTGTCCTGTGGAGCCCGCGAAAGACCTGCCCAAAGAAGGCGAAGTCACCTGGGTGCGGCCGGAATTAGTCGCCGAGATCAAATTTTACAACTGGACCGAAGACGGCCGCCTGCGCGCGCCGGTCTGGTCGGGGTTTCGTCCCGACGTCGATCCTTTGGAGTGCGTGAGAAACGGGAGCGGCGGGCCGGACAATCCGGCTTCGCCAGCCGCCAACGGCCCCCTTCTCGATCCCGACGCATCCGAGCAAACGTTGATTATCGGCGGGCATCGCCTGAAATTTACGAATCTCGATAAGTTGTTCTATCCCGAGGACGGCTACCGCAAGCGCGATCTACTCAACTACTACGATCGTGTCGCCCCGCTCCTGATCCCGCATCTAAAGGATCGGCCGCTTTCCCTCAAGCGCTATCCCAATGGGATCGAGCAGCCGTTCTTCTTCCAAAAGGAAGTGGCGGAAAGCTTTCCCAAATGGCTGCGCATGGAAGTAGCCGACGACGGCGTCCGCTACGTGGTCGGGGAGGATCGCGCGACCCTGCTGTTCCTGGTGAATCTTGGCTGCATCGATCACAATCCCTGGATGAGCCGCATAGGAACGCCGGAAAATCCAGACTATGTACTCATTGACCTCGATCCGCAGGAGTGCGCTTACGAAAAGATAGTTGAGGCGGCTCTGCTTATCCGCGGCAAGCTGGATGCGCTGGGATTAGAAGGCTTTGCCAAGACCAGCGGCGGCGACGGGATGCATATCTACGTTCCGCTGGAGCCGCGCTACAGCTATGAGCAGGTGCGCAATTTCGCCCAGCTTCTTTCGATCCTCGCCGCGCGCGAACGTCCTGATCTGTTTACCACGCCACGCGCGATCCGGTTACGGGAAAAAGGAAAGGTGTATTTCGACTGGGCCCAAATCGCCAAAGGCAAAACCATCTCCGCGCCTTATTCAGCGCGCGCCTACCCGGGCGCACCCGTTTCCACCCCGCTTCAGTGGCGCGAAGTGAATTCCCGGCTGCGCCCCGAGCAGTTCCATTTGGGCAACGCCCTGGCGCGTTTTGACCGAGTAGGCGATTTATTCGAAGGAGCGCTCAAACGGCCGCAAAAGCTGGAAGACGCGGTGGAGAGGCTTTCCGAAAGATTATAGCTTCTCAACTGTACAACCACGACGGATACCGCTCCCGCACAGGCCCGATCTTCCGGCCGACTGTATAGATCCCCTCCCCCCGGTGCTCCTTAGTAAGAAAATAGCGCTCGAGCAGATGCTCCACCCAGGCGTACTCCGGCCTGGGCTCCTCCCGGAAGGGCCCCGTCTCCAGCAGCACCACCTCGAAGCCAGAATTTTCGAGCAATTGCCGGATTTCCGCAGGAGTGTACTCGCGGGCATGCCGTGCGTCGGCGACGCCGTTTTTGGGCCGGAGGTAGGCGCTGAACAGTTGGGGATGGAATCCTTGCAGAATTCCCGCCAGCGCGCGCAGCGACGTCACGTTGGGGGTGGTCAGCACCAGAGATCCTTTCGGCCTCAAGATACGATGGATCTCACACATCATGTGCATGGGATCGGCCGATAAGTGCTCCAGCAACTCGCAGCACAGAACGGTTGCGAAATACCCGTCGTCATATGGAAAAGAATCCTTTTCGGCGTCGAACAATTCAATTTCGCATTCGAAGGTCTCGCCCAATTCGCTGGTAACGGTGCGCCGATGGCGGTTGCCAGACGCGCCGTAATAGCAACCACGGACCTCGGAATAGCCGAGCCGCGTCTTGAGCGCGGGCGTGATCTGCAGATACGCTCCCATTTCCAGAACGCGATCTCCGGGGCCAGCCGGAGGCGTGATGGACAAGGTCCGCTGAAGGCGGCTCATGTGGCTTTCGACGTACTCGCGGGAGCCGTCTTGGACCGGAGCCCAAGCTGCGATCGATTCGGCCGAGGGCGCTTCTGCACCGTTTGGCGGCGCGCACGGCTCGAAAACGGGCGCAGGGAGCTGCGTTTGCGAGGAAGCAATCTCAGGCCGCCGCCCTTCCACCACCGCCTCGAGAAACTCCCCATACTTCCGCGCCACCACGTCCCAGCTACACTCCCGCTGCACCCACGACCGCGCCTTGGCCCCCAGGGCTCGCGCAAATTCGGGCCGCGACGCGAGCAAGTTTAGGTATTCGAAAAGGCGGTCTTCCTCGGAAGCGTCGACCGGGGCTTTCAAACAGACCTCGTCCGGCAGTTCGCGAAAAGATCCAATATCGGAAACCACGACGGCCTTACCCATGCCGAACGCGCGCAGGAGCGTACCCGAGCTTTCGCCAACCGTTGGAAAACGAAGGTTCAGCACAATGTCGCAGGCCGCCAGGTATCCATTGAAATCGTCCATGGGCGCGAAATCGAAATGACGAACGTATCCCGCCAGGTTCATGGCGTGAATCAGGGAGTCTAGCGGCAACTCGGCATGCGCTTCGCCCACTAGAATCATGCGCGCCTGCGGGAGCACGCGGATCAGTCTTCGAAAGGCCCGCAACGATTCCGCGACGCGCTTGTACGGTTTTAAAAACCCGAAAATGCCGACCAGCGGGATTCGTTCGTCCAACCCCAAGCGTTCGCGGTATGCCATCCGGTCCGCATCTACAATCCACGCGCCGTGCGGAATTTTCCCCAAAGGGCCGGCGAATCCCTGCTGGCGGAGCGCCTCAGCGACGGCATCGCTATGTACGATCGCCGCTCGCGCGGGCTCGAGTACGGACCGCAACATGGGGATCTCGTACTGCGGCCCGCGCTGCAAGGTAACGACATGGCGGCGCGCATAGGCAACCGCCTCCTGGCCGGCATCTCGTTCCAGCTCTCTTAGGTATGCATCCCAGTCTCCGCGGCGGATGGTCAAATCGGCGATCAAATGATGCAAATTGGCTTCGTGCATGACGACGACGCCCGGCTGTTCCAGAGCCGCCTCGTACACGAAGGCGTGGTGAGGATTATTGCCTAACTGGTAGACACAAACGTCGTAGCGCGATGCATCAAAAGCGGCCGGCTTGGAGGAGAAGGCATCCACCTCCGCCAGCCGCGACAGTGATTCCAGCAGGGCTGCCGAATAATCCGCAATGCCGCTCTTGGCCGGCGGCAGAGGAGAGAAAAAAGCTATCCGCATTGTGTCCGAGATTGTGGGCCGGCTGATTAATGGCCTGGCCCAATCAACGCGTCAACTCCGCGGTAAACGTTCCCAAGGACAGCGGAATTCGCACCAGCAGCGGAGTGCGCGCAGGGTCCTTCGCAAAAAGAATCTGGACCTTAACTTCACTGGACTGGCCCTTGATAGCCGCCTGAATCCGGTCGGCTGGCACGGCTTTTCCGCCGCTTTTAACTGTTTCCGATCCCGAGAACTCCAGGCGAACGTTGTACGCTCCGCCCAGCACGACGGATTGCTGGGGAACCAGCCGCCCCGCCGCCAGCTCATTTCTTGCAAACTGAAGGTAGGCCAGCGCGTCTCTCGCGCAGCCTGCGACGGGATAATCGCTCTTGCCTCCGGGCGGCTTGGTTTGGCGCGTCAGTATTCCGGCCTTTTGATCGAACGTATCGGTTTCCTCGGTTTTGCGGGCGCCTCGCTGCACGGTCTTGATCAACTGTTCGGAGCAAACGTCCGGTCCGGAGGCGCGCGATACGTAATGATCACGGATGGTGAAGCCGGGGACGCTCGCATCGAGATCGAAAGTAAAATTCCAATCGGTACGGGAACTAAACGCGCCGGATCCCGCGCTAAGGCCGCTGGACTCGATCGCCGCCTCCCCTAAGCTTAGCCCGCTAGGCCAATTGATCACATAATGCAAGCTCTCGCCCGAAAGCGGCCAAAAAAAGAGCGACGCAACAACTACGTATTTCATAAAGCAAGCTTCCCTCACGAAACGCTGGCGCGGGCCATTTCTTCGACGGGGCTTTGTCCTTGCGCCACGCGCCGGTAGACCTCAAGCGTGCGTTGAGCGGCGCGCTCCCAACTGAATATAGACGCGCGCTGGGCGCCTAGGCGTTCAAGGCGAAGGCGCAATTGCGGATCGAGCAGCACGTCGGCGATGGCGCGCGCAACCTCTTGCGTCGATCGCGGATCAAAGAGAATGGCGGCGGCATCCGCCACTTCCGGCATGGCCGAGGTGTTCGAGCACGCCACGGCTCGCCCGCACGCCATGGCCTCCAGGATCGGCAAGCCGAATCCCTCATAAAACGAAGGAAACACGAACAACTCACAGCCGCCGTAAAACTGAACCAGCTCCGCATCGTCGATGAAGCCGGTAAAATGGACGCGTTTGGAGACGCTTGATTGGGCCACGGCGCGATGCAATTCCTTCGAATACCAGGTCTCCTTCCCCACAAACACCAGACGATGCCTAAGCTGAGGATGCGCATGGATCACCTCCTCGAAAGCCTTTAGCAGTCCCAAATGATTTTTGCGCGGCTGCAAATCTCCCACCGTCAGCACGAAGGGGCCGCGCAGGCCGAACCTGGCTTCAATTCGCTTCAGAGCCGCAGTCCGTTCGACCGGGCGAAATTGGGAGGAAACAGCATTATGCGCCACCACGACCTTATTCGGGTCGACAGCGTAATGTTGCAGGATCGCGTTGCGCGAAAATTCGCTGGGCGTCAGAACCGCGGCCGCCTTTTTTACCGTCCGCTTCACGGTGATCCCGAGCTGGGTGCATCGATACGGCGTGAAGTATTCCGGGTGCTCCAGAAAACTCACATCGTGCACGCTCACCACCACCGGAGCGGAGCACGCCACGGGAGCCGTGTACTGCACGTGCAAAAGATCCGGACGGTCTTGACGCAACCGGAACGGCAAGTCCCATCCCAGGCGTTTGTAGGGATTTTTGGAAACTTTGCGCGTGAAAATACGCCCGGCGATATGCGAGGGCGCATCGTCCTTAGAAACATAGGCGATAAACTCGCTGTCCGGATCAAGCTTGGAGAACTGGCTGAGAAGGTTACGGATGTAGACCTCGTTACCGGTTAAGTGGCAGCCGATCGTATGGGCGTCGACCGAGAATCGCATCCGTTATCTGTTTCAGTATACCGGTCTAAACCCTTGCAGCCGCCTGGAGTTGCCGACAATCATGGAAATATTTACGACCTCTAGATCAAAAGCGAAACCTAACGAAGCCTGTCCCTTAGCTCCAAGAATTCGGGAAATATTAATGAATCCAGCGGCGAGTTTCCCCGGGGCGGCAGCGGCCAAAGTTGAACTAGATTGCGGGCCTCGTCCTTCCGCCCAGATTCCAGCAGCGCCGAGGCATAGAGAGTCCGCTGGAGACCGTCGTTCACGGGATCGGCGCGCTCATAGAGCTGTCTCAAGCTTTCCAGATCGCGGGGCGCGGCCGCGCTCGGATTCCTCCAAACCGCAATCTGTTGTGCGAAAAACTGGTTGGAAGCCTCCTTCGCCAAGAGCGCGGCGGCCTGACCTTTGCGGCCGGTTTCATACAACCACGTCGCTTGAAGCCAGATGGCCAGCGGCCCCGGTTTCCGGGCCTGCGCATTCGTGTACTGCGCCGCCAACTGATCGGCAGGGGCGAGATCGCCGGCTAACCAGCGCGCATGGGCGGCCTTCCAGAGATCGAGGCCGTCCAGAAATCTCGGATCTTTTTGATAAGCCTCCAAAAACTTCTTTTCAGCCTCTTGAAATCGGCCGTTCATGAAGAGAGCCTCGCCCAAAGAGTCAAGAGCGTTGATGGCTTGGCCGGAGCGCTTGCCGTATTGCTCGAATGAGCTTTTTGCGCCGTCGAGATTCCCCATGCACGCTTGCGCATATCCCAACAAATTGAAATCGAGCGGCCCGGAAGCATCGAGGGGGATTAGCGCTTGATACGTCTGGGCCGCCTCGGAGAAACGCCGGGCGGCGAACTGGGCCTGCGCCAGGTTTCGCAAGGCGGAGGGATCGCGCGGAAAAACGCGCGTCAACCCGGCCAGCGCATCCAGCCGGGCTGCGCTGTCTTGCCGGAGATTCGCGGCCAGCAATTCGATCTGGCTTCGATCGATCTTAGACCGCAATCCTCCGCGCGCTAGCGCGCGCTGGGCCACATCCAGAGCGTCCCGGCCATTGCCTGCCGCAGCAAGACTTTGCGCCCAGGAAAGCCACGCGGCGCTGAAGTCTGGATCCAGGTTTACCGCACGCTCGAAATTCGCGTGACCCCAAGCCTCCACGGCGTCAGGGTTGGCGGTAGAAAATGGAACCGCCCCAGGCCGTATTTGCGGAGCGATCGCGGTCATAGCGTACAAAACGCCGCCATCCGCCGTCTTTTCCCGGATGATCTTGTGCAGCGCGGCGTTCTCGATCACGATCCGGAAACGGAGGCCGGCGGCATGTTTTTCAAAGTAGCCATGCGCCCAAGTCGTCGCCCTTTCAAGAGAGGCGTCACGCGTTGAACCGGCGAGGAGGGCTACGGCGGGACCGTTCCACTCGGCGGCTAAAATCGCGGGCGCGGCGGCCGCAATCCAGTCCAGAGAGCCATCGCCCGTGAGATTATCGAAGCGCAGTACGGCAATCCGTTCGATAGCGCCCGCGGCTGGGCGGGAGCACGATCCCAGGCCGCATGAAACAAGCAGCGCCGCAGTCGCGAACAGTCCGGTCCCAACGCGTTTCAGAGGACTTTCTGCTCCGTGGCCAGGAGTTCCTTGAACTCGGGATCGTCTTGCAAGAAGGCGAATTCAGGCTCCTTTGTGAACTTATCGCGGTCCTTGAATCCTTCTTCGAGCGCCTTCCGGACATACAAAATCGTGCGGTCCTTTACGCCGGCGTGCGCATAGGTCTTGGCCAAATAGTAATGAAATTTGGCGCGCTCTTCCACGCTCTGATCTTGCAGCAATGTGCCTTGCGAACTCCGCCGCTCGAAAACTTCCGGATCGAGGGCCAGAGCCCGCTCGTAGACCTTGCTCGCCTCCATGTAGTTTTTCCGGGCAAAATAGGCCGTGCCGAGATTGCTGAGAATGGAGGCGGAATCAGGCGTGATGCGGAGCGCTTTCTTATACTGCTCGATCGCGCGCCGGTAGGACTTGCGCGCATAAAAAATCGTCCCAAGGTTGTTGATCGCCTCCGCGTAGCGGGGGTTAAGCTTAATGGCCTTTTCGTAATATTTCCGCGCGTTGACCAGATCCTGCAACTGGTGATAAGCAATCCCAGCCTTGTTTGCAAGCACGGCGGATTTTTCGGCTCCGGGCTTGTAATAGTCCAATGCGTCGCGGTACATTTTGCGCGCCATCATAATGTCGCCGCGCATTTCAGGAGTTAGGGCAGAGGGCGCCGGGTCTCGAGCGGAGGCCACAACATCCGCGCTGGCCTGCCTAACCGGGGCGCCGGCCTGGAATGCCAAACCTGTCACGAGAACCAGCGAAGAAACAGCAAACATATCACGATCCTCGACTTGCTAATACTCTATCATCGCCTTTCCCTCCCGGGTTTGCCCTACTATGGGAATTTGGCCACGAGTATTCTTCGCCTTTGCAGGGCGAGCAAAAGCTACTCCGCCGGCGGCGTCGTCGTACAGGCTCTCCGCGAGGTATCACTCGAAGCGCGGCAGGGGGAATTTTTGGCCCTTGCGGGCAGAAGCGGCTGCGGCAAGACTACGCTGCTCAACCTGGCGGGCGCGATGGATTTTCCGACTTCCGGCGAAGTGCATTTGGACGGAGTGCTGACCTCGGCCTTAAGCGAGGCTGCGCTCGCCCGGCTCCGGCGTGAAAAGGTTGGTTTTATTTTCCAGTCGTTTCAACTGCTGCCTACGCTCTCAATCGTCGAGAATGTCGAACTCCCGTTGCTTCTAGGCCGGAAGGGCCGGGCCCGTCAGACGGCGCTCGAGTGTCTGGACTGGGTCGAGATGGGCGCCTTCGCCCGTCGCATGCCGTATCAACTGTCCGGCGGACAGATGCAACGTGCGGCCATCGCCCGCGCGCTCGCTTCCTCACCGAAGCTGCTGCTCGCCGATGAACCGACCGGCAATCTTGACGACGCCACCAGCGATCTCATCCTGCGCCTACTGCGGCGGATCGTGGACGAAAAGAAGACGACTCTGGTCATGGCCACTCACAGCGTCGAAGCGGCGGCCATGGCGGATGGCGTCGTTCGGCTGCGAGATGGGCAAGTGGAGCAATACGGCGTTTCCAGAGAGATTTCTTGCATTACCTGACCGTTTTCTACCGCATGATCGTTCGGCCCATCCGGCGGGAGCTCCTCCGGGCTTCGCTAACCGTCGGCGCGGTGGCTTTGGGCGTGGCGGCGGCGTTAGCGATCGAACTTGCCGGTCAAGCGGCCGCGGGGTCATTCCGCTCGTCCTTGGAGACGCTGGCGGGCCGGGCGGATTTTGAGGTGACAGCCAATGGAGGCGTCCGCCCGGAAACGCTCACCCGCCTCGCCGAATTGCCTTACGCGCTCAAACTGCATCCTCGCATCGAGGATTACGGCGTACTCGCGGATTCCGAGCGCACCGTGCCTTTGCTCGGCATCGATCTAGTGGCCGGGCTGAACGAGGCTGACAGCGCGAATCCGCCGCGGAATTTCGCCTCCGACGTTTGGATCGGCCGCGACCTCCCCTACCAACCCGGCGACCGCTTCGAACTTCTGGCGGGCGATTCCTCGCGATGGGTGACGGTTGGCGGGTTGTTGGGCGAAAACTCGGGCGATGCGGTGGTGATGGACTTAGCGCAGGCCGCCCGCTTTCTTCGCCGTGAAACGCTTGACCGCATTCTGATTGAGACGCCCCCCGGCGGCGGATCCGATGTGTGGGAATCGCGGCTGAGGTCCGCCCTACCGCCGGAGACCTCGTTGGGGCGCGAAGGCGCTGAGGCCGATGAGAACCGCCGCTTGCTGGCTGGTTTCCGCTGGAATCTTCGGATTTTGAGCTACATCTCGCTCGCCGTCGGCGGCTTTCTCATCTACCACACAATCTCGGTTTCGGTTGTGCGCCGCCGCGTGGAAATCGGAGTGGTGCGGGCGCTGGGCGCATCGCGCTCCGGCGTGATGCTCGCCTTCCTGGGCGAGGCCGCCGCTTTCGGCCTGCTCGGCGCGGCCGCGGGCATCGGCCTGGGGCGACTTCTTGCGGAAGGGGCCGTGCATCTGGTTGGCGCGACCGTTCGATCCCTCTACGTCAGCAGCCGTCCCGCGCCGGTCGAGCTTACTTGGACCGAGGCCGGGTTAGCGCTAGCGCTTGGGGTCGCTGCATCCGTCGTGTCGGCCCTGTTGCCCGCTCGAGAGGCTTCACAAGTTCCTCCCTCGGAAGCAATGGGGCGGGCGCGCCGCGAGCACGAAGCTCGCCTCCGCCGTGGACGGCAATTGGGAATCTCCGCGGCGCTGGCCCTGTGCGCCTGGATCGCCGCGCGGCAGGACGCGATCGCCGGCAAACCTGTTTTCGGGTATCTGGCCGCCGCGCTCCTGCTCGCCGCCTCGGCCCTGGCGCTCCCGGCGGCCCTGTGGGCATTTGCGCGCCTGGCCGCGGCGCTGGCGGAACCCATTTTCGGCGTCGAGGCTCTATTAGCCAGCCGCGCGCTGGCTGCATCCCTCCGCCGGACCTCCGTTCTTGCGGCAGCCCTGTCTACGGCAGTGGCCATGCTAACCGCCGTGGGCATCATGGTGGGCAGCTTCCGCGAAACCGTCGTGCTGTGGATGGGCGACCGCGTTCAGGCGGACTTTTACGTTCGTCCCGCGGCGCCCAACGGGCCAGATCGCTTCCCCACCCTGTCCCCCGAGATCCCGGCCGAGTTACACGGCTTGCCAGATGTGGCCGAGGTGGAGCAGCTACGGTCTTACCCCATCGTTTACGATTCGCTGCCCGCCACTCTCATGGGAGCCGAGGCAACCCTGGTCGGCAATCATGGCGTGCTCAGGTTTCTTTCCGGCGCTAAGCCTTCCCAAATCCTGTCCCAGCTCGTGGGGCGTGATGCCGCTGTCGTTAGCGAGCCATTCGCCAGCAAGCATCACGTCCATCCAGGCGGCTCCATCACGCTTGCCCTTTCTGGCGGCAGCCGAACCTTTCGCGTCGCGGATATTTACTACGACTATTCCGGAGAACGAGGAACTATTTTCCTCGACCGCGCCACCCTCCTGAAATATCTGCCCGACCCTTCGCCGTCAAATATCGCTGTGTATTTGAAACCCGGGGTCTCGATCGCGCAGGGCCGCCGTGAAATCGAGGCTTCGCTCGCCGGCCGCCGCGTTACCGTCGCATCGAACCGTTCCCTGCGCGAGGAGGGAATCCGCGTTTTCGACCGCACATTCGCCATCACCCACGCTTTGGAGGCCGTCGCCGTGCTGGTGGCTGTCATGGGGGTCAGTGGCGCGCTCCTCTCGCTGGTGATCGATCGCCGGAGCGAATTCGGCTTGCTGCGGTTTATGGGGACCGCGGGCAGCCAGCTTCGCCGCATAATTCTGCTCGAAGCCGCTTTTTTGGGTCTCATCGCCAACGCGGCCGGTTTGGTTCTAGGGTTCTTTCTATCGCTGATTTTGATTTTCGTCATTAACAAGCAGTCGTTCGGCTGGACGATTCAATTCCATTGGCCTATTGCCTTACTCCTCACCGCGCTCACCATCGTCTATTCCGCCACGATCCTGGCCGCTTTATATCCGGCGCGAATGGCGATGCGTCTGGTTCCTATCGAGGCGCTCCATGAAGAATAGAGCCGCGGCTGTTCTACTGGCGGCTTATCGTCTGGCGCTTCCCGGCTATCACTACGAATTCCCGCGCGATCACTTCAATCATCCGGATTTCCAAACGGAATGGTGGTATTACATTGGCAATCTCCACACCACCGATGGCCGAAGGTTCGGCTTCGAACTAACCTTTTTCCGCCAAGGAGGACAGAGCAGCGAGCGAGCGGATTCGAACGTTTGGGATATCCGCGACGTTTGGATGGCGCACCTCGCATTGAGCGACATCGATGGAGGCCAATTCCTGCACGCTGAGCGCCTGAATCGCGCGGGCGCCGGCTTGGCAGGCGCCGATCTCGAGCAACGGCGGGTTTGGAATGGGAACTGGCGCGCCCGCTGGCTTGATTCAAATTCGCAGCAGCTCGACGCCGTCGCCCCAGACTTCTCGTTCACTCTTACGCTCCAATCCCGGAAACCGCCCGTGATTCACGGCAAAAATGGCGTCAGCCAAAAAGCCGCGGCCGCGGGCCGCGCCTCTCATTACGTTTCGCTCACTCGCCTGGTCACGTCTGGCGAAATCCGACTCTCCGGAAAGCAGTTCCGGGTAGAGGGTTTGAGCTGGATGGACCATGAGTTCTTTACATCTCAACTCGATCCCGAACAGACCGGTTGGGACTGGCTAAGCTTGCAAGCTTCGGACGGCTCGGAGATCATGCTGTACCGTCTGCGTCGCAAAGACGGCTCGCCCGATCCTTACTCGGCTGGAACCTACGTCGACGCTTCGGGCAAGAGCCGTTTTCTATCCGCGGCGGAGTTTTCGCTCCAGCCGGGAAAGGTGTGGACCAGCCCGGATACGGGCGGCCGCTATCCCGTTGAATGGGCCATTCGCGTTCCCTCTCTCGGACTGGAAGCCTCCGTGGCCGCCAAGCTCGCCAAACAAGAAATCGCGGGCAAAGGCACGCCAATTCCGTCCTATTGGGAAGGCGCCATCGACGCCATCGGCCGGAAGCAGGGTGACTCGCTGTTCGCCTCAGGTTATCTGGAAATGACCGGCTATGCTGGGGCGCGTCCCCTGCAATGAGGGCAAATCTTGGCGAAGCTTCGATCGAGCGCGCGGATAAACTCATCGACATCCGCGCGAGTCACGTTGAGCGGCGGAGAGATGCGAATCACGTTGCCATGAAGTCCGCCTTTGCCGATCAGAATTCGATTTTCGCGAGCGGCTTCCATTAATCGCGCGGTTTCCTCCACGGCCGGAGCTTTCGACTGGCGATCCTGCACCAGCTCCAGCGCTTGCATCAATCCCATCCCGCGAACGTCGCCGATCAGCGGGTGTTTTTGCATGAGATCGTCCAGGTTTTGGCGCAAATATGCGCCTATTTCGGCGGCATTGGCGGCGAGATGATCTTCCTCAATCAGATCGATCACCGCTTTTGCCGCCGCCGAGGGCACGGGTCCACCGCCGAAGGTGGAAATCGTGAGCTTTTTAATTCCATCCGCGACTTCCGGCCGCGCGGCGGTCAGGCCGATGGGAAGTCCGTTCGCCATGCCCTTCGCGCTGGTGAGAATATCGGGTAAAACGCCCCACTGTTGGATGCCCCACCACTTGTTTCCTGTGCGTCCCCATCCGGTCTGCACCTCGTCGCTGATGAAAACGCCGCCGTGCTCGCGCACAATGGCGGCGACGATCGGGAAATATTCCTTGGGCGGAGTGATGAAGCCGCCGACGCCCTGAATCGGCTCGGCGATCATTCCGGCGATGCGCCCGGTGGTGGTGGTTCGGATTAGCTCTCTTACATCCTGCGCGCAGCGAATTTCGCAGCTCGGATATTGGAGGCCAAACGGGCAACGATAGCAATAGGCGTTGTGCGCGAAGACCACGCCTGGTTGCGGCGGCCCGAGCTTCCAAGGCTCCTGCCCGGTGAGAGCCATTCCGAGCGAAGAGCGGCCATGATAGGCATGCCGCAGCGCGACGATTTCCGTCGATCCGGTGTAGCAGCGCGCAGCCAGAATCGCGGTTTCATTCGCTTCCGTCCCGCTGCATGTGAAGAAAGATTTCCAGCCCCGGACGGGAGCGATCTCCGAGACTTTCCGCGCCAGCTCAGCTTGCGGCTCGGTGGCGAAAAGCGTCGAGACATGCTGCAATTTGTCCAGTTGCTCATGCACGGCCCGGTTCACTCGGTCGTTGCAATGCCCCACGCTCACGGTGACGATGCCGCCGAAAAAATCGAGATACTGATCGCCATCCGCATCCCATACGAATTGATTTTTCGCGCGGGTCAAGACCAGAGGATCGCGATAGTAGTGGAAGACCGAGGGGAACAGGCACTCTCGCTGGGCAAGCAAAATTTCGTGCTTGGTCATACTCGCCTAATATAATCCTGCAACCATTTCAGAGCTTCTTGCTCCGTCGAAAAGGCCCCGTCGAGTTGCGCTTCGTAAGCGGCATCCAGAATTTCGCCAATATGCTTGCCGGGGCGGTTGTTGAAGTACGGAAGCACGTGACGGCCGAAGATGAGCGCGGGCGGCGGCATCCGCTCTACGGCTTGTTCTCGCGCCATTTCGCGGATGCGGATGGCGTTTTCCGGGAGTCCGGCGGGCAGAGGAGGACGGCCGGAGTGGTCGGCTTCCATCAGATGCATCAATTGCGCTATGTTGGCGGGAGCCAGACGCATCGCCAACCTTCGGATCGCGCGCGGCGTGGGGTCTTTGCCGATGCTTGAATGCGCCAGATGATTTTCCACCAGCTTCTGGACCTGCGCCACGATGGAGTTTTTAATGCCGATCCGCTCGAGAAATGCGCGCGCCATAGGCCCGCCTTGCGCCTCATGATCCCAGGATGTCCAGCGGAGGCGACCGTCGCGCTCGCGCAAGGCCGTAGTCGCGGGCTTGGCGAAATCGTGGGACAGCGCCGCGAACAAAAGCACCGCGCGATCGTCGCCCTCCAGCCGCTCGCGGACGGCGATGCGCGCGCCGGCGTCCACCACCAGCATCGTGTGCCGGCCCACGTCTCCTTCCGGGTGCCATTCGGGATCTTGCGGAACGCCGTCGAGACCGGCGATTTCGGGAAAGTGAACCGCCCAGCCGGTTTTCTTAAGATATTCCAAAATGCGGCCGGGCCGCTCGCTCTTGATGGCCCACTTCATGAACTCTTCAGCCACGCGCTCGCGGGCGAGCGTGGCATACTCACCGGCGATGGACCGGCACATCTCCGCGGTGGCCTCGTCAATTTCCAGGTCGAAACGGCAGGCGAACTGCATTCCGCGCAGCACCCGCAGCGGATCTTCCCGGAAAGCATCGCTGGTGGCGCGGAGCTTGCGATTTTTCAGGTCTTGTTCGCCGCCGAAGTAATCCAGGAGCTCGTCGCGCACCGGGTCGTAGGCGATGGCGTTAATGGTGAAGTCGCGGCGGCTGGCCGCTTCGCGCGGCGTGATGGCGTCTTCGAAAGCGGTGCGGAAATCGCGATGATGCAGCCCGATTTTACTTTCGCGCCGCGGAATGCTGAAATCCACCTCGCCCAAACCAGCGCGGAACAGTTTGACGACTCCGAAGGCTTTGCCAACGAGGTCCACCCGGCCGAAGCCCGAGAGAAGCTCGGCGAGACGGTCGTAGCTTGCCCCATAAACCTCGATATCGAAATCTTTGGGCGGAAGCCCGAGCAGGGCGTCGCGCACGGCGCCGCCCACCACCACAACGTGAAGATGGGAGCCATGCAGCGCGCGGACGACTTCTTCAAGCGGGGGCGGGAGCGTGAGGAGCATGGAGTGGGCCCCCTAAGGTTGCGGCTCTATGCGTTTCTTAAGCCGTTCTGAGCGCCAACCGAAAGGGAGCAGCATGCTCCCTCAGCTTACTCCAGGGTGCCCCTGCGCGAGGGTTGTGCGCCGCCGAGCCGTTTCAATGAACCCGGATGCGGCCGGCGTTGGAGCCCAGCGGAGCGGGCGTGCGGTCTTAGAGACGCGGCCGAGGCCGCACCCACTGGAATCTGCACCTGATTAATATCCGCTTGGTCCGTGACAAGTTCCAGATACACGCCGCCGCTGGCGCCGGAGTTGGGCGAACCCACCCCGGACGGAATCGTAACATTGAGCTGATAGCCTAACAAGCCTGGCGCAAGGCCGGCGTATTGAATGGTCCCCTGGGCGCTATTGCCGTTGACGTAGTCGTTAAAGTAAGCGCCCAAGGTGTTCGTCGTCCACAAGTCCGCTTTATTTAAGTTATTCGGGTCTGTGGATCCTAGCGCGCCATCGGATACGGTTGGGGTTACCGTGCCGAGGCCGGTAAGGAAGACCAAAATGGTCTCGCCCGGCTGCGCTGGATTGCTGGGCGTAATCAAGCTGTAATCGGCGTGAGTGGCGGCGCCGAATCCGATTCCAGTCTCATTTTGCGTAAAGACGCCCGGGTTGGAATCAGCCATGTACATGGTGACGGAATTTGATGGCGTTCCATTGTTGAGCACTTGAATCGTGGCGAGCGAAGCGGCGCTTAGTTCCCATGGAATAACCGCGTTAACCTGTCCGGAGCTGACGTAATAAAGCGGCGCGGCGATACCGTTGATAATCACCTGCGTGCCACCGAGATTGTTAGGAGCAGGCCCATTTGGACCATTCATCGTAACGGTTGCGAGATTTTTTCCGTACAGAGTAATTGTCTCGCCAGGCGCGAGGCTGGCGGTGACGGGCGCCCCGCTGGCCGCATTCACAATGCCGATCGGATTCAGATAGACGGAACTGGTGCTGGGTCCGGGGGTCGACGGGCTCAGAAGGCCGAGGGAAACGGAGAAGAACCCGCCCGTGCCAATCGCCACGTAGGCTTGGCCAGTGTCTCCGAACCCGTAGGCGTAGCCGTTGAAGTCCGCGCACAGAACCGCCGTGCATCCGGAGTAGGTGGAGGTTCCATCGGGATTGAGCTCGATTTGATCGTCGACGCCGAAGTCGTAGGGATAAAAGAAAATTGAACCGACACGTTGATGGACGATCGCATCGCCGTTCGTGTCGCCGAAGGAGTGGATCGATCCATAGAAATTATCGACGCCGTTTCCTGCGGGCACATCTTCCAGCGCCGCATTGAAAAACAGGCCATTGGGAGGAACGTTGTTGGGGATTGCCGACGCCAGCGCCTTCACCCCCACGAACATGTCGTAGCCCGTCGGATTGTATCCCAGGATGAAATTTCCGTCCGCCGACACAAAGGCGGTCCTGGTTCCCCCCACCAGAGCGTTGCCGGCAGTCACTCCGGAGGGGAGCGGGAAGTTTAGAGTCGCGCTGCCGTCGCTTTGAAAGTTGTAGGTGGCGCCGGTCACGGTCTGCGTCACGAAAGTCGCGCTGTTATTCGACGCCTGGCCATTCAGCGTGATGCTCGCGAAGCCGCCCGATCCGTTGGGCGACAATTTGAAGAGCGCGTTCTTGATGGCGGCGCTGGTTCCGCCCGGAAAGTCAAGCACGCCCACTTGATAGGGCGTGTTGAAGCTGGAATTCGTCGGGGGGGCGCCCGCCGGAATTGCAATCAACAGATCATTGACCTGCTGAGATTCCGTGGCGCTGCCTACGAAGACGCCCTGCGCTACCGCCCCATAGATGCGGCTGCCGGAATCGGTTGGCACAAGCGGGTTAGAGATGTAGCCGAGCCCGTTGGACCCGATCACGTAGGTGGAGGTAACCGAAAGCGCCTGCGGGCTTCCGTTCGAAACAGTGTTATCGACATATGTGCCCGTTACCGAGTAATTGCCGTTTCCGTCAAACGTAATCACTCCGTAGGCGCCGGCCATTTCCGTCGGATTGCCATTCTGATCGATATTCACCACCGCCAATTGGCGAAAACGGAACGATCCGTTGAGCAGCCCGTTTCCGCTGTGATCCAGGGTCTGGGCGTTGACGCTCGCCAAGCCAAATGCCGCTAAAGTCGCTGTAAGCAGGGTAGTTTTCATGTTTAGACTCGGTATGTTGGATGCGCGGGACGCCGATTCGCGTTACGTCGATTCGGTGAACTTTGTTTCATTGTATTATGACGAAAATCGGCTCCGCATCTATTACCCTACACAAACACATAATGCGGTGAAATTACCCGCCGCTTTCACCGGAATGGCTCGTGGCCCCGCATGCCAAACCTCTCCCGCCCGGACTTTCCGGCCGTCCAGCGTTCCTTCGCCGTCCAGAATGACGGCCAACTGAAGCGGCTCAAGCCGCGCAGAATCATTCACCTTCCGGCGATGAGCGGTAAAATAATCACAGGTCACGAAATCGCGCCGGGCGGCATGCGGCTCCCGAAGGCTGACCGCCAAGGCGTGTTCGAAATGCAAAGGCGGACGGCGGTTCCAGTCGTAGAGGCGATAGGTCATGTCGCTCGACTGCTGGATCTCGCAAAGGGCAATGCCCTCGCCAATCGCGTGGACAGTGCCGGCGGGAATGAAGAAAGTATCGCCGGGGGCGGCCTTGTGCCATTGCAAAAGGTCGACAATCTCGCCCGACAGCGCCGCTTGCCGCAAGCGTTCACTGGAAATTGGCTGGCGGAAGCCGGCGGCGATCTCCGCGTCTGGCTTGGCGGACAGAATGTGCCACATCTCGGTTTTTCCGAGGCAATTGTGGTGAAGACGCGCGTAATCATCGTCCGGGTGCACCTGCACCGAAAGGCGATCGAACGTGCTGATGAATTTCACGAGAATGGGAGGAACGGCGCCACCTTCGAACCAGACTTCGCTCCCCCAAATCTTATGGAGGAAGCGCGAAGGCAGGCGCTCCATCACGGTCGCGCCTGGATGAACCTCGCGATGCGATCCAGGCCGCGCTCGAGTTCCTTCATCGATGTGGCGTAAGAGATTCGAACATGCCGGTCGGTGCCGAACGCTTCGCCCGGAACCAGCGCCACAAACTCTTCCGCCAGCAGCTTTTCGGAAAACTGGAGGGAATTCGCAATGCCATCGCCGAAAGCGGCGCTGATATTGGGATAAACGTAAAAGGCGCCTTGGGGCGCGTTTGTGCGAATTCCGGGAATCGCCGCGAGCCGGCCGAGCACGTATTCCCGGCGGCGGCGGTATTCGGCCAGCATCAAGCCTACCGACTCTTGCGGACCGCGCAACGCCTCAATCGCAGCCTTCTGAGTGATAGAGGCAGGATTGGACGTCGCGTGGCTCTGGACCTTATTGATGGCGGCGACAATTTCGGCCGGCGCCAACACGAACCCCAACCGCCAGCCCGTCATAGCGTAGGTTTTGGAAAGCGACCCGGCCACCATGACGGTGTCTTTCGCGCCGGGAAGAGAAGCGAGGGAAAAGGGCTCGCCTTCGTACAGGAATCGCTCGTAGCATTCGTCCGAAATGATCAGAATTCCGTTGGATTTGGCGATGCGGAAAATTTTTTCCAGCTCGGACCGCTCAATCACGGCGCCGCTCGGGTTGCAGGGCGAATTGAGGATCATCAGCTTGGTGCGCGGCGTAATGAGCCGCTCGACGGCGGCCGCTTTCAGCGCGAAACCGTCCTCCTCGTTGGTTTCGGCGAAAACGCACCGGCCGCCCGCGTAATTCACGACGTCCTTGAAAGTCACCCAATACGGGAGGGGAATAATCACCTCGTCGTCCGGGTCCACCAGCGCCTGCGTCAGGTTGAAAATGGCGTGCTTGCCGCCCATTGTCGCGATGCATTCCTTGGGGCCGTAGGAAGTGCCGTACAAGCGGCGATGATGGTCGCAAATCGCCTGCTTCAGTTCAACCGTCCCGCCGACGGGAGTATATTTGGTGAAGTTTTCGTCCAGGGCGCGCATGGCCGCGCGTTTGATGTTGTCTGGGGTCGGGAAATCGGGCTCGCCGGCGCTGAAGTCGACCACGTCGACCCCTTCGCGCCGAAGGCGGTCGGCCTCGGCGGCTACCTTCATGGTCGAGGATTCGCTGATAAGCGAAATCCGTTGGGCTAGTTCAGTTACAGTTTGCATTCGGACTCCAGTCTATGCTATTGGCTTTCCGTCTCCCGCTTTGCACTCCCGGCTAGCCGAGGGCTGGCGGCCACGGCCGAAAGCTTCAGTTTTTGCGCCACCGCCTCCGGCACCAGTCCCGTAACGTCGCCCCCGAGCGACGCCACCTGCTTCACCAGCCGGGAGCTGATGAACGAATAGGCTTCCGAGGCCATGAGAAATGCCGTCTCGATGTCGGGCCGCAGCCGCCGGTTCATTAGCGCCATCTGAAGCTCGTGCTCATAATCCGAGACCGCGCGGATGCCGCGCAGAATCAGATTCGCTCCTCGCGCGGCGGCGTAGTCTACCAGCAGTCCATCAAACGCGCCCACTTCCACGTTCCACCAGGGTTGAACCGCGTCCCGGAGCATCTCCACCCGCTCGTCCACGGAAAATAGCGGCTTCTTATCCTCGTTTTTCAGCACCGCCACAATTAACCGCCCTACCAGGCGGCTGCCCCGAGCGATCAGATCCAAATGACCATTGGTGATCGGATCGAAGGAACCGGGATAAATCGCGACAAGACTCGACGGCGGCGAGGCCAATCCTGCTCCCGTTCTAATCTACTCGCCCGTTTGGTGCGAGAAATTACGAGAACATTAATAGTAACATCCTTACCGAGGGCGCGGCATGCCCGCAGCGGGTCTTCGATCCCGATCCATGGCCGTTACGGATTTATGAAACAAACCTAAGCGGGAAACGATCTCCGATCAAAACGGAGATGGCCGGCAGCGCGGCGGTGGAACCCGTATTCTGTTGCGCCGAAAAGAAGCGGCTGCGCCACGCTCTTCGCCTGGCGACGCTCGACTATAGCCGCGCGGCGCTCGTGCTCCAGGAGCGGCTGAGCGTCATGAAGAAAGACGACTATTGGCGCATCCGGAATTACGTCGACGCGGCTCGCATCAAAGTTGAAGCTGCTCGCAGGGCGCTGGAGGGCCACACTTTGGAACACGGCTGCTAGACGCGGAAGTTGTATAATATCCCGCAGGTTTGCGCTTCATCCAGCGACCAAGGAGCCCCTACATGAGCCAGTCAACCAAGAGCGATACAACGCGACGGACTTTCCTCACCGCCAGCGCGGCCGCGACGGTTCCGTTCTTCATCAAAGCCGATAGCAAGACCGATTCGAAGAACAAGATTCTCGGCGAAGGCGAGCACCAATACGAATGCATTCACGATTGGGGGCAGCTCCCGTCCAACATCAAATACGGCAACACGCACAGCGTGTGCGAGGATTCCCAGGGTCATATCTACATTCACCACACGGTCTACAAGGACAGCCCCAGCCCCGATAGCGTGGTCGTTTTCGACGATAAGGGCAAATTTGTCCGCTCGTTCGGGCCCATGTTCCGGGGCGGCGCGCACGGCATGCACCTGAGCAAAGAGGGCAAGACCGAGTACCTTTACTTTTGTGATGAAAAACATGGCATCGTCACCAAGCGCACGCTGAAGGGCGAAGAGATTTGGACCATGGGATACCCGCAGGATTCACCCGTTTATCAAAAAGGGCCCGGCGCGGCGGGTTTGAACTACCGGCCCACGAACTTTGCGATCGCCCCGAACCTGGATTTCTGGGTAGGCGACGGGTATGGCTCCTACTACATGTTCCACTACAGCCAGGCGAGCAGCACTGCGTATCCGAAACTCGTCAAGACGTTCGGCGGACCGCCCGCGGGTCAGGGTCAGGGAGCGGGCCGTGGAGCGGGCGGGGGAGGAGGGCGTGGCCGAGGCGATGGAGCCGCGAAGGGCGGCGGTCCCGGCGGCCCGCCGGCTCAGGCAGCCGCCGGAAGAGGACAAGGCGGCGGAAGAGGGCCGGCCGCGCCCCCGCCTCCCGGCCAGCCAGGCGTGCCGAGAGACGTGCCCATCGATTCCACCAATAATCCGCACGGCAATATGGTGGACCTTCGCGATCCCGCCAATCCGGTTCTGCTGATCGCCGACCGCGGCAACAATCGTATCGTCCGCTATACCCTGGACGACAAACCGATCGATGTGGTGGCGGGCACCAAATCGCCCTGTCACTTCCACACCCACAAAGACACCATCGTCGTGCCGGACTTGCAAGCGCGGGTCACGCTGCTCGACAAGAACAACAAGATCATTCTCCATTTGGGTGAGCCGACCGTTCCCAACCCGCCGCGCACGACCGAGAACCGGGCCGATTTTGTTCCAGGCCAATTTGTGCAGCCCCACGGCGCGATTTTCGATCACGCCGGCAATATCTTCGTGGTGGAATGGGTAGAAATTGGCCGCGTCACAAAATTGCGCAAGGTCTAGTTGGCTGTAGCAAAATGCATAATCCACTCTTTGGCGAGTTCATGGGGACCCTCGTTCTGATCCTCATGGGCAATGGCACCAATTCCAACGTGCTGCTCAGCAAAACGAACGGCAACAATTCGGGGTGGATCGTCATCTCCACGGGATGGTTTCTCGCGGTGATGGCGGGCGTGGCCGTGGCGCAAGCCTGCGGCAGCCCCGGCGCGCACATCAATCCGGCCGTCACCTTGGCCGTCGCGATCATAAGCGGCGACTTCAGCAATGTAGCGGGCTTCGTCGCAGCACAGATGCTGGGCGCGTTCGTGGGCGCCACGCTGGTATGGCTGCATTTCCTGCCGCACTGGACCTTCACCAACGACCCAGGGCTCAAGAAAGCGTGCTTCTGTACGGCGCCGGCGATCCGCAATACGCCTACCAACATCATCAGCGAGATCATCGGCACCTTCATGCTTTTCCTGATCATCGCTTCGGTTCTGTCCAAAGGGGTGGTGGGATCCGCAGGCGCGGTGGCGCCCGGACTTGTTCCCTTCCTGGTCGGATGTGTGGTTTGGGTCATCGGCATCGGCCTCGGCGGGACTACTGGATTTCCCATTAATCCGGCTCGCGATCTGGGGCCTCGAATCGCCCACGCGATTCTGCCCATTTCCGGCAAAGGCGACTCCGACTGGAGTTACGCCATGGTTCCCGTCATCGGCGAATTGATCGGCGGCGCGCTGGCCGGGCTTTTCGTAAAGATGGCGGGCATCTAGATGGGCTGGCTCAGGCCACCGCTCGTCGCCTGAAGCAGCCCCTCAAATCATGTCCGCGAAGCTGCGCCGCAGGCGGTGAAACCAGGCGTGTCCGATGACAGCCAACGCGGCCGAACCGATCCATAATGCGATCAGGGCGTCAAGGGTGGGCGGCCGGCCTTCCAGCAAAACGGCGCGGTAACCTCGCACCAGCGCCAATATGGGATTAAACCCCAGAATCCGCGCAACCGCGGGAGGAACCGAATGGCTCTCCGGATAGCAGATAGGCGTGAGAAAAAACCACAGCGTCAAAACAAAACCGGTAATCTGACCCAAGTCCCGGATGAAGATTCCGAGCGCCGCTAGAAACCAGCAGATGCCGGCGGTAAGCAGAAGTTGTGGCCCCGCCAACGCCGGAAGCCAAGCCGCGGTGGCAGGTATCGCGCCGCGGGCCGCCAACAGGATGGCGAGAAAAATCAGAAGGCCGAAAGCTTCCGTCACCGCGCCCGAAATCACCAAATTGATCGGCAGAGTCTCCAGGGGAAATACAAGCTTTTTGACGAAGGTGCGATGTTCCAGAATCACGTAGGGCGAGCGGCCAACCGCCTCCGAAAAAGCAAGCCAGGGGAGCATCCCCGCCAAGAAATAGAGCACAAATCCGATCCCGCTGGAGTCAGCCCCGAACCGCTGTTTTAACACCAACCCGAAGACAAAGACGTAGGTAGCCATCAGCAGCAGCGGATTCAGGAACGTCCATAGCGCGCCGGCGAAGCTGGCGCGATATCTCGCCAAGATATCGCGCCGCACCATCGAGGCGATCAGCTTGTGGTTCTCGCACAAACTGCGCGCGGGATAGAGGAAAGCTTTCGGGATGGCGCCGAGCAAACACCTGCGCCGCAGAGCCGCCGCCGAGGCCACCCTGGAGGTCTCGATTTCGCAATTGCCATCGCTCACGTGCGCATCGATGAGAATGAAGCTCCGGCGATCCGATACCGGAGCGACTTGGACGCGGTAGGGGCCGTCGCCGGGCGGCAGATCTAACCGCAGATCGGCAGCGCCGCCGGGAAGCTCGGACCAGCGCCCCTCGAACAAAAACGCGCCGGAATTCGGATCGAAGACCTGCCACCCAACCACGGCCGCCTTCCCGTTTGCGTTCCGCAATCGAAATCGCAAGCGGATCGCTGATCCCTCCGCGACGGCTTGAACAGATTCGAATTTCACTGCCAATTCCCTAGCTTATGTTACGAAGGACCACGATTCCCAGTTTGCGGGCGTACGCGGGCGGACGCCTTTCTGAGATAAACTTCTTCTTCATGCACTACGCCTCCAAAATCGATGAAGCCGGCGCAGCCGTGCCGCCGGCATACCAAAGCCACAGCGCCGGCTTCCGCCGTGCTGGATTCGTACAGCGCGCCATGGGTTCGGTGCATATGGGCGTGGGCGTCTGCTTTCTCGAACCGGACGGACGCATCGACACACACCTCCACTCCTTTGAAGAGAGTTTCTATATACTTGAGGGAAGCCTAACCGTAGAGGCCGGCGGCCAGACGCACGAGCTTCAGCCCGGCCATTTTGGATTGATTCCCACCGGCTTGCCGCATGCCTGGCGCAACTTGGCTGGGAGCCGTGCGCGATGGTTGGAGATGCAAGCCCCCCAGCCGCGCCCGGCCGATGCTGGCTCCAACATTGGCAAAGACACCTGGTTCACCTCCGATAGCGGCTCAGCGCAAGGCTCGCTGCTGCTGGGGCATTTCGACGAATCCCAGTTGCCGCGCCCGGGAGGGCCTTCCCAAATGGAAGGCTTCAATCCCACCACAGGCGTCGCGATCAAAATGTTTGTCGACCGCTCGTTCGGCGCGATTCATCAATCTTTATTCCTGATCCAGTATCTGCCTGGCGCCAAAATCGACCCGCACGATCACACGTTTGAAGAATCCTACCTGATCCTGAGCGGCAGGACGCGAGCCATGGCGGACGGAAGGATCTATGATTTGGGCCCGGGCGACGTAATCTGGACTGGAGTTGGCTGTATCCATAGCTTTGAGAATGTCAGCGACGAACCGGTAAGGTGGATCGAGACGCAAGCGCCGCTTCCGCCCGCCAGAGAGGTTTTCCGATTCGAGCGCGACTGGGCCCGGCTTACGGCGGCCGCGAAGTGAAAGGGGATCGTTATGTTGGCAACTGAGAAAAACGGGGCGGCGGGGCGCACCCGCCCGTTTACGGGCCAGGAATTCATCGAAAGCCTGCGCGATGGGCGCGAGATCTGGATTTACGGCGAGCGCGTCAAGGATGTCACCGTACACCCGGCTTTCCGCAACACGGTTCGCATGCTCGCCCGTCTTTATGACGCGCTGCACGGGGAGCGAAAGGCGGTGCTATGCACGGAAACCGATACCGGCAATGGCGGCTACACGCATAAATTCTTTAAGGCGTCGCACAATGCCGAGGAGTTGGTGGAAGCGCGGGACGCCGTCGCGGAGTGGGCGCGGATCACTTATGGCTGGATGGGCCGCAGCCCGGATTACAAAGCGGCCTTCCTCGCCACCTTAGGCGCCAACTCCGATTTCTATGAGCCCTTCCAGGAGAATGCACGCCGCTGGTACAAGAAGGCGCAGGAAGAAAACACCTTCGTGAATCACGCGATCGTAAATCCGCCCGTGGATCGCAACAAAGAGCTTGCGGAAGTGCGCGACGTTTACATGCACGTCGAAAAAGAAACCGACGGCGGCCTGATCGTCAGCGGAGCTAAGGTGGTAGCCACCACTTCCGCGCTCACACATTACAATTTCATCGCCAACAACGGCGCGCTGCCCATCAAAACCAAGGATTTCGCCTTTGTCTGCATCGTACCTACCGATGCGCCGCGCATGAAGCTGTTCTGCCGTCCGTCTTACGAAATGAACGCCGCGGCCACCGGCAGTCCATTCGACTATCCACTTTCGAGCCGTTTGGACGAGAACGATTCGATTATCGTGTTTGACAAGGTTTTCGTCCCTTGGGAGAATGTATTCGCCTACGGGGACATCGACAAGGTCAATAACTTTTTCCCGCGCTCCGGATTTCTGCCGCGATTCATGTTTCACGGCTGCATCCGCCTGGCCGTGAAACTCGATTTCATCTGCGGCCTGATCCTGAAAGGCGTGGAGGCGACCGGCGCCAAGGATTTCCGAGGCGTGCAGGCGCAAGTGGGCGAAGTGCTCGCCTGGCGCAATCTTTTTTGGGGCATGACCGATGCGATGGCGCGCACCACAATCCCGTGGACGCCCGGCTACGTGCTGCCCAATCTCGACTACGGCCTGGCCTATCGGGTCGCCGCCAGCACGCTGTATCCGCGGCTGAAAGAAATCATCGAAAACGTCCTGGCGAGCGCCCTCATCTATCTGCCCTCGCATGCTCGCGATTTTCAGACCCCGGAGATCCGGCCTTATCTGGACCAGTTCGTGCGTGGCTCTAACGGCTATTCGGCCTTGGATCGCGTGAAGCTGATGAAGTTGATCTGGGATGCGATTGGGACTGAATTTGGTGGCCGGCACGAGCTCTACGAGCGTAACTATTTCGGCAACCACGAAAGCATCCGCTTCGAGACCTTGATAGTGGCGGATGCGCTGGGGCAATCCGCCAAATACAAGGGTTTCGCCGAACAATGCATGGCCGAATACGATCTGGACGGCTGGAAAGCGGCTGACTTGATCAATCCGGACGATGTGAATCTTGTCATGAAAAAGAAGGCGGCGCCGTGACGCCGGCGCCCGGAACATTCGAGACCGTCTGCCCGATCGTTCCACGCATTGCCATGCTCGGGCTGATCCGGCTTTTAGGTTAAGCTTCCTTTGGCGCCGGAGGAAAATAGATTAGGAATTTAGGCAGCTCGGGCCTTAACCCTCGGGACAACTTCCGCGCCGCTCTAGGGTATAAGTAGGTTACAGGGACCTACGTCTCTTTCCGATACCGAAAGAGATGCCCGACTACCCAGGCAAACTGCTCCTTTCTCTCAAGCCTGATACACCGAACGCCTATCGCCGCCGCGTAGCGGCTTGGTGCAGTGAGTTAGCGCGCGCCCAAGCCACGGGGCCGGAGCAAGAACTGGCCCGCGAACAAACTGCGTTCGGCGGCCATCGCCTACCTTCCGTCCTGGACGGCCCCAGGCGGGCACAGTTTCTCCAAGACCTGAACGTCTCGATTGCGGAGCCGCAAGTTTCCGCTGCGCAGCCCGACGCTAAGGCCCTGGAGCTGGCGGAGGCCCTGGAGGATCATTTCGCTTGGGAGCCATATTCAGGCGACGCGCCGGAGGTCGAACCGGCGGCGGCAGAGGCGCTGGATGCCTTACGGACGGTGAGGCCCCCGGATCTGGAGCGCGCCATGGCCAATCTGCCCGTATTGCCCGTGGCGGCGCATCGGGCGCTGGCCTTGCTCACCTCGGACAATTGGGAGGTTCGAGCCTTGCAATCCATCGCTACGTCCGACCCGGTTCTGGCGGCGGAGTTGATCCGCGCGGCGAATTCGGCGGCCTTCGCGGCGCGGCAGGAGATTAAGACGATGGTCCAAGCCATCGCCTATATTGGAACAGAGCAGGCCTGCCGGATTCTGGTAGGCGCTTCTTTGAAGCGTCTGTTCGTGGCGAAAAAACTCCAGGGCCTATGGAATCATTGCCTGGAGGCCAGCCGGATCGCCCAAAGCGTGGCGAAGCTCTCGCATGAAGTAAACTCAGAGGAGGCTCTCCTGGCTGGCTTGGTACACGATGTGGGCCGGCTCGCGACGTCGCTGTTGCCGGATCAGTTCCAGAACCGCTCCCAACGTTTGCTAGCCAGCGGGTGCACCCTTTCGCAGGTGGAAATCGCACTGTGCGGCGCCGCCCACGCCGAACTTGGCGCCAGGGCTTTGGAACGCTGGAATTTCCCGCAAGACTTCGTCGAGGCGGTGCGGTTTCATCACCAGCCCGAACGTTCCTCATCGCCGCTGGCGGCCGTTTTGTATCTTACAGAACTGTGCTCCAGCCCTTTGGAGGACGTCCCGTCTCTGGCGAGAGCGAAAGCGGCCCTGGACCGGCTCGGCTTGGACGCTGACGCGCAATATGAAATCGAGCTGGCCGAGCAAAGTCTGCGCTCGTTGCATCTGGAAGAGTGGCGCAGGCTCTAGCGCATGCGCGTATCGTTTGGGACGGATCGGCTGCAGCAAGTCTGCCGTGGGCAGACGTTTTGCGCTGAGTTAGTGAACGCTTGAAGCTCCCGGTCTCGCCACCTCGTGAAACGACCGCCGGAGCGTGCCCGCCACCGTTCCGATCCTGCGGGAAGCGCTCTCCAGTTCGTCTCCGAACCGTTCTGAGCATTTCTCCAACAGTCCCGCCGCCCATCCGAACACCATGGGTACAATCAGCGCCGCGCCCGCGATGCTCAATCCCAAACCCGCCGCCACCATACCCGCTCCAGCGATAGCCATCTTCTGTCTTCTGTCCATGGATGTGCACCTCCACTATTTATTTTGTTCGCTTCCGCTTCGTCAATGAATTCCCAGGGGTGAGTCATACTGGTTTCATGCGCCTTCATGCGGCGTTGGCCGCTTTTGCGTGCACAGCATGGGCTCAAAATTCGCAGGTTTTTGCGATCCGAGGAGCAAACATTGTCACCGTCAGCGGCCCGGCGATCGCCGATGGCTCCATCATTTTGCGCGACGGCCTGATCGAGGCCGTGGGCGCGGATATTCCGATCCCCTCAGATGCCTGGGTGATACCCGGCGAAGGGCTAACCGTGTACCCGGGTTTGATCGATGCAGCTAGCAACTGGGGCATGCCCCCAAACCTGGCTCCTGGCGGCGGAACCGCAAGAGGAAATCAAAATCCTCCCGCGCGCGGACCCGAAGACCGCCCAGCGACCACAAGCTGGATCAAGGCGGCAGACGAACTTCGGCCTAGCGATCCAAGACTGGATCGCGCGCGCTCTGCCGGATTCACGACGGCCGTCGTATTTCCGATGCGAGGAATTTTCTGCGGCCAAGGGTCCCTGGTTAATTTGGCGGGAGAAAGGCCGTCCGCAATGATATTGGCGCCGTCGGTCGGACAGTTTCTCACGGTCTCGCCTGCGCCCACCGGCTTTCCCGCTGCGCTGATGGGGGTCATCTCCTACATCCGCCAGGTTTATCTCGACGCCCGCCATTACGCCGCAATTAAGGACGCTTACGCAGCCAATCCCCGAAGTATGCGCCGGCCCGATTACGACCGCGCGCTTGAGGGCGTGCTCGAATCCCGGCGCATTCTGCTTCCCGCCAATCGCGTCGTGGAAATCGAGCGTATGCTTCGCCTCGCGGCCGGTGTTGAGCAGCAGGCCATCCTGTATGGCATGCAGGAAGGATACCGCGCCGTCGAGCTACTGAAGAAATCGGCCGCCCCGGTCCTGGTGAGCCTCAAATGGCCGCAGCGGCCCGCGGATTCCAACCCCAGCGATGTCGACAGCCTTCGCGCCCTGGAGGTTCGCGATCGCGCTCCCTCTACGCCGGCGGAATTCGCCAAGGCCGGAATCCCCTTCGCCTTCTATTCCGACGGCCTTGACCAGCCGCGCGACTTACAGAAGGCCGTGAAGAAGGCGATCGACGCCGGTCTTTCCCGCCGCGACGCTATCAGAGCGCTGACTCTATCGCCCGCCGAAATCTACGGAGTAGCGGATCGCATTGGCTCAATCGAGAAGGGCAAGATCGCGAACCTCGTTGTGACTCGCGGAGAGCTATTCGACGACTCCACTCGAGTGGAGATGGTGTTCGTAGACGGCCGCCGGTATCTGATGGCCCCGGAGCAAAGCGTTCCAGCCGTCCAGAGTCCGGTCACCAAGGAGCAGGCGCGATGAAGACTTTACAGACTTGCGTGTTGCTATCCCTATGGCTTCCGGCCCTGCGCTCTGAAGCTATCGTGATTCGCGACGCCAATGTGCTCACTGTCTCTCACGGCGCGGTGAGGGGCTCAATTTTAATCCAAAACGGCAAGATCGAGGCCGTTGGAGCAAACGTTCCCATCCCCCAGGGCGGGCGCATCATCGAAGCCGGCGGCCAGTACGTCATGCCCGGAATTATCGACTGCCATTCACATATCGCCATTGAAGGCAATGTAAACGAGCCGAGCGTTTCGGTGTCGTCCATGGTCGACGTCAAAGATGTCATCGATCCGGAAGATATTGCCATTTATCGCGCGCTGGCGGGAGGCGTGACGACGGCGAACATTTTGCATGGATCGGCGAACGCGGTGGGAGGCCAGACGGTCGTGCTGAAGATGCGATGGGGAAAGAGCGCAAGCGAGATGATCTTCGAAGGCGCGCCGCCCGGCCTAAAGCTCGCCCTTGGCGAGAATCCGAAGCGCGCGGGCAACCCCAGCGGCCGCGAGAGCCCCCGCTATCCCTCCACCCGCATGGGGGTCGAGGATACCATTCGCCAGGCGTTTCTCGAAGCCAAGGCTTACAAGGCGCAGTGGGACGCCTATCTTGCCGGGACGGCGCGCGGCGAGCGGCCGCTTGCGCCGCGAAAAGACTTGAAACTGGAGCCGCTCAAGGAAGTGCTGGAAGGCAAGCGCTTCGTTCACGTCCACTGTTATCGCGCCGACGAAATTCTAATGCTGCTTCGCCTCGCCGACGAATACGGATTCAAAATCCGCACGCTTCAGCATGCGGTCGAAGGCTACAAGGTCGCCAAAGAAATCGCGGCGCACGGCGTCGCCGTCTCCACATTCAGCGACTGGTGGTCGTACAAGGTTGAGGCGTTCGACGCGATTCCGTATAATGCCGCAATCCTGCACAATAAGGGAATTCTGGTCAGCCTGAGCAGCGACGACGCCGAGCTGATGCGCCACCTCAACACCGAAGCCGCTAAAGTGATTAAGTACGGCGGCCTCAGCGAAGCCGAAGCCTTGGCCATGGTGACGCTGAATCCCGCCAAACAACTGGGCATTGACGATCATGTAGGATCGATCGATCCGGGCAAGGATGCCGACTTGGTAATTTACGACCGGCATCCCCTGTCGAACTATGCCAAGGTCCAAAAAGTATTCATCGATGGCCGCCTCTATTTCGATCGCGATTCGGAATTGAGCAGCCGGGCCGGAAAGCAGGCGCGTAAGCAAAATCTCTTGGAAGAGGAGAACGAGCGTTGAAAGGCGTGGTGCGGTGGATTCTGGCCGCTGCCGCCTTTCCAGCGGCTTTATGGGCCTCCAGCGCCGACACGTTTTTTCTCCGCAACGCCGACGTCTTCCCCGTCACAAGTCCGGAGATCAAGGAGGGATCCATTCTGGTGCGCGACGGGAAAATCGCCGCGATCGGCGCGAACCTCGCCCCGCCCAAAACAATTCGCATTATCGAGGGCAAAGGTCTGCGCGCGTATCCCGGCCTCATAGACTCGGCCACGGAACTGGGCTTGGCGGAAATCTCCAGTCTGCGAGTCACCGTGGATTCGGGCGAGCTCGGTCCTTTTATGCCGCAGCTTCGCGCCTTAACCGCCGTGAACCCCGATAGCGAGCATTTTCCCGTAGTGCGCGCCAACGGCATTACCAGCGTCGTAACATTTCCTTCGCCACAAAGCGGCGGACGGGCCGGCGAGAGCCAATTCATCGCGGGCCAGGCGGCTTTGATCCATGCAGACGGCTGGACTTGGGAGGAAATGGCGGTGAACCGCTCGGCCGCGCTGCATCTGATTTTTCCCGCTCTTCCGCGCAACCAGACGGGATTCGCCGAAGCCAAGCGCGCCTATGAGCGCGCCGTTCAGCAGATCGGCGAGTTTTTCGAAGAGGCGCGCCGGTACAAGATCGCCAAGGCCGCCGCCAGCGGCGCATTTCGGCCGGATCTGAAGCTGGAAGCCATGCTGCCGGCGCTGGACGGACAACTGCCCGTGGCGATTTCGGCGGAGCGCGAGTTGGAAATCTTAGACGCCATCCGATTCGCGGATGCTCAAAAAATCCGGATGGTGCTCATGGGGCCGCGCGAACTGGGCAAGGCCGCTTCGGAGCTCCGATCCCGTAACATTCCGGTAGTGCTGGGAAAAACTCTGGAATTGCCCCTCAACGAAGACGACCCCTACGATGCGGCCTTCACTCTGCCCGCCGAAGCATTCCACGCGGGCTTGAAAATCGCGTTCGGCACCTTCGACAACGAATTTGTTCGCAATCTTCCATACAATGTCGCCACCGCCGTCGCCTACGGCCTCCCTTATGAGGAAGCTCTTAAAGCGGTAACCATTAATCCCGCGAGAATTTGGGGCGCGGGCGCGGAATTGGGCTCGCTTGAAAAGGGCAAATGGGCCGACCTGATGCTGACCGACGGCGATCCCTTCGAGACACGCACGTCAATCAAGGCCGTGTTCATTAAAGGCCGGGCGGTGGATTTGTCCAACCGCCAGACCCGGTTGTACGAAAAGTATCTTAACAGGCCATGAAGCGGCTCTTGGCTTAGAAGCTGAACCGAGCGATCAACGTTCCCGTCCGCGGGTTCTGATATAGCTGACCCGTTGACGCCCCCGTAAGAGGATTGCCGGTGATCGAGGGCGCGGTCTGGAAACCCGCCACCGTTTCGTTGATAACTCCGAAGCCTGCGTTGAGTTGGTTAAAATTGTTGTGAGTAACCGGGGCAGTCGGGTTGGAGGTGCTGGGAGCCCCCAGTTCCAAGCGGTTGAATATATTCACGAACTCCGCGCGGATCTGGAGATTGTAGCGGCCCTCTTTCCCCACGCGGAAATTGCGGCCGATGTTGAAGTTTTCGCTGGGGTAGCGAGCCGTCCGGAAATCGCCGTAATACGTGCCTGTGGCTGGCCCAAAGGTTCCGTTAGCGGGAACGGTCCACGCGGCGGGATTCAGCACCTGATCCGTATACGGATTGATGCAGCCGCAGTTCAAATTCTTGATGAATAACGGCTGGCCGGGAACCCGGAAATCCTCGCTTCCGCCAAGGTAGTTGGTGTTGGTCGCGGCGGGCGGAGGAAGCGGAAATCCGCTGCCATATTGCAGGAACGCTCCAAGCTGCCAATCCCTGACAACCGTCGATACGATAGGGTTGCTGAACCAGCGTTGGGTGGTGTAAAGGATGTTCGCATTGAACAGGAACGGCTGGTCGAAGGAGGTGAGCGATTTGATGGAATTGACCGCCAGAATCGGGCGGATTTCCGTCAACGACTTCGACCACGTGAAGGTGCCATTCACTTGCAATCCGTGAGAAAGGCGCTTGGTTCCCTTCATTTGCAGCGACTCATACCACGTTCCGCCGGTCGCTGAGTTGGTGACGCCAATGGTTGAAAATTGCGGATAGGGCCGCAGCGCGTTTAGAAGCGTGTTGGAGCTCGAATATCCGGAATACGGAACAATGTTGCCGAGTCTGTTGATTACCGCCGAATCTTTCAGCGCGCTGCCCAGCAATAGATTGTCTGTTGGATTGCTGTAAGGCGATAAACCGTAGGCCGCGAAAGCCGCCGGCAGGACCTGATTCAAGTATCCGTAAGGGCCGCCAGGCCACCACACGCCGCGGTTGCCGATATAGGTAGCCTCGATGACGGTGTTGGGCGTGATTTCGCGCTGCACGCCAAGGCTCCATTGATTCTGGCGTCCAGGACGGGAGGCGTTTGGATCGAGAAAACTGAAGCCGGAAAATCCTGTGATCTGGCCGGGGAGCGGAGTTTGGCCGGGGTTAAAGTTGGGCCAGGATGGTTGCGGCATGGCGCCCGGCGTTTGAATGTTCACAAACGCATTCACGCCAGCGGGGGCGCTGGTGAGGTCGGCCGTGTTTTGGAGATTGATGTCGGCGGGGAACCCATAAACAAAGCCCCATCCGCCGCGGATCACGGTCTTGGGAGTAGCTTGATAGGCAACGCCAAGGCGCGGACCGAGCGCATATGGATAATTCGACACGAATGTGCAACCGCAGGTGGCCTCAAAGATCGGCGCGCCCAAGCGTCCGCCCGCCGCCGGGTTCGGAACGTTCAAGCCAAGGTTGGCCGAGCGGCCATACTCTTCCCGCGCAGCCGTCCCATAATCCCACCTCAGACCGTAATCCAGGGTGAGCCTGCGCGTCGCCTTCCAGGAATCCTGGACAAACAACGCCCATTGCTGTTTGAACATGCGCGCATCCACGGGGGCGTACTGGGTGGCGCTGACCACGTCGCCGAGCAAAAAGTTCGCGTAGGGGAAGCCCTCCGTGTAAGCTCCGGTCACCAGTGAGGCCGGGATGCCAGTAGCGCCGGCACCCGTGTTGCCCATCGTTGGGGTCGAGTAGGTCAGACCGACTCCCGTCGGCGGAGCGGTGATCTGGGCTTGGAGCCAGAGTTCCATGCCGGCCTTATAAGTGTGGCTGCCGTGAACCCAGGTCACGTTCGCATTGGTCGACGGCCGTTCCGTGCGAGTATGTGTGTGAGCCAGCGCGTTGCCAAGCTGCGTCATGCCGCCAAGCTGAGTGGCGCCGTTTGGGGCTGTGTTCTGAAGCCCGCTGGCGTTCACGTTGATGGTCGGGAAATTGAAGCTGCCCTCGCAACCGATGAGATGAATACTCGAGCAATTGAAAATCCCGCCACCTGTAGTATATGGACTATCGTCGAAGAAGCTGATCTGCGAATAGCCGATTCCGACGTGCGCCAGTAGCGTGGGCGTGACGGTGTAGTCGAAGTTGAGGCGCTCCATTTGGGAGCCAATGAAGGTTCCGCGCGCCGTGGAAATCAGCGTCGGAAGGCCGTTATCGCTTCCGTTGGGCACCGAGAACTGGCTGTCGGTCAGGGTGTGTCCCCAATAAAACGACAGCTTGGCTTTCGATCCCAGAATCTGATCGAACTTCACCGAAGGGATGGTCGTGTTGCGACGTCCGGCGTTGAAGCCCGTGTAGTTGTTGACCAGCGCACCGGTTGTGGGGGGCAACAGATTTTGGATGGCCACGGCCGTGGGGTCGAAACGGTTCGGGGGAATCACGTTGTTCGGAAAGGGATTCGCGATGCCCACGCCATTGGCCACTCCCCGGCTCAGCGGATCGTAGATTTCATTGGCGAAGACCGGGCGGCCCAGGGCGTCGGTGGCGATGGCGTTAGCGGTAACTCCAAGCCCAGGGTTGAAATTTGCGCCGCCGTTCGGAGAGATGGCGCTGAAATCGCCGTTCTGATAGGCCGGGGCCGGCAGCGTATCGGTGAAACTCAAACCCTGGCTCTCTTTGTAGTATTCGTAGCTGTAAAAGAAAAACGTCTTGTTTCGCCCGTTATAGAGGCCGGGAATCCACACCGGCCCGCCCAGCGTTCCGCCGAAATCGTTGCGGCGATTGCGCGGCCGGTACTTCCCGCCCGTGAATCCTGGATTCGTGTAAGAAAACGGGTAGCCGGCGTTCAGATCCTCGTTCACGAAATAGTCGTAGCCGCTTCCGTGAAACTGGTTCGTGCCCGATTTCATGGTGATATTGAAGACGCCGCCGCTGGTGGTTCCGAACTCGGCCGCATAGTTGCTGGTCTGCACCGCCACTTCTTGAATGGCGTCCGCGCTCGGTTGGTTTTCCTGGAGCGCATAGCTCACCGTGTGGTTCGTGTTATCCATTCCTTCCAAGCGGAAAGCGGAGGCCTGGTTGGGCGAGCCATTGACGATCATCACGTAGTTCGGCGTGTAAACCACGCCCGGCAGGAACACCGTGGAGTTGAACGGATTGCGGATTCCGGAGCTGCCAGCGTTTGTGCCGCCGATGCCGAGCACCGGCAACTCGTCCAGTTGCTGAAGCGTAATATTATGCGCCACATCGCCGCTCTCGGTTTTCAGCAGCGACGCTTCCGCCGTCACCGTAACGGTTTCGCCCGTCGCGCCGATCTCCAGCTTCGGGTCTTCGCGGATGATGCTCGCCGCCGTCACCTGAATGTTGCTGTGAGTATATGTTTTGAACCCCATCACCCGCACGGTGACCTGATAAGGCCCCACCGGCAACTGCGTAACCGTGTATTCGCCGGAGGCCGTCGTGACGGTCGGGTAGACAACGCCCGTATCCGTATTCCTGACCTCAACGCTTGCATTGGCGACAACCGCTCCGGCTGGGTCGCTCACAATGCCTGTAATCGTGCCATTGGCGGCCTGACCCAACAGCGCCGCGGAAACCATGACAAGCGACACTACAAGAAAAAACAGCCTCATAGACACCCCTTTCGTGGAACGGTGGAAAGCGACTTCTCTGAGCTTACGATCCCTGTTTCCCAAAAACCTGGGGGCCATGATACTACAGATGGCTGAAGCGGTCAATGGGCTCCTACGCCATGTCAACGCAAAGTAGAAATGCCGCCTTTTCTGCAAAGTAGTTTGTCATAGAGCTGTTGTGCGCCGCTGCGGCCTGCTTGCTCTAAAGATCAACGTTATGAGAGAATGGCTAACCTCTCCCATCGGAGCGATGCCCTAAATACCGAAGTTTGATTTCCTAGTTTCTCGCATGTGCGGTAAAGGGACAAATGATGCGGCGAATGATTTGGAGGAATTATGTCAGTACTGAGTCGGACGCCCCTGCAGCGCGCCGGGCGCGCCCCCGCAATCCCTGCCTGCGCGGCTAATTTCTGCGGATTTGTCCCGGTGATTTGTCTCGGAATGTCGTTTCTTGTGTCTCCGGCGCAGGCAGGAGACGCCCTAAAGTTCTTCAAGAATTACTTCATTGCCGGCGATTACGTTACGGGAGGAATCGGCTTGCGGGGCCAAGGGGCGCTGAATGTGGGCGTGGCAAAGCTGGTCGGTGGAAGCAACCAGTACTACGCGACCGGCGCGATCCATATGGCCGGAGTGCCCCAAAATGCCGATCTGCTGGCCGCGTTCCTGTATTGGGAAACCGCTGAAAGCTCAAATATGCCATCGGCCTCCGGCGGCGTTTTCCGGGGTGCGGCGATTGTGGGAACTCAGATCGCGCCGGCGGGCATCTCCTCCTGCGCCGGCCCTTCTGCGGCGAATCTGCGCGTCTATCGCGCGGATGTGCTGCGCTATTTGCCCGTTCCCACCGACTCGGCGGGCAAGCCAATTCATCAGCGTTTGGTAAACGATGCCGATCTTACGTCGGGCGGTTACGGGCTAACCACAGTTTCCCTTCCCGATACGGGTTCCAGCTCTGGCTCCTCACAAATTCTCCTTGAAGGAGCCACCCTCGTGGTGGTCTACCGTTACCCCGGCGCTCCCCTAAAAGCGATCGTCTTTTACGACGGCGGCTTCACGCTGGACACGACGCATCCCATGATGCAGACGATCCAGGGGTTCTATGAAGCGTCAAAGGCCGGCCCTCACGCGTCTCTCACAGAAATCGCGGGCAACGGAAGCGCCGCCATTCACGAGAAACTGACCGTCAATGGCGCGTTGCCGCCCGGCGCCTCGGCCACCAATCCGTTTCCCGGAGCTCGAGGGACAGCGTGGGACAACGCCGTGTTCAATGTCGGCTCGTTGATGCAAGGCGACGATTCCTCCCTATCTACCCAGGTCACGGGCTTGGATCCGAGCGGAGATTGCCTTTCGTTCGCCGCAATGGTTTTTGCGACCACGGTACAAGACGCCGACAACGACGGCCTTCTGGATGTTTGGGAGATACGAAGCGGCTTGGTGGATCCGAACGGCCAGCCTCTGCCCAATCTCAACGAAATGGGAGCAAATCCCTACGCGCAGGACATCTTTGTCGAAATCGATTACATGGCGAGCACAACGCCATGGACTGCGCCGGGAATATCCGTGCCGCCGCATAAGCATCTACCCTCCCAGGCGGTGCTGGACCAGGTATGCCAGGCGTACGCCGCTCATGGCATCCATGCTCATTTCGACGTGGGCAATAACTATCAGACCGAGCCGCCCGATCCCTGCATCATTCCCGCCGCCCTCGCTACCGGCGGCGGACAGGCCATCGCCGAGACGCCCTGCGTTGCAACGTCCTCTTATCCTTGCGCTTTTCCCAATTATCCCGGGACAGTGAGTTGGAAGACTGGCTTCGATTTCATAAAAAACGGCGATCTAAGCGGCCAGCACCCTGCCTACTTCAGTCCGAGTCGGAAAGATACGTTCCGCTACGTCCTGTTCGCGCATACGCTGGGCATACCGAAGTTTCTCACCAACGACCAGAGCCTGACGTCGATTGTGGTCAGCGGTGGAATCGGGATCATCACCACAGCCTTTGCGCACAATCTCGCTCCCGGCGCGTCTATCATTATTACGGGCGCGCCTCCCAACTCCGGTCTCAACGGAACGTTTGCGATCCAGACGACGCCCAGCTCCACCACCGCAACTTTCTCCACCAAGGCGGCGAACGGGATCTATCAAAACTGGCTCCTCGCGGTGAACACCGGCCTGCCTAAGAGCAATTCGGGAGTGTCTGACCTGAAGGGCGGAGACGTTATGATTACACTCGGCCTATGGGATAACTTCGTAGGCACGGACTTCATGCAGGCCTCCACGCTCCTTCATGAACTCGGTCACAATCTCGGCCTTACTCATGGGGGCGCCCCATTGGAGCCCAATTGCAAGCCCAACTACCAAAGCAGCATGAATTATCTATTTCAGGTGCAGGGATTGCTCGACCCCCAGGGCGTGCCCCACATCAACTACTCGGCGCGGGCGTTGCCGCCCCTCGATGAAACTCAGTTGAGCGAAACAGGCGGCTTTGGACGCGTGGACCTGCTGTATCTTCCGCGCTGGTACGCTCCGGCCGCTACGAGCTTTTTAGGATCCCTGCTGCAAGTCACCGCCGCAACCAAGCATTGCGACGGGACGCCCATCAGCAACGGCGCGCTCTTTACGCGAATCGACGGAACCAGGCTTGCCGGATCCCCGCTTGATTGGAACGACGATGGCTCGATTACGCCCGTCCTGACCTTCCCGCAGGACGCAGGCTTTACCGGCGCTCCCGTTTCCCTAAACGCCTCGCAGAATGACTGGACGATTCTTGACTTGCGCCAGATTGGCAGTCGACGCGACCCGCTCGGTTTCTCCCTAAATGTCGGGCCCACCGACGACCTGGGATCGAGCGGCGACCTGGGCTCCAGCGGCGATCTAGGCTCCAGCGGCGACCTAGGCTCCAGCGGCGACCTCGGTTCCAGCGGCGACTTGGGCTCCAGCGGCGACCTGGGCGGCGAGCTGGATTTCGAAACCGCCATCGCCATCCCTCCAGCGCCAAGCAGCCTTCTTGCGACCGTAGTGCAAGAGCACATCGACTTGAACTTCCATACGCCAAACGCCGGGTCTCCCGATCAGTACCAGGTCTGGCGGGCGGCTTGTCCGATCGGAACTTTGCTCGCGAGTCCGTGCGCGCTTTCGTCTTCTATTTTGCCTGTTCGGATCGGAATATTTCCGCCAGGGGCTCCTTTATGCGACGGCGCATTCCAGTTCTGCGACGCGACTGCCGCAAAGAACACAGTCTACCTGTACTTTGTAACTGCGACGCTTCGCGGCGGAGGACAAACCGGCCCTTCCAACATCGTTGCGGCGGCCAGGTAAGGCGACGCGTGTTCTAACGGCCTGCCCGCTGGCGAACCTCCCGCACCAGCGGATCCTCGCTGGAACGTCCGCGAATGTCCAGGTACTTGCGATAGGACTCCGCGAAATCGGAACTATGGAGTCCCTCCCGGACCCGCCCCAGATAGTAATAAACGGGCGGAAAGTAGCCATAGGTGGGTGCGTCGTCCATGAATAATTCCATCGCTTCGCCCCGCCGTTTGATGCAGGCATCGAACTGCGAATCTGCGTCCGTGAAGGCTCCAGAGACTAGATAGGCGCGCCCCAGATCGAACCGGCCAATCCAGGTGTCGAGAAGACTCACGCCTTGGGAGAAAGATTGGATAGCCGACCGGGCGTCTCCGTCTTTGAGAGCGATCTCGCCTTCAATCAGCTTGGCGTAGCTCTGAGGTTCCGCGGGCAGTTCCTGGGCGAGCCCCCGAGCTAACGCTTGCGCCTTGGGCTTCTCGCCTGATTCCACAAAGGCGCGGGCCGCTGAAAAGCGGGCCTTTACGGTTTGGCTCAGCTTCATCGCGCGGTCCGCGGAAAACGCTGCATCGCGGTTCTGTCCCCGCAGGTTCTGAACGTAAGCCAGGGCGTTCAGCTTATCCGCGGCCGCATCGGATCGTCCTGCGGCGACATCTTCCGCGGCCCCGCGCTCCAGGATCTTCGCCGCATCGGAAAACCGGCCCCGGTAGATGTCCACATCGGCGAAGCCGGATTCCGCCAACGAGGCGCCGTTGGCGCTGGTTTTAGCGAGATCGCGAAATGCCGACTCGGCCTTCTCGGAGTTGTTTCCGCCCAAGGCGATGTAGGCAAGATTGATGTAGCCTCTCGGAAAGCCTGGATTGAGTTGCTGGGCCGCCTGGACTTCCTTCTCCGCGGCCGAAAAATCTCCCGCATAGATCTGATACAGCGCGTGGTTGAACTGATACAAAGGCCGCTTTGGCAAAAGCTGAATCGCGCGGGCCATATTATCGAGGGCCTTTGGGATATTGCGCAAATAGCTATAACAGACTCCCAGGTTGTTATAAGCGGCCACATCGGACGGATAGCGCGCAAGAAGCGCTCCGTATTCCTCGCTGCATTTCTGCTGATCGCCGGTGATGAAGTAGTACAAACCGCGAGTGCGGTATCGCTCGCGCTCCGTCATGGGATCGATGTGCTTAAGCGCCTCCTGGATATATTTCTTGGCGTCCCGTTTGTTATCCATATTGTTCGACGCGATGGCCATTCCTGCATACGCCAAGCCAAAATTCGCGTCGGCATCGACGGCTTTCGAAAAGTTCTTGAGCGCTTCCTCGAACTTTCCATTGGACAATGCCTCCATGGCCACGGCATAGTTGTGCACCGATTCAATCGAGGACGCGCTGAGAGTTTCCATGGCGAAACGCTGCGCGGAGTCCGACGGCGAATCGCCCAGAGCTTTGCGAAGCGCCGTCGCGAGCTTGGTGACGGCAAACAACACTTGGTCCCGGTTGGCGGCGGTTTCTTCCGCGGCGCCGAGCGTCGCCCCGGTGACGGCTTGCATCGCCTTCACCGAAACGCTGTAGCCCGCGCCCTGGGGCTGAAGCGATCCCGAAACCACCACCCCCAATCCTTGGCTTACGGCAATTTTTGCGGCCGCCGGCTCATCCAGCCTGGCTTTGGGCACGTCCGCGGCGGCTACTCCGATGGTGCGAAGTTGTCCGCGGTCGTAAGCGCTGATGAATCCAGCGCCCTCTAAAGCCAGTTTCAGGGTCGACTCCAGAGTGCCGTCGAAAATCGGATCGCCGGTATGGTTGTTGAAATCGGCGATCATGACCGTAACGGGCGCATGCGGCCGCCGTGGGCCGGCGAACCAGTCCCGCAATCCATAAGCCGCGGCCGCGGCGAGCGCAATAGCGGCGGCCGCCGCGGCCGGCCATTTCCAGCGCGCGCGCGCGGGCGGCTTCGACTCCACCGTTGCGATCGCCCGGGTGCTCGTCTGAACCGTCGTCTGGGCCGGCGCGGCCAGGGTTTGATTCGGTGGCGCGAACTCCGTCCCCGCTACCGTGCGGAAGCTGCCCGGCGAGCTTTTCCACGCCTCCAAGTCAGCAAGGAGCTCGCCCGCGGTCTGATAGCGGCGGGTTAGGTCGACGGCCAAACACTTCAGCACTACATCGCTCAAGCCCTGAGGGATTTCTTTATCCCGCTCCACCGGCGGAATCGGGCGATCCTGAATTCTCTTGAGCAAAAGCCCAATCATCGTTTCCGATTCATAAGGCGGCTTGCCGGTGAGAAGCTCGTAAAAGATCACGCCCAGCGAGAACAAATCGGATCGCGTGTCGACCCGGTCGCCGCGCGCTTGCTCCGGCGACATATACGCGGGGGTGCCCAGCAGCGCGCCGGTAGAGGTTTGGCCGCCCGTCGCTTCCAGAGACCGGGCAATTCCGAAATCCATCACCACCACGCGGCCGCCTTCCTCCACCATAATGTTGTGGGGTTTCAGGTCGCGGTGCACCACTCCCTCTGCGTGGGCAGCTTCCAGCGCGCGGCACACCTGCTGAATGATGCGCACTTTCTCGCCCAGGGTGAATTTGTGGCCGGAGCGGAGCAGCGAGTGGAGGTCGCGCCCCTCCACAAACTCCATTGTGATGAACTTCACGCCTTCAGCTTGACCGAGATCGAAAATGCGAATGACGTTCTTGTGAGTGATCTGGCGCGCAAGAATCAGCTCCTGCTTGAACCGTTGGAGAATTTCTTGCTGATTGGCCAGTTCTGGCCGAATCACCTTCACCGCGACTAGATGCCCCACCTCGCGATCCTTGGCCTTGTAGACCGCGCCCATGCCGCCTTCACCTAACAGCGCCAGGATTTCGTACCGCTCCCCCAGCAGGGCTCCCGCCCCAAGCTCGCCCGAACCGATCCCGCGGGCGAGGGTGGTCCCGAAAACGTTCGAACTGGCCGGCTCAGACCAAGCGGTTGACGGGAGTGTCGTAATGGTGGGACTTTCGCCCAATGACGGCGGCGCGGCGGCGCTCGTTCCTAGCGTGGCGTCACAGCTCAGGCAGCGGTTTGCGCCGGGCGAATTCTCCGCGTTGCACCTTGGACATCGCATCGCCGCCATTTCACCTGCCGTTCATGATGTGGCGACGCGCCAATTTTGAAAAATAGCCGCTAAGCTCTCTCCCTTGGACACATCCGCGGACACAGTCCGCCGCCTCTTTTTAAGCGCCACACAACCCTTAAGCGCCGCACAGGCCAAAATAGCCGGCTGCGAGTCTGCGAAGTGAGGTGGCCCCCACCTCTGCCCGGCTATCCTCCAGTTCCGAGACCATTTTGGCTACCCTCAATTTTGAGTGGAACTTTCGTACTGTGCGCAGCTTTCGATACGAGAAAAGTATACCAGAATGACCGTCTTGGTTAGACTTCTATTCGATTGGGTGGTTCTTCAATCGTAATTGGGTTGGCCGATCCAATCGGGCCGGCTGGCGCCGATGTGAGCGGGGAGTTTGTATGGGATTCCAGCGAGCCGGGCGCAGGGTTGATAAATGGGCGGCGGGGGCTTGACAAGGATTCGGCTCTCATTAGAATAAGGATATTTGGTTAGTATGCCGGGCTGCGATCATAAGCGCACGGAATTCTTGATGCGCCGCGATGGGGTGGACTATATCCGCTGCATGGACTGCGACCAGGTTTTCGAAGCTGAAGACTTGGAGCAGGTTTCGGTCTACGACGAGCTCGAAGAAGAGGAGCCGCGCAGGAAAAAGGCGTCCTGAAGGGTTAAGCTTCTCACATTCCTGTAATTGGCGGTAATGGACAATCCCCGCCCTGTCCTGCGATCCTCGTAGAGATGGCCAATGGAGCCCATACCCCGCTCCGCATCGTCTCGATGGGCGGCGGCAGCGGCCTTGCGACCTTGTTGCGCGGGCTGAAGCGGTATACAAGACTCGGCGCAGCGCCGGTGGAGATCGTAGCGGTGGTCGCGGTCACCGACGATGGCGGCAGTTCCGGCCGGCTGCGCCGCGAATTCGACGTTTTGCCGCCGGGGGATATCCGCAACTGCATGGTCGCGCTCTCGGAAGACGAAGCGCTGCTTTCACGCCTCTTTCAATACCGGTTTGCCGGGGCGGGCAGCCTTCGCGGGCACAGCTTCGGGAATCTGTTCCTGACGGCTATGAGCCACCTGACCGGCGATTTTGCGCAGGCGGTAAAGCTGTCTTCCGAAGTGCTGGCCGTGGCCGGACGAATTTATCCTTGCACGGCGGAAAATATCGTCTTAGAGGCGACGCTGACGAATGGCCGCAAGGTCGCCGGAGAGACCCGGATCAGCCGTTCGAAAACGGCCATTGGGCGGATCGACGTGCGGCCTCGCCTTCCACAGCCGCTGCCGGAAACGCTGGCCGCGATCGCGCAAGCGGACCTCATCACGCTCGGGCCTGGATCGCTTTTCACCAGCGTGATTCCCCATTTTCTGGTGGATGGCATTCCCGAAGCACTAGCCAGTTCGGCCGCGCTGAAGGTTTGCTTCATGAACCTGATGACACAGCCGGGAGAAACCGCGGGTCTATCCGCCTCCGAACACCTTTGCGCGCTGCTGCGGCATTGCGGCTCTCTCAAACGTCTTCCCGTGGATTTATGCATTGTGAACAGCCGGCCTTTTTCACGTCAGGCGTTGCGGAAGTACGAGGCCCAGGGGGCTTTCCCAGTGGAGCCGGATTTGCACAAGATCCGGCGGTTAGGCGTCCGCGTGCTTGCCACCGATTTGTTGCGGTTGAACGGGCGCCGCATGCAGCAGCAGATCCGGCATGATTCCGGGGCTCTCGCGGCGGTGGCGATCGAACTTGCGCGGCAGAGCCGGCGCAGAAAACGGACGCCCGCATGAGGCCCGGCATTTCTAAACCTATGGATATCCGGATTGTGATTCTTGCGGCAGGCCTCGGCGTCCGCATGCGTTCCAAGCAGGCGAAGGTCTTGCACCGCGCGGGCGGCCTGACGCTGATCGAGCATGTGGTCAGAGCGGCGCGCGCGCTCACTCCGGCGGATCATGTCACCGTCGTAACCGGCCACCAGGCGGCGGAAGTGGAAGAGCTATTGCGGCCTCAAGGCGTCCGCTTCGCCCGGCAGCGCACGCAACGGGGTACAGCCCACGCGGTGGCCTGCTGCCGCCAGCAAGCGTCCCGCTCGCGCGGCCTATTGATGGTGCTCTATGGCGACACGCCTCTTCTGTCTTCCACGACCTTGGAAGCTTTGCGCGACGCGCATCTAAAGTCCCGCGCCGCGGCCACCCTCATCGCCACAACCGTAACCGATCCCAACGGCTACGGGCGCGTCATCACCGACGACGATGGCTACGTCGCCGAAATCGTGGAAGACAAGGATTGCACTCCCGCCCAGCGTGAAATCCGCATGATCAATTCCGGCATTTACTGCTTTCGCGCGGATCTTTTATGGAGCCATTTGAAACAGGTGCGCCCGAACCGGGTCACCGGCGAATACTACCTGACCGACTTGGCGCGGATTCTTCGGCGTTGCGGGCACGCCGTTTGCGCGATGCATCAGGCGGATTCAAGCGAATTGTTCGGCGTCAATACGCGAGTCGAGCTGGCGGAGGCGGATCGCATTTTGAGGATGCGGAAGGCGCGCGAGTTGATGCTCGCCGGCGTGACGATCGAGAGCCCTGAGACCGTTGCGATCGATGCAGACGTGAGCTGCGGCCAGGATACGGTCATCGAGCCATTCTCGCGCCTGCTGGGCAGGACCGAAGTGGGAGAGAATTGCCGGATTGGAGCGGGCGCGATTCTGGACGGTTCGGCGATAGGCGACGGGGCAATCGTCGCGCCGTACACCGTGATTGCGGGCTCGCGAATCGATCCGGGCGCGAGCGTTGGCCCGTTCGCGCGGCTCCGCATGGGCGCCCACGTCGGTCCGGACGCTCGAGTCGGGAACTTCGTGGAGCTAAAGAACACGCATTTGGGAGCGGGCGCCAAAAGCCAGCACCTCGCTTATCTCGGCGATTCCCGGATCGGAGACGGGACCAATATCGGCGCCGGAACCATCACCTGCAATTACGATGGCGTCAGCAAGAACGAAACGCACATCGGCGAACGAGCGTTTATTGGAAGCAACGCGACTCTGGTGGCCCCTTTAGAGATCGCCGACGGAGCCTATATTGGAGCCGGCAGCGTCATCACGGATTCGGTCCCGCCTGGGGCCTTGGCCTTGGGCCGCGCAAGGCAGGTGGTAAAGCCGGGGTGGGCTCAGAAAAGACGCGCGGCGAAGGGCTCAAAGAGATAGGCTTGCTCCGCAACGGAATCCTTGACAGTACTAACGGCTCGTGCGGCGGGCGAGAAGCGGGCCCACCTCTGCCCAGACGGCTTCCGCGACTTTTTCCACCGAGCGATCCCCGTCGATGAGCCGGACACGCTCGGGTTCATCTTCGGCCAACTGGTGGTAGGCCTCGCGCACGCGGGCGTGAAATCCCAGCTCCTGATCTTCCATCCTGGTTTCGATTGCGTTCTTTTCTCGATTTCGCAGCTTCGCCCGCGCCAGGCCCGCCTCCGCGTCGATATCGATAACCAAGGTAAGGTCCGGCGCTAAACCGCGGCAGGCGATGCGGTCGAGCTCATAAACCACCTCTGCGCCAAGGCCGCGTCCCACCCCCTGGTAGACCAGCGTGGAATCAGTGAACCGGTCGCAGAGAACGATCTGGCCGCGAGCGAGCGCCGGCAGAATCCATTGGTCCACGTTTTGTGCCCGGGCCGCAAACATCAGCAAAAGTTCCGTTGTGGGGCGTAGATCCCGGTTATTGGCGTCCAGCAGCACGCGCCGGATCTGGAGGCCGATGGGCGTACCGCCGGGCTCCGCCGTCTCAAACACCTCCCAGCCCTCCCCCCGCAGCCGCGCTGCAAGGCGCTGAAGCTGGGTAGACTTTCCACTGCCTTCCGGTCCTTCGAAGGTGATGAAAAGGCCACGCGCGGCCGTGGGCCTGCGTCCGACTGTGGGAATGGATTCCAAAGACAAGCGATGATAACATGAGAACCTTTTCGCTCTCCCCCCACTAATGAAGTGGTACACCAACGCCGATATATAGGGGTGGCGCTAGCGGTCTTAGTCCGGGCGGGGAACACACCTATCTCCCGGTTTGCGGTCGCGCTTGCGCGTGGAAAGTCAATTCATCGAGGTTTTTGATATGCCGACAGTTACTGAAGCAGATAGTCGAACCGCCAGTGCTCGCCAAGGAAGTCCGCACTTCCTGGCCCCCCTGGCCGCCAGCCGCGCTGCCTCGGCGGCGATTGCTTCCTGCGCCGCCGGGAAGAGCGTGGCGATTTGCGATACCCAGCCTGTCACGGCGGAGGGCGTTCGTAACCTTTTGTCCAACTCGGGCGACCTTCACTACTTGCTCGCCACGTCTTCGCTCAGCCAGGCGCTCGACGCGGCGCGCCTCCATCAACCCAGCGTTCTTATAATCGACAAGGCATTCGGAATTCAGGCCATCCTGGAATGGCTTGCCGAAGCCTCGCGGCTTTTGCCGAATACCGGAATTGTCATATGGGGCGTAGCCGTTACCGAGGCTGAGGCCCTGCGATTCCTACAGTCCGGTGCGCGAGGCATTCTGCGAAAGACGGCGGCCGTGCCGGTGGTGTTGGCCTGCTTGCGCAATGTGGCGGAAGGCAAGACTTGGATGGAAGACGCCGTGTTTCGCGACACGCCCCACTCAGAGCGATACGCCCGCACCCAGTTGACTGTTCGCGAGCAGCAGGTGCTGGAGCTTGTCGAGCAGGGTCTTAAAAACCGAGAAATCGCCAGCGAATTGGGAATCCGCCCCGGGACGGTCAAAATCCACTTGAAGCATATATTCGAGAAGACCGGAATCCGGGGCCGTTACGGCTTGGCTTTGAATGGGTTAAAGGATCGGGCGTTAGCGTCTATTTCAGCTTAGCAGCCCCTTACATTTCGGCCCAGGCCATCCCCGCCTAAGACTGCTAGACTGATAAGGTTGCGCGTTAAGATTGCTCTCGTATTCCTATCGCTATCGGCTACGGTGGCCATGTGCGCGCGGCCGGAGTCTAACGCTGGCCAGACCACGCCCGATAAGGCTTCTCGGAAAACGGCGTCTAAGCCGGTGAGTAAACCGGTTACATCCCAAACCCCTCGCTCGAAGACCGCCGTTTCTGCAAGCGCTTCGAAAAAGAGCGGCGTCAAGAAAGCGGCAAAGCCGGCCGCCGTGATCCGCCACTCCGTGCAGCAACAGCCTACTCCGGAACGCTACAAAGAAATTCAGCAGGCTCTTGCTGATAAGGGTTACTTCACCGGGGCGGTTGATGGAAACTGGGGGCCGGACTCGGTGGATGCTCTTAAGCGCTTTCAACACGACCAAAATCTGCCCGAGGACGGTAAAATTGGCTCGCTGGCTCTGATCGCGCTTGGGCTCGGTCCGAAGCACGATGCTGGGGCGGCGGTTTCTCCGGCCTCCGCCGCTGCTCTCCCCTCCGGAATCGACAAAGACATTCCGCAATGACCGCGGGAGTTCCCAAAGAGGTCAAGGATCAGGAAACTCGTGTAGGATTGCTTCCAAGCGGCGCCAAGGCGCTCACGGAAGCAGGCCACAGGGTCCTGGTGCAAGCCGGAGCCGGTCTGGCCAGTTCTCTAACCGACGAAGAATATGAACAGGCCGGCGCGATTATCGTGCCCACGGCCCACGCGGTGTGGTCGCAGTCCGACCTCGTTGTCAAGGTAAAGGAACCGCAGCCTTCCGAATACGCCTTCCTTCGACGCGGTCTAATATTGTTCACCTACCTGCATCTGGCTCCCTTGCCGGAGTTGACCGAGAGGCTTCTGGAGACCGAGGTGAGCGCCGTCGCCTACGAGACCATCTGCGAGAAGGACCGCTCGCTGCCGCTGCTCACCCCCATGAGCGAAGTAGCGGGCCGGATGGCCGTGCAAGTCGGAGCGCAGTATCTGGAGGCGCCGTTGGGCGGCCGCGGCATCCTGCTGGGCGGGGTGCCAGGAGTAGCGCCGGCCAACGTGGTGATTGTGGGCGGAGGCGTAGTGGGCCATCAGGCCGCCAAAGTCGCGGTCGGCGTGGGCGCCCACGTAACGATCATCGATCGCGATCTAGAGCGGCTGCGCGAGCTTGACGACATTTACTCCAGTCAGGTCGTCACGCTCGCTTCGAACTTTTACACCATCGAGGAATCGGTTCGGACCGCCGACCTTGTTATCGGGGCCGTTCTGATTCCCGGCGCGTCCGCGCCGAAGCTAGTTCGGCGTGAAATGATTGCGCGCATGCGCAAAGGCTCGGTAGTCGTGGACGTGGCCATCGATCAGGGCGGCTGCTTCGAAACTTCGCGTCCCACCACGCACACTCACCCGGTTTATGTGGTGGACGGCGTAGTGCACTACTGCGTCTCCAATATGCCAGCCGCCGTGCCCCACACCTCAACCTTCGCCCTTAACAACGCGACGTTTCCATATTTGTTGGAACTCGCCAACCATGGCCTGGAAGGAGCGTGCACCCAGAACCCGGCCATTTATCAAGGCGTGAATACCCACCAGGGACATGTCGTCTATCCGGCGGTCGCGGAGTCCCAGGGGCGCAAGTGGCGTGAGTTGCGGACGCTGTGGTAGAGGGCGATCGTCAAAGCCGCGCGCTCGAGACGATGGCGCGGCTGGCGCCCAAGCGTCTTCGCAAGCCGGAGGATCTGATGGCGCTGCACGAGTCCGCGCTTTTTGTGCGCGCCTTCCCTCCTAGCCCGAGAATCGCCAGCGCGGCGGACAATATACTTTTTTTCTTCGCCTCGCGTATGGAAGCTGTCGATGCCGATCCATTCGACGATCCGGCGATCTCGGGAATCGCTGGGACCGCGGTCTCCAGCAACTTCAGCTATGAATTTGCGCGCAGCCTCGTTCGGCGGTACAAAGCCGCGGTTTCGATCGATTGGGAAAATTTTTCGCGGCCGGATCGTCTCGGCGCCGTACTGGCTCCTCTGCTGCCGCAGGCAAAGGAAGCGTACGCCGTGGAGCCGCACGTCGATTGGCGCGCTTGGTTCGAGCGTTCGCATTGCAGCTTAAGGTGGCTGCTGGAACGCACCGACCCGCGAACCTACGATTTATTGGAGGTCCCGATTCGTTGGGATCTTGGCGATTCGGCGGGCTCGCGTTCGCGGCTGCGGCTGGAGCGCTCGCAGCGTTTTTATCATCGCGGGCCTCTTTTGAAGCGCTCCGATGTCTCGATCGAATCCGAATTCGCCGCGCCGCGAATTCGCCTCACCAAGCTCGGCGCGCGCGGCGCCGCCCGGGCGCTCGATGCGATCGTGGATGCGTCAGCCGCGCGTTATCGAGAGTTGTACGGCTTTCTCCATCCCGACGCCGCGAACGTCTATCATGCGCCGCTCGGCCGGGGCGTGGATCTATACTTTTTTGGGGTTTCGCCCGAGAAGCGGCTTCCGATCCGCGCCTACCACTCTGGGATGTACTTCAAGAACGGCGTTCCAACAGGCTACGTCGAGGCAATGTCGCGGGCCGGCCGCATGGATATAGGATTTAATCTTTATTACACGTTTCGCGATGGTGAAACGGCGTGGATTTTCGCAAGAATACTGAAGCTGTTGCGGCAGGAATTTCGCGTAAGTTGTTTCTCCGTAGACCCTTATCAGCTCGGACAATGCAACGAAGAAGCGATCGAGTCCGGCGCGTTCTGGTTTTACAGAAAATTGGGGTTTGAATCCGCTTCGAAGGAAGTCGCCAGCCTCGTTGCGCGCGAGGAAGCGAAAATCGCGGCGCATCCGGGCTACAGGACGCCGCCCGCCATTCTAAGAAAGCTCGCTGCCGCGCCCTTGCATCTGCGACTTTAAATATTCCGCCAGTCCGCCCAATTCTAGAATTTTACGGACCGATTCGGCCATTATTGGGAATGAATATCTTTCGTCCCCGCGCAGGATTCTTCCTCCGGCCAAATCGATGCAGATCTCGTCGCCTTCCTGGACGGCCGCGCAAAGCTCGGGGCATTCGACAATCGGAAGTCCGTCATTGATGGCGTTGCGGTAAAACGTGCGAGCGAAGGAGCGCGCCACCACCGCTTTAATTCCCAAGCCCTGAATCGCCGTTGCCGCTTGCTCGCGAGCGCTCCCACAGCCGAAGTTGCGCCCCGCCACCAGGATGTCGAACTTTCGGAGCTTGTCGGGGAATCCATCGCCCAACATTTCGAAGGCATGCTGTGCGAGCCGATCCCGATCGATATAGATCAGGTAGCGTCCCGGAATGATCACGTCGGAGTTGATGTTGTCGCCAAATTTGAAAACGCGGCCTCGTATTTCGGACATAATCGTCTACAAAAATTCGCGGGGATCGGAGATCACGCCCCGAATCGCCGACGCCGCCAGGGTCGCCGGACTGGAAAGATAGATCTGCGACTTCGCGCTGCCCATGCGCCCCAAAAAATTGCGATTGGCCGTGGAAAGACATACCTCTCCGTCCGCTAACATTCCTCCATCTCCGGCACAGGCGCCACAGCCGGGGTTGGTGACCAATCCGCCGCTTTCGACCAGCGTTTGCAGGACGCCTGAATTCATCGCTTCGAGCAAAATCTGTTTCGATCCGGGCGTCACAATCAACCGAACGCCGGGATGAATTTTGCGGCCTTTTAGGATTTTTGCCGCCAGCGCTAGGTCGTCGTATTTCGCGTTGGCGCAGGAACCCAAAAACGCCTGATCGATGTGCGTTCCTTCCACATCGCTCACGGGCTTTGTATTTTGCACCTCGTGGGGGCAGGAGACCATGGGCTCGATTTCGTTAAGCCGCACGCCGATCTCCCGGTCATACCGGGCATCCCGGTCGGCATAAATCGGACGATATTCGTCCTGGAGACGGCCGCGAAGGTAGCTCGAAGTTTTCTCGTCCGGCGGCACGAACGCACATTTCACTCCCATTTCCATGGCTAGATTTGTCATGGTCATGCGTTCGGAGACGCTCAAGTTGGGAATCGCGCTTCCATAAAACTCTACCGACTGATATCCGCATCCATCCGCGCCCAGCGTTCCGATCAGATGCAGCATGAGATCCTTCGCATAGACGCCGGCGGCTAAGCTGCCCTCCAGAACGATTCGCAGGCTGGACGGAACCTTCATCCATAGCTTGCCCGTAATCCAGACCGAAGCCACCTCCGTATATCCGATGCCGGTTCCCAGCGCGCCCAGACTCCCGTAAATGGTGCAATGAGAATCCGTGCCTACAATCAAATCGCCGGGCTTGACGTGGCCATTTTCCATCAGCACCAGATGGGCAATGCCGGAGTCGATGTCGTAAAACTTGGTCACTCCGTGCTGGCGCGCGAACCTCCGCGACGTTTGCTGATCCGCGGCGTATTTCTCGGTCTTGGCGGGAGAGATATGGTCGAGGACAATGGCTAAGCGGTTCGGGTCATAGAGCTTCTTCGCGCCTACGCGCTGCATTACGCTGACCGACCGCCACGTGGCGGTGTGGCTCATGACGAGATCGGGATATGCGTCCACAATTTCGCCCGGCGAGACGGCGGACTTGCCCGATTTGGCCGCGAGAATCTTCTCGGCAATGGTCATCCCCATCGCTACTGATGATATCGCGGCTGGGTTGTGGCCTTTTGGCCGCAAGCCCATGATCCCGCCGAGCCAAAGAATGAAACCTGGGATGAACTTACATTGCTGGAGTCCTTCCCTGCCGAGATTCGACAACAGCAGGCGTCAATCCCGAAGGCTGGTGTCCAGAAACGCGCGGAGGCGATGACTGCGGCTGGGGTGGCGCAGCTTGCGCAAGGCCTTGGCTTCGATCTGGCGAATGCGCTCGCGCGTGACGGCGAAGTGCTGGCCAACTTCCTCGAGAGTATGCTCGCTGCCGTCCTGCAAGCCGAAGCGCATCTTGATGATTTTTTCCTCGCGCGGGCTCAGCGTCTTGAGCACTTCCGCGGTTTGCTCGCGCAAGTTCAGGTTGATCACCGCCTCCGACGGCGATACTACGCGGCGGTCGATGATGAAATCGCCCAGGTGCGATTCCTCCTCTTCGCCCACCGGCGTTTCCAACGAGATCGGCTCCTGGGCGATGCGCAGAACCTTCCGAACCTTGCCCACGGGAAGATCCAGCTTGGAGGCTAGTTCCTCGGTGGTGGGCTCACGGCCAAGGTCTTGCTGGAGCTGCCGTTGCATGCGGACCAGCTTGTTGATGGTCTCAATCATGTGGACCGGAATGCGGATGGTGCGGGCCTGATCGGCGATGGCGCGCGTGATGGCTTGCCGCACCCACCAGGTCGCATAGGTCGAAAATTTGTAGCCGCGCTGGTAATCAAATTTGTCGACGGCCTTCATTAAACCGATATTGCCTTCCTGAATCAGATCCAGGAATTGCAGGCCGCGGTTGGTGTAACGCTTGGCGATAGAAACGACCAGGCGTAGATTGGCTTCGATGAGCGCCTTTTTGGCGATCTCCGCTTCCTGCTCGCCGCGCTCGACGATTTGCAGGGTCCGGCGCAACTCCACCGCTGAGGCGCCCGATTCTTCCTCCACCTGCTGGATGCGCTGGCCGTGCTGGCGCAGTTCCCTTCGCAAAGAGGCCAACCCACCATGGGATCCGTTGGACGGGGCCTCGATCTTGCGCTGAATCTTGGCGATCTCGCGCTCCAGCGGGCGCAACTCTTCTACCAACACGCGAAGTTTCGCAGCGAGCTCGCGCCGCGTCTGCGAGCTGAACGGAATGCCGCGAATCAGCCGCCCGATGCCGACCATCTCGCGCGCCAGAGCCCATCGCAAGGCGCGGTGCGCCCTCGGCTTCATTCCGCGCGAAGTGGCTTGAAGCTTCTGGCGGCATTGCTGCGCCTTCCGGTACTGCCTTTCGATTTCGGCGATGGTCGCCAGAAGCTCCGAACTCTGCTTGGCCACGATCTCGTCGGTGACCAGCAGATCGGGCATCACCAGAATCTCCTTGACCGAGCTGGGGTCGGCTTGAATCCGCTCGGCCAGGCTGAGAATGTCGCGAATCACCAGCGGGGATCGCGACAGTGCTTTTCGGACGGCGCGCTGCCCACGCTCGATCCGTTTGGCCAGCTCAATTTCGCCCTCTCGGGTGAGCAGAGGAACGGTGCCCATCTCGCGCAGATACATGCGGACCGGGTCGTTGGTTTTGTCGCTGAAGTCTTGCGCCAGTTCGAGATCGAAATCTTCGCCTTCCTCCAGCTTCTTGTCGAATTCTAGTTTTGGCTCCTCCAGGATTTCGACGCCAGCGCCGTCGAGCTCGGTCAGCAGATCGTCGAGCTGCCTCCCGCCGGAATAATCTTCGGTGAGCAACTCATTGACTTCGTCGTAGAGAACGTAGCCCTTCTCTTTTCCGTTGTCCATGAGCTGCCTCAGCCGGCCGAGTTTTTCGTCAATCGCCACAATCAAAAACCAACTCGCGCGCTCTGCGCCACCCTCATCCCTGGGGAAAGACTGGATCCCACCCCGTTGGCTTTGGCCCTGCAGACCACGCCGCGCCTCACCGCTCCTCCGAACAACTCTCCCGCGCCGGGGCTGCTGCTAATGAATACGTCAGTGCCTTTTGCCTCAGTATAGAACAGCGGCGTCCCACCCGGCGCACCGCTACTGCCCGCGTCCCTGACAGGCCCGTTGCCGGGCTTTAAGCCGCTCCCGCTGGGCCATCAACTCCAGCGCCTCGCTTTGGCGCCCGTCCCGCTCGGCCGCCTCCAGCCGCGACCGCAATTCATCCAGTTGCTTTTTAACCAGATTCTTTTCCAGGATCGCCAAGCATCGATGCGCATTGCTCAAGCTAGATTCCTCGTCTTCCACCTCATCGGTTGAAATCACCCGATGCAAGAGCTTTTGTGCGGCATCGGAAAGCCGCGCCTCCAGAGCCGCGAAGGCGGCGGGCCCGTCCAGATCCAAGGTGTTTCGCAACGCTTCAAAAATTTCCCGCGCGCCGAAACCCTCGATCATCCCGGCGCTGAGCTGGGGCACGATTTCACGCCTTGCGCGGTCGCTGCCCAACAGCGCCTTCAGCAGGAAGTGCTCCGTATTGGCAACCGGAGCCGCGGCTGGAGCCGCCCGTTCCGATCTCCGATCCGCCGCCGCGCGCTTCAATTGATCCAAAACCAGGCTGCGCTCCAGGCCGAGATAGGACGCCAAATCGTCGGCCACGGCGGCGCGCTCCAGCCGGTCCGGAATTTTTTGCATTGCGGGCAGCAAACTCCTGAATGCCTCCACGCGTCCATGCGGCGAGCGCATATCGAACTTTGTCCGAGCCCGGTCCGCCAGCCAGTGAAAGTACCCCGCGGCCGCATCCAGCTTGGCGCGGTAGGCGGACGCGCCGTATTCTTTCACATATTCATCGGGATCGTGCCCGCCTTCCAGCGCTAACACCCGCACGTCCACGCCTTCCTCTAGCAGCAGGGGGATGGCGCGCTCGGCCGCGCTCGATCCGGCCGCATCGGGGTCGAAATTCACAACCACGCCATCGGCGTGCCGCCTCATCGCCCGCACCTGCGCCGGCGTCAAGGCGGTCCCGCAGCTCGCCACGACTTCCCGCACGCCCGCCGCATAGGCTCCGATCACGTCCATATATCCTTCCACCAGCACCGCTCGATTGAGCCGGCGCATTTGTTCCTTAGCACGATGTAGGTTGTAAAGGATGGATGTCTTCCGGTAAATCGGTGTTTCGGGAGAATTTAAATATTTCGGTTGGTCGTCATCGCGCAGCGCGCGCCCGCCAAAGGCGATGGTTTTTCCCGATTCGTTGTGAATCGGAAACATCAGCCGGCCCCGAAAGGCGTCGTAAAATCCTCCGCCTTCCTGCCGCCGCCGGACCAGCCCCGAAGCCTCCAGCGACTCTGGCGCGAACCCTTTTTCACTCAGCCGCCGGACCAAACTTTGGCCGGACAGGTCCGCATAGCCCAATCCAAAGGCTTCGATCATATCCGCCGCCACGCCCCGGCGGGCGAGATAGGCGCGCGCCTCGGCGCCCTGCGGCCCGCGCAGATTCGCCTGGAATGCCTCGGCGGCGATCGAGTGTATTTCCAACAGCGCGGAGCGCAGCTTGCTTTCCGCATCGGAATAATCCGAACGCTTGGGCAGCGGAATGCCGTTGCGTTCCGCCAGCAGCTTCAGCGCTTCCCAGAACGTTAACCCTTCGATCTGCATCACGAAGTTGATCAAGTCGCCCTTGGCGTCGCAACCGAAGCATTTGTAAAATTGCCGGACTTGATGGACGTGGAACGAAGGCGTCTTCTCCTGGTGGAACGGGCACAGCCCCGTGTAGCGTCCCGTGGCGCCTGTGCGGCGCAGGCGGACGTACTCGCCGATCACTTTAACGATGTCGATGGAGGATTTGAGTTGCTCGGCGAAATCCATCGGGCCTGCTCTCAGCTATGGTAACGTGGCGGCCGCAAAGAGGGTTGCGCCGATGCTTTCGGAGAGCGGGGGCCAGTTGCGAGGAGGCTTTAGCGCTTCCGCGCCAGCGTCACCCCGTCGCCGAGCGGCAGCATGCTCAGCGATACGCGCTGGTCGGCGAGCAGTTTCTTGTTGAAGGCCCGCAGCGCGATTGTGTCCGGCTCCTGGTTCGCGTCGTCGGCCACGCGGCCGGACCACAGGACGTTGTCGGCCATCACGACTCCGCCGGGGCGGAGCAGTTCCAGGCAGTGTTCGTAATAGCTCTCGTAGTTGGGCTTGTCCGCATCGATGAAGGCAAAATCGAACTGGCCTTGCCAGCCGCCGTCGAGCAGTTCGCGCAGCGTCTGCAGGGCGGGCTGGAGCCGCAAATCGATTTTGCGATCTACGCCTGATTCTTTCCAATAGCGCCGCGCGACGGACGTATATTCGCTGCTTACATCGCAAGCCACAATGCGGCCTTCGGGCGGCAGCGCCAGGGCCACCCAAAGGGAGCTGTAGCCGGTGAAGACGCCTATTTCGATGGTTCTTTTGGCGCCCAACAGCTCCACCAGCAAAGCCATAAACTGCCCGTGCTCGGGCGGAATTTGCATGTTGGCGCGGGGGTGGCTCGCGGTTTCTTCACGCAGTCGGCGCAGGAGCTCGGGTTCGCGGATCGAGTTGTTGCGCAGATAGTCCAGAATCGGCAGTGGAATAGAAAGCTCCCCGGCCATGTCAAATGTAACCCTTCCATTTATAGGCCAACAGGCCCAAGTATTCGTAAGTCGCGTGATAAGAAATGTCGAATGCCGGCCGGCGGAAGAAATGGAAGTGTTTGGGGGCGTAAAATTCTGGGACTGGAAAAAAGGAAGCATGCACGGCCAGCTTGCGAAATACGCCGCGCAAGCGTGGAACGTCCATTTGCGATGTGACCACTACAACCGATCGCCAACCGCGTTGCGCCATGATGCGCGACAAATTCATGGCCGATGTGCGAGTCGTGGGCGAAGTGTCGACCACAATCGCCTCGCGCGGCACGCCCGCATCGATCAACAGATTCTCCTGAATTCGCGCTTGAGGATCGCCGCCCGCGCTCACGATGACGGGAGCATAGTGCTCACGGTATAACTTTAGCGCTCCCCAGGTGCGTTGCGCCGCATCAGGCGTAACCCATGCGGCATCGATCGCCCCGCTGGACATCAGCGCAATGGCGTCGCTGTTTTCCGGATCAGGCCGGACGAACAGCGGAGCGCTGTACAGGTCGGCCAACGGGGTCGCCGTCAACAGAATATATGCCGCAACCAAACTCACCGCCAGCCATTTCAGGGCCTGCATATACTCGCCAGTATAGCGGGACCATGCCGGAAGCTCCTGATTCCCAAGGGTTTGGAATGATGCCAGAACTTTGGGAACGCGAGTCGTGGCAAGCTTGTCAGAGCCACGTACAATGTCTGGTTGGCACGGCAGTTGCGAGTCCCCGTCGATGATGGCCCAAACGGCGTCAGCCGCAGTCACAGTGGAAACTTTGCGACCGGCGGACCGCTCCGCCTGGGATCGCTTTGTCTCCGGCCATCCCTTGGGCAGTCCGTTCCATCTCATTGCCTGGAAGGAGAGCATTGAGCAGACCTTCGGCTACCAGCCATTCTATTTAGCGGCCAAACAGGGAGAGCAAATTTGCGGCGTTCTGCCCCTCTTTTTAACCAAAGGATTCATCACGGGCAAGCGCCTGATCTCTTCGCCCTTTGCGGTTTATGGCGGCGTTCTGGCCGATTCGGGCCGGGCTCAAGCGCTTCTGTTAGAGCGCGCCAAACAATTGGCCGCCGATTGCCAAGTCCGCGATCTGGAACTGCGCAACGCGTGGGAGGCGCAGTGTAACGGCCTGCCCCGGATCGCGCGATACGTGACGTTTACGCAGGAGATTGGTCCCGACGAAGCGAAAATCCTGAACGCGATTCCGCGCAAGACGCGCGCGGCGGTGCGAAAGTCTCTTCAACAAGGCTTGGTTTCGCGGCGCGAGTTCTCCTGCACGCGCGCGTTCTTCAATCTTTATTCGAGAAATCTGCGCCGGCTTGGCACGCCGTGCTTCCCGGAGAGTCATTTCACCTCGCTCCTCGAGAAATTCCGGGGCATGAGCGACATTCGCGAGATCGTCTTGAACGGGAAAGTGGTTGCCGCAGTGCTCAGCTTTTATTTTCGCGATCAGGTCATCCCCTATTACGGCGCCTCCGATCCCGAACATAACGCCGCGCAACCCAATAACTTCATGTATTATGACCTGATGCGCTGGGGCGGTCAGAACGGCTACCGCGTTTTCGATTTCGGCCGGAGCAAGCGAGTGAAGGGATCTTACGACTTCAAATCGCATTGGGGCATGGTGGAACGCGAATTGCCCTATGAGGTGCACCTGATGAAAGGCGACCGTTTGCCAAACTATTCCCCAGCGAACCCCATGTTCCGGCTGCCGATCTTATGCTGGCAGAAGCTTCCACTGGGATTAACCAGGAAGCTGGGGCCGTGGCTGATCCGGCATGTGCCTTGACGTCGAGATAGGCGGATAGCTCAATGGTAGAGCGCCTCTATTAAACACAGAGGAGGTTGCAGCGTTCAATTCCTGCTCCGCCTACCAACCCCGGCCCAAATCAATGGATATCCTGTTTGTCTCGCATTGCGTTCCCAACCCTCCGGACAAAGGCGAAAAGATTCGCGCCTGGCATGAACTGAATGCTCTGGCGGCCAAGCACCGGGTCCATCTCGCCTGTTTCGCGAAGAACCGAGAGGAGGCGGCGCTCGCGGGCGAGCTTAACGACCGCTGCGCGTCGGTTTTCGCCGAGCCGCTTTCCTCTCATTTCGCCCTTGCGGGCGCGGCGCTCCGATTCGCGATGGGCGGCTCCATCAGCACGGGGTTTTATCGGAGCGCGCGGATGGAGCGGCACATCGAATCGCTGCGGCCGCGTCTGGCGGCCACCGTCGCCTATTCTTCCGCCGTCGTGCAGTTCGCCCCGCTGGGAATTCCGCTCTGGATCGATATGGTGGATGTGGATTCCGAGAAATGGCTCGAATACGGGCGGCGGCGCCGGCCTGGGGCCATTTATTCATTCGAAGGAAGGCGTCTGCGCGCCCTTGAGGCCGGATACGCGCAGCGCGCCGAATGCGTTTTCGTGACTACGCCTCGCGAGCGCGATTTGCTGAAGCGAATCGCGCCCTCCGCCCGAGTGGAAAGCGCCGTCAACGGAGTCGATTTCGACTTTTTCAATCCCGCCGCCTGCCAACCCGTTCCCGAACTCCGCGGCCGACAGTACGTGGCGTTCGTCGGACAAATGGACTATTTTCCCAATGTGGACGCTTGTGGCTGGTTTGCCGATTCGATCTTCCCGAGCCTGCGGAAATGCTGGCCAAATCTCCAGTTCCTGGTGGTGGGCCGGAATCCGGCGCGCTCCATCCTAAGGCTCGCCCGCAGGCCTGGCATCGCCGTAACGGGAGCGGTCGGCGACGTTCGTCCCTACCTTGCCGGAGCCTGCGCGCTGGTTGCCCCTTTAAGAATCGCGCGCGGCGTCCAAAACAAAGTTCTGGAAGGGTTGGCGATGGGCAAGCGCGTCTTGGCTTCCCCTGCCGTGGCGGGCACCTTTGGCGATGCCTTGCCCGAGGGCGTGTCGGCGTGCGAATCGGCGGAGGATTACGCTCGGGAATTGGCGGAGGCGATGAGCCGGGCGAATTGCGATCTCGGAATCCGCGATCGCGCGCGAATTTTGTTCTCATGGGACGCGAATCTGCGCCCGCTGCTGGAAGCCGTAGAGCTCGCGCGCGCCCGCGCCACGGGACAGAAAGCAGCGGTCTCGTGAGGATTCTATACCATCACAGAACTAGGGCGACGGATGCGCAGAAGGTCCATATTCTTGAGATGATCTCCGCTTTCCGGGGCCTGGGCCATGAGGTGGCCGTTGCATCTCTGGTGGAAACGGAAAATCGCGCCAGCGAGCCGGAGCGGGAGGCCAAGGAATCCGGCCTCAAGAAACTGCTGCGCGCGATCCCGTTTTCTTTCGAACTGGTGCAACTTGGCTACAATCTGTTTGCGATTCCGTGGTTATGGGCCAAAATTCGACGCTGCCGCCCCGATTTCATTTATGAGCGGTATTCGCTGTTCAACTTCTCCGGAGTCGCGGCCGCCGCGCTTGCGGGCAAGCCGGTTGTAATTGAGGTGAATTCGCCGCTGGCCCTCGAAATGAGCCGCGAGAAGGAAATCCGCGCGCGAAAATTCGCCGCTTGGACAGAACGAAAGATTTGCAACTGGGCGACGAAGGTCGTGGTGGTGTCAGGGCCGCTTCGGCGGATCATGATCGAAAACGGAGTAGCGGAATCGAAGCTGTGCCTGCTCCCGAATGGAGTGAACCTGCGGCGCTTCCGCCGCGGCCGCGATGACCGGCTGGCCGATTCTCTGGGGATTCGAGATCGCGTGGCGATTGGGTTCGTCGGCTGGTTCCGGCGCTGGCATGGATTGGAATTGCTCCTGGAGGGCTTTTTGGAATCCGGCCTCTGGCGGGAAGAGGCCGTTCTTATGCTAGTGGGCGACGGGCCGGCCGCCAGCGAACTGAAGCAGTACGTGGCCGCAAACCGCCTTCAGGATTCCGTCATCTTCACCGGTCCCATTTCTCACGAGCTCGTTCCGGCGTATCTCGAACTTGTCGATATTGCGGTGCAGCCCGCCGCCAACGAATACTGCTGCCCGATGAAGATTCTGGAATATATGGGGCTTGGGAAAGCAATCGTGGCGCCGCGCCAAGAAAACATCGAGGAATTGCTCGACAATGGGCGCACGGCCGTTCTGTTTCAGCCGGGCGATGCGCGCAGCATGGCGCGCGCGCTGCGCGCCTTGGCCACCGATTCGGAGCTGCGCGCGCGGACGGGTGGAAGCGCTCTGCGCGCCATTCACGAACGCGGGTTGCTGTGGGAAGCGAATGCGCGAAAAGTAATCGAAATGTCTCAACCGGGCGGAAAGGTTCTGGCGTATGACTGAACCAGCTCCAGCCTCGCCTCGCCTGCTGCATGTGTTTCCTGGATTCGGCGGAGCCGGCACTCAGCTCCGAATGGTCTCTATCATCAATTCCCTGGGCGCTTCTTTTTCCCACCGCATTGTCTCGCTGGACGGCAATTTGGAGGCGGCCGCGGCGCTGGACAGTCACGTTGACGCCGCCGTCGAGGGCCCTCCGCCCGCGGGCTCGGGAGCGCTGTTCTTTCGAAGCCTGGTCAGGTCGATGCGCCCGGCTGCGGTTCTGACATACAACTGGGGCGCCATTGAGGCGACCCTCGGCGCGCGGCTGGCGGGAGTTTGCCCGGTAATTCACAACGAGTGCGGCTTTGGACCGGAGGAAGCCGTGCATCTATTGCGCCGCCGCGTTTGGGCGCGCCGGGCGCTCCTCAACACGATTTTTCAGACCGTGGCGACGTCGCAAACGATGCTAAGCATCGCCCGCGCCCAATACAAGCTGCCTTCAAACAAGGTTCGGTTGATTCGCACGGGAGTGGACGCTGAGCGTTACAGGCCCATGCGAAATCCAGTGGCGCGCCGCGCTTTGGGCATCGCCGAGGGGACGGTTTTATTCGGGTATTTGGGCGGCCTGCGGGCCGAGAAAAATGTAGCGATGCTGATCCGCGCCTTTCACGCCGCCAAACTGCCGGACGCCAAGCTGCTGTTGGCAGGCGACGGAAATTGCCGGCGGGAACTGGAAGCTCTCGTGAGCGGGTTGCATCTCGAAGCGAATGTAATTTTCGTGGGAATTCAGCGGGATTCCGCTCGCTACCTTTCCATGTTGGACGCGTTCGTGATGTCGTCGCTCACCGAGCAAGTGGCGAACGCCCAGCTTGAGGCGATGGCTTCCGGGCTGCCAGTGATCTGCACGGATGTGGGCGACAGCCGGGAATTGCTGGGCGAGCGCGCCGAGGGCTGCGTCGTCGAACCAAACGATGAAGCGGCGTATTCGCGCGCCCTGCGCAATATGGCCGCCAATCCCGGCATTCGGGCTTTGTACGGGGCCGCCAACCGCGACCGCGTGGTGAAACATTATTCTAAAGATCGCATGGTGAAGGAATACGCCCAATTGTTGGAAAGCGCCCTATCGCAGCGGCGCCAAGGGCGCAGGAAGCATGAAATCAAGGACTCCCAGCAATCATGTACAAGACTGGAATCTGGCGCCTAGTTTCTGCCCGCCGGCTGCAGAAGCCGAGCCTGCGAGACGTCACCTCGTATCAACTCTTGAAGAAGATTGGCGCCGACGATCCCAAACACGTGGAAATCTTCGAGACGATCGTCCGCCACCTTCGCCTCTCCTCCGGGATCTACCGTTCGACCTATCGGCGGAGGTTTGCGGATCTGGATCCCGTAGTGAACGCGATTTTGCGCGAGGTTTTCACGGCGCCCGTATTGGAAGCGCACGATTGGGCGGCTTCCGATTGCCTGGCCTCGGCGGAGTGGGCGGAATCCCTCTGGACGGCCTTTCCCCGCGCCCGCGTCATCGCCTCCGACACGCTTTTGTGCCTCATCGAGGTTTCCTGCAAGCGGCAAAAGGAAGCCTACGTCTTCGAGCCGGACGGGACGCCCTTGCAATACATTCGTCCGCCTTTCGTTTTGTCTCTCCAGAAGGCGATCCCCCGATACTATCCGGTAAACCGGATTGTGGGGGCGTGGGCAAAGCGCGGATTGCGTCAAGCCCAGCAGGCTGCGCTTCAGCGCACGCCGCCCAGCGCCGCGCCAGCGTCCAATAACCCGGCCGCGACCGGCATGGCGAAAGAGCGCCGTGCGGCGCAAGCAAAGGCGCAACGGTGGAATGTCGAGGAGATCGATTTAGTTCATCCACTCGCCCGCCGCCTGGCGGCGAAGGACATCCGTTTCGAGGCCCGCCTCCATTCGGTCTTTACAGCGCTTGCCGCGCCAGGTCACGTAATCCGCACGATGAACATTCTCAATCGGGGGTATTTTGACGAATCCAGGCTGCGATTAGCCGTCAATTGCGTGCTCGAAAGTCTCGTCGATGGCGGGATCTGGGTGGTGGGAAGAACGAGAGAGGAGAGGGTTCCGCCCTATAATTCCGCCAGCATCTTTCAGAAGGCTGGGCGGGCGTTTAAACTCTTGCGGCGGCTGAACGAGGGATCGGAGATCGAAGCGCTGGTCCTAAGCGCCTCGGCACCCGATCAGCGCCCCACCGGGATCGCGGCCCGGTAGAGATACCAATCGACAAACTCCCTTATGCCTTCCCCGATGGGCGTCGCGGGCGCGTAGCCGAGCAAGCGTCTCGCCTTATCTACATCCGCACAGGTGATCGGCACGTCTCCCGGCTGGTCCGGAAGCCGTCGGATAACGGCAGTCTTTCCGGTGGCCGCTTCGATGGCGGCAATCAGGGCGCTGAGAGTAACCGGACTCGAGTTTCCCAGGTTGAAGATTTCGTAGGAGCAGCCGTATTGCGCGGCCGCCATGACGCCGTTCACGATATCGCGGATGAAGGTGTAATCGCGGCTGCTGGAGCCGTCTCCGTAAACTGGAATCGGCTCGCCCCTCAAAATCATTTCGGTGAATTTGCGAATGGCCAAGTCGGGACGCTGCCGCGGACCATACACAGTGAAAAAACGTAAGCATACGATGCGCATGCCATACAAGTGCGAGTATGTGTAGCACAGCCGCTCCCCCGCAATCTTGGTCGCCGCATAGGGAGAGATCGGCCAGTCGACGCGGTCGTCCTCGTGAAACGGCGTGCGATTCGCCGCGCCGTACACGGAACTTGAGGAGGCGAACACGAAGCGCCTTATGCCCATCCGGCGGCATGTCTCTAGCAGCACCAACGTGCCGCGAACGTTGGTTTGTTCGTAGAGAAGCGGCCGTTCCAGGCTGGGCCGCACGCCCGCGCGCGCCGCCAAGTGAATCACCAGCTCCGGCCTGGCTTCCTCGAAAGCGCGATTCATTTCGGCTTCGTCGCAGATGTCGGCTTGATAGAACCGGACCCGGCCGCGAGCCCTTACGGCTTCCAGGTTTTCGCGCTTTAACTCTGGGGCATAAAAGTCGTTCAGTTCGTCCACGATTGCGACTTCGTGCCCTTCCTCGATCAGCCGCTCTGCTACGTGGGAACCGATAAAGCCGGCCGCGCCGGTCACTAACACTCTCATCGCGCTCCTTTCCCCGCACGAGCCGGCGGCGTTCTCTCGCGCAAAAACGCGTACACCTCCTGGGCCGATTGACTCCAGGTTCGAGCTTGCGCCCGCGCGCAGATTTTCCGGCGGTCCCAATCGATTCGCAATGCTTCTTCCAGGGCGCATTCCAAGGCCAAAGCGTCGCCCACGGCAACGGCGAACCCGTAATCCCTGGAGGGAATCATGTCCGGAATGGCGCCCACGCGCGTTGCCACAACCGGCAGACCGCAGCTTAAGGCTTCGTGAACCACATTGGGCCAGCCTTCTCTCGAGCTCGCCAAGCAGAACACGTCCGAGGCGCTCATAAGCTCGGCCAATTCCTCGGGCGAAACTTCCCCGGTGAAACGGACGCGGTCGCCCAGGCGGAGATCCGCCACCCGGCTCCGGAGTTGGTCTTCGTAGCGGCCTTCCCTTCCCGCTCCCCCCACGATAAGAAGCTGTGCGTTCAAGCCCTTTTCTACAAGCTGGGCTAAGGCCTGGATCACCCTGTGGTGGCCCTTGCGCTCGATCAGCGATCCGGCGGAAACAACCACCTTCGCCTCGGCCGGAACCCCATGCTTTCGCCGGCATAAGGCCCGGTCGCGGGGATAAAAGATTCCGGCCTCGATGCCATTGGGAATGACTCTGATCCGCTCGTTGGCGACGCCTAAAGAGAGGGCGAATTGCCTCAACTCCTCCGAGAGAGCGATTACGGCGGCGGCCCTGCGCAACGACCACGCCATGAGCTTCCTGCGTTGAGAATATTGCGCGTGCATGGTCTCGTTGCCGCGCAAGGTGACCGCGAACGGCGCTTTCAGCGCGCATCCCAAAAGACTCGCCGCAATGCCGTCTGGAAAGGCGAAGTGCGCGTCGATGATGTCGAAATCGTAGCGCGCGCGCACTCCAGCCGCCAAGGGAAGCAGCCGCGCAAAGAGAAAAAGCGAATTGGCCGTGTAGCCTCCGGGCGGATAGAGCCACGCGGGACGGAGTATCTCGATCGGCCCGTCCCATTCGCGTCGCGGAACGCCGCGCCAGCTTATTCGCGACCGCGCGTAATCGATTTGCGGCACGGGCGCCACCACCTTCACATCCGCCAGTTCCGCCAGATGGCGCAGACGCGACCTCACGAACACGCCTAAGTTGGGTTCGGCCGCGTTCGGGTACACGCAACTCAAGCTGAGAACCCGCAAATTCCCCCGGACGCTGGCCGCCGCACCGTCGGCGAAAGCCCGAGACCGTGTTCCAGCTTCAATGCCAGTGACGTTCACAGATCGTTTTGCGGAACCATCGGCTCAAACGGCCACCTCTTCAGGAGCCGCCGTGGAAGCCATGGCGAGCGCCTGCCTCCTGGCCCGCCGCACTTCCTCTTCGACCAGGACCTTGCACAAAATGACAATAGCCATCAAGTGATAGGGGAGGTCGAAGAACGCCAAACCTGCAAAAGCGCCGCCGGTGGCGAATCCCGCCAGCGCGACTTGCACCATCCGCACCAGGTCCGCGGCCCAGGCCAACTCTGGGATTTTCTTCGCCTTACGCACCACCCGGTTGGCCGTAAACCAGGTGGAAATTCCCATTAATAAGAACAAAGCGAGACCCGGAAAGCCGTGCTCTCCCAACACCTCAAAATAGATGCTGTGCGCGTCGTGCCGGTCGGCCGGATCCGGCGCATATTTGGCGAATTCGGGTGAAATAAATACCCGGAATCCGCCGCCGACCAGCGGCCGGTCCTTCGCCAGGTTGATGGCGAAAGCCCAGGCGTTCAGCCGCCCCTTGGCCGATTTATCCAATTCGTCTTGGTCCGTAGTTTGAAGCGTCCGCATTCGCTCCTTCCACTCCGCGGGCATGAACTTGTACAGCGGCAGCGCCACCAGCACGATCGCCAGGGCAAACCATATCTTGTGACGGCTCTTCATCAGCAGGGCCACGCCGACTACGCCAATCGCAAGCAAGCCTCCTCGAGAATAGGTCGCCAGCGTGGCCAGCACGGTAAGCACCTGCGCGGCGGCCAAACCCCAGCGGACTAACTTGCGCTGGGCGCGCACTTGCAAATATCGCATCAGTGGAATGGTCATCACTAAAGCGACGGCAAGCGTATTATTATCCTCAATGAAGGATTGGGGAGGGCCGTAAACGCGATGATGGCCGCCCGTAAGAAGCGCCCACAGCCCTCCCTTAATTCCATAAAAACCGATCGAGATGACGATGGTCCAAACCAACGCCTCCAACTGAAAGCGCGTCCTCAAGATCAGCAAGGTCATGAAGATCTCGATCTGCACCTTGAAAGCGCGATCCCAATAGTCCCAGGCGACAGTCGTACCCTGCGGCGTAACATTCGTATTCAGCGCCGTAATCGTGGTAATCGTAAACCACAAAATGAACAGGATTTCCAAGAAAACCTCGCGGCTCCACGGGAACGGCTTCTTTTCCCGGGACATGAGCCAGCTAAACATCGTGAGCCCGGCCGCGATCGCCACAAACGGAAACAAGTGCGCAAATCCGTAGGCCAGCCGGTGAGGGTTCATGTAGCTGAACCAGGACAGCGTGATGATGCCGATCCATGGCTGCAAGATCGTGCCCCACGCCAAAACAGCGAATATCAAGGTCAGGGCAATGTCGCGCATGGTTTAATTCCTTCTATTTTTCCGCCACCGTCGAATGGCACAGAAAGCGCGAGAGTCCGTTTCTTCGAAGCCCCGCGGGCGCAAGCGAGATAAGTCTTTCGGCGGCGTGCGCCGCTTGCGCGGAAACCGTCCGTGCGCCTCTTGGGGTCATGTAGCAAGCGGCAACGCTTCGGAATCCCGCCGCGCGCATCAGCGCGCTAAGCTCCGCGAAAGAATATTCCTTAAGGTGAAGACCCGCCACGCGCTTCTCGAAATATCTGGAAATGTCGTGCGGACCGCTCAGCCGGTTAGGAGTGACGCACACATATTTCCCTCCCGGCTTGAGAGCCCGCCAAACATTGACGGCCTGATCGAGCGCGTCTTCGGGGTGCAGATGTTCTACTACTTGATTGCTGTAAGCCACATCGACCGAACCCGGCTCCACGGGAACATCCACCCCTTCGACCATGATCGGCTCCAGGTTGCCCGGAAGGTCCGGGCGGCTGATAATGGTTTTCGACACTTCCAATGCATAGACGCGCCGCACGTGCTTAGCCACTTCGCTGGCTAGGGCGGCGTCGCCGGCGCCAATCTCCAGGTACACGGCTTCGGGACTCAGCCACTGCTTCATGGCCGCCGCCTGCTCCATCACGTACGCCTTCCGGACGGAGGGATTGGCGGCTCTCGTGAGCGAAGGATGATCCGGAACCCTGCGGAACAGCTCCTCATAGACCATCGGATACGCCGCCGCTCTTTCCTTCTTGGATGTAGATTTGAGCCGTGCCGCCAAATCCCGCTCCACGGAAAAATGATGATAAAGCCGCTCGGGACTACGCGCCTCGTCAAGTGGGATCGGACACAGAAGCTTGAAGTCTCTCATCGTATCAAGGCTTCCCTCAAGCGATTGCGGATCTGGGCGCGTTCGCCGACCGCCACGCACCGGCTCTTCCAGATCAGCGCGCCCGTCAGGAGCATGATTGCCAGGCGAATCAACACATCGGGCGCAAACCCGAAATCGCCAAGGGAAAGCACTACCCCAACCGTCAGCGCGCAGGTGGCGGCAAGAAATCCGAAAGCGCCCAGATCCACGGGAATCTGATGTTCCCGCTGCGCCATGACCCAGCAGATCGCGGCGTATAGGCCCCAGGTCAGAAAAGTCGCCCACGCCGCTCCCGCCGCTCCCCACGCGCGGATCAGGACCCATTCAACCGCCAGATTAAACGCGGCGCTCAGAACAACCGCTCCCGCGTATTGCGCCATGCGCTTACGAATCAGCATAGCGGTATTAAAGAAATCTCCAATTTCACGCAAGGCGTATGCGAAGGTCAAGATGGGAATCAAGCCAGCCGCGGCCGCATACGACGGCGCGGCGACCATGTGAATAATCGGCTTGCCGAACACGCTCAGCGGCAACGCGGCGGCGGCCAGGCACAGCGCCAAAACGCGCGCCATCTTCGCCGCATGCTGCTTCCACTGCGGCGAATGCATGTCGTCGAACACGTTCACTTCCCAAACGCTTTTAAACGGATTCCCCACCAGGTAGCTGATCACAAATCCAAACTTATACGCCAGCGCATAGATGCCGACTTCCGTCGTGGTCCGGAACGAATTCAAAAACGCGCGGTCGGAAAAGTTGATGATGAAAAAACCGACGCCGGTCAGGATGAATCCCCGGCCCAAGTGAATCATACGCTTGGATTGCTCGGCTCGGAAACGGAAGCCGGTTTCCCGGACCGTGAGGGCTAAAATGAAAGCTGCTCCCAAGCCCAGAGAGATGAATTTGCTGAATACAAACCCCCAAATGCCCTGCCGCGCCACCGCCAAAAAATAGACATTCAGCCCGCCGGCAAGGGCGAATTGCGCGCAAGAATAGATGGCGACAAACGCCGCCCGCCTTTGGATCCTTTGGTATGCCAACCCCACCTCGGCCACGTTGGAAAGCAGAACCGAGGCGAATGTCCAAGCGATCAACCGGGCATAATCGGGAGAATGAAATAACACGTGGCTGGCGGCTCCGCCGCCGAAGGCGCCGATCACAACCAGCATCGAGCTGAGCGCGATGGTCAGGATCATCCCCGTGCTGACGACGCTCGCACGCTCCTTCGCTTCGGAGTAGTCGAAATAGATGCGGGTGATGGAATCGGCGAACATCGGCACGCCCACGACCACCACCATGACCGCCGCCAACAACTCGATAATTTCGATGACGCCATACTCCGAAGGGGAGAGATAGCGCGTATAAATCGGCAACAGGAAGAAGGAGAGTCCTCGTCTGGCGACATTGCTCAGAAAATACAGGCTGGACTGGCTCAGGAAACTCGGCCTGGCGGACGTCGCGGCGGATTCCGCAACAGGGTTAGGCATTGTCATTCTTGAGCACCTGAAACGCGGAGCTTCGCATCTCCAGCAAGCCCTGCGGAGCGAAGGTGGCCAGCCACCAGGCCGCGCTTCGAAACGACGGAGACTGCCGAAAGGCCCTTCCGTACAGCCGCCGCGCCGCCTTCAGGTCGCGGAAGGAAAAGGCCTTTCGCGCGGTTCCCTGAAGAATCGCCAGGCGTTTTTCGGCCAGTACTTTCGGATCGATCCCAAGCTGCCTTCCAATTTGATCGACGTTGCGGATGGATGCCAAAGCAAAGCGCTCAAACTGCTGTGAAAGGCTTCCGGTCTCGGGCAGATAAGCGAATAAGTTCTCCGGGACCATCGCAATCTCCCAGCGCATCGCGATCCGCAGCCAAAGATTGTAGTCTTCGACGCTGATCAAACCAGGATCCTCGTCAAATCCTCCGACCTCATCGAACGCGGCGCGCCGGACCAGGACTCCCGACATGCCGATGTAATTGTATTCCCAGAGGCTTTCGAGAGTAATGCGATCGGTGCTGACAGAACCGTTTGTGAGGCAACACACGAGGCCGACGCGCGGAGAGCCGACATGCGCGAGCTGCCGTTCGAGCTTGCGCGGCAGCCAGGCGTCGTCGGAGTCGAGAAACGCCAGCCATTCGCCCGCGGCCGCGCGCGCTCCCCGATTGCGCGCCGCCGCCGGACCGGCGTTGGCCTGCCGGAGCACCCGCACCTTTGCTCCGTATCGTTCCGCCACGGCCGCGGTATCGTCGCTTGATCCATCGTCGACAACGACGATTTCCAAAGGCGGCAAGGTTTGCGCGAGGGCGCTCTCAATAGCGCGCCCCACAACGCGCCCCGCATTGTAGGCGGGGATAATTACGCTGACCAAGCCGCCACCTCTTCGTACATCTTCAAGATTTGCGGAATCACGGCCTGCTCGGAAAACCTCCCTAGCGCCTGCGCCCGCGCCGCCCGCGACAGATCCTCGCGCCTTTCCGGACACGCGATCCATCGCAACTGCGCCCCCAGCGCTCCCTTTTTTGAAATATCGGTCAAGCATCCGGCCGGCCCCACAATCCACTCAAGAACGGGCGTGCGATTCGAAGCCACCGGGAGACCGCTCGCCAGCGCCTCCAGGATCACAATGCCGAAAACCTCTTTCAGCGCCGGCAGCGCGAACACGTCAGCGGCCTGATACAAGGAAGGCATCCGCTCCCGCGGCACATCCTCCAAAAAGCGCACACGCTCGCCGAGCCGAGCCCGCCCCATTGCGATAATCCCGTCCGTCTCGGCTTCGTGGGCGCCCGCAATCACAAGATGTACGCTACCGGAGGCGGATTCCGCAAACTGCGCGAATTCGCCGATTAAACTGTCTATCCGCTTATAACGGGCGTTTATCGCGGCGGCGCACAATACCACCAGGTCGTTTTCGGGCAAACCCCAGCTCCGCCGGGCCTGCCGCCGGTCGCCAGGGCGGAAACGAGCCGCATCGACAAAGTTTGGAATGACAAACACCTTTTGAGATTCCGTCTTATAGCTCTCATATTCCGCCGCATAGCAAGGCGCCAAATGCTGCAAGACGGAATACTTCCTCAGCGACTCAAGAGGTTCCCCCGTGCCCGGCGCCAGGATCACGCGCGGCTTCGACAGGCCGGCCCGGCGAAGCGCTTCAAGCCAATATGCAATCCAGGGATCCTGGACATGCAGGATGTCGAACTCTTTTCTGATTCTCCGCCACAGGTGGAATGCGAAGGTAGTCTGCTCCACTTCATATGGCGAACCGAGCCCATACCTCCAGCCCCCCCAGCGCCGAAGCCTTCGCGCCCAGCGCAGGACCCCCGGGTCTGTCCGCTTCCCGCATGGCAGCGTTCGGCGCCACGATGGGCTCGTCCCGCCGGAACCGTGGCCCGAGCCCTGATACAGCGTCACCTCCTGACCAGCCCGCAGCAGCGCGGAGGCCAAATCCTCGGCCCATGCCTCAACTCCCCTTGTAATGTGGCCCAATCCGCTGGACGCAACCGCGATGCGCACCCGGTTCCGATTACGGCTCACATCCATACACCCGCCTAGCGGCCGGGCGCGCCCTGTCCGCATCTCATTCCCGCCGCCGGAAGTAGTACTTGATATGATTGTCCCGGCAGATCTCCTCGAGTTTTTCCGGTTTTCCGTCCAAAAATTCCTCCACCGCCTGATTGCAGCCCGGCCAATGAGGATCGTTGTACTCGTCCAAGGCGATAATCCCATCTTTCGCCATCCGGGGGTAAAAGTGCCGCAAACATTGCGTGTAGGCAGTATACGTGTCACAGTCCAAATGAACGAAGCTGAACAGGCTTTCGGGACATTGTTCGAGCGAGCTTTCAAAGAATCCGGGGATCAAAACCGTCTGGTTCAGTCCGAACAGAGCTATTTTCTGCTGCACCAGAGCGTAGGAAGTATCGGCAAAGCCATGCTCGTCCAGCTTCGGGTTCGCCTCGGTCGCCGGAAGATGAAGGTCGTGCTCAATCGTATCTCCAAAGCCTTGGAACGAATCGAACCCGTAGATGCGTCTGGGCGAATGAATCTGCCGCAGATAAATCGATATGGCCACCAGCGTCCGGCCCCGATACACGCCGCATTCGGCGACCGCGCCCTCCACTTTAGCCGTCCTTTCAAGAAGCTCCAGCAGTATGTTGATGTCCGCCGGCCCTCGCGGCTCCGGCTTCGGATTCGGAACCACTCCCCGAGGAACGCTGAGGTCGTGAATCCGGCCCGCCACGGCCGGCCACCTCTTCAGCGGAACCCGCTTGAAAACGGGGGCCGTAAGTTGCCGCAGGACCAGTTTGGCGGCTTGACGCATCGCGTTCGATTCTCTACCTGCGTTTCCAATCCCAATAGAGGCGCTTGGCGGCCTTGAAAGCCGCCGAGCGCTCCGGCAGTATCATGCGCACGAACTTCAGGGAGTTTTCCTCCAGCCTCCCCAAGATCAAGCTGGCGCGGTCACGCTCATAATAGGCCCGTTTGTACTCCCGCAGCTCGGCGGAGGTTTGCGCGCGCCCGTTGTCTGCGTATTTGGCCACCACCGGCGTGAAGTTCGGATAAAGCGTCGCGCCTCCGTGCAGAGTCGTCTTCATGAAGTTCCCGATCAACAAATCGTCAAAGATCTCGTACTTCACGGCCGTGCAGAGCGAGTTGCGCGGCGCTTCAAACGTGAACCCCCTGTCCCTGTGGCGGCGCGGATTGATGTCCACCACCATCTCTTCTCCCCCTACGCGGAAGCGCACGAAGCCGAAATGCTTGCGAAGCTCTTCTTTCTTCTGAATGTACTCGCGGATTTGCCGCTTCTCTTCGGGCTCGAGCCGGTCGCCCCAGTTATCCCCAAACTGCTCCGCTTTGAGGGACTGAATCGGAAGCGGACGCGGATTTAGGGGCGCAGTCTCTCCGGTGACGCAGTCGACGCGCAGAAAGGGGGGCAGGATTTCCGGCTTGGCGGGATCGGCGCCCCGGTTATAGTCTTCCTGGCTAGGCACGAACTCATTGGCCCAGACGCTGTCCTCGCGCTGGTAGCGATGGAACGAGCTGAAGGGAATAATGCGGTTGGCTCCGTAGCGGATGGCGAGCGTTTGCACCCGCGGAGCGATCGGAAGCTTCAAGGCGCCTTTGGGAGGAATGCGCCTCCCATCCTCCGTGAACAGGTTCATCATGTCGGCGTCGCCCCAGGTGACCAGATTCAGCAGATACACTTCCCGCCGGAAGCTCTTGGCCACCTTGCGGACAAAATGTCCCCAGCCATGATCGCTCGCGTCGTTCAGATTCAAAACCAGCCGCCCGTTGATATCGAGCAGCAAGATGGAGTCTTGGTTGTAATCCGACAGGGTCATCGCCCGGATGTGCGGCGAAAGCGTCACCCATTCGCGCTCGGGCAGGACCGTCACGTTGTAGCCCATCTCCGTCAAATCGTTGTAGATCCGGCTGCCCTCATGTTTCGCAAGCAAAAACCTGGATTGGCCGAGCGAGGCGAGCGCGCCCACGTTCAAATGATCCGGGTGCGCATGCGAGAACCACTGATATTTGGCGCGGCGGATGTTCTCGTATTGCTCGGTTGGGATCTCGTGGCTCATGCCCCAACTGCCAAAATAAGCGTCGCCCGCGATCCATGCGTCCGTCGCAATCACCGGCTCGTCGTCGTAGCCGATAATCGTGGCGTTGCCGATAGTTTCAAATCCAATCAAGCAGATTTACCTCCGAAAGCTTGGAATCGCGTCCTTATCACATGCGCCCGCAAATCCAGCGAGCTTGCGGTCAAGACGCCGCCGCAGGTCGCCCGGCGCGGCAGCTCTAGCAATATCTTCGAGATCCATTCCAACTGTGGCGCGGGGCTCGGTCACGCTCCAGGCTCATGCAGCCAAAACCTCCGCGCCGCTCGCAGAACGCTCTCTTCCCGTACAAACGCCATGTCTGTCTGGTACAGAGTCTGGTCGCTCTGCCTGCGAGCCTGCCCGCAGAAATCAAACGCCACGAAGCCTTGTTGCGCCATAAACGCCACGACTTCGGCGAATAGGGGAGCGCCTTCGTTGTATGGAAGCAAGGAAACTTCAAGGATGACCAACTCGGCGCGGCCAAGCGTCCCGCCCCCCCCCGCAAGACCTCCAGCTCGAGCCCCTGAACATCGAGTTTGAGCAGCATCGGCTGCTCAAGCTGGCGGCTTTCCAGAAGGCCATCCAGGGTCTCCATCGGCAATGTCGTCTGGCTTCTGGGAAACGATGTCAGCTCCGGCAGCACGGATGAGCCGAGTCCCATCTTATAAAATGTCGTCGCGCTTTTGTCCTGCGCCCCCAATAGCGCGATCGAGTACTCGGACTTGGTTCCTATATCCGCACACGCTGCTTTCAAACGGCGCTCGTTGTCGCCATCTGCATCGATCATGATGTACTGGGCGGTGGGGAAAACGGAGTGAGCCATGCGGCTCCAGTTACCCACGTTCGCGCCCACATCGATGACAGTGCGCGGGGAAAACCCGTTCTTCTTCACATGCTGGAGCAGTGCCGGCAACGTCGGGAATCCCAACTCCATCCTCTCGGTCTCGCTGTAGACCGCGCTCAGCCAGCTCCGGCGAAACGACGCCGGCGCGATACGCCAGACCCGCCGGACCGAACGTTTGATGAATTGCTTGATCGAGCCCCCCACCGGCGCCGGATTCTTCTCTCACCCTTCCATTAGCGTGCAAAACGGAACGCGGCGGCAGGCGTCCTCCGCCTTTGCGTGGACGCCGCCGCCTCCTGTCCGCTTCCAAAAAGACGCAAATCCCGCCTTACCCCTTGGCTACGGGCCCAACCGGCATGCCCCGCCCAGGCTGGCGTTCACCACCCGCTGAACGTCGACCACCGTGCAACTGCCGCTGCCCACCAGATCGGCGTTCGTGCAGCCCACCAGACTCAAAGCCTGATTAATGGCTAACTGCACATCCAACGCGTTAACAACCCCATCTCCATTGAGATCGCAGGCCGATGCGGGCGCCACTCCCGATTGAGCGCGGGGCAAAATTTCCCATTGAGGGTTTATCCCCGTTTGGCTCTCATAACCGACATTCGCCACCATCCAATTCCACGCATTGACCCCCAGCAGCGATCCGTCGTTCACGCCCCAGCCGGCAAGGTAACTGGCAGCCCCCCTCATAATATGGGGATATCCCGGGCTGGTGACGTCCGAGTCGCTCGATCCGCCGTTACATGTGCCGTTCCATCCGGTTATCGTTCGCCAGTTAATCGTGGCGTTCGAACCGTTGCCGCAAACTGCCGACGTCGTGAATCCGAGCATATACTCCGGCCAGCTCTGGTAATAGGTGTTCGTCGAAGCCCGATAGACCGGCATATGATAGACCGCGACCAGCCAAGGGTTTACAGACGGGTCTAATATTTGATGCAGCAGATTGGTGAAGACGACTTGGTTCAGGGGCCCGACCGGAAATCCCAGCTCTTGCATATGTCCCAGAACGCCGTATTTGTAGCCGTATTCAAACGAGGAATCCCCGTAGGAGCATGCATACGGGTCGCCTGAGGCAACCAGATCGTCCACGCCGCCACATCCTCCGCCGTAGGGGTCGCCGTGGTCTATAAAGTGTAGAGGATTGGTCTTGCCCTCTCCAACAATCATCCTGCCGTAACACCATTTGTCCCCGGTCGCGCTCGGGGAATAGCCGGGACAAGAGGCGTTCGACGGCGGAAATGCGCCATTCGTAATATTCTGATAACCTTCCTCCACCTGAATATTGTTGTATAGCTTCTGCAAATAGTACCCCTTCTGGGCGCTTCCGTCAGGCGACGCAAAGGTCGCCTCCGACAGATCTCGAAGCCCCCAGGCTACGGCGCGCGTTTGAAGCGCGTAAGGAATCCATCCGATCTGGTTGCCGCGAGAATAGAAGTTAAAGGCGGCATTGCCGCAGATGAGCGCCGCGGAGGCGTCGAACTGCAACTCTTCCAGAAAATACCAATCTCCCGTAATCAGATAGGGGATATATGCAAAGGCAGGTTCGTGAGCCAGATCCCAACTCCATCCCCCGGTGCTGGTGGCACCCACCGGCGTCACGCCGTCCGAGCCGGCGCTTGGCCCCGCCGCCAGAGACATCGACGGACGGGCTTCGATCGAAATCGGAAGGCCGAACGCCTTGACGGTGTGACCACTATCGAAATACCGGTTCGGGTCCGACTCCCGGTAATGGTTCGGAACGTGTCCGCTTACTTCCGCCATTCCAAGCAGCAAATTATACATCCTCGGATCGAAGGTAAAAAGGTAATGCACATACCAAACCGGAAAAATCCCTAGGTCGTACCGGCCTCCCGTCTGCCCCATGGCTTGGAGCCACAGCGCATGCCCGCCGAGGTCGCCCTGGTCGCTGTTGTTGAAGCTGTTGACATCGCTCGAAATAGCCGAAGCCGGCACGGTCCTGCCCAGATCCCAATTGGGCACCACCTGGCTGTAGATCATGTAAGGAAGGTTGTAGTCCACGTTCACGGCTCCCGGCTGCGGCCCGCTCCAGTAGGTCTTGCGCCATCTGGATTGGGCGATGTGAGTGAATCCGGACTTCGAATACACGGCCGACAAAGGATTGCCGGTCTGGAGGGTGACCGAATACGTCTGATCCTCCAGCTTGGTCGTCCACATGTTCTCCACAATCATCTCCACTTTGACGCCCGCCGTCGAGGTGGGATAAAAGGTGAGTACGAAGATTGGATGCAGCGGCTTGTAACTGTCCCACCCCATGTCATAGGCCAGAGCGGGAGAGCGGTCCTCCACGATGACTTGCGTGCAGATCGGACCCTGGAGCCAGTAGGACCAACTGCCCGCGCTTAGCATGGCCGCCGCATTGGCTGACTGCGCCGTTCCGTTGTTGGTCAGATCGATTTCGGCGCCCCAGCTCAAAGCAAGCATCTGCGATTGCGTGAGCGCGCCGGCGTTGTTGCCCGTCGGCTGGTCCTGGAAGCTGACCGTGATCGAACCGTTGGCCCCCACGCTGGCCAGAAACGAAATCATCGCATGCTGCACGCTGCCGTCCGGCCAGCGCGTCTTGACGTCGGCCTGCGTCGTGACCGGCGCCCCGCCGATAACGGCTTGCGGATAATGCGGAATATCGCCCTGCGCAAAAACGCGAGAAATCGTAAACGGCCGGTTGGATTGCGCGCTTCCGCTCTGGTCTGTGATTCTGACCGAATTCGCGGGCGGTTGAGCGGCGAGAGTCAAGGCTCCCAGCGCAAGGATAAAGGCGTAAAAGAATGATTTTTTAAACATGATCGTTTATGAGCTACCTCTGAAACGTACCATACCGCCCGCGGAATTTTAAACTCGATAAATCCCTGGAAAACCCAAGAAAAGCCCGCGTATGCCTGCCTTGGCGCAATGGGCTACGGCGATTGCCGCGCCCGCCCGTTTCGCGCGGTTTCCTCCCGCCTGAAGCCTCTAAGGCCATTGCCTTCCGCCACTTTCAAGATCACGGAGTGGCGCGCCTGTAGAGCCGCACCGCTTGCGTCGGCGAAGAGACGAATTCGAGGGCATATCGCCGCTCGAGCGCGCGCAGCGCCTCTGGATCGGCGTCATTCCGGGCGCGGTCCCATCCGTAGAGCAACACGTAATCCGGATCTCCCCAAATGGGCCCGCTGCAAAGGTCTTCGCCGATTCTGTTCCACACCTGATCCGGCGGAGTCTGGCTCCAATGGGCCCAATTTCCTCTATAGCGCACGGCGAATCCAGGCATCATGGCCTGGTAATTGTACAACTCGATCGCCCCGGCCAGAGCGTTCAGGCGGCTGGCTGCAAAAACGAACATTTCGGATCGAATCGAGAGGGGCTCTCCGCGGGCGTCGCGCCCATGGGGCGCCAGAGTCACGGGAAGAACGGTGCGATCGGGCTTGATATGCTCCGTTACGGTGTAATATTCTCGGATTGCCTGATCGATTTTGCGGATTTGGGAGACATTCAAAACCCACAAGCCGATCGCCAAGGCCGCCGCCGCGATCGCCATGCCGAGCTCCGTCCACCCTCCCAGCCGCGGCTGAGCGGCAAACCACAGCGGAATCACCAGAAACGGATATAATTCCGCCCGCTGGCTGTGAGCGCTGCCCCCGGACAAACTGTCCGGAATGAGGAAAAGAACAATCAAAAATAGGGCCGCCAATGCAAGAAACACATCGCCCGCCTCGAAACGGACCGAACCGGCTCTGCGAACCGCGAAAGCCGCGACGAGAACCGCGAATAAAAGCAACGCGCCCGTCGAAAAAATCATCTCGACGCGCCTGTGCGTAACAAGACTGCTTAGGCCGGCAAGCCGGAAAACCCGCTCCTGCAAGCTGACGCCGTAGGCCCGATGTGCGCCGCGATTCCGGAGCAAAAACCCGGCAAAGAGCGCGCCCGCCGGCGCAACAGCGGCCATGAGCAACCGCAGTCTTCTCGCCCCGTCTGTCCCCGCCCCACAGCGATGCTCGGCCCAGGCAAGCCACGGAATCAGCACCAGCAGAGACAGCCAGAACATCCCCATCGACATGGCATGCGAAAAATACAACAACAGCGTTAGAAGCCCCAGGGCGGCGGCGCGGGGCGCGTTCAAGCAAGGAAACGCTCGGAGAAAATACCCCAAGCACACAAGAAATACCGCAAGACTGAGACAAAAATTGTAGAATCCCGCTTGCATCATCTTTGCCCATGTGAATGGGACGACGAGGAAAGCCAGCCACGAGGGCGCCTGCCGGTTCACCGAACGGAGGCAAAAGCGGGCCGCCAGCGGAAGACTAACGACAAACGCTCCAAACAGGATCTTTTCGGCGGCGAATGGATTTACCAGCCGCAACAGCGGGATCAAGATCAAGTAGCCTAAAAGATTTGGCTCGGGAAACCAGTTGATCTCGAAGTACTTCGCCAGAACCGGCCGGTCGTGGGAGAGAAGGTGCAGCAGGACATTCGCGATGCTCAAATGCGACGGACCGTCTTGGGTTGCCGGAACCAGAATCCAAAACAGCGGCGAAACGTAGAGGAGGATCAAAACTGCCAGAAGCGCGTCCTCCCAGATCCCTCCAGCCATCCGCCGCGGCCGCAATCGGCCTAGAACCGCCGTCAACCCGGCCTGACTTGCCCAATCGCCCAACCCGCGCGGCTCCCTAGCGCCCGCTCTCGGCTCCATCGGTGCTGTCGATCGTCCCTTCCACCTGCATCCCCACGATCGGCAGATCCAGCCGCAGACGCTCCCTGACCTTCACTTTGGCCGGCGCGAGGTTCTGGTAGATTTCCAGTTGGCGGTCGTCGTGATTGAGGTTGGACGCCACCGGAATCGTGGCCACTTTCCGAAACTGGCTGGAATGCAGCACCCGCTGCAACTCTTGCATGTTCGTTAAATCATCCCAGAAATTGGCTTGGTCCACCACGTACGACACTCCAAACCGGTGAATCATCTCTAGAATTTGCGCTTCGGAGACCTTCAGCTCCTCCACCCCGAGTTCCCTTCGCTGGGTCACGCGCAGCAGCAGTTTATCGGCGCGCAGCACCCACAGGTCCGGCCGGTCCACTCTCCGGCGCATATCGAACACGAACGCTCCGTCGCGGTAGCCGGAAAACAGAATCACGCTGCCTCGCGGCGCGCGCGAAGCCACGAAGTCGGCCGCCGCGCGATAGCCGTCCACATAAGGCGCCGGATGCCTCCATAACGTGTTGCCGAACGCCGCAAAAGCCAGCAGCATCGCCAGCGCGGGCGCCCATCGTGCCGGCGCGACTCGCCGGATCGCCTCCACCGCGAAAAACGCCAGCGGCAGAAGAATGGTCACCGTATGCCGCGGCTCCTTGAGCGCAATCAAAGAAAAGAAAACGTAGCCCGCCACAAGCCACGCGCCGAAAAACCAGTCGGCCTCGCTCCGCTCGCGCCGGAAAATCGCCAGCGCCAGCCCCGCCGCCGCCAAAAGCGCCACCGGCCAGGCCAGTTGCGAAGGCAGCATGCGCGCGTAAAACGACCAGCCGGCCCAGGAAAACACCGGAATCCGGTTCCAACTGCCGCCCACGACCGAGCCTACGTTCAACCGCGCCACCGTGAAGTTCACCACCGCCAGCGGCGCCACCAAAGCCGCCAGCAGCCCCGCGCTTCCCCATAGATGGCGGTCGCGCAGCGCGTTCAGGCCCCTTTTCCTCCACAGCGTCCAAATCAACGCGGGAACGATGAACAAAACCGTCTGCTTGGTGTAGGCCCCCCCGGCCAGCAGCAACGCCAAAGCGTACGCCGGCGCAGGCTTTTTCCGGTCCAGGTATTTCAAAAAAAACACCGCGCTCCATGTCAGGAACGCGCAGGCGGGGATCTCCAGCATCACCTGCCTTCCCCACCAGGCCACCTCCGGAGCGCCGATAAACACCAGGCTCGCCGCCAGCGCCAGAGCGCGGTCCATCCAGCGCCGGCACAAAACGTAGGCGCCCCACGCCAGCGCCAGGTAAAACGCCGCCACCGTCAATTGCGCCGTGAACAGCGATACTCCGAAAACGCCGAAAAATCCGCCCTCCACCAACGGAAATAGCGGCGGATAGAACAAAATCGTCAGGGCCGGATATTTGAGGTAATAGTTCATGGCGAACTGCCTCAAATGCCCGAGCGGCATGTGGCGGATCAGATCGCGGTAGAAGGCGCCGTCCATGGCGTGGCGCGGCGCATCGCTCCACCACATGTCTTTGTCGTAGGGCGCGCTGAAAAACAGCGCCGCCACCGCCGCCAGCAGCACGGCAAGAGCAATCGCGCTCCGCCCGTCGAATCCAGATTGCGCCCCCGCGCTCGGCTCGCGCACGCCCGCCACGGCGGAGTAAGCCGCTCCGCTCATAAGCGATCCCCCACGAAAACCTCGCTCCGATCCGGCGCGATCGCCGCCGCCACGCGATCCCTCACCTCGCGCCAGCCTCGCCCGGCCGCCAGCACAATCACCGGCATTCCCGCGGCTTGCGCGGCGGCGCCGTCCACTTCTTGGCGATCTCCCACGTACAGCGCCTCGGCCGGCCGCACCCCCAGCTTGCTGGCCGCGGCCAACAGCAGGCGCGGGGACGGCTTGAAAGCGCCGATTTCCGCTTGTTGCGCCCAAACCGCCGCCGTGATTTGGCGCTCGAAACCGAGCGCCCGCAATTTCGCGCGCGGATCGTAATCCGACGCCGCGGCCACCGGCAAGCCGATCTCGTTGGCCCAGAAAAGAAATTCCGCAACTCCCGGAAGCCGCGCTTCCGCCACCGCCTCGAGCGGCTCGCAATCCATCCACTTCGCTGCGCAGCGCCGAATGAAATCCGCTGGATAACCGCTCAATTTTGCCGCCCATTCCGCCTGCGACCCAGGCTCCCCGGGGTCTTGCGCCGGGCTGACGGAGCCGCCTGCGCCCGGCCGCATCCGCTCCTGGGCCATGCGGAAGGCGCGCAGGGCGCGGATCGTCTTCCATCCTTCCCGCGGGCGGCAAGCGCTAAAGCGCAATAGCCGCCACGCCATCCGCCGACGCACCCGCGCCAGATCATAAAGAGTCCCATCCACGTCCACAATCACAGCCCTCAGCGCTTGAACCATTCCGCTTCCTATCCCTTGCGCCGGACGCATCGGCTCGACGAAACTAGGCCCATCGGTAAATGATCCCCACGCATGCAAGCACCCATCCAGCCAGGCACACGAGCAACGGCTTATCGGCCAACAGCGCGCCCGTCGGGTTCCCCGTCCGGTCTCCCCGGTGCGCCAACTGAAGATAGCGCAGCATTCCGTAGATCACAAACGGCAGCGTGTAGATCAGCCGGTCCGTCCCGAACCGGGCCTGGGTCTCCGGCGCCACCGTGTACAAAGCGTACGCGACGATCGTCGCAGCCGAGACGACCGTTCCCGCCTGGTCCAGCCAGCCAATGGTGTAGTCGTCGAGAACCTTCCGGTGCCGCGCCGAATCTCCCGCCAGCAATACAAGCTCCTGCCGCCTCTTGGCGATGCCCAGGAATAGAGCCAGCAAGAAGGTGCACATCAGCAGCCAGTGCGAAGCTTCCACGCCGATCGCCGCCGCGCCCGCCACGACCCTTAACACAAAGCCGGCCGCGATCGACATCAGATCCACGATCGCCAGATGTTTCAGCCGCAAGCTGTACAAAATATTCATGGCGGCGTAGCCCGCCAGCAGAAGGCCCATCGAGCTGCCCAGGGCCAAGCCCGAGCCGACCCCCAGGGCCAAAAGCGCCGCCCCGCACGCCGCCGCCAGCGGCGCGCTCAGTTGGCCCGATGGAATCGGGCGCGTTCTCTTTTCCGGGTGTTCCAGGTCCGATTTCCAGTCCAGACAATCGTTCCATAGATAGATTCCGCTGGCCACCAGGCAGAACGCCGCAAACGCCGCCGCTTCTCGCATCATCAGGCGCGCATCGGTCAGATGAGCCGAAAAAACCAGCGGAACCAAAACGAAACCGTTCTTAACCCACTGCGCCGGACGCATGCACCGCGCCAGGCCGGCCAGCGCCGCCCCCCTTGCGCGCTCCCGCGCTTGCAGAAGGCCCGTATTCATAACTTCAGCCATTCCGGTTGCCGCAGAAAACGCCGGCCTCTAAAGCCGGACTTGCCCGGCGCATCTAGCTTGCCACCCGAGCATCCGCCACAAAGGGGCCCTCTTGCTGGCGCCCGTGGCGCCGGTTCCACGCCGCCAGCATCAAAAGGTTCCACAACTTCCGATCATGGTTGTGCAGCCGGGACTGATGCTCCTCCCAGAGCCTTTTCACTTCTCCCAGCGACAACCAGTCCTCCATTCCGCCCTCCAGCACCAGGGCGCGGAAGAGCGGCTTCAGCGACGTCCGAAACCAATCCGCGAGCGGGACGGAAAAGCCCATCTTGGTGCGAGTAGCCACGGGCTCTGGAATATAGCCGGCCAACGCGCGTTTGAAGATAAATTTCCCGCACCGGCCGCGCACCTTCCAGTCCGAAGGCAAACCGAAGGCGAGCTCCGCCAGCCGGTAGTCGAGCCACGGCGAACGCGTCTCCAGCGAATACGCCATCGATGTCCGGTCCGCTTTCACCAAAATGTCGCCCGGCAGATAGGTCTGCGTATCCACCCACTGCATCTGCTCGAGCGGAGGATGTTCGCGCACCTCCTGGAACAGCGCTTGAAATCTCTCGCGCGTCGAATAGCCCTTAAGCTCGCGGCGCGCCTCCGGCGCCAGCACCGCCTCGAGACCCTCGTCGCGAAACGCCGACATCGACGTGAAATACGCCCCGCCGAGTTCGTCCGCCACGTTCGCCAAAAGCGTCTTGGCCCGAAAGACCCGCGGAAGGTAGTCGAACTTGGGATAATATTCCGCCCCCAGCTTGAACGCCCGTTTGCGGAACCACTCCGGAAATTTGGCCCGCATCCGCTCTTCGAGGACGCCGAAGAAGTAGCGCCGGTAGCCGCCGAACATCTCATCGGCTCCATCTCCGCACAGCGCCACCGTCACATGCCGCCGCGCCATCCGGGAAACGTACAACATCGGAATCGCCGAACAATCCCCGAAAGGCTCGTCAAACTGACCGGTCAGAACCTCGAATACATCTTCGATGCGCGGGGTCACGACTTGCTCGTGATGGTCCGTCCCATGAAGCCGGGCCGCCAGGCGCGCATATTCCAGCTCATCGAATCTCTTGTCGGTAAAGCCGATCGAAAAGGTCTTTACCGGCTCTGCCGATTGTTCCGCCATCAGCCCCACGACCGCCGTCGAGTCCACCCCTCCGCTTAAGAACGCCCCCAGCGGAACGTCGCTGATCATCCTTCGCCGCACCGCATCGCGCGCCAGCTCCCGGACCTGCTCCAGGCTCTCCTCCAGACGCAGACCCGCGCCCTCCCGGGCGACCTCCTTCACCTCGGGGCGCCAATAGCGCCAAACCCGAAAACCCGCCTGGGTCGCCGAAAGCGCGCCGCCCGGCGGCAGCTTCCACACCTCCTCGTAGATGCTTTCGGGATCGCCTACGTAGGAAAGACTCAAAAAATCCGCTACCGCGCGATAGTTGACGCGGCGCTCGAAGCCCGGCGCGGCCGCCAGCGCCTTCAACTCCGAGGCGAAGCACAACGCTAGTCCGGGGACCCGCGCCGTATAGTACAGCGGCTTTTTCCCCAACCTGTCCCGCGCCAGCAGCAGGCGCTGCCCCAGCCGATCCCACAGCGCGAAGGCGAACATGCCGTTTAGGCGCTCCGGAAGCCGCTCCCCCACATCTTCATACAGGTGGACCAGGACCTCGGTGTCGCTCTCCGTCCGGAAACGGTGCCCCTTCCCGCTCAGCTCCCGCCTCAGTTCGCGGTAGTTGTAAATCTCGCCGTTAAAGACCACCTGGATTGAGCCGTCCTCGTTGCCCATCGGCTGGTCTCCGGTGCTCAGATCGATAATGCTCAGCCTCCGGTGCCCCAAAGCCACCGGAGGCTCCGCGAAACAACCGTAGGCGTCCGGGCCGCGATGCGCAATCTGGTCGCACATCGTTTTGAGAATCTCTGGATCTAGCCGGACCCTGCCGGTGGTGACGTATCCCGCAATGCCGCACATAACCGAAAAGCTTGTTCCGCTAACGGGAGGGATTGTCAGGCGCTCTCTGTCACGCGCTGGTTTCCTGCCGCGCCGATCCGACCCGCTCGCCGGCCTTGGCGCGCCCGGCCTCGGCCCCCGATCCTCGTCTTTGCTCTTCCTCGAGTTTCTCCGCCACCGTCTGGAACAGCCAATTCTCGTCGCTTTTGAGCGCCGAAGCGATACGCCCCCGCACTTCCGCGGTCGGCCGCCGGAATCCGTTGACGATCTTACTCAGCGTCGTCTCGTCGATGTCCAGCATCTTGGCGAGCCGGTTCTGCCGGATTCCACTCATCCAGAGCTGTAATTTGAGATTGGGATACATGGTCGCGCCTTCCGCCACGGGGAGCGCCCGCATCGCCATCCCAGGAAATCTTCACAAGCATGGCGACAAAGCTCCGCCCTTTCACTCACATCGGAACGATGCAAGCTATTACAAATAAAGGCCATGATGGCCTTCTCGCCCAAGTTCCTGCGCTACTTCGCTGGGCCCGCCTCCGAGGAGGCGTAGCCGTATCCATAACCGTACTCATAGGTGTACGTCTTATGGAGAAACCAAGGCTCAGCACAATTTAAAATCACTCCCAGAAATTTCTCTCTGGGGATCGTTTCAATGGCCTTGAAGCAGGCGCTCCGGTTGGTGTGTTCGGGCCGGACAACCAGAACCGTTCCGTCCGCGGCCATCTGAATCAGTTCGTAGTCGGCGACGGCGGCTACCGGCGGCGAATCCAGAATCACGTACTGATAGCGCTTTCGGGCCGCCTGGCAAAGAGCCCGCCAGTAAGGCGAGTCCAGCAATTCGCTGGGATTCATGTTCTCCAGCTTCCCGTTCACCAAAACATGCAGATTGGGAAATTGCTCGGCCTGCACGACGGCCTGCTCCAGGGCGCAATGGCCCAGCAGCGCTTCCGAAAGGCCTGGCCCCTCCGCCAATCCCAACTGTTTGTGAATCGCCGACCGCCGGAAATCCGCATCGAGCAGCAGCACTTTGGCGTCGCCCTTGAGCGAAAGCACGCCCGCCAGATTGATGGCCGTAAAAGTCTTCCCATCCCCCGGATTCGCGCTTGAAACCACAATCATCTTGGGCCGCTTGGGGTGATGCGCCAGTTTGGTGCGAAGAATCCGGTACTGTTCGGCCGCGTGAGCGTGCGGATTTTCAAAAGGCAGCAGCGGGCTTGCCGCGGCGAGCGCCAGCGGAACGACGCGGATTCCCGCCGCCGGCGGCGCCGCCAAAGCTTCGCTCGGCGCGAAGTTCTCCCGGCTAATTGCCTCCTCGGCTGGAGCCGCCGGATGAATCTTCTCCGGGGCCGCCGCGGCGTTGGCCGCCGGCTCGGTTTCGACGATTCCTTCGCCGATCAACTCGGGCAAAAGCTCGGAAACCTCGTTCTGCGCTCCATGCAAAGCTTGGAAAATCTTGCTCATGTCTTTACTCTTATTAGGGGGGATTCTTTTATGCGGAACCCCTTGCGCCCGGCCTACGGGGCCGCCTTTCGACGCGTCATCCATCGCCACCACGCCGGCGGCTTGGGGGGCGGCGCATATGCGCCCGCCGGACGCAAAGGGGCCGTCGGCCCGGCCAGCGGAATCGCCGCCGGACGCAAATTCGCCGGAGCCGCCTCCTGTTTCCTCTCCACCGCCCCCGCAGGAGCCTTCCCGTTCGCCGAGCTCGCCGCCGCATTCGCCGATTGACCGGCGGCGGCGGACGCTGCCTGAACCGGAACCGCGTAAAGCTTGCCCGCGGGATCGGCCAGCGACAGATCCCGCGACGCTTCGATCACATGATGCGGCTCCACAAGCAGCGCGGTTTCGGCGAACGCCAGCATGAGGGCGTTGTCGCAAATCGAGTTCACCAGCCGCGGTATGCCTCGCGACCATCTCGCGATTTCGCCGTAACAGGACTCCGCAAAGGGCGGCCGCGTCGTCGCCGCCTTGGACCACCGCAGCGAAATGTAATGCTCGATCTCGCCCGGCTTCAGCAATCCGATCGCGACCCGCACGCTTACCCGGTGATTGAGCTGCCTCAGATCAGGGCGGTTCAATAGGTCGATCAGCTCCGGCTGTCCGGCCAGGACAATCTGGAGCAGCTTCGTTCCCGGGAACTCCAGGTTGCTCAGAAGCCTTACCTCCTCCAGCACCGCCGGAGTCAATTTATGCGCTTCGTCCACCACCAGCACGGCGATCTGTCCCGCCGCCTGCGTCTTCAGCAGAAATTCTTGAAACAGCAGCAGCCGCCGAGCCTTGCTCTGCGGAATGTCCCGAAAGCCGAAATCGAGCAGCATCATCTCGATGAATTCGCTTTCGTTTAAACTCGGATTCAAAATGACGCTTGAAACCACTCTCGTCTTGGGAAGAACCGTAAGCGTGCGAGCCAGCAAGCTCGTCTTGCCGGTTCCCGCCTCGCCGGTGAGCGCCGCAAAGCCCTTCCGCTCGAGAATCGCGTATGCCAGGCCGGCCAGGGCCTCCCGGTGCGTGGGGGTCATGAACAGCATCGCCGGATCCGGCGTCATGCTGAATGGGTTGCCCGTGAGACCGAAGTATTTTTCGTACATCCAGCCTTCTTATTTCAAGTAGAGCCTGGCTACGACCGCCAGCGCGAACAAGGGAATCAGCACGCCCGACAGCACGGCGAATCTTCGCGGCCAACTCCACCCCGTCCAGAAACCCGCCGCAGGCGCCATCGGCCCAATGCGCGGCACTTCCGCCAGCAGCATCACTTCCTCGGGAAGCTCCCAGGCCCCCAACATGCGGTTTTTCTTGAATTCCTGCATGAACGCCGCCGCGAAGCCCAAAACCAACCCGCCGAGCGAGCCCAAAAGGTTCAGCGCGACCCGGTCCGGACTGATCGGCTTGCCGGGAACGTGGGCCGGATCGTTGATGGCGAACCTTTCCGACTTCTGCCTCAATTCCATGTCCGTCGAGATCTTAGCCGCATTCGACTTCGCCACCAAGGTCTGATACTCCTGCTGAAGGGCGGCGTGATCGCGCATAATCTGGGCAATTTCTTGCTCCCGCACCGGAACCTCGTTCAGTTTCGCGGTCGTGTCCGCGATGGCGGCCGCAAGGCGTTTCTGATCTTGCTGCAACTCCGCAATTTCCTTGTCCAGTTTTTCCGCCCCCGCTTTCATGGTCCGCACGCGCTCGCGTTGCTGTGTAATTTCGACGCGCTCTCGGCGAGCCGGCGGCGCGCCCGGCGCCGACGCCGGCGCAACGGCCGGATCCTGCTTGGCTACTTCCTCCGTTCCGGCCTCGGCGGCGGCAGGCGCGGCTTGCCCCACGGTCTCCCCTAACTTCGCCTCAGCGGCTTTGACCATCGCAATTTCTACCTTCAACCGCTTGATCTCCGGATGCGCAGGGCCGTATTTCGCCTGCGCTTCCGCAAGATCGACCTCCAGCTTTTCCGACGGCTTCAACACGCGCACCGCCGGCGCGGCGCCTTTGGGTTGAGCAGTTCCTCGCGCAGCCTGAGCGTCGGCTGAAAGCTGGGCTTCCGCATCTTGCCCTAGCAAGCTGTTCAGCGTCTCCTCCGCCAAAGAGATGGTCTCTTCAAACGTCTTCTTCTGATCCTCGTCCCTGGCGATCTGCGCCTTGTCGGCCGCTTGTTGCGCCTCCAGGCGGCTCAAGGTGGCGTTGATGGCGTTCACCTGCTCAGGCAACTCGCCGTTGTGTTTCTGCCGGTAGGCCGCAATCTGCGCTTCGTTATCATCCAGGCGCTTTTTGGCGTCCTGAAGCTGCGTCTCCAAAAACTCGCTGGTCCCCTCGACCGTAGTCTCGCGGGTCTGGAGATTTTGCTCAATGAACATATTCCCCAGGCGGTTGGCGACCTGCGCCACCACCGCCGGGTCTTCTCCCACATACTGCACGCGAAACGCTCCCGGCGAGTTGTTGGTCCAGCCCTTATCGATCTTGGTCGAAATGTTTTTGCGCATCAACTGCGTGATCTCTTCCGGTATCAGATCTTTTCTCTCTTTTTTGTACAGCCCGAAATCGTCTATGACCTTCTGGAGCTGCGCCGTGCTCAGGATCTGCGCGCTGATGGTCAATAAGCGGTCTTGCAGGGGCGTGGTCACCATGGATTGCACCACGTTGCCCGGAATCTTTTGCGGCTCCACCAAGATCGAAATCTCGGCCTGATACTGCGCCGGAAGCGACTCAACGATCGCGGCCGTAATCACAGACGTCAAAAACCAGATCAGAAGAATGCCAAATCGATGCAGCCAGAGCATCCGCGCGAGACTAAGCGGTGAAAACTGAGCTAATGCGATCGGTGGTTTTATGGGAGGCGCTGCCGTAGACATAACAAGTCAAAGTTCCGTCAACATCTTGTTGCTTCCATGCCGTTTCTTTGCATCCTATCAGCCAAATCGGTTGCCGATTGAATTCTTTGAGGCTAGCTGCCAGGTCCCGCCGCCACAAAAGCCCCGGATGGTGCTCTGTGGGATAAAGTTCCAACGATTCGCCTGTGCGCTCTTCGGGGGGACTCCAAACCAAAGCTCAGTTTGTGACCTCTTCGCTCCCTGGAGACGAAAAGGGCGTCCGTATTTTTCATCGGACGCCCTTTAAATTAAGAAGGGAAACCGGCTGTGAACCCGGACACCCAGTTCGGAGGACTAATTTTTATAAAACCTTAAGCAGCTATGCCTTAGAACCATGCCTCCGGCGAATAAATACAGCCGAGAGGGCAAGTGCGGTCCCCAGCAGGATAATCGAAACCGGCTCGGGAACGGGACTCGCAATCGAAGTCGGCTCGAACCCACTCTCTAGGGCTACCCCTAGGTCCGTGGTGTCGATGGCTACGCAACCTGTGCAGGACGTAAAAGCGGTGGCGTTTGTGCTAATCGCAATCGTATAGGAGGCTTTGCCAACAGTGATAAAGGGATGGAACGGAAAGGTGAACGTAGCTCCAGTCAGGCTTCGGCTGACGCTGGACGGAGCGACAGTTCCCGCCGGCCCGCTCAGCAACTGAACGGAGCTAACCGTTCCGACATTTGTCGTCAACCCAGCCAACGAAAAGATACCTGCGCTGATGCTCTCGATGGATGCCTCGTTCGTAGGCGTTCCACCGGTCACGTTTACTTGAATGAAGAAATCCAACGTGCCGCTTGCCTCCTTTTTCACTTCTTCTTCGTAAGTGCCTATGGTGATAGGCGTTGCATGCTGGGCAGTAAATGTAATGGGACCCGTGGTCGAGGCTACCGTGCTGCCGGCGATTATCGCCAAATCCGCTGGACAAGTATCATTCGTTACAGGCGAGATCGTCGCGCCTGGCGCTACCGGGGGCAAACACAACAATGTGGCGTGAGCCGCTGGCGCCATCAAAACAAGCGACGCCGCTAATGCAACGGTCGCTAAAAGTTTATTTTTCATAAAGACATTCCTCCGGTGCCGTCTCTATCTCATTTCATTACAGCGCTAAGCGGATTCCCTAGTTGCACTCTCAGTGCCAAAGAAATTTTTATTTAGAATGAATGGATTACGAGGACCTCTCATATAGGAGAAATCCCTTAGTTCCGGCTTGCGATCCCATTTTCCGGACGGAAGGAAAAAACCCGGCGAGCGGCCGGAAAAAGAAACCGGAGCAACGAACCGTCGGCGGGCCCAAAGCCAGACTCACGGCTGCGAAGCCTGCCGCTTCAGGCTATTCAATGCCCATCTGTTGCCGGGCTAGCTTGGCCTCTTCCATGTTCGGAGCCTGCTTGAGCGCCTGTTTTAGCAGTTGCGCGCCACGCTCGCTGTTGCCGGTTTTGAAGTACGCCAAGCCCAGATGATATTCGATGGCCGGGTCCGAACTCTTTTTGGCGGCCGCCTCCAAATGCATCACCGCCTCTCCGTAAACCGCTTTATGGTATAAAACCCATCCAAGCGTATCGTCCACCTGGGGAAGCGTCGGCGCCAGCTCCTTGGCCTGTTGCGCGTAAGCCAAAGCTTCGTCGGCCTGATTTTGGCTGGCCAGAAGATAGGCCAGGTTGTTCAAAGCATAAACGTTGTTCCGATCGGCGGTGATGATTTTCCGATACTGGTCAATGGCCTCCGGCACATGCTTGCGCTGCACCTCCAGTTCTGCAATTCGCGCCCGCAGCGACACATCCCGGTCCCGAAGGGCGGCCAGTTGATTCAGCAGGGTTCGGGCGCTGTCCAGTTTTCCGTCCGCGATGTCCAGTTCCGCAAGCGCGAGATCGGCCTCATGAAACGCCGGATCGGCGGCCTTGGCAGCCAGCAGGAAAGCGCGAGCCCCCGCGCGATCCCCAATCTGGCGCAGCCAGTCTCCCGCGAAAAACTGAACGGCGGCCGAACTGCTCCCCTGAGCATATTGCCGCAACCTTTCTGTGAACTCCGACGTTTTATTCTGCGACGTGTAGACGGCGGCCAGCGCGCTCAGCAGGCGGATATCGGAAGGCGCCTTCTTCAGCCCCTCCTCGATTGCGGCCCGCGCGGCGACATAGTCCCGCTGCGTTATCTTCAGCCAGCCCTCCTGCGCCAGCAATTCCGGCTGCCGCGCCTGGCCCAGCTCGGCCTTAAGATTCTTCTCCAGCTCGCCGTAGTCTTTCGCCTCAAGCAGCGCCCAGTTCCGTTCGGTGAGAAGCGCAACGTTCGACTTATCCGTGACGGGAGCTTCGTCTAAGACTTTAATCGCCGAATCGGGGGCGCCCGATTCGGTCAGCCGGCGCGCAAGATCAAGGCGCGCTTGCAGCAGCCCTGGGTTGAGGCGGAGCGCCTCTTGCAACTCCTGGCGGAAACCCGCGTCCGAACCGCGGACCTGTTGAAGCTTGGCCAGCACAAAATGCACCACCGCCGCGTCGGGCCGCAGCGATAACACCTTCTCCAGATCGGCCTCGGCCTGGGGGAACCGGTCCGTGGCGGTGTACAGCTCGCCGCGCTGCAACAGCGCTTGCAGATCCTTGGGCTGCTTTTTGAGGGCGTCGTTTAAAACCCGCTCCACCTGATCCAACCTGCCGGTCGCCCAATAGGCGGCCAGCAGCCTGCTTCGGATCCCCAGCGCCTTGGGATTATCGCGCGTCAATTTTTCCAGTTCCGCGATGGCGCCTTGCTTGTCGCCTTCTTTGAACAGATAGATGGCGTGCATCGGCTTCAACTCCGGGTCCGCATTCGCCGAAAGCTGCCGGAAATCCCGCTCCGCTTCGCTTTTGCGTCCCGTCTGGTATTCCAGCATGGCCAAATCAAACAGCGGCATGCCGCTTTTTTTGTCCAAATCGAGCGCCTCCCGCATGAGCTTTTCGGCCTCTTGGGCGCGGTTCGTGGCCCAGTAGAAATTCGCCAGCGCCAGGCGCGCGTCAGCCGAGTTGGGCGAAGCGGTCACGGCCCTTTTAAGAACGTCTTCCGCTCCCGCCAGATCCTGCTTCAAGATTTTGAGCTTGGCCAGGATCACATAACTCGACATGGATTGCGGAAAGCGCGCCAAGGCGTCCTCCAGATACGACTGGGAGTCGCGATCGTTGCCCAGCTTCAATTCCGTCAGCGCGATCGCGTCCAGCGCCCTCGCCGACGGAGACGTATTCAGAACGATCTGCAAGCGCTTGAGCGCGTCCTGCAACACGGCCGGGTCGTCGCTCAGGGTGAGCAGCTCGGCCATCCGCAGTTGCGCGGCGGCGTGGTTGGGATTGAGCTCTGCGGCCTTGCGAAAGCTGTCGACCGCCAGCGGAATATTTCCGGCTCCCATATACCCCATCCCCAGCCAATAGAACGGCTCCGGGTCGCCATTGGCGACTTCGACCGCGTTTTTCCACTGGATAATGGCGCGGGAATAATCGCCGCTATCGTAAAACCGGCGTCCATTTTCCATGAAACGCAATTTGCGGACATCCGCTCTCTGCGTGCATGCGCCCGCAAACGCCAGCGCGACAAGGGCCGCTCCCACGCGCTTCTTCCATAGGCAACGCATAACTTTTCCTCAAATCGCCTGCGCCCGCAGAAAACCGCGAGCCGGGCTTAGCGCCAATTCAGTGGGCTCCCTTGCCCGATAATACGGTCCTCACGGTTTGTAAGATAATCCGCAAATCGAACAGGGCGGACATATGCTTGAGGTAATACAAGTCGTATTCCAGTTTTCGGGACGCTCCCTCCACGCTTGCGCCGTATTCATACTGCACCTGAGCCCAGCCGGTAATGCCCGGCCGCACCGTATGGCGCTCATCGTAATACGGAATCACCTCACGCAACTCCTCCACAAACTCTGGCCGCTCGGGGCGAGGCCCCACAAAACTCATATCGCCGCGAATCACGTTCACAAACTGGGGCAGCTCGTCCAGGCGATACTTTCGCAAGAAGGCCCCCACGCGCGTCACGCGAGGGTCGTTACGGCTGGCCCATTGCGCCCGGCCCTGCTCGGCATCGGTGCGCATCGAGCGGAACTTGTACACCTCGAAACAGCGCCCTCCGACTCCCACGCGGCGCTGCCGGTAAATCACCGGTCCCTTCGAGTCCAGCTTAATCGCCGCCGCCACCAGGGCCATGATGGGAAGCGTCAACAGGAATCCCACCACCGCGCACGCCAAATCCAGCGAATCTTTCATGAGAATCAAAAGATCGGACCGGCGGAAGCCTTCGGAAAAAACGAACCAGCTCGGCTGGATGGCGCTTAAAGAAATCCGGCCGCTTAGTTCGGCCATGGCCGTCTGAGCGTCCTCCACGCGAACGCCTTCCATCCGCAATCTCACCAGCTCCCTGACCGGCAAAACCCGGCGCCGCTCCTCCAGCGCCACGATGATACGATCCACTCCGGCGCTTCGCGCCACCGCCGCCAGATCCTCCACCCGGCCGAGCACCTTATAACCCGCAGGGATTTCGGCGTTCTCCCCGCCAACCAGAAAACCTACAATCGAGACGCGCAGGTCCTTGCGCGATGATAACGCCGCGGCGGCGGCGCGCGCCAGCTCGCCCGCGCCCAAAATGAGAACCTTTTGCTCAATCATTCCGGCGGCTACCGCAGACCGGCATAGCGCAATCAGCGGAACGGCCAAGGCGATTCCGATCAGAACGATGCCCCGGCCGGGCATCAGATCGGGCCACAGGCTGTACAGCAAGCCCAGCGGAATGCAGGCGTAGCCAGCCGCCTGGATCAGTTGCATCAAGTGTTCCGCGCGGCTCCTCAGAGTCGTGAAATCGTACAACTGCGAGCAGTAAAAGGAAACGGGAAAGATGGCGGCCACGCCGGCGGCGCGCAACCAGAAAAACGGCATTCCCAACATCGCCTCTCCCAGCGAAGGCTCTTTCCAAAACCGGAGCCAGACCGCCATAATGAGGCAGGCGCCCACGATGAGAGCTTCCAAAATCATCAAGAGAAAGCTGTTCACCGCCACGTATTGCTTGAAAAGCCGAATCATGAGCCACGGCGCTGAAGGCGGGGGTAAAACGTCATGGCCCCACCTGAGTTCCCGGGACGCCTTGCATCCCCGGCATGCCCGGTAAGCCGGGGAAGGCCCCCGGATCGGGTTTTCCAAAATAAGGATGAAACCCAAAATTCAAACTCACCGACTGAGTATGCGTGTGGGCCACTAACGGGTTGAGCAAGCTCGCCACGCCCGTACCCTCTCCATACCCATAGGAAAGGGAAGTGAACAAGCGGCCCGTCAGGCTCCGGTTAACGCTGGCCGTCAAGCTGTAGCCCTGTCGGCCGAACTGCGTCCCTTGTAAACGCATCTCGGCGGCGCCCACGCTAATGCCCCACGGGCTGCCCAAAGGACTCCAATGCCAAGCGCCTCTCGCGTATATCGTCCCGGAAGAGCCGAGACCGTAATTGTCGGAAACGGTCCGGCTGAAGCTGGCCACCAGGGCTTGCCGGAAGAAACGATAGCCGGCGTTGAGCGAAGCCTGCCAGCTCCCCCGCTGAAAGCCTATTCCGTTCGGCCCTTGCCCGGAAGGCAGAATGTAGCCCGCTCCCAGCGACCCGGTGACGGAAAAATGCTCGGTAACGTTGCGGGCAAGGCCGGCGTTTACGTTTAACCAAGGGGTGATGAAAAGCGAAGAAACGGAACGGGAGTAGCCGAGGGTTCCAAAAACGCTAGTGCGCTCGCCCAAACGGTAACTCGCCGATAAGTTTTCGTTTAGGTAGGTGCTCCGGCGCAGCAGCGAGGGCTGTTGCGGCCCGCCGCCGCCCAAACCTTGTGTCCGGCTCACGCTGGTTGATTCGGTGAAGGTCAGACGATTGGTCGCGGCGTAACTTAAAGATGCGGTCGCCGCAGCCGTGAGGAACCTCTCGCCAAACAGCAAGTTCTGTTGCCCGGTCAAGATGGCCTGCGCCGCTCCCGACGTCGTGTTGGTTAATATCGCCGTCGCCAGCTGGCCGGGGGTGCCCGGCGTCCCAACAAGCACCTGCGCGGGATTGGCCAGCAGCAAAAGCTGGCTATACTCCCCGGCAGTGGCCACCAGACTGGTGTTCAACGTCCACCGCGAGCTGAGCGGCGTTCCCCAATTCAAGTCTAAATTTTGCCGGGGCCAGAATCGGGATCTTGAAAATCCCGTAGAGGAAATATTGTAAAAGTACGAGGGCGTAAAGACGACGCTCAAATGCCACTTTTTGGAGCTGGGCGACCGCCAGCCCACCGTGGCCGATACTCCGGTTGAGTAGGTGTGGAACGAATAGTCGGAAATCAGGCCGCCCGTGGGGGCGATCACGGGCGTTCGCGCGTTGCTATATGTGCCGAACACCGATACGTCGTAAAATCCGAACCCGGCCCGTTCGGCTTCTTCCACCATCGTCGACATCACCTGCGCCTGGGCGAGCCAGGCGCGCCCCATGCCCCCGCTCAACGTCCAGAGCGCGACGGCGAAGCGGCCCCAACTTCTCACCTGGCGGTGCATGTTCCTTCGTGGGATCAAACTTTCCAAAGAATCGGTGCCTGCCCGTCCCGGCGTCAACGCTGCGACATAGAACGCCAGTCCCGGACGCCACGTTTTGGGGTTCAGGTCGCAATTCAGGGGCCAGTTCGGACTTGTCAGCAATTGGTTATCAGGGCCGACTCCCCCTTGGAACCCGGAACGTGACTCGGCGCCGCAACTGAGCAACCGAAGATTTCGTGCTTGAACGCCAAAGTTTTGGCTCTCATTTCCAAAGTTTGTCGTAGCATCCTCCCCTTTGACGCGCATTCCGGCACAAAAATTTGCGATCCGACTGGCAGAGGCGAACATTGGCTAGAGATTTGCTGTGGCCTAAACATACACACAGGCAGGCCGTAGCTCGAGAGCGGGACGGGACCGCGCGCTCCGCCGCTGTAAGGGGATCCGGAGAGTTCTAATGCCGCTACTTAAGACTGAGCCCGCGCCGCCGCAGCAGGCGGTCCGGTTCCCGGTAAGAACCACCGCGGAGATCGGGTTTTTGGCGGTTATCGCCATCGCAATTTACGCCCGCACGCTGGCCGGATTGTTCGACGACTGGTGGACCCAGCCCAGCTACTCGCAAGGCCTATTGCTGCCGCCTTTAGCGCTTTATTTCGCCTGGCTGGATCGGAAAGCGGTGCTGGCGGCGCCGGTCGCGCGCAGCCGCGCCGGATTGTGGATGATCGCAGCCGGCTGTTTTGTATATTTGACGGGCAAGCTTAGCGCGGAGTTTTTTCTCCAACGAATTTCGCTGCTTGTCGTGCTGGCGGGCGTCATTTGGCTGTATTGGGGCAAGGCGCGCCTCCGCAGCCTGCTGTTCCCGCTGATTCTGCTGGCCACTAGCATTCCTCTTCCCGCCCTCTTGTACAATACGGCCACCGCGCCGCTGCAGTTGTTCGCCTCTGAAGCTGCGGCTTACATCGCTCAACTTTGCAACGTCAGCATTTACCGCGACGGCAATATCATGGAGCTGGCTCACATCTCGCTGGGCGTCGACGAGGCATGCAGCGGACTCAATTCCTTTTCGGCCCTGCTGGTGGCCGCGCTGTTGCTTGGCCGTTTTATGTGCGACCGTTTCCCGGCCCGCGCGCTCCTGTTTGTGCTGAGCGCGCCTTTGTCCATCGCCGTCAATGTCCTTAGAGTTGCGGGAACCGCGATCCTGGCCGATTATAACGAAACGTTCGCCCTCGGTTTTTACCACACCTTCGCCGGTTGGCTTGTCTTCGTCGTAGGATTCTTCGCGTTTACGGGAATGGCCAAGCTGGCGCACGCCGTGCTGGAACGCCGGCAAGGAATCTCATGAAACTGGAGTTTTCCCTCGCATCCGACGGCTCGGGGACGCGATTTGCCGCGGCCGCGGCGATTCTCTGCGCCACGCTGGCCGCCTCCGCCTTCACCGAGCGCCGCCGGCCGGAACAACTGGCTCAGCCATTAAAGTCGGTCCCTCTATCCATCGCAGACTGGAAGTTCGCCGGCGACGCCCCCCTGCCTCCAAGCACTCTCAAGCGCCTCGTGCCCAGCGATTACATCTCGCGGATTTATTCGCAAGCCGGCAAACCCCTGGGACTGTTTATCGCCTATTACGCCGAGCAGCGCGCCGGCGAGAGCATGCACTCTCCCAAGCACTGTCTTCCCGGCAGCGGATGGGAGATTTGGAAATACGACTCCGTTTCAATCCCTTTTCACGGCTCCGCCGTGCGCGTCAATAAGTACTACATCCATCAAGGCAACGACCGGCAGGTAGTGCTGTATTGGTATCAGTCCCGATCGCGAATCATCGCCAGCGAGTATCTGGGCAAATTTCTGCTGATGAAAGATGCCGCCCTGAATGGCCGAACCGACGGCGCCTTGGTTCGCATTGTCGTTCCGGACGATCCCGACATCGCCAACCAAGCGGTAAAGTTCGCCGCCGAGTTAATCCCATACGTGGAGCGTTGTTACGGCGCGCGCAATTCCTAATCGCCGCAAGGTCTTCCTCCGGATTCTCTCGCTGGCCCTGCTTGGCCGGCCGCTCGCCGCCCAGCAGCTCAAGCTGCGGGTACAGCCGGGCGGCGGCGGAAGAGAGGGAGCGATTGTGCTGGAGCTCGAATTCCCAGCCGGGAAGGAACCCCTCGCGCTCCAATGGGAGCTCTCCCTTCCTTTGGCGCTCCAGATCGACCCTCGATCAGCCTCCACGGGCGAGATGGCCGCCTCCGCGCAAAAGTCCCTCTGGTGCGCCACCCAGGTGAACTATTCGGGCAGTAAAAACCAGTCCTGCCGTTGCATCCTGGCCGGAGGATTGCGCCCGATCTCCAACGGCGCCGTTGCGATCCTGAACTACTCCGCCCCCCGGCGGACGAAGGGGGGAAAGTATGAAGTCGAAATCCAAAAGGCGTTCGCGGTCGCCAGCGGGCTCAAAAAAATTCCGCTTAAAAATGTGCAGGCCCAAGTGATTATTGCCAAGTAATTAAGACA